>Ga0075419_10001000_pt1 | contig 18182 bp, 14 predicted proteins | sample SoiMetdeltSBSDD3_FD_76900 | JGI IMG/M metagenome (GOLD analysis project Ga0075419, IMG submission 76900) | Bulk soil microbial communities from a Populus tree surrounding site in Tennessee, USA - Soil MetaG P. deltoides SBSDD3 | ecosystem: Environmental > Terrestrial > Soil > Tree plantation... | reverse complement strand
CTGTTATTTTGGTTGCATACTGCTGTTTCTTACACCTCAAGGCACATTAATATACTTATGTATCTGCAGGCTCAGTTCCCATTGAGGATGAGCTTTAATATATTCTATGATCAATGGCGTTATTTCTGCCGCTTTATCCCATTCGGGTTGTAAAAAAAGTTTGCATGATGGAGAAACTAATGCAGCATATTTTTCAGCCCAATCAAAATCACTTTTATGAAACACAACGATCTTCAATTCGTTCGCACGAGGAATTATTTCAGTCAATGGCGCCTTGAATTTTTTTGGTGATAAACATATCCAATCCCATTTGCCACTTAGCTGATAAGCACCCGACGTTTCAATATGAGTTTTTAAGCCTGCGGCTTGTAACACTTTGGTTAATTCATCAAGGTTATGCATCAAGGGTTCACCGCCAGTGATCACTACGATTTCAGCGGGGGTTTTCAATACTTCCGACTTCAGACATCCGACTTCAAAAGCCGGATGTTTATCTGCATCCCAACTATCTTTTACATCACACCAAACACAACCAACATCACAACCTCCTAATCTTATAAAATAGGCAGCTTTGCCCTGGTGAAATCCTTCACCTTGTAAAGTATAAAAGTGCTCCATCACAGGAAGTGATGTTATTTCAGATTTTAGATTTAAGATTTCGGATTTCATTAAGTGTAAAGTTACTAAGCAAGCGGTTGCTTTTTTATTATTGATTATTAATTATTGATTTATTCAGCTTACTGTGAGGAATTCTCTTTTTTGCAGAGTAATAATTAATAATCAGTAATCAATAATTGGCCAATAAATTAAATTCAACCCTGATTATTGTTAATTCTTCATCATACAAGATCTGTAAGTATTATTCAATAATGCAGCAATTGTCATGGGTCCAACACCACCCGGCACAGGCGTTATCCATGAACATTTTGGGGCAACACTTTCATAATCTACATCACCTCTTAATCTAAATCCGCTTTTTTTGGTTGCATCAGCAACACGGGTTATGCCTACATCAATTACAATCGCTCCTTCTTTTACCCAATCTGCTGTTACAAATCCCGGTCGTCCTAATGCGGCAACAATTATATCTGCATTGCGACATAGCTCCGCAATATTTTTTGTTTTTGAATGACACAGTGTAACTGTACAATTACCTGGATTTTTATTTTCACTTAATAATATGCTCATGGGTCTGCCCACAATATTGCTGCGCCCAATAACTACTGCATGCTTTCCGGCAGTAGTTATTTCATAATGTTTAAGCATCAGCATTATTCCATGCGGTGTTGCGGGAATGAAAGTTGGTAAACCCTGTACCATTCTTCCGACACTTACAGGATGAAAGCCATCAACATCTTTATCGGGGTCAATAGTATTGATCACGTTCTCATCCGAAATATTTTTGGGCAGCGGAAGCTGTACAAGAATTCCATCGACATCAGGATCCTGATTTAATTCTTGAATCTTTTCGAGCAAGAGATGTTCAGAAATAGCCGCTTCAAATCTTATAAGCGTTGATTTGAAACCAACTTCTTCACACGATTTTACTTTAGAAGCCACATAGGTTTCACTCGCTCCATCATTTCCAACCAATATGGCTGCAAGATGTGGTACTTTTTTTCCTTCAGTAAACAACTGCGCTACATCAATTTTCAGCTGATCTTTTAGTGCCTGTGATACTTTTTTACCATCTAAAATTTCCATGGCGCAAAGGTAGTCCTGCACTATATCTGCCCCAAAGAGTAATTATTAATTATTTTGATAGGAAACATGCAGATTTTAACTTACAGAAAAATTAACTGCTTGAAGAATATTGGCCTTATCCTCTTGCTCACCTTTTTCAATTCTTTTATTTACGGACAAACTGTTCGCCGTCCTGTGGCAGCATTGTACACAGGACTTGGAGCTTATAGTATTGATCATGCTGATGTTTTTTCCTTTAACAGTAATCAGGCTTCACTTGCACAAATGAAAAATGCTTCAGCGGGAGTTTATGGAGAAAGAAGATTTTTATTAGATGAATTAGCGCTGTATCACTTAGCGGTTGGTATACCAACCAAGTCGGGAAATTTTGGCGTGAAAGCAGGTTATTTTGGATTCAGTGATTATAATGAATCACAAATGGGTTTGGCTTATGGAAGAAAGCTGGGAAGCAAAGTGGATATTGGCGTACAATTTAATTATAATGCAATTCGTATCAGCAGTTATGGAAATTCTTCAGCTATCAATTTTGAATTAGGAACCGTTCTTCATCTTACCGATAAGCTTCATGCAGGTGTACATGCCTATAATCCTGTTGGAGGAAAATTTGGAAAAAACCAGGAAGAAAAACTTGCATCTGTATACACGGCAGGATTGGGATATGAAGCTTCGGAGAAATTTTTTGTAAGCGCTGAAATAGAGAAGGAAGAGAATCAGCCGGTCAATGTAAACGCAGGAATGCAATACAAATTTTTACCTCAATTTATGGCTCGTGCCGGTATTGCGACAAATACATCCAATATTTATGCAGGAGTTGGATTGAGTTTAAAATCTTTTCGGCTTGATGTAGTAGCAGGTTATCATCCGCAGTTGGGAGTAACTCCGGGTTTACTATTGTTATACAATTTCTCAAAAAAGAATAATGAATAAGTAATGTGTCTTCGATTATTTATACTGTGGCTATTCATCATTCACTATTTAACATTCACGATGAATGCCCAGGAAACTCCTGTATCTACAACAGAACAGCAACTGGAAAATCTTACGGACGCTGATCAAAGTGAAACGGAAGATGATAGTTATTTGCAACAATTGGAACAGTTCAGAAAACATCCTGTTAACCTGAATACTGCAGACGAAAACGATCTAAGAGAATTAAAAATTCTTTCAGGATTACAAATAGCAAATTTTATTTCCTACCGAAAATTGTTTGGAAAATTTATCAGTGTTTATGAATTACAGGCAGTTCCTTCATGGGATATTCAAACAATAAAAAAACTTCTTCCCTTCATTACACTGGCAGAACCAATAAGGATTGCTGATGTATTTAAAACAAGATTCAAAAATGGCGAGAATACTTTTCTGATTCGCTTTTCACAGGTGCTCGAAAGAGCAAGAGGCTTTGATAAGGCAACAACAGGAACAAAATATCTTGGCAGTCCTCAAAAAATATTTTTTCGTTATCGTTACCAGTATAAAAATCTATTACAATATGGAATAGTAGGAGATAAGGATGCAGGTGAACAATTCTTCAAGGGAGCACAAAACAAAGGATTTGATTTTTACTCGTTTCATTTGTTTGCCAGAAAGATGGGAGCTGTACAATCATTGGCGCTTGGCGATTTTACAGTAAACATGGGACAAGGATTGATACAGTGGCAAAGTCTCGCCTTCAGAAAGAGTGTTGATGTATTGGGCTTAAAGAGACAATCACCCGTATTGCGGCCATATAATTCGGCAGGGGAGTTTAATTTTCATCGGGGCGGAGGTATTACAATTCAAAAGGGGAAACTGGATGCAACCGCTTTTGTTTCTTATCGAAAGCTTAGTGCAAATTTTGTGGCAGATACAGTAAGTAATGAAGAGTTTATTTCCTCTTTTCTTAACTCAGGCTATCATCGAACAGAAAGCGAAATTGCGGACAGAAATAAACTAGGCCAGTTTGCCTTTGGTGGAAACATAAAATATAAGAATGAAAACTGGCATGCCGGAATCAACTCAATTATATTTAAATTCTCCTCGCCCGTGCAGAAAAGACAGGAGCCGTATAATCTTTATGCAGTAAGCGGAGATGGATGGAGTAATTACAGTATTGATTATAGTTACACATTTCGCAACTTTCATTTTTTTGGTGAGGCGGCAGTTGATAAGAATTTCGGTAAAGCTTTTCTGAATAGTTTATTAATAAGTGTCGACCCGAGAGTTGACATATCATTTTTACATCGGAAGATAGATCCCCAATATCAATCGATTAATGGAAATGCCTTTACAGAAAATACATATCCAACAAATGAGAATGGTTTTTTTTCTGGTATCTCAATAAGACCCATACCAGCATGGCGGTTTGATGGGTACATAGACGTTTATAAATTTCCATGGTTAAAATATCTGGTGGATGCACCGAGCAAAGGAAAAGATTTTCTTGCTCAGATAACTTTTACACCTAACAGACAGATGGAAATATATACGAGGTATCGTAGTGAGACAAAACAAGCCAATCAACCTGATAATATCGGAACGACAAATTATTTGGTCGATTTACCAAGGCAAAATTGGAGAACTCAAATAAGTTTTAAGATCAATCAGTCAATCACACTAAGAAGCCGTACTGAATTGTTGTGGTATGATAAGAATGGCGAAAATAAAGAGCTGGGCTTTCTTACATTCTTTGATATTGTATACAAGCCATTACTTAAAAGATACAGCGGCAATATCAGGCTGCAGTATTTTGAAACTGACGATTATAATTCCAGGATCTATGCCTATGAAAATGATGTACTTTTTTATTACTCTATTCCTGCTTTTTTTAATAAAGGATACAGATATTATTTGAACATACACTATGATCTTAACTCCAGGGTATCCTTTTGGTTGAAATGGTCCCAGACCATCTATAATGATAATGTAACCTCGGTTGGCTCCGGGCTTGATGAGATACCAGGTTCCAAAAAATCTGAAATAAGGCTCATGGGCCGAATGATTTTTTGATAATAACATTCGTTAGCTTTTTCTTGATCGTTTGTTAAAAATTTGTTTACCTTGCGGCAGCTTTTTTTAAAAATTAGCTGTCTTTAGACGTAATTCCTACCCATGAGAATTTGCTTTTCGGCTCAAAATCAAGTATTTATTTAATCAAAAATTGATCTCCACATGAGAAAATTTGCATCACTTTTTGTGATGGCGATACTGTGCTCAGTGCTGGTATTCGCCCAAAACCGTGTTGTTTCGGGAACAGTTACCGATGCTAACGGGAAGCCCGTACCGTTTGCTTCAGTAACACTTAAAGGCACCAAAAATGGTGTTACTTCCGATGCGGAAGGAAGATTTACAATAAGCAATATTCCCCCAAATGCCACTTTGGTTATAACTTCTGTTGGGTTTGACAACCGCGAAGTTTCTGTCGGTACGTCAAATAATGTAAGTATAACAATGGTTGCAGCTGGGTCAGGTAATCTTTCTGAAGTTGTTGTGACAACTGCCTTCAATATCAAGAGGGCGCAACGAAACGTATCTTACACATCACAGACCATTAATTCCGACGCATTAAATACAATTCGTCAACAAAACCTGAATTCGGCACTTGCTGGTAAAATCGCCGGTTTACAATTAAGAGAACAATCTTATGTAAAACTTGGTTCAACAGGTAGTGTTCGTCTTCGTGGTGAGATTGGCGCGGCCGGTGCATCAAGCGGCTCCATCCTTTATGTTGTAGATGGTACGCCGATGAATAGTAATGACATCAATCCTGATGATATTGAAGATGTATCAGTTTTACAGGGTGTAGCCGCAACAGCTATTTTTGGTGACAGGGCGTCAAGCGGTGCAATTGTAATTACGACAAAGAAAGGTCGCACCCGGAAAGGTGTAGGTATAGAAGTAAATACAGGTGTCAGGTTTGATAAAGTTTATATTTTACCGAGATATCAAAATGACTATGCCGGTGGCGCCTACGCAGATTTAGCCCGTTTCGATTATCAGCCAGGTATGCCTACCGAATGGCAGGCGCTTGATGGCAAATATTATCATGACTATACTGACGATGCCAGCTGGGGACCTCGTATGGCAGGCCAGGAATATATTCCCTGGTATGCCTGGTACCCTAACACGGCTTATTCTTATAAAACTGCTTTTTTAACTCCTCAACCTGATAATATTCGTGATTTTTACGGCACGGGCGTTACCACGAATAATAATATTAACTTTTCAAGAGTCGGCGACGGTTTTGCATTAAGAACATCTTATACTTATTTACATGTGGATGGTTTGGAACCGAATTCCGAGCAAGCAAAACATACACTGAATGGTTCGATAAGATATGATCTCAGTAACCACTTTACAGTATCCACGAATTTCAACTATGTAACTGAAAACCTGAAAGGTGAGTTCAATGATGGTTACGCTAACCAATCTACCGGTTCATTTAACTCATGGTTTCACCGTAACCTTGATTTAGAAATAATAAAGGAATTCAGAGGTTACAGGGCGCCGGGAAATCTTTTACCGAGCTGGAATCACCTGAACCCCGGATCTTTTGGTGAGCCAATAAAGTTTTATTCCGGACAATACTGGTTTAACTTTTATGACTACTTCGATAATGTGGGAAATGATCGAAGAAGAGACAGGCTGATAGGTGATGTTGCATTTACTTACAAAATGAACAACCATTTCAATGTTTCTTTTACAACACGTAAAAACCAGGTTACAGCTTTTAATGAGGCATGGAGTACCAGTTCACTTGACCCAAGAAATGCGAACGGCTCAGCTGTTAATAATGTGAGTATAAAAGCCGGTTATTCTACTGGTAGCTCATTCGCAAGAGAGGATAATTATGAGTTACTAGGAAGTTATAACAATAAGTGGGGTGATATCGCACTTAATGCCAACGCAGGCGGGAGCTGGAGGAAAAATCAAACTAAAGCCGTTGGTTTGAATACCCGCGACGGATTGAATGTTCCTGATCTGTTTTCACTGAGTAATTCAGTTAGTGACATTGGTTATTCTAATGACCGGGTGGAAACACAGGTTCGCTCAATTTTTGGACGTTTTGATGTTGGGTACAAGAACTTTGCTTTCCTTGAAGCAACACTTCGCAATGATTGGTTTTCTACTTTGGACCCGGAAAACAACAATATTCTCTACAAGTCATTTGGCGGTAGTTTCGTTTTCACTGACCTGATGCACGGAGCTCTTCCCTTCCTGAATTATGGTAAAGTAAGAGCAAGCTGGGGACAGGTGCCAACTTCTCTCGGTGCTTATGCTTTAGGGTTTACCTACGGCGTTGGAGCTGATCAGTGGAATGGTAACTTCCTTATGGGAACACCAAATACTCTTGTTGATCCGTCCTTAAAAGGAGCAACAAACTCTACCCTTGAGTTTGGGCTTGAGTTACGATTCCTGAAGAGCAGAATTTCTTTAGACCTGACATATTATGATGAAGAGAGAACAGATGAACCTATCAGTGTAGCTGTCACAGGTACCAGTGGATTTACAAATAAACTTGTCAATGTTGGTAAAGCTGAGAGAGAAGGGATCCAGGTTGCTTTAAATACAGTGAATATCAGGAAAAGGAATTTTACCTGGAACACAAACATCAATTTCAGCTACACAACCCACAACGAGGTTATCGATATTGCACCTGGTATTGATAGAATTGTTATATCACAAGGTGCCAACTTTTCTGGATTTACTTCCGGGTATACTGCAAATTTCCCGGGATATAGCTGGGGTCAAATGGTTGGTTATGGGGTTAAGAAAAACGACCAGGGAATTCCGCTTGTTGTCCCGTCTTCAGGACATTTTGTGAGAACTGATGAACCCGTGAAGTTCGGTAGTGTATTGCCAAAATATACCGGTGGATTCCTTAACCAGTTTACTTACAAGAATTTTGTTGGCAACGTCAATGTTGACTTTCAGAGTGGCGGTAGGTATTTCTCTTTATCTGACCATTGGGGAGCTTTCTCAGGTTTACTTGAGCGTACAGCCGAGTTAAATGATAAAGGAGTTCCGGTACGTGACCCGGTAAGTAATGGAGGTGGCGTGCATGTTGTCGGCGTTTCTACTACAGATGGCCGTCCAGTTGATATGTATATAGATGCACAAGATTATTTCCATCAATTCCACTCAGCCAATATAGTTGATCAAAGTATTTATTCTCTTACCTATGTTAAACTGCGTGAGGTAAGTGTTGGTTATAAAATCCCTATTGAGAAATTGGGCAATATGGGAAAGGTTGTGCAAAACGCCACTTTTTCAGTTGTTGCCAGGAATCCATGGTTGATCTATACACCAAACAGGAATTTTGATCCGGGTGAAATTTCCTCTGTTTTTGGAGAAAATGGTCAAACTCCCGGAACCCGTTCACTAGGTTTTAATTTAAAAGTCGGTTTCTAAACCATACACACACAATTAAATTAATATAAAATGAAAAGGAATTTAATAAAATATTTTGTTGTCTTAGTAATGGGGGTACCTCTTATCTTCAGCACAGGGTGTGATAAAGTCACCGATTTTGGAGATATTAATAATGACCCCAATCAGACAACTTCTCCTATAACTTCAGCCTTGCTCACAAATGTTTTGGCTGGTATGGGAGGATATGTTACATCAACAAGAGCTGGTCTATATACCCAGTATTTTTCTGAAACCCAGTATACGGATGTTTCACTTTACACAGTCCCGCAGCTTGAGTTTTCAGGGAACTATAGTGGTCCATTGTATGATCTGGAGAATATCATAATTAATAACACCGATCCTGAAATAGCTCCAAAGGCAGCAGCAAACGGCTCTAATGCTAACCAAATTGCTGTAGCCAAAATTCTTAAATCATATATCTTCTGGTGGATGACTGATAACTGGGGTGACATACCATATAGTGGTGCATTAAAGGGTGAAAGGCCAGATTATGACAAGCAACAGGATATTTATACAGGATTGTTTAATGACTTAAAAGCAGCTGTCGCAGGTTTTGATGGTGGTCCTGCGGTCAAGGGTGATATTCTTTATGGCGGAGATCAAACCAAATGGAAAAAATTAGCTAACTCTATCCGTTTATTAATGGCCGTAAGAATTTCTAAAGTCGATGCAGCGAAAGGGGCAGCAGAGGCATCAGCAGCAGTATCGGCTTCCGGTGGTGTTATAACAAGCAATGCGGATAATGCTATATTGGCTTACCCGGGCGGTGCATTTAAGAATCCATGGTTCGGTCTTTATGATGGTCGTCTTGACTTTGCGATGAGTGATGTAGTAGATAATATGGTGACATCTACAGGAGATAACAGGTTAGCTGCTTTTGGATCTTCTGATATTGGTTTTCCCTATGGATTAACCAGGTCACTGGCAGTTGCATTTGGAAATGCAAATCCTAATTATGCTTTGATACTTAATATAGCACATAGACAAGCTAATTCACCTTTGGTCATAATGAATGCGGCTTCCGTTTTACTTGCATACGCTGAAGCCAGGCAGAGAGGCTGGATCACTTCCGGGCCAACAGCCTTAAGTCTTTATAATGACGCTATTAAAGCTTCATGGGAGCAGTGGGGTGTTTATAACCTGACAAATTACAACAGTTATATCGCTCATTCTAATGTAGTGTATGCTCCGGGAGTTGAATTAAGAAGAATAGCCGAGCAGCGCTGGCTTGCTGCTTATCCAAACGGTTCGCAGGGTTGGTTTGAGTGGAGGAGAACAGGTTATCCTGTTTTGACACCTACACCGTATGCTGTAAATCCGGGAGGACAGATTCCACGCAGGTATACTTATGGGACGGCTGAGTATAGCCTGAATGAAGCCGGAGTAAAGGCTGCAGTGGCCAATCTTACAGGTGGTGACAAAATGGACTCAAGAGTTTGGTGGGACAAACCATAAATCTCTATTACAAGAAAACTGTTTTTATTTTTCAAATAATAAATTTATTACAAAATGGGAAAAAATAATTTCTTAACCATGGGTTTAATCCTGTTACTTTCAACCATTCTTTTTCCTGCTTGTGAAAAGGATGCTGCATCTCTGGAGGGTGCAGGACAGACACTGGTTAAAATCCAGACTGACGGTGCGGATGATGAAGGAGGTATAGCTTATGCTTTTAATCCTTCCTCACAGGATCTTGATTTGGTAGTTACGGAGATCAGGAGGGATGCCCCTAATAGCGGAGAATTGAATAAGCCAGTAACTGTTGTATTAAAACAAGACGATGCTTTACGTGTTGCATATAATGCTTCCGCAGGCAAAAACTATATTGCATTGCCTGATAACTTCTATACAATTCTTACGCCTGGCATTGTCAAATCTGGTACAACATGGACAATAAGCTTTGCTGCCGGTGAGTTTTCAAAACCCCTGAAACTGCGTATAAAGAGGAGCCTCTTCTCTTTTACCAATCAGTATGCACTTCCATTAGTGATTCAGGATGGCGGTGGTGCTAGTATAAATGGCGACATGAAGCAAGCAATACTTGGATTTTTAGTAGCCAATAAATACGATGGAAGATATACAATGGATGGATCTTCATATGATGTGGTTAATCCTGCATTGGAATGTGATTGTCCCATCGAAGCGCATTTTGTTACTGCCGGGGCAAATAAAGTAAATGTGTATCTGCCGGACTATGCTGGAAATGGAGGTTACGTCTATGGTTTATGGACAGGAACCGGTTACAGTTTATACGGCAGCTTTGGTATGGTGTTTACTTTTGATGCAAGTGATAAGATTGTTGCGGTAGAAAATTTTTACGGGCAACCCGCGGGTAACACCAGGTCAGCACAAATTGATCCAAGTGGATTAAATAAATGGAACCCTGCAACTAAAAGAGTCGATGTAAAATTCTTTATGTTACAACCGAGTGCTGTTCCGACACCACCACATATCAGAACCAGTTTTGATCTGAATTTTACTTATCTCGGACCAAGATAATTATTATTATTTTTTTTCATAAGGGCCGGTATAACCAACGGCCCTTTTTTTTTGCCTTGAAGAAAAAGAACACAGTTCATTACTAGTATAGTTGTGGATTATGGATTGAAGACGCGACTAGGATTAATGGCATGTATTTTTCTTAATTGATCAGTGCGAAATGGGAAGATGAATTTGAATCGGATGAAAAACAATTGGGCATTTAGTGTTTTCTACACGCAGGTGATGGGTGTATAATGAAATCGGTTTTTTATTCTGTCCTTGTTTTTTGAAGTAATATTTACCTAACTTTAGCTCTGCCATTCTAACTTAAATTTCTTAGCATATGCTCAAGGCATTTCAGCAACTTTTTTTCCTGTCAATTATTTCAATATTCATTATTTCATGAGAAAAGGATGATGAACCGTTCCCCTATCAGCCGTCGCAGGCAAAAACCATAATTAAATTACCAGAAGCAGAGGCCGGACCCCTGAAGACAATAGCGCTTGATCTTACTCCGGGTATTGTTTCAGTGAAAGTACTTGAAATAAGAAGAGATGCTGCAAGTGCAGGCGAACTTAATAAGACGCTCGTTATAAAAATTAAGAATCAGAATGCATTAATTTCTGAACCTTCTTCCGGAGAGCTTAAGGAGTTACCAAGGAATCTCTATACAGTTGATCCGTCAAACCCATTTGATGGACAATACTGGACAGTAACATTTGATCCAGGTGAGTTTGTTGAATTCATCAAGATAAATCTGAACCCGTCTGATTTAATAACTGCAGGAAGAGTGGGTTTAGGTTTTCAGCTGGCAGAAACCCCCGGGGCCAATATAAATGATGAGAAAAGTCAACTGGGAGTGGAGCTCGGTGCAAAAAACATATATGATGGAGTTTATAGTCTAGCCTGGACCAACTATCATCCTGCAGCTAATCCAGGATATACAGGAGGTACAACAGAAGTTGAATTGAGAACAACAGCAGCAAATAAGGTTAAAATATACTGGCCTCTTGCCGGGGCATTTGCATGTCCTTCCATTCTAAATGGTAATCTAACATATTTTGGAATACAAGAGCCAGAATACACAATTAATACCAGCACCAATGCGGTTACTGTACAAAATGCTGCACCTGGTGCGGTAACTTTTTATAGCATGGCGACCGGATTCAATTCCAGGTATGTTCCGGCATCAAGAACATTTAATGTAAAATGGGGGTACAATTACGGAGCAGGAGGCGCTTTTGATCCCGCAAATACGAGAGAGTGGACCCAAACAATGGTTTACTTACGCCCCAGATAATTTTTTCAAATGTGAAGGAAGAGGCTGTCCCAAAAAGTAACTTGGAACACAATGAACTCTAAGAAACACAAAGAACACAACGAAGCTATTCTTTATTATCAATGCCTTGTGTTCTTTGTGTAAGACGTCGTGCCTTTGTGCTACATATTTAAACAATTTTGGGACGGCCCCTTTTTTTTAATTTACATCTTAATATTAAAGTAATGGATCAACCACAACAACCCAACCAATTAAATATTGAAATATCAGAAGAAGTGGCGGAGGGTTCTTATGCTAATCTTGCTATCATTACCCATTCACACGCAGAGTTTGTAATTGATTTTGTAAACGTGATGCCTGGTACACCCAAGAGTAAAGTAAAATCAAGAATAATATTTACACCACAACATGCCAAAAGATTCATGAAGGCATTGAATGAAAATATTTCCCGCTATGAAGCTGCTAATGGTTCAATAAAGGATCTTGAAGATATTCAGCTGCCAATGAATTTTGGCGGACCAACAGCGCAAGCATAACCCCCTGTCCCCCTAAAGGGGTGACTTAGGTCGGTCAATCTTTTGTTCTTTAGTCATTCTTTTAATAGTTAGATTATCTTCAAATGACAATTTTCTTTACTGATAATCTTATTTAAATTTTGTGAATACTATCTCAGATTAACTATAGAAAACGCTTTTAGTGAATTCTGATTAAACAAGGAAACGATTCAATCTAAGTTCCCCCTTTAGGGGGACAGGGGGCTTTTACAGCAGTCCTTCATCAGCAAAACTGAAATAGCCCGCATCGCTCACTATCATGTGATCAAGTACCTTGATGTCAAAATATTTAGCCGCTTCTTTTATTTTATGAGTAAGATCTTCATCAGCTCGGCTCGGTTTTAAACTGCCTGATGGATGATTATGACAAAGTATGATGCTGACGGCATCTTCCTCTAATGCTTTTTTAAGTATCATTCTCGGATCTGCCACTGTACCTGTAATTCCTCCTTCGCTTACAATTTCAAAGTGATTTATTTTATTAGCCCTGTTCAAAAAAACGACAGCGAATACTTCATGACGGTAATCCTTAAGTTTTGCGATAAAAAAATCGGCAATATCCTGGCTGGCAGTAATTATTTTCTTTTGTAAAGATGCGCTTGCCTGTCTTCTTCTTCCAATCTCAAGTGCTGCAGCAATTGAAATGGCTTTTGCTTCGCCAATACCCTTTACTTTCATGAGTTCTTTTACCGATAGTTTACCTAATTCGGTAAGATTGTCTTTGCTGAGTTTTAAAACATCTTTTGCAAGGTCAACAGCGGTCTTTTCTTTTGACCCATTCAGTATACGTATAGCCAGCAATTCAGAATCGCTGAGTGTCTGAGCTCCATTCAATAGTAATTTTTCTCTTGGCCTATCGTCTTTTGCCCATTGCTTGATAGAGTATTTCTGCTCTTGCATCAAACAAGATTAACAAATAATTTGGGCTCAGAAAATACAACTTTTAGGGTATGGCCCTGAAAATTGATCCAAACCTTTGAAAAACTAAACCAAGACCGTATGAAAAAAAGATCCGTATCCCCAATTGGTGCGTTGCATCCAATCTTATTTTTTGCTGGCGTATATATTGTCGTTTTATTTTTCTCCATTTTCATTTGTTCAGCACTCTTTTATAGTTGCAATACTTCAAATGCCAGCAGCTATTCGGAGAATGAACAAAAAGTAAGTGAGCCGAAAACAAGCAGCAACACCAACACGGTCGCTATTGCCTCGGTAAAATAGACCTGTTTATACACATCAACATTTTTCCCCGTCGCCTTTTTGATTTGGGGTGAAGTATTATCTTCGCCGCTCTGAAGAAATTCCTTTGGAGTAATCAATACTAATCATGTCAGCCGCCAAAATATTTGCCGGTACGGGTTCACAGAGTTTAGCTGAACAAATTTGCAAAAGCTACGGACACCGGCTTGGAAAAGTCAATATTCAGCGATTCAGCGACGGAGAAATTCTGCCCACGTTTATGGAGAGCATCAGGGGCGATTTTGTTTTCCTGGTGCAAAGTACCCATGCACCCGCTGAAAATTTAATGGAACTGCTTTTGATGATCGACGCCGCAAAAAGAGCATCAGCCTATAAGATCATAGCTGTCATCCCCTATTATGGTTATGCCCGCCAGGACAGAAAAGATCGGCCGCGGGTAGCCATCGGAAGTAAGTTGGTTGCCAACATGATACAAGCGGCCGGTGCCAATCGTTTGATCACAATGGATCTTCATGCTCCCCAGATACAAGGTTATTTTGATATACCGGTCGATCATCTTGATAGCCATGCAGTTTTTATTCCTTACATAGAGAATCTGCGGCTTGAAAACCTTACCTTTGCGGCCCCCGACGTGGGCAGTGCAAACAGGATAAGAGAGATAGCTAGTTATTTCGAAGCTGAAATGGTGATCTGTGATAAGCATAGGAAGCGGGCAAATGAAATTGCCAGCATGGTGGTGATTGGAGATGTGACTGACAGAGATGTGGTAGTAATTGACGATATCTGTGATACTGGCGGCACATTGGCAAAAAGCGCAGCTCTTTTAATGGAAAAAGGTGCAAGAAGTGTTAGAGCTTTGATCACCCACCCCGTACTTAGCGGAAAGGCTTATGAGAATATTGAGAAAAGTGTACTGGATGAATTGGTGGTATGTGACACAATTCCTTTGCGAGAGACAACGCCGAAAATAAAAGTGATATCTGTTGCTGAACTTTTTGCTGTAGCAATCAGGAATGCATTTGAAAATAAAAGCATCACAGGATTGTTTGTGCATTCGCAGAGAAAGGACAGATAGGCTCACAGATTACACGCCTGCCTGCAGGCACGGATTATCACAGATTATCTTTTTCTGTCTAAATCTGAGAAATCTGTTAGAAATAGAAAGCCGAATACAATTACTAAGGCTTGTCACAAAAAAATTCACGAGTAACTAATAAATAAAAATAAAATGAAATCAATTACGATCGAAGGACAACTGAGGACCGAAACCGGGAAAAAAGCCACCCGCCAACTTCGCTCTCAGGATTTGGTGCCCGGTGTAATTTATGGCGGTGAAAAGGAGATCAGCTTTGCTGCTCCTTCCATGGCTTTTAAAACATTCGTGTACACACCTGAGTTTCAGAAAGCAGAAATCAAATTGGATGGCACTACGTACAATTGCATTTTGAAAGATCTGCAATTTGATAAAGTAAGCGATAAGCTGATCCATATTGATCTGCTTGAACTGGTAGAAAATAAAAAAGTGATTGCTGACATTCCTATCAAGTTTACCGGAGCAGCAAAAGGTGTAAAGGAAGGTGGTCACCTGATCATCAAGATGAAATCACTTAAAGTAAAATCTTTACCCAAGCATTTGAAAGAGGCGATCGTGGTAGATATTTCTGATCTTGAGTTGAATGGCAATATTCGTGTGGAGGATGTGAAAGAACCTAATTATGAAATTTTAAATTCTCCAAGAATTCCTATTGCATCAGTTGTATTAACTCGTCAGTTGAAACAGGAAGAAGCTGCTGTTGCACCTGCTGCTGGCGCTACGCCTGCTGCCGGAGCCGCTGCCCCTGCTGCCGGAGCCGCTGCTGCACCTGCCGAAGAAAAAGGAAAGGAGAAAGAAAAAGGGAAGAAATAAATTGCCTGAGCTTTATTATAGACCCACTTCTTTCGGAGTGGGTTTTTTGTTTCTTTGATCTTGCAAATATGAAGTTGTTATCTTTAAATTGTTGATGACATAGAAAAGAAAGAGATGAAATTTTTAATAGCCGGTTTAGGTAATGCGGGAAATGAATATACTCACACAAGGCACAATATCGGCTTTGATGTCGTGAATTCTTTTGTTCTAAAACACGGAGGAAAATTTTCTTCCGGCAGATTAGCGTATGTGGCTGAAGTAAAATGGAAGGGTAAAATATTTGTTTGCATTTGCCCGACAACTTACATGAATTTAAGTGGAGGTGCAGTGAAGTATTGGATGGATAAGGAAAAAATCCCGATCGAACATGTTCTCGTGATCACGGATGATGTTTCATTACCTCTTAATAAAATGAGATTGCGTGCTTCAGGTAGTGACGGCGGTCATAATGGATTAAGAAGTGTTGAAGCTATAGTAGGTTCGAGAGACTATCCGCGGTTACGGTTTGGGATCGGTAATGATTATCCAAAAGGATTGCAAGCCGATTTTGTATTAAACAAATGGAAAAAAGCAGAAGAGCCTTTAGTGAAATTGAAAATTGAGAAAGCAGTTGAAGTGATCGAAAGTCTGGCAACCCGGGGAATAGCACTTACAATGAATGATGTGAACAGTACAGAATATTCAGTTTAAGCTACATCTTTTTGTCTTGATTTTTCATTCATTGTTCTTAATCGCTGGCACAGGATCTTAATAAAACCTCTAGCTACTTCTGGTCTTTCATCCAGCAGTTCATAAAAAGGCTCCTGATCGACTTTATATAATGTACAGTCAGTATCAGCAGTAGCGCTTGCCGATCTTGTATCCGCATCCAATAAGGAAAGTTCTCCAAAAACCTCTTTGTCTTTAAGGATAGCTAGTGTTGTATTGCCTTTGTGGATTCTTATACTTCCCTGTTCGATAATATACATACAGTCACCAGTTTCGCCTTCTTTAAATATTTCAACTCCCTGCTCGTATTGTATTTCCTGCATCAGTGGAGCAAGGTCAGCAAGAATATTTTCCGGAGTATCTTTAAAGAGGTTGAGTGATTTTAATACCAGCACCTTCTCAACTAATAACAACCTGTTTGCATTTCCGTGTTCCATAATTTAAAAATATACATTTGACTGTGCATACAGCGCTGTTTCTTTCAAAAGAAGGTTTTCAGAGGTGGTGTATTTTTTTATGAGGTCACCCGCTATTTCCGTACCCGTCTTCTTTGATATATACAGTGTACTTGCTTTTGTCCAGGCGTTATAAAAAATAGGTCTTTCGGTAAGTATTTTTGAAAAAATATCCTCAGCCTGATGAATTTTATCCGGTGGTAGAAAATGTTTTAAAGAATTATACCTGTGTTCGATTTCTGCAGGTTCATAAAGCAAATTAAAAGGTATCGCGAGGTCTTTTCTAACTGTCATTTCAATGACCTCCATAGCATTTGCTACATTCTCTTTCTTCTTCATTTCTAATCCCTGCTTTATTTTAAATGCTTTTTCATGATCATAAAGGCAACCAAAAAGACAGATCAATATATTCCTGATCTCAATAAGCTCAATATTCAAAGAACTGTTGATAACCGAATACATTTGATCGCTTGACTCAAGGCGGCTTTGCATTTGAAGAAGCTCCACTCCATAATTGATGTAGGCAAATGCGATCTCTTCCAATTTTTTTTGAGTTTCTTCTGTTGCTTTGTAGCGGCTCCTGTGCAAAGCTTTCGCTATAAGGCCAGCATCTGAAGGAGATCGCTCCAGCATTTGAAGCAAAGTAGTTTGCGCCTTGTTTCCACCGATCTTTCCGAGGGTAAGGATCAGTTTTTCTTTTAATACCTGGCTTATCTTATTTGAGAGTGATTTTAAAATGATGGGTATTGATTTTTCCTTGGCCGCATGCAGCGCACTTGTTACATTCAGTGGATGTTCTTTAAAATGAGTCATTACTTTTTCCAGTAATGCAGGGGTGGCAGATTCTCCAACAGCTTTTAGAGCGGCCAAACGCAGATTGCGATTGATCGTAAACAGATCCGCATGATTCGGATGACAGTAATCTGCTTTTACTTCAGTAAGCACTTGTATGGCCATCTGTTTATCGATAATTCTATCTGATTGTATCAGACTACCAATTAATTCCTCGCCTCGTTGCCGGTTTTCTTTTCCCGGACTTTTGATCATACCCGTTATTGCAGCAAGTCTTATTTTCGGATCATGGTGATGCAAATAATGTTTTTGATGATGGTGATCGTTCTCTCGACAAAGTGATTGCGCCGCGAGGTATTGAATTTCTTTACTGTGATCATGGTCAGCCAGGTGTTTCAACTTATTTTCAGCCCCTTTGATATTACGATTCTGGATCAGGAGCAAGGTTGTCTTTCTTATGTTCTCCGAAGGGTGATCAAGTAGCTTAAAAATAATTTCTTTACTATCATTGCTGATCTGGCTATTCAGCATTTGAAGGATATTTATTATTTCGGTCTCGTTTCCTGTTTGTATTTTTTTCAATATTTGTTGCTGAATTTCTTCATCCGAAAGTCTGAATTCATCCTGGCTAAAGAACCGGCTGCTAATCGTTTTTAAAAGTGTGTGTTGATATGAACCGTTTACAAGAAAAATTG
>Ga0075419_10000999_pt1 | contig 18221 bp, 15 predicted proteins | sample SoiMetdeltSBSDD3_FD_76900 | JGI IMG/M metagenome (GOLD analysis project Ga0075419, IMG submission 76900) | Bulk soil microbial communities from a Populus tree surrounding site in Tennessee, USA - Soil MetaG P. deltoides SBSDD3 | ecosystem: Environmental > Terrestrial > Soil > Tree plantation... | reverse complement strand
GAGGTACGCGGAGTCCGGCAGCGATGACGAGAGGAGGTCGTTCGTGAGGCTCTGCTTGGCGTACGCGAGGAGCACGGCGAGCTCGGGGCGCGTCATACCTCGGTTCGTTCGCCGGCGCTCCGCCATCTCCTCGGCGTTGGGCAGGGCCTCGAGGTCGCGATCGAGCTCCTCGCGCGTCTCGAGCCCGATCATCAGGTCCTCGTAGGCCTCCATGTGGTGAGCGGACGTGACCGCTTCCTGCGAGAGGATCTGCGCCTGCAGGAAGTTGTCGTACAGCACGTGGCGGACGACGTCTCCCTCGACGTCGGCGAGCAGGGCGTTGCGCTCGTCCATCGTGAGCTCGCCACGCGCCACCCCGAGCCCGAGCAGGATCTTCAGGTTCACCTCGTGGTCCGAGGTGTCCACCCCGGCCGAGTTGTCGATGAAGTCGGTGTTGATCCTCCCGCCGCCGAGCGCGAACTCGATCCGGCCGCGCTGCGTGAAGCCGAGGTTGCCGCCCTCGGCGACCACGCGGCACCGGAGATCCTTGCCGTCCACGCGGAGCTCGTCGTTCACACGATCGCCGACGTCGGCCTCCGACTCGTTCGTCGCCTTGACGTACGTGCCGATGCCGCCGTTGTAGAGCAGGTCGACGGGTGCGCGCAGGATCGCCGAGATCAGCTCGCCCGGCGAGAGCTCCTCCGCCTCGATGCCGAGCGCGAGCCGGGTCTGGGGCGAGATGTCGATCGACTTGGCCGAGCGCGCCCACACCCCGCCGCCCTCCGAGATCTTGGAGCGGTCGTAATCGTCCCAGCTCGACCCCGCCAGCTCGAACAACCGGCGTCGTTCGGCGAACCCCACGGCCGGGTTCGGCGCCGGGTCGACGAACACGTGTCGATGGTCGAACGCCGCGACCAGGCAGATCTGATCCGAGTACAACATGCCGTTGCCGAACACGTCGCCCGACATGTCGCCGATGCCGACCACGGTGAACGGCTCGTTCATCACGTCGGTGCCTGTCTCCCGGAAGTGTCGCTTGATCGACTCCCAGGCACCGCGCGCCGTGATGCCGAGCTCCTTGTGGTCGTATCCGGTCGACCCGCCCGAGGCGAACGCGTCGCCCAGCCAGTAGCCGTACTCGGTCGAGATCGCGTTGGCCGTATCCGAGAACGTCGCGGTCCCCTTGTCGGCCGCGACCACGAGGTACGGATCGTCCTCGTCCGCCACGACGACCGATGGCGGATGGACGACCGCACCGTCGACGAGGTTGTCCGTGAGGTCGAGCATGCTCCGCACGAAGGTCTGGTACTGGCGGGTTCCCTCCTCCTTGAGAGCCCCCGGATCCTCCGACACGTGCTTGAGGACGAAGCCGCCCTTCGCGCCCGTCGGCACGATGACGGCGTTCTTGACCATCTGCGCCTTGAGGAGGCCGAGAACCTCGGTTCGATAGTCCTGACGCCGGTCCGACCAGCGGATGCCGCCGCGCGCCACCCGCCCGCCGCGCAGGTGGATCGCCTCCATCGAGGGGGAGTAGACGAAAATCTCGAACAGCGGGGTCGGCTTGGGCATCTCGGGGACCGCGGCGGACCGCAGCTTGAACGCGATCGAGCGGCGCCCCGGGACGTACACGCTCGTTCTGACCGTCGCGTCGATGACCCCGAGCGCGTTGCGCAGGATCCGGTCCTGCTCGAGGGAGCGCACGGCGTCCAGGTCCGAGCGGATCTTCGTGCGAATGGCGTCCACGGCCTCGGGGTCGCGGGGTCGCGAGGGGTCGAACCGCATCTCGAACAGCCGCACCAGCTGCTCGGCGACGAGCGGGTGCGCCGCGAAGGCGTCGTTCTTGTACTCGACCGGGAAGGTCGAGTTCACGCGGTGGTGGTACTTGCGATAGGCGCGCAGGATCTGCACCTGCCGCCAATCGATGCCGGCCGAGACGACCAGGCGATTGAGCGAGTCGGACTCGCACTCCCCGCGCCACACCGCGCCGATGCACTCGGCGACGCGGGCGCCCGTGGCCTCCACGTCGATCGGCCGGTGGTCGGTGTCCAGCACACCGAAGTCGTGCAGGAAGCGCTCGTCGCCGTCCTCGCCGAACAGTGTGGTCGGCCACTCCTCGATCACCCGCAGACCGAGCGACTCGAGCGTCGGCACGAAGTCCGAGAGCTCGACCCTGCTGTCCACCTTGTACAGGCGGACGTGGGTGAGGGTCTGTCCGTCCACGGTCTGGTTGGCCAGACCGACCAGGAACCCGTCATCGTCCCGCTCCAGCTGGTCGAAGCGCGCGACGTCCAGGCCGGCGATCGCGACGTCGGTCGAGGCCTTGTAGTAGTCGGGGAAGCGATCCGCCCACCGCTCGAAGAGCGTGCGGGCTCGTGCCTCGCCGTACTCGTGGATCAACCGGTCGAGTAGCCGGTCGTCCCAGGTGCGCGCGATCTCCATGACCTCGTGCTCGAGCTCGTCCAGGGGCACCGCGGGGATCTGGCCGTGACCGACGTGCACGGTGAAGTGGAGCTGGGCGATGCCGCTCTCGGTCAGCGCGACGTGATGGTCGATCGTGGTTCCGTCGAAGCGCTCGAGGAACAGGTCCTGCAGCCGGAGTCGGACGTCCGCGTCGAAGGCGTCGCGCGGCATGGCCACGAGCAGCGACACGCTCCTCCCGTAGGGGTCGCGGCGCGCGAACAGCCGGACCTCCTTGGTCTCCTGAACCTGCAGGAGTCCCATCACCTGGTCTCGCAGCTCGTCGGTCGGGGCCGCGAACAGCTCGTCCTTGGGGAAGCTCTCGAAGATCGTGACGAGGGCCTTGTAGTCGTGCGACCCCTCGTACAGGTCCTCCGCATCGAGGATCTGCTCCAGCTTTCGATGCAGCAGCGGTGTCTTACTGGCCGGTTCCGAGTACGCCTTCGACGTGAACAGGCCGACCATCCGCGTCTCGCCGATGATGCGTCCGTCCGCCGAGACCTTCCGGACGCCGATGTAATCCATCCGGGCGCGCCGATGGATGGACGAGGGTCGGTTGGTCTTCGAGTAGATCAGCAGGTCGCCGCCCTCGATGCGCGCCCGCAGGTTCGGCTCGATCGTGTCGAGTGGCACCGGTCGCTCGTACGCCGACCAGTCGAGCTTCGACAGGATCCCGAGGCCCGACCCGGGCACGGCCGCGAGCGCGCGCCCCTGTGGCAGGTCGACGAGCTCGTACTCGCGGTAGCCGAGGAAGACGAAGTTCAGGTCCAACAACCATTCGAGGAAGGCAACCGTCTCGGCCACCTCGTCCGGCGGGTACAGCGCCGAACCGGCGCGCGCGATCTCGATCATGTGGCGCGCCGCGTCCTTCATCGCTTCGAAATCGCGGACCGCGAGCCGGACGTCGCCCAGGACGCCGCGGATCCCCTGCTCGAGCTCCGTCCGTTCCTGCTCGGTGAGTCGCTGCTCGAGCTCGAAGTGCATCAGGGACTCGCGGTCCTCGGTCTTGCGGACGTGCAGGATCCGTTCGATCCGGCCGTCGGGTGCGCGCTCGACGCCGATCACCGGGTGGATCACCCGCCGGACGCCCAGGCCCCAGGCCTCGAGCTCCTCGGTAACCGAGTCGTACAGGAACGGGGAGTCGGCCGCGCTGACCTCCACGACGGTGCCGAGCGCCTCGTAGCCGTCCTCCGGCTGGTTGGGCTCGAACACACGGACGGCGAACTCATCCTCCCGCCGGGTGTCGGCCAGCTCGAACGCCCCGACGATCACGCCGACGAGCTCGGAAGCCGGGCGTTCGGCCAGATCCTGCGGCGGCACCCTCCGCGTGAAGGCGACGGCGAAGGCCCGCAGGGCCTCCGCCCGTTCCGGCGGCACCGAGGCGGCGAGGAGCTCCAGGACGGAGGCGGGCAGAGCGCCCGCGGTCACCTCGTCCGTGGTGCTCACGCTGCACATGGTACCCGTGCCCGAACAGGCCCCCGACCTGCGGCTTCAGGAAAAGCTCGGACCGGCCGACGCATGAGAGGATGGCCGGGCCCGTCCGGGCCCTCCGACATGGTCGAGACCAGCAACCGCATGAGCGGATCCGTCGAGCAACACGAGTTGCGCTCGGTGGCGCAACTGCGGATGCTGCACGCCCTGGCGACGCGGCTGAACGCGCTGGACGACGTCGCCGCGATCGGCGAGGCCATCACGACCGAGCTCAAGACGCTGATCGACTATCACAACTGCCGGATCTACCTCCTGCTCGAGGACGGCCATACGCTGTGGCCGGTCGCCTTTCGCGGAGAGCTCACCGAGTACGCGTCCGAGACTCCCGAGGAGCTGGTCACGCAGGTGGGCGAGGGCATCACCGGCTATGCCGCGATCACGGGGCAGACGTACTACGCGCCGGACGCCCTCCACGACGAGCGGGGCGTGCAGATCGAGGGGACCGACGAGATCGAGGAATCGCTCCTGGCCGTTCCCCTCAAGCTCGGGGACAAGGTGACCGGCGTCATCGTGCTCTCGAACCTCGGCACCGATCAGTTCGCGGAGGATGACCAACGGGTGCTCGAAGTCCTCGCCTCGCACGCATCGGTCGCCTACGAGAACGCCAGCCTGCTGCAGAAGGAACGCGAAGCGGCGACCACCGCATCGGCACTCCTCGGTCTGTCGCAGGCGCTCAGCGGCGCCGGAAACGTCTCCAGCGTGCTCGCGCGCGTCGTCGCCGCAATCCCGTCCATCATCGAGGGGTCGGCCGTCGTCGCCTACCGTCGCGACCAGAAGACCGGGGACTTCATCCCCGCCCAGCACCGTGGTCTCTCCGTCGACAGGGCACCCACGGTCCCCGCCGACGTCGCGAGCCGTTTCCTCGCGTCGTTCGAGGAGCCATTCGTGATCGAACGCGACGTGGCCGAGCAGGTCCCGAGGGAGTTCTGGATCGTCGACGAGCCTGCGGCGGCGCTCATCGCGCCGATGTCGTGGGAGCCGGACGAGTTCGGGGCGCTGGTGATCCTCGCGCCCAACGCCGAGAGCACCTTCTCCGAACGCGACCGTGACCTGGCGCGCGGGATCGCGCAGATGGCCTCGCTCGCCCTGGGCAGCGCGCGGCACGTGAGGGAGCTCGAGCGGTTCCACGAGCTGGCGGAGACGCTGGACGCGATCTTCTGGGAGGCCGAGCCGCAGACGCTCGAGTTCACGTTCCTGTCGAGACGGGCGGCCCTGGTGCTCGGACACGAGTCGGAGACGTCCGAGTCGCTGCCGCGGCGATGGGGCGACCACATCGACACGGACGACCGCACGCGGATGACCTCGGCGCTCCGAGCCGCCGTCGCCACCCCCGGCGACGATCTCGACCTCGAGTACCGGACCCGGGGACGGGAGGGGGAGACGCTCTGGCTCCGCGACATCGTCCACATCGCCGTCGACGCCAGGGGCCGGCCGGTCGTCCGGGGCCTCATCGTGGACGTCACCGAAGGCAAGCGCGCCGAGCAGGCGCTGCGCCGCAGCGAGCAGAAGTACTCCGAGGCCTTCCACCGCGAACGCGAGGCCACCCGACGCCTGCGGGCGCTCGACGAGATGAAGAACACCTTCCTCGAGGCTGTGTCACACGATCTCCGCACCCCCCTCACGTCGATCCTGGGCTCGGCGGTCACCCTCGAGCAGTCGGGCATGGACATCCCCCGAGAGGACGCGATCGACCTGCTCCGGCGCATCGCGTCGAATGCCCGAAAGCTCGAACGGCTGCTCGGCGACCTGCTCGACCTCGATCGACTGCAGCGCGGGATCGTCACACCGCAGCGCCGGCGGATCGACGTGGGCGCGCTCGTCCGCGACGCGGTCCGGGAGTTCGAGCAGCTCGGCGGGCGCGAGGTCGAGTGCGGGTCCGAGGAGCTCATCGCGAACGTCGACCCTCCGAAGGTCGAGCGGATCGTCGAGAACCTGTTGTCGAACGCCTCACGGCATACGTCGCCCGACCGCCGCATCTGGGCACGGGTGGAGCGGCGCGAGGACGGGCTCCTGGTCGTCGTCGAGGACGAGGGTGACGGCGTTCCGGACGAGCTCAAGGACGCGATCTTCGAGCCCTTCCGGCAAGGTCCCGGTCCCGCGAGCTCGTCGCCCGGGGTCGGCGTCGGTCTGTCGCTCGTTGCCCGGTTCGCCGAGCTCCACGGCGGGCGGGCGTGGGTCGAGGACCGTCCGGGCGGTGGCGCTTCCTTCAGGGTCCTGCTCGCCGAAGCCTGAGCCGCGCCGTCCCCGCGGCTGGTGGGTGGTCCGAACCTGGTCTCGGGCATCGCGATGCGCCCGATCGCGCACCGACGAGCGAGGTTCACGCCGGGCAGTCGGCCCTTCCGCTGTCGGCGTCCACCATGCACCCGCTCACGTCGACCGCCTCGAACGCCGACGCCGGCACGGTCTTGAGCTGATCGAGCAGCTGGTTGCCCCAGTGGGCGTCGCGCGTCCCCTGGAAGTACCAGTTGGAGCCGTTGTCGGCGAGCATCAGGCCGTAGCGCTGCATCGCGCGCAGGATCGTCCGCGCCCTCGGGCTGAACCCGTCGAGGGCGAAGGTCGCCTTGAGTCGGAAACGCGCGCCCATCGGCGGACACCCCGGGTCGTTGACGCCGGCCTCGTGGCGTGCCGGCCAGACGTACGCGTCGGTCGTGCACGAGACCGTGAACCGGATCGCGTGCGTGATGCTGCCGGCCTTGACCTCGTCCCAGCGGACGAGGCCCGGCAGGATCGGGAGCCCGGCGGCGTCGGCCGACGTCCAGCCGTCCCGGCGGAGGCGGTTCGAGTCCAGGTCGAAGACGGCACCGCTCCCCGCCCGCGGGTCGCCGCTGTTCCACGACGCGGCGAACAGCTCGTACAGCCGGCACGTGCCTCGCTCGACGATCAGCACGTGCCGATCCGAACCCCCCTCGACCGGCGTTCGCGCGTCGAACGGATAGGGGCCGGGGTCGCTCTCGGCGGCGTAGGTGAACCGAACGCGCGCCTTCGGGTGGCGCCTTCCCACCACGTCGAACGGGAGCCCGTACGAGGGCGGCCCGAAGTCCGGATGGAGGTTCGTCGACCCCGCGCTGGCCGAACGAAGCCACGTGTCACTCAGCTCGTGAACCGGCAGCGCGTCGACCCGCGTGTTCCAGATGTTCGAGGCCGGGAAGACCCGGCAACCAGAACCGGGGATGGGTTCGGCGACGGCGGCCGAGGGAGCGATCGCCGATCCGACGAGGATGAGGGGGGCGAGCGCTTTCGCGGTCAGGTTTCGGTGACGAGCCCACATGGTCATGGCATCGGCACCCCGCCCCTCCGACCTTACGGACGGGGTCGGGAGAGCTCGAGCAGGCGGTCTTCCATCAACGTCACTTCATCCGCTGCAGGATCCTCCGCACGTCCTCCGCGATCGCGATGAGAGCCCATGCCTGCGCGACCTGGGCGTAGTTGGTTCGTTCCTCCCACGAAGTCGTTGGACTGATCCCCTCGAGCAGGGCCCTCGCTCGATTGAGCTCCTCGTTGGCTTCGACGTTCTCCTCCATGACGACCTCCTCCCCTCGTTCCTCTGACCCCGCGGCTTTGCTCGAGCCGGCGGTCGGATTCGAACCGACGACCTGCTGTTTACAAGACAGCTGCTCTGCCCCTGAGCTACGCCGGCGTCCGAGCGAGCCTAGCAGCAGGAGACCGCCGGCCGGCCCAACGGCGCCGATCCGTGCGCGGCGGCATCACGAGCCTCCGAGCCTGCGACGCAACACGAACGCGTACAGCGCGGCCGAGAGCGATGCCGACGCGTTCAGCGAGCGAACGCGGCCGCGCATCGGGAGGCGCACGAGCAGGTCGCAGGCGGCCCGACTGAGCCGGCCCAGCCCCCCGCCCTCCGAACCGAGCACGACGGCGACGCGGCCCTCGGGCGGCTCCGCCTCGTACACCGTCCGGTCGGCGTGCTCGTCCAGCCCGACGACCGTGAAGCCCACGTCCTTCAGGCGTTCGAGCCCCCGGGCGATGTTGGCGATCCGCGCGTGGGTGAGGTGCAGGAGCGCGCCGGCCGACGCCCGGATCGCGGCCGGGGTGACGTCCGCCGCCCGCCGGGTACGGGTGACGAGCATCGTCGCGCCGGCCGCCTCCGCCGATCGCGCCGCGGCGCCGAGGTTCTGTGGGTCGGTGATCCCGTCGAGGACGACGACCAGATCGTCGGGGCCGAAGGGGAACGCGGCGAGCTCTCGCTCGCCGATCACCTTCGGCGAGCCGGCGATGGCGACGACCCCCCGATGATCGGCGGCGAGCCCGTCGAGCTCGGAGCGGTCGACCTCGCGAACCGGGACGCCCGCTTCGCGGCAGGCCTCCAACACGTCCCGTAGACCCGCCGTCGAGCGCGCGTCCCTGGCGACGAGGACCTCCCGCGCCGCGCCTGCGCGCACCGCCTCGAGGACAGCCCGCCGGCCGCCCACGACCGGCGTCTTCACGACCGCGCCAGCACGACGAGCGCGAGGCAACCGATGCCGTCGCCTGTGAGACCCAATCCCTCCGGACGTGTCGCCTTGACCGAGACCCGCTCGGTCGGCACCCCGAGCGTTCCGCAGAGAGCTCGCCGCATGGCGTCCCGGACCGGCGCGATCGACGGACGCTCGGCGATGACGGTGAGGTCGGCCGAGACCGGGTGCGCACCGGCCGTTCGCACCACCCCGACGACACGGCCGAGCAGGTCGAGCCCGCCGATCCCGGCGAACGCCGGGGCGGTCTCGGGGAAGTGCTCCCCGACGTCGCCGAGGGCGACCGCACCGAGCAGGGCGTCCGCGAGCGCGTGACACACGACGTCGCCGTCGGAGTGCCCGACGAGACCCTCTCGCCCGTCGAAGCGAACGCCGCCGAGCATGAGCGGGCGTCCTGGCGCGAACGCGTGCACGTCGAACCCCATACCCACGAGCGGTTCGGTCACCGAGCGAGCGCCTCCGCGAGCCGGAGATCCTCGGCCGTCGTGATCTTCAGGTTCGCGCGCTCGCCGTCGATCGCCCGCACGCGGTAGCCGGCGCGCTCCAGCAAGAGCGCGTCGTCGGATCCCTCGAACCCGTCGGCCGCCGCCCGATCGTGGGCATCGCGCAGCGCCGCCGACGTGAACGCCTGTGGCGTCTGGGCGAGCGCGAGCGCGTCGCGCGGTTCGGTCCCCTCGATCCTCCCGTCCTGCACCCGCTTGACCGTGTCGACCACCCGGAGCACCGGGACCACCCCGTCCCAGCCCTCGAGCGCCTCCAGCGCGCGAGTGAACAGCGCCGGCGACGCGAGCGGCCGAGCCGCGTCGTGACACAGGATGCGCCCGACATCGGCGGCCACGGCCGAGAGCCCGGCGCGCACCGACGCCTGACGGGTCTCGCCCCCGGCGACGACCGCGTCGACGTCGAAGGTACCGACGGCCCGGTGCACCTCGGCCTCCCAGCCGGGCGGGGCCACCACGACGACGGACACGGAGGCGGCGGAGGCCAGTTCGACCGCTCGCGCGACGATGGTCGCGCCCCCGAACGGCATGAGCGCCTTGGGGAGCGTGGCGTCCATCCGCTCGCCTCGTCCGGCAGCGAGCACGATCGCGACGGCCCCGTCCACCGGCCGAGGTTACTGGAGGTTCGCGAACACCATCCTGCCGGTCGCGGTCTTGATCACGTTGCGAACGACGATCGGGGTGTCCGAACCGATCCGTTCGCCGGCGGCCTCGACCACCACCATCGTGCCGTCGTCCAGGTATCCAACCGCCTGACCCGCCTCGCGTCCCTGCTTGACCAACCGCACCTGGATCTCGTCGCCGACCCCGATCGGGAGGCGGAACGCCGCAGCGAGGTCGTTCAGCCGTGGGACCGGTACCCCGACCGCCTCGGCCACCTTCGACAGGTTGTGGTCGGTCGTGACGAGCGAGGCGCCCCGCTCCCTGGCGACCCGGACGAGCACGGCGTCGACATCGGATCCGGCGCCGTCGTCCTCGATCAGGTGGACCTCGACCGTCGCGGCATGCCTCAGCTCACCGACGGCATCCAGACCACGTCGGCCACGAGCGCGCCGGCGTGGATCGGAGGAGTCGGCGATCGTCTGCAGCTCCCGGAGCACCGCGGTGTGCAGGAGCAGATCCCCGGACAGGAACCCGGTCGCCACCAGATCAAGGATCCGGCCGTCGATCAGCGCGCTCGTGTCCACCACGAAGATCTTCTCCGGGGCGCCCGCGGCTCTTGGCTTCAGGCCGATCAGACCGAACAGCTCTTCGTGCTTCGTCCGACCGATCCGAAATCCGGCGAAGGCGAGCGTGACGTAGGTGAACGCGACGCTGGTCCACGCCACGAGCGCCGGGAGCCGGAAGACCGGAACGGAGAGCAGCGCCGCGACGGCGAGGCCCGCGATCAGGCCGCCGACGCCCGCGACGATCTCGGCGGCCGGAACCTTGCGGAGCTCCTCCTCCATCGAGCGCACGGCGGTGGCGGTCTGCCGACCGAGCACGCCTCCCAGGACGAACCCGGTCGACGTGCCGAGGACCACGTAGGCCAGGGTCTGCGACGGAGACACGGACACGCGAGCGGCGACCGTGGTGCCGGCCGCGGCGAACAAGGTGACGAAGATCAGACGGACGAACTCGACCAGGCGACCCCGAGGCAACGAACGGCGTTCGGAGGCCTCTCGAGCTCGGAGGCGTCCGCGCCACGAGCGGTCCCCGTGCGCGAGCATCTCCCTCAAGCCTCGACGCCCCGGCCAGACGACTTGAACCGGACGACTTGAACCGGGCGTGCCCGAGCGAACGCGATGGTCCGTGGAGAGGGTGCTGCTACCGGGCCCGGCCCGAGGCCTCCGCCATCACGCGGGCGCCGTGCGACTCGTCCAGCACCTTGTCGATCATGGCCTCGGCCTTCTCCTCGCCGCCGCCGGTGGCGTAGGTGAGCTCGGAGATCAGGATCTGCCGGGCCTTGTTGATCATGCGCTTCTCGCCCGCGGACAGGCCGCGCTCGCGCTCGCGGATCGAGAGGTTCCGGACGACCTCGGCGACCTGGTAGATGTCGCCCGAGCGCAGCTTCTCGATGTTGTTCTTGAAGCGCCGGCTCCAGTTGGCCGCCATCTTCGACTCGTCCTCGCGGAGCACAGCCAGGACCTTCTTGACCTCGTTCTTGCCCACGACCGAGCGGAGGCCGACCTCCTCGGTGCTGTCGACCGGCACCATGAGCGTCAGATCGCCGTAGGAGACCCGCAGCTTGAAGTACCTGCGCTTCTCTCCGAGGAACTCACGCACACACAGCTCTTCGATGACTGCCGCACCGTGTTCCGGATGCACAACCGTGTCGCCTTTACGGAACACGAGACCCCCTAGCGTCGACGGACGAGGACTGTGGAACCTGCTCAAGGGTAACACGCAGGCTCCTGGCTCGCAAATCAAAAGCCCAGGTCAGAGGCCTCTTTCGGCCATTTCGGGACCATCGGCCTAGGGCTGATCGCGTCGGTCCGCTCGCCGGGACGCGCAGCCGCCCAGGTCAGCGCGTTCATCACATGCCGGACCGGGATCGACCGAAGGGCGTCCGCCGGATCGGTACCCTCGGGCACGAACACGGTGCGCAGTCCCGCCGCCCTCGCGGCCGAGAGGCGGGCGGCCATCCCGGGCGCCGCGCGGACGACCCCGGTCAGCCCGATCTCGCCCACGAAGGCCGACGCGGACGGAGCAGGCACGCCGGAGACCGCCGAGGCGACGGCGGCGGCCACCGCGAGGTCGCAGGCCGGGTCGTGGAGCCTGGCGCCCCCAGCCACGGCCCCGAACACATCGGAGCGCCCGAGGCCGAGACCGGCGCTGTCGAGCACGGCGCCGACGAGCTGGAACCGGCGGAGATCGAGACCGCTCGCCTGCCTGCGGGCCGTCCCTTCGCCTCTGCCAACCAGCGCCTGGACCTCGACGGCGAGCCCTCGCCGACCCGCCAGCGGGAGGGCCGTGGCGGCTCCGGGCTCGCCTCCGCCCGGGAGCAGCAGGTCGCCCGGGTCGATCTCGCGCAGCCCGGCACCGGTCATCTCGAACCAGGCCACCTCGCCCTCGGCCCCGAACCGATTCTTGCCGGCCGAGAGCATCCGCAGCCCCGAACGGGGATCGCCGTCGAACGCCAGGACGACGTCGACGGCGTGCTCGAGCGCTCGGGGGCCGGCGAGGTCCCCGTCCTTGGTGACGTGGCCGGTCATCAGGACCGAGATCCCCTCGGCCTTGGCCAACCCGACGAGCGCGTCCGCGCACCCGCGAACCTGCGAGGGTCCCCCCGGCGCCTGACCCCCCGACGGATCGCGGAGCGCCTGGATCGAATCGATCGCGAGCAGGAAGGGCCGTGCGGACCGAGCGGCGTCGACGACGGGGGGCAGCTCGCGACCCGACACGAACGACAGGCTCGATCCGTCGATCCCGAGTCGGTGCGCGCGGGCCGAGACCTGACGGCGCGACTCCTCACCGGACGCGAACAGGCAGTGGAGCCCGGCGCCCGACAGGCGCGCCGCCATCTGGAGGAGAAGGGTCGACTTGCCGATGCCGGGCTCCCCGGCGAGCAGGGCCACCGTTGCTGGCACCAGCCCGCCGCCGAGGACGCGATCGATGCCGGGAAGACCCGTCGAGACGCGCCGCTCGTCGGCGTCCTCGTGGGCGAGGGTCTCGAGGGGTCCGGAGGACGGGGTCCGGAGGCCGCCCTCCTCGATCGTGCCCCACGCGCCGCAGCCAGGACACCTTCCGGCCCACCGCGCGAGCTGCTGGCCGCACTCGCGACACGACAGGACGGTCCGGACCTTGCCCATGGATGGACGGTAGCCAGAGGGTCTGACAGATCATCGGCCGAGAGGTGTCGGCGCCCCGAACTAGGATGCCGTCGCGGTCCGATGGTCGTAGCCCGTGACGGCAGGAAGAAACACTTCGCCGGGCTATCGACCCGCGACCCCCGGCATCCGATAACCGATGCACTGGAGGCGTGAGATGCAGGAGGTCCGAGCGGACGGGTTCGATCGGCTGGATCCGCTCGGGGCCGCCAGCGCCGACCCCACCATCGCTCCGCTCCCCCTGCTGGAGCCCGAGCTCCCGCAGTACCCCCTGGCGATGGTCGAATGGCACGACGCCTGGTTCGACCTCGATCTGGAGAGCCCCGACGGCTGCAGGCAGGACTACCTCGTCCACACGGTCGGGTTCCTCGTGAGCGAGGGGCCACGCTTCGTGTCGCTCGCCCAAGAGGTCCTGCCGGACGGCGAGGGGCTCCGCGCCGTCACGCATATCCCGCTGCCGATCGTCGAGCGCGTGATCCGGCTGCAGCGGTCGGCCGAGAGCCATGATCGGCAGGCCTCACCGCACCTCGCGTCCGGGTAGACTCCACGGGTCCGACGGTCGTTACCAGACCCACCACCCGGAAGGAGGGATGCCCGATGGCCGAGATCGCCCCGACCGTTCTGCCGCATCCCTCGGGGATCGGGCGCTAGCCCGACCGGCGTCGCCGCCGAGCCGCCCCGAAGGGGCGGCTCTTTGCGTTCCCGGCACTGGTGGGCGCCCCGCGCATGCCCACACCGATCGAAAGGACACCGGGTTGGACATGCAACAGCTCGACGACGACGAGGTCGGCGGGACGTCCCTCGACCACTTCCTGGCCGAGGGCCTGATCACCGACGTCGTCCGCATCGTGAAGACCGGCAAGGAGGCGTCGGTGCACCTGTGCCGAGGGAACCGTTCGACGACCGGCGAAGACCTCGTCGCGGTCAAGCTCTACCATCCGCTCGACCGGCGGGACTTCCGCGACGAGTCGATCTACCGCGACGGCGAATGGATCGAGGAGCGCAGGATCCGCGCCGCCCTGGAGAAGAAGACTCGGTTCGGCCGCCAGGTCCAGGGCGGATTGTGGGTGAGCCGCGAGTGGGAGACCCTGCGGACGCTCTCGGAGGCGGGGGTGTCCGTCCCGCGACCGATCGCGAGCACGGACGACGCGATCCTGATGAGTTATGTGGGCGACCTCGAGCTGGCCGCGCCGCAGCTCCGCTCGGTCAGGCCGGACGCCGTCGAGGCAAGGGATCTCTTCGACCAGGTCCTGCGCGCGATCGAGCGGATGCTGTACGTCAACGTGATCCACGGCGACCTGTCCGCGTACAACCTGCTCCTGTGGGACGGGCGCGTGACGGTCATCGACCTCCCGCAGGCGATCGACCCGCGCAAGAACCGGCACGCCCACGCGCTGCTCGAGCGCGACGTGCGTCGCATCTGCGAGCACTTCGAACGGCTCGGCGTGCGATCGTCGCCGGGCCGGCTCGCCGCCGACCTGTGGACCGCATGGCAGTTCGCCGACCTGGTTCCCGAGGAGCTTCGGACCGGGATCGAGATGTGACGATCGTGTGACCGTCCGGACGCACCCCTTGTGCTCGGAATGGGGAACAGCGTATGGTTCGCGGTTCACCGATGCGGAGGGGAGGACGACGATGGATGTGACCAATACCATCACGATGTTCGTCTCGTGCCTCCCGGCGTCCCACTCGGCCTAGCCGGGCTCCGCCGAGCATCACGATCGGCGGGCGAGGCGGCTCTACCGACGGCTCCGCACGTGTGCTCACGCACACGCGAGCCACACCACCCATGGAGGTCGGCAACGAACGTGGATCCCAGTGCACGCAGCATGCCCGCATCGCTGAAACACATGCGCGATCGAAGGACGAAGGGGCTGTTCCGCGATGGAACAACCGAATCGGCACCGACGGTGGCCCGAGGACCTCGAGTCCTTCTCTCACCGCGTGCTCACGACGCTCCTGTTCACGGACGTCGTGGATTCGACCGGTCGGGTGTGCGAGCTGGGGGACCGGAGCTGGGCGGAGGTGCTCCGGACGCACCACGCGCGGTTCCGGGATCGGCTGGGGCGCTTCGGCGGTCGCGAGGTCGATGCAGCCGGGGACGGCTTCCTGGCGGCGTTCGGCATCGCGAGCCACGCGGTGGCGTTCGCGTGTGCCTTTCACGAGGAGGTCAATGACCTCCGCCTCGAGGTCCGCACCGGCGTCCACACGGGCGAGTGCGAGCTCGATGACGGCAGGCTCCGGGGGGTTGCGGTGCACGTCGCCGCGCGGCTGGCGAGCCTCGCGCGTCCGGGCGAGGTCCTCGTGTCCTCGACCGTGCGCGACGTCGTCTTCGGCAGCGGGCTGAGGTTCGCGGACCGTGGCGTGCACGAGTTGCGCGGCATCCCGGGGATGCGCCGCTTGTTCGCGGCTCGTTGGAGCGAGAACGGCGCCTTGACGCGGTCCGGGCGGCATGGGGCGAGGGCGGCGGGTGTCCGGCACCGCCGGCAGCCCGTCACGCTCGTGGAGACCGCCGACGCGGGATGATGGGCCCGCGGGTCTGAGATTCGTCTGGACCCGCGGGCCCTACCCCTCGCGGGCGCCGCGGAACTCGAGCGTGTAACGCCAGCTCGAGCCGTCCGGCGCGTGCTCGAACGCCTGGAGCCTTCCGGTCTCGCCCCCCGGCAGGAGCATCGGGAGCCCGAGGTGCTCGTCGCCCGGCCACAGGTCCTGCCGGGCTCGGTCCTCCATCCGGACCATCGTCATCGGGAGATCGCCCTCGGACTCGAGCGGCTCGCTCCACTCGGACGTCTCGGCGGGCACGAGCTGCCGGTACCGAACGAATCGAACGGACACGTGCATCAGGACGGGCTCGCCCGGCGACTTCCAGGCTCGCCCGAGGGACCGCCACTTCTCGCCGTCACGCGACGTCTCGACGGCCCAGCACTCCTCGTTCCCCAGACTCACGGCCAAACCCTACGCTGGGGTACGGACTCGTGGAACCCGGCCACCTCCACCTCCCAGACCACGGGCCGAAGATCCGGTTCGGTCGTTCGCGATGTGGGCTCGAAGGGTCCATCCTCCCTTCGAGCTAAGCGCTCCTTCCCTCCGCGGCATCTAGGAGGGTGATGCAGGCAGAGGGCGACGTCATCAGGTTCCCGGCGGCCGAGTCGGCACCGCCGGACTTCGCGGTCTTCTTCGCCGAGGAGCACGCGGGCCTGTTCAAGGCCATGTACTTCGTGACCGGGAACCGGGCCGATGCGGCCGAACTCGCACAGGATGCCTTCCTGAAGCTGTGGGAGCGTTGGGATCTGATCGAACGGATCGACGATCCCACGGGGTACCTGTTCCGCGTGGCTTTGAACGGGTTCCGGATGCGGACGCGCGCCGCGGTCCGGGCCACGCGGAGGCTGGTGCCGATCGTCTCGACGACCGACCCGTTCGACGAGATCAACCTCAGGGAAGACGTCCGGCGGATGCTGCTCGATCTGTCGCCGCGTCAACGCGCCGCCCTCGTCCTGCTCGACATGTACGGCTACGGCTCCGAGGAGGCCGCACGGATCATGGGCATCCGTCCGTCGACCGTCCGCGCGCTCGCGACGCAGGGCCGCGCCGTGCTCCGAAAGGGAGGCCCGCATGTCTGAGCTGAGGGAGGTCTTCGAGATGGTGACCAAGCAGACCGAACCCGACCTGGACGCGTGGAGGGAGCAGGAACGTCGCCAGCATCGGAAGAACAGGATCCGAAAGCTAGGGGCGATCGCCCTCGTCGCTGCGCTGATCCTCGGTGTGCTCACGCTGAGCGCCGTGCTGCGGTCCTCGGACGACGAGGATGTCGTGCCCGCCGGATCCGGGAACCGGACGACGCCGCTGGACACGACGCCACCCCTGGGTGCCCAGGTGATCGGGCTCGATGGCAAGGTCCTGGGACAGCTGACCGGGTTGCCCGACGATGCCGAAGGACTCCGTTTGTCTCCGGACGGGACCACGATCGCGTTCATGACCGCCGGCCGTGTGGCGACGATCGGGATCGATGGGACCGGGGGGCAGGTGTTGACGTCGGGGGGGAACACGAATGGCGGGGACGCGCAGAACGCCGTTTCCTGGTCCCCCGACGGAACGCAGATCGCGTACGCGTCGAGCGGTGACCTCTTCATCGTGGACGCGGACGGATCGAACGTTCGACAGCTGACCACCGACCCGAATGGGGACTACTACCCTGCCTGGTCCCCAGACGGCTCCACGATCGCGTACTGGAATGGCTCGACCACCGGCCAGGACGGCGGACCGACCGACGCCGAGCTCTACACGATCCCGCCGACCGGTGGCACGCCGACCCGCCTGACGGACAACGGGATCCCCGACATCGAGCCAGCGTGGTCACCCGACGGAGGGCGGATCGCCTACTTCTCCACCGACAGGGGCGACCTTCGGGTGATGCGAGCCGACGGCGCGCGGGATCGAGCGGTGTTCACCCACGGCAACTCGGGATGGGCGCCGTCGTGGTCACCGGACGGCACGCGGATCGCCTTTCTCACCTGTTGTCGGAGCGTCGGCAGCCAGCCGTTGCTCACGGTGCAGGTCGTGACTCTCGCCACCGGGGAAGCCACGGAGCTGACGGTCGACGGCCACGCCGTGACCGTGCGGACGGACCACAACGGTCCTACCTGGACACCGGACGCCGTCCTTCTCGTCAACCGCTTCGACTGAGGCCAGACACCGAGGCCCGGCAGCCGGATGGTTGCCGGGCCTCGGTCTTTCGGGGTTCGGCGCGCGGGCGCGCCGACCCGTCGTCTGCTTACGCGCTCAGGCCTCCGACGAACCCGCGAGCTCGACCGGCGGGACATCGGGCGGCACGCCCGCGCCCTCGAAAACGATCTCGCCGTCGCGCGCGTCGACGATGATCGTCTGGCCGGCACGGAATTCCTTCCACAGCAGCTTCTCGGACAACGGGTCCTCGACGAGCCGCTGGATCGTCCGCCTAAGCGGCCGGGCGCCGAGCGAGGGGTCGAACCCCTTCTCGGCCAAGACGGTCTTCGCGGCGTCGGTCAGCTCGATCTCGAGGTCCTTTGCCTTCAGCTGCTCGGTGACCCGCTTCATCAGCAGGTCGACGATCTGCTTCACGTCCTCCTGGGTGAGCGAGTGGAAGACGATCACCTCGTCGATCCGGTTCAGGAACTCGGGCCGGAACGACTTCTTCAGCTCGTCCATGACCCGGTCCTTCATCTTCTCGTAGGTCATCCTCTCGTCCGGACGCGCGGCGAACCCGATCCCGGGGCCCTTCTGGATGTCCCGCGTCCCGAGGTTCGACGTCATGATGATGATCGTGTTCTTGAAGTCGACCTGGTGACCCTGCGAGTCCGTCAGGCGCCCGTCCTCCAGGATCTGCAGGAGGGTGTTGAACACATCGGGGTGCGCCTTCTCGATCTCGTCGAACAGGATCACGCTGAACGGCTTGCGGCGGACGGCCTCGGTGAGCTGGCCACCCTCCTCGTACCCCACGTAGCCCGGGGGCGACCCGATCAGGCGACTGACCGTGT
>Ga0075419_10000998_pt1 | contig 18225 bp, 31 predicted proteins | sample SoiMetdeltSBSDD3_FD_76900 | JGI IMG/M metagenome (GOLD analysis project Ga0075419, IMG submission 76900) | Bulk soil microbial communities from a Populus tree surrounding site in Tennessee, USA - Soil MetaG P. deltoides SBSDD3 | ecosystem: Environmental > Terrestrial > Soil > Tree plantation... | reverse complement strand
CGGCAGTGGGGGTAGGTGCAGGGGTGGTGGGGGCGCCAGGGCAGGGGTCAGCCTCCGTAGCGGAGCTGGGCCAGGGGTCGCTTGGTCTCGTTGAGGATCGACAGGCGGATGTGGAGCTCGAACCGTGAGACGGGGCTGCGGCTGGGCCGGCCTGCGATGGCGTCGGCGAGCACCTGCTCGGACCAGGCGGTGATGATGTCGTCGGTCGTGAGGTTCTCGAACATCAGAGGGCGTCGCCTCGGTTGGTGTTGCCGGTGCGGCGGTTGAGGTGAAGCGGGCTTGGCGCCCCGGTGGGTGGTTCTCCGGTGCCGAGCTCGGGGAGGTCGAGGCTGGCCCAGAGCCGGGCCTCGCCGTCGCCGCGGTGCCAGCTCTTGCGGCGTTGCCGGCCCTTGCCGTGTTGGCGTCTTCGGGGGGTGGCCATGGGGTGGCTCCTCTGGGGTTAGGGCGTCATCATGCAGACATCGAACAGCGGCTCGTAGTACAGCTCTCGGTGGCCGAGGGTGCTGGGGTGGATGGCGTCGGCGGCCCAGCCTTGATCCTCCATGTACTGGTGTTGGCGGTGGCCGATGCCCCAGTGGTCGAGGTAGACGCCACCCATTCCGGCGGCGATCGAGTCCATGACCGAGGTCATTTCGGGCCAGCGGCCGTAGATGTCGAACCAGTTGCCCTGGTGCTCTTGGTCGACGATGAGGCTGGGCGCGAGCGCTGAGGCGGAGGAGCTGTAGTAGGGCTTGAGGATGCGGCTGTATCCGTCCCGGAACTGGCGGGCGGTCACGTCCGCGTTGGCCGGGTCGTTGGCTCCCAGCATGACGATGAGGAGGTGGGGGCGGCCGCATCCCGTGGAGTTGAGGAACGGCTCGAAGTTCGTCGTCGCGCCGGGTACTCCGATGCCGACGGTGTCTTGTAGGCACACATCGACATCGACTCCGGTGGCCGTGGCCGTGGCGTTCTTGTCGATGGTCAGGCTCACGTTCGAGGCGACCGCGGTGATCTTCGCCGAGACCGGGATACCGCTGCCCTGGAGGTACTTGCCGATCAGGCTGGAATTGAACCAGCCGGGTGCGTCACATGTGACGGTCGGGGAGCCGTTGCTGGTGTTGACCTTGAACCGGCCGAGCGACGAGTACGAGTAGTGGGCGGCAGCTCGGCCAGAGGCCCCGAACCGGCGGATGTTGACCCCGGTGGTCTTCTCGGCGTAGACGCCGTGGGCGACAACTGTGCCCGAGACCCATTCGACCCGGAATGTGTGGGTGCCGGACTCGCTGAGACCGGTGATGTCGATGCTGTTGGGGTCGAGCCCGAAACCGGCGGGGGTGGTGACGGTTGTGAACGCTCCGCCATCGACGCTGTAGCGGAACTGGCCGGTGATGTTCTGATTCCGGTGGAAGAACCGAATCTTCTTCCCGCGTAGCCCGGTCCACTCCATGGTTGCTGCCGCGGTAGCTCGGAACCCGACTCCGCCGAATCCGACCTCGGCGGTCCATGTGCCGGTCTGGGTGGCGTACGCCGTGGATCCGGGGAGGTAGCCGCTGCCGCCGTCGCCCAGCTCGGCCTGGAGGCCGGTCTCGAGCAGGCCAGCAACCCCGAGGGTGCGTTGACTGCTCGCGGGGCTGACCCCGACTCCGTCGGTGCCGATGCTGTCGGACCAGAAGTCGACTCCGACGATCTGGGTGTCAGCGAGGTCGCGGCCGAGGAACCAGGCGTTCTCGCCCCAGCCGGCCGGGACGCGGGTGTTGGCCTTGTGGAGACGGTTCTTGTGGGCGGTGAGCGAGGCCTCGCCGCTGATGTCGAGGCTGATCGACCCGTTCGCGTCGATGACGATCGTCGACCCTTGGGTGAGGGTTGGTGCGGCGTCGTTCGAGGCGGTCCAGCGGCCCTTGAGGATCACATCGCTTATGCCGCCGGTGGTGTCGGTGAGGAGCCATTCGACCGCGCGCTCGATGGGGAGGTCGTCGGTCTGGGTTTCGGGGACGGTGATCGTCATCACGTCGCCGTTGATCGAGACCGTCACGGCGAGGGCGTTGAGGGTGCTCGTGAACGTGCGACCGGCGAGCGATCCGGCGGGCCACGTGATCGGGACTGCGGCGGCGTTGCCCGGCCGGAGGTAGCCGTTCAGGGCACGCGGGCGGATGTCGAACTGGGCGACCATCAGGGGCCCGTCTGCCGCGGTCTGAGACAGTGTCTCATCGATGGGGAGCGTACCGCGGGTGCGGTTCGGGGGACCGGTACCTCGAAGGCGGCGCCGATCCCCGGAACCGTGGCCGGGAGGGGTGAAGCACCACCACGTACCTCAGCGACCTCTCCCGGCCAGGGTCCGCAGCGGTGAGCCTACGCGGGTGGTCGGGTGAGACGGAACTGCTCGGGGGGTAGCAGGCGATCGAGGCTCTCCTCGATGAGCTTGTTGGCCAGCCAGCCCGGTTGTACGCCCCGCGCCTCGGCCTCACGGACGAGACGTTCCCGCAGGTCCGGTCTCAGCCTCAGGATGTGCGGGGCGCCGCCTGGTGCCATGTCACGAGGCCTCCAGGGCCGTTGCCCAGGTCTCGTACATCTCGACCTCGATGGCGATGACGTCAGGGCGGTGACCCTCGACCTCCGCTACGGCCCGGACGCACGCGCCGACGGCTCGCAGGTAGGCGGGGGTCGGTTGCATGTCGCGTTCCTGGCCGGGCCGGTACTCGGCCCAGAGCCGGCGCTGGAGCTGCCGCGGGACCATGCGCCAGTGCTTCGCGCACATGTGGAGACGGGGTGGCACCATCGTCCGGCAGCCAACCGCGTGGCAGGTGTGCCCGCTCATGGCCCGGTTCGGTGAGGATCGAACACAGGCTGATGGCTGTTGCGCCACCGGAGCCACTCAGCGGACTCATGGGCCTCGGGGCCGCTCATGAGCGCGTGGCGCAGCCACTCGTAGAACTGGGAGGCCTTCTCCAGGAAGGGCGGCACTGACAGCACGAACTGGATCTCGGCGTGCTGGCCCGGCCGGCGTGCGTCCTCCACTGTGGCGCGGACGACCAGGGTGGTGAGGTCGAGCGGCGGGTCGTAGTTGACGCTGAGCGCCCAGCCGGTCCGGTATTCGATCTCCGCGAGCCATCCCGCGACGGTCGAGGTGTAGATGTGTCGGTCGAGGTGTAGTTGTTGGCCATGGGGGTCAGCTCCCGAACGGGCTTGGGGGGAAGAACTGCGCCGGGGTCTCGCCCCGACGGTAGGAGCGGGTGTAGAACTCCCTGACCCCGGGCGCCGGCCGCGTGCCGTCGGCCAGGCGCTCCAGGGTCAGGGACCACCGGTTGCACCAGACCCGCGAATCGACCTCGCGGGAGCCAGTGACCCGGTAGGACGCTCGGGCGGTGTGGACGACCTCGCCGGCGACCGGAGGCCGCGTGTCGTCCGGGTGCAGGTCCATGGTGAACCGGCGGACCTTCACTAGGCCTCTGGGTCGTCCTCGGGGAACTGCAACGAGAGGCTGGCCGTGATGCCGCTCTCGGCGAGCTTGGCCAGCCCCCAATGGCAGGCATCGATGGCGAGGGCGATCGCGTCGGGTCGGTCGGACACGACGGTCAGCGATACGACGCCGTCTCGGTTCCACCGCGCTGGCGCGGCGGCGCTGGTGGTGCTCATGACCGTCGGGCGCTGAGGACGGCCCGCTCCAGGTCGGTGAGGTCCCAGGTGGCCATGACGGCCCACAGGTCGCCGCGGATGTGCCGCAGCAGCGCGGGGTCGCGAGGAGCGACCTGGGCCCAGCGCTCGACCTCCCACAGGATGTGGAACCGGTGCAGGCGGGTCCGGCGCGGCCGGTGGTTCGGTGGGATCGAGGGAACGATGGTCCGGCCGCGCCATGCCCGGTTCGTGACGACCTCGGGGGTGGGGACGCTGACCGCGACCCGATGGCGGCCGACCATGGCCCATCCACGGGTCGACCCGTTGTCGGTGAACACGAGCTCGGTCTCGGCGCCGTCCCAATGCGGGCGTCGGACATTGACCCAGCACTCGGTGGCGTCCGCTCGTACCACGGCGATGCGAGGCAGCCCGTTCCGGAACCAGCCACCGGCCGCCACGGCCGTGGACAGCTCGATGACCGGGTTGCCGCGGGCCGCGGCCCGGTAGCCGGCCCGGATGGCGTCATCCTCGGCGGTGCGTTCCTCGGCCAGTTGGGCCTCGTAGACCCGGAGCTGCGCCTCGGCCTCCTCGGGGCTGATCAGGGTGGTGAGTTCCATCGGTTCACTCCTCCTTGACGAGGGCGTAGTTGTCGTCACGCTCGTAGCCCATGACTTGCCAGAGGCGCCGGGCGAGCATGAAGTCGAGGGTCGTGGTCGGCGGGTCGACGAGCCGAGCGAGGGTGTCGGCCTCGAACCCGCCGCGCTCGGCCCGCAGCGCTCGGACGAGGTGCCGGATGAGCTGCTCATCGTTGGCACGGCCCCGGAGGAGTCCAGCCATCGATGCGCACTCGTGGTGGAAGTTCACGCGGTTGACGCGGAACCGGGCCCAGCCTTTGGGGGTCACCCGGCCAGCTACCGGTGAGTAACCCCACGGGAACCGGTGCCCGCACTCGATGCACCGCTCGAACAGGAACCGGCGGAGCCGTTGCAGCCAGTGGACCTGGATCTTCCAGTGCCACACGTGCCAGCGCCACCGGCTGGCGTGCTTGCACACCGTGAAGGCGTCGCGGCCTCCCGGCTCGATGTGCCAGACCGTGGCGATGGTCCCGAGCCCGTAGGTGCGGCCAGCAAGGCGCAGCGTCCAGCCCGTCGGCCGCCACCACGGGTAGATCGGTTCGCCGAGGTTCTCGGGGTTGACTCGGCGGCGCCGATGAAGACCCCAGTTGCCGAGGGTCGCGGCGTCGCGCTTCTCGTTCCATCGTCTGCGATGAGGCCACGGCGACGGCACCTCGAACGCAACGACCATCGGGTCATGCATCAGACCCTCCTCTCATGACGTCCACCAATCCGGCCAGAGGTTCGATGGATGCAGACCGAGCGCCGCGGCAACCCGGTCGGCGGTGCCGGCTCGCAGATGGGCGCCGTCACGCCACCTTCGGACCGCGGTAGCGGTGACCCCGAGCCGCTCGGCGATCTCGTGATCGGAGCGGCCGGCGAGCCACGCCAGCACGGGTGACGGATCGAAGCGGCCCAGGCTCATCGCAGGAAGACCTCACGGGTCCCTGCCATGACGGCGAACCACTGCGCAAGCGGGATGAAGGAGTGACCGGAGTATCCGCCCTCCTCCCCAGACCCGTTGATGATGGCGGCCTCGGCGGCGATCATGCACGCCCGGCAGTTCGCGTCGTACGAGATGCCGAGCCGGTGCGGCTCCTCGGGGTGGTTGCACGCCCAGCGACACGATGACGAGCAGAGCTCCGCATCGTTGGGGTGCGCAGAGTCGAACATCGGGCAGTACTTCCACTGGGCGTACTGCCCCGCGCCGCGGTCGTGGCGCTCGGGCGGGGGTGCGACGTCCACTGCTCAGGTCTCCGCCAGCGGAGTCCCGGTGAAGGCCTCCGGGAACCGGCCCCGCAGCACGCACGTCGCCGCGATCCACGCTCGCAGCGTCGTCTCCGCGATGACCGCCACGGGCAAGACATCACCCTCCCCGTCGGGGTCATCGATGTCGAGCTCGGCGTTCAGGCGCAGCGCGACCGACGGGAGCCCGTCGGTCGTGCCGTTCTCCAGCCCGGCGATCTGCCAGCCGTCGGTGACGTAGATGACGTGGCTGTCGGGGTTCGCGAGGTCGGGCCAGGCGACCCTGGGGTCCTCGCGGCCGATGAGCTGAACATCGATCACTGTCATGTGGTGGTGCTCCTGTCGTCAGTCCGGGCATCGGCATCGAGCCGCTGCCGGAGCCATGCCTTGCTGGCCGGCGAGAGCTTGTCTACCCGAGTGAGGATCTGCCCGAGGAGCCTTAGCTCATCGCTGGCGGTGACCTCTGGGGCGGGGGTCGGGGTGTCGGTGGTCATGGATGGCTTCCTTCCTCGCGTGGGCACTCCTCGGGGGCGAGCGTGCGCGGGTAGCGGCAGCGCACACTCAGCGGGCTGGAGAGGTCGTGGCGGTTGGTGCTGTGGTGCCGGCGCCGCCATCCGAGCCGCTCCGCTGACGAGTTGGCCAGCGGCCGTGGCGGGAGAATCGGGACCATTCGCTTGCACCCCGGGCAGATCCGATTTAGCGGCATATCAGGATCGTTTCCGGAGCGAATCGCGAGCATTTCTGGGTCCGGTGCCGTCGGTTTCGAGCACCACGGGGGCTTCTTGAGCCCGCGCCAGCGTGGCTCGCTCGGCCCGCGCCAGGTCTGCGCGCTGCTGGCGGTCGAGCGGCTGGTCGAGCGGCGAGACCACCTGGTCAGGGTGCCCGGCAGCCCAGATGTCCCTGGCTCGTCGGGCGTCGGCGCAGGCCGGGCAGGGTGGTACGCGGCCCTGGTGGTCGAGGTGATCGGCACATCGAGGGGGGGGTGGCCGGTCGGCCGCGGCCTGTGAGTTGTCTCCCCCCTTGCTGTCATAAGGTCGGGTCGGGTCGGGGGGACCGTTACTAACGCGTGACCCAGGGGGTGAGTCACCACGCGCGTCACGGTCGTTGTCACGCGTGACGCGTGCTGCGGTCGCCTTCTCTCGGGCGCGTCGCTGGCGTTCGCGGGCCGCGGCCCTGTCTCGCTCGACCTCCTGTCGGGTCGGGTTGCGGGGTGTGCCGTCTGAGTCGGCCGCCCACTCGTGGAACTGCCAACCGTCATCGACCCGCTCCCAGAGGCCAGCGTCGACCAGCTGTTGAGCGTGGCGGGTGGTTCCGCCGAGGATGCCGAGCATCTCCCGGGGGACGTGGCCGTCGGTGAGCTGGTCGGCGCTCCATGATCCGGCGGTGGCCCACAGGCCGCGGGCTGCCGGTGAGACGCGGTGCCACTTGATGTGGCTCCAGAGGTGGTCGTCGACCTTGAACCAGGTCACAGCGACCAGATCCGGATGACGCAGCCGGGGGTGGTGAGGACGTCGCCGACAGGGGTGCCGGCGTAGAACTTCCCGAGCCGCACGTACTCGACCACCCGGGCATCGTCGGTCCACACCACGCCGTTGAGGGCGTCCTCCGTGGCTCGGATCAGCTTGGAGAGGTCGGGTGCCCCGGAGGGCCGTGCCGGTGCCGAGTCGCGCAGGAGATGGGCGTTGCGGCCGGTGCGCCAGTGGCTCCTAGGCCGCGGGAACGTGAAGACCATCGACACCGCGAGCGGTCCATCGAGCAGTACCCACGACTCCCCGATGACCTCTAACGCGGCGTGCTTGACGTCCTGCCGCCAAGGTGCGACACGCTTCGATGACTCGGTCATCTGGACCCGGCCCGTGTGCTGGTTCCGGAACGCTCTCTTCGAGCCCTGGGGTGCCGGGCTGCCGTGAACGGTGAACATGACGGCAGCGTCGGTCACCACCGGGTGAGGTGTCGGCGCGAGCACGGGCCGTCAGTCGTCGGCGTCCTCGAACGGGAGCGCAAGCCGGCCCGTGCGGGCCTGGTAGGCCTCCCGAACGAGGGTCTCGACCTGGGCTGCCGTCTTGGCGTCGCCGACCGCCTCGATGCCGACGAACACGCACTTGACGACTTGGGGGTCATCGTCGTCATGTGGGCGGGCCTCGATGGTGTCGGTCATCAGGAGGCCGACCACGGGGATGGGGGTGTCGGGGTTCTCGGCGAGCTTGCGTTCCCAGGTGGCGAGCCCGTTGCTGTCGCCCTTGGGCAGCTTCGCTCGGACGGTGACGCTCATGCTGGCCCCTCCTCGGGGTTGGTTGGCAAGGTCTGTTGACCGCCGCGCTTGCGGTCGGCCTGGGCGTTCCGGATGTCGTTGACGCGGTCGACCAGGTCGGGCTTGTCCTCCTGGGCCAGCGGCGGGGCCGGCGGCGGGTCGCCGGTCTCGTCGCCGATGAGCCGCCAGGCCCCGTCGTCGTCTTGTTCGAGCCGGATCCGCTCCGCGGCGAGGTCGGCGATGGCCTGGAGGACAGCGGCGGCGTCGGTGTCGCTGAGGTCTTTGGCGGTGTTGGTCCGCCCGTTCGTGACGGCCGATACAACTTGGTGGTGGTCGATGCCGGCTCGGCGTGCTTGCATGGCGATGGCCTGGGCCCGGCCGGTGAGTACCTCGGCTGGTTCGTCATCGCCGGGGAGGGGAGGTGGGGCCACCCGGTCTGCCCTGTCCGCGGGTGGCCCCTCCTCGGGCGCTGCTCCCCCTGAGGGCAGCGCTTTCCCGCTGGCCGGTCGGCGGCCCGTCCTCGTGGTCCGCTTGTGCGTGACCGGCTTGTCAGCGGTCTGTTTGTCTCCGGCGGTCAGCTCGGGGACATCGACTCCGTCGGTGAGTTCCTCCAGGTTGTAGGACATACCGGCGATGACGTCGGCGAACATGATCCGGGCGAGTTCGCCCGAGGCGCGGGCGAGGAGCATGGCCCGCGGGTAGTTGCGCCAGTTCGGCTTGCTGAGCAGGTTGGCGCGCTTGGCGTCATCGGTGGTCCAGGTGACCTTCTGGACGTGCTCGCGGCCTTGGCGCTGCCCGCAGAGCGTGACGCGGGTGATCGACATTTCCTCGGTCCAGATCTCGTGGCCCTTGGACAGGATGAGGGCCCGCTGTAGCTCGGCGGCGACGCATGGGCGGCCATCGATGAGGTGCACTTGGCTGAGCGCGTGGAGCGCTGGCACCCCGAGCTCGGCGCCCTTGATGATGACGGCCATGACCGCGGCCGGGTTGTTGCGGAACGCCTTGGGGACCAGCTCGGTCGGGCTGATGACCTTGGCGAACTCGAACGCGTCTTGCCAGATCGCCAGCTCATCGCGGAGTGAGACGGGTCCGGCGGTCGCCGGGACGGCGGGGGCCAGCTGTCCGCCAGAGTCCATCGTCACGAGGCTCATCCGCCCGGCTCCTCGGTCGCCGCGGCGGGTCGTGTGCTCGCGCCGTGCTCATCGATGTAGTGGCGGGTGAGGTCTTGGGGCCGCTCGAACGACTGCGGGCACAGCTGGCACTCGTGGCCAGCGGGCCGGTAGACGTCGAGGCGAACGAGGTCGTTTACGATGACCACGCGGTTCTCCCGGAAGCGGCTGGCGAGGCGGGTCCTGATGAGCCCGGCCTTCTGGTCATCGATGTGCGTGGCGACGGTGACCACGATCACGTCGTTCGGCCGCACATCGATGACCTCGACCCGCTGGAGCTCGAGCTCATCGACACCGCCAGGCTCGGCCTCCCAATCGTGGCACTCCGGGCCGTGGTGGCCGTCGGCGTGCGCCGGACGCTCACACTCGACGATCGGGACCTCGCCGGTGTCGGCGTCAAGCCTCTCGGATTCTGTCATGTGACCGTCTCCCGTGGGGTGTGGCTGCGGGGCTTGGGGCACCGGCCGACGTGCGAGACGTAGGCGCCCTGCCCGGGGGCGACGACCGCGACCTCGGGGATCCGCTGCCGGCCGACGCGGCGGTAGCGACCGGTCAGGGCGAGGTTCCCGTCGGGCACCCGGAGCGGCCGGGTTACCTGGTCGCTGCCGCGGGCTGCGTGGACCGGGACGCGCCGGCCCTTGACCGTGACCATCCACACGATGGGGCCGCGGCAGGGGCGACAGGTGGCCACTTAGAACGGCTCCTCGTTGTCATCGGGGTGGGCCTGCTCGCTGGGCTGCCCGATAAGCCGTTCCGCGGCGTTGAGCGCGTCCTCGTACCGCTCCTGTGCGGCCTCAAGGCGCCGTTCAAGCACCAGGCCGAGGGCGTCGCCGTAGATGGCGCCGGCAGAGCGGGCGACCCGTCGTAGATCGTTGAATGCGCCTTGAGCCCGCGACCAGTCAGCGAGCATGTCGGCGCGGGGGTCACGATCTACGACCTCGGCATCGACCGGGACGGTCATGACCGGGCCCCTTGGCCGAGTCGAGCAGCGGCCCAGCCGGCGCAGAGGTCGGCGGGGCGGCCGTCGGCTCTGTGTGGGATGCCGTGCTCAATCGGAGGCCGGTACGCGGCCTCAAGCAGCGGAATGTCCGGTGTCAGGGTCACGCCCGACGGGTGCCGGAACCCGACGATCCGCCGGATGCCCTGATGACAGAAGCAAGGCTGGTTCGCCTCGACGATCGCACCGAGCAGAGCGGGGGTGCCGCTGACGTGCTCCTCGCCGCGGCGCTCGGGTGAGCCACCGCGGTAGGCGCAGTCATCGCAGGGGCTGGCCCGTAGCCCTGGGCCTTCCTCATCGAGCTCGGCGACCTGGTCGAGGTCGTAGATGGGTTCCCAGCAGAGGCAGCCCGAGGGTCCGTACTCGGCGGCACCGTCGCAACAGATGCCCTCGCCTGCGTCGGGCCATTCGACTCCCGGGGGTTGCTGGCTGATGTGGCAGAGGTAGGTCATGACGCGGCCTCGGTGGTGGTCGGGGTGCGGGGGCTGATGGGTGCGGAGATGACGCCGCGGACGGGGGCTTCCTCTCCGTCGAGGCCGAACAGGTCCGGGCCGGCGAGGAACTTGGCGATCTCGTAGGCGTAGCGGAACAGCCGGAACTCGTCGGGTCCGGCGGTCAGCTGGTAGGTGTCGTGGGTGCGGTCGGGGCGCAGCCACACCCCGAGGCAGTGGTCGATGGCGGGCATGGGCTGCTCGTTGCCGTCGTCATCGATGTAGACCTCGGCGTACCGGTAGCCGGCGCACTGGAGCGCGGTCTCACCGAAGATCCCAGACTGGCCGGTCTTCCAGTCGACCAGGCAGACCCCGTCGCACTCGGGGTCCGCGCAGACCGCGCAAGCGGCGATGCCGAGCTGCCCTACAAGGTCGAACGTGCCCGCGTAGAACACGGTGCGGTTGAGGACCGGTCGCTCGACCAGCTCGCCTGTGGGGTTCCACTGGTCGCGCCACGACAGGTAGGCGTCGACGTAGCCGATGAGTTCGTCGGGGACGTCGGCCTCGCCCTTGGCGGCGAGGGTCATGGCGAGCCGGTGGACCTTGCCGCCCTTGTTGGCGCCTGCGTCGCGCTGGCGGTTGGGGGCGAACGAGAGCTCGCGGGCGAGCTTCACTCGTGGGAGGCCGTGCGGGATGGGGTACTTGGCGGTCGCGCGGACGTCGGCTACGAGGTCGTCGGCGTAGTAGTGGCCGTCCTTGAGCACGAGCCGGTCGACCACGTATTCGGCGACGGTCGAGCCGGCCCAGCCGATGAGGCCGGGCTTGGGGATGCCGGCGTTGAGGATGGTGGTCACCCCGGGGACCTTGTTGCCGTCGAGCCGGTAGGAGTGGCCGGATCCGTGGTTGCGGCGCTTGAACGTGGTGGTTGTGTCGGTCACGCTGACACGGCCTCCTCCTCGGGGTCGCTGAACAGGCTGGGCTGGGGCGCCAGGAGCGGGGCCCGGACGGTGACCACGGGCCGCGGCTTGGGCTGGGCGACCGAGCGGGCCGGGGCGGGGGGTTCGTCATCGGTACCCCGGACGTGGCGGACGCGTCGGCCGGCGTTGCCGGTCCGGTGGAGCCAGGGCCGGTAGTGGGCCCGGTCGCGGTTACCGGCCGGGAGGGTGGCGAGGGTGAAGTCGGGAGCGGGCCAGTCGATGTCGAGGAAGATCCCGACGCGGTCGAGGGCGAGGAGGGCGTTGCGCATGTCGAGGTCGATGCCGATCGAGTCGCGGCCCATCCCGGATGCGACGGCGAGGGTGGTGCCGGAGCCGACGAACGGGTCGAGCACGAGCCCGGGCCGCCACGTGTCGTGCCCGCAGTCCGACCAGCTCGACGTCCGCTGCGCTGTGGTGCTCTGGACGAACTCACGGAAGTAGCCGCCGAGCACGGCCTTGGCCTCGGCAGCGAGGCGTCTCACCTCGTCGGTGTTCCTGCCGGCACCGTTGTTGAGGGTTGGGGCCTTGCCCGCGTCGCTGGTGCCGAACGCTCTGACGGCAGCAATGTGAGCGTCGGTGAGTCCTGCGGCGTCAGCAAGCGCGACGGCCTTGATCGTCTGCGGCCGGGTGCTTGCCCGGTACGAGTCCAGCGTCAGCGCCTCGTTGACCCGCCGCGATGGCTGCCCGCAAGTGACGCACACCCGCCGGGGGCACATCTCGTAGACCAGGAGCCGCACGAGCTCGGGAGGCCAGACGGCGTAGTGGGCGCCCCGGTAGCCCTTCGGGGACACGTCCACGGCCTCGAGGGTGGAGAGGATGCCGGCCCGTTCCAGGGCACGTCGGAGATGCACACCGCGGGCGCCGACCGTTGAATGCCGGGCCTCGTGCGAGTCGTCGGGCGTGAACGTCGACCAGTTGCCGCCGCGTTCTCCGGCGTCGTTCTTCCCGGTGCGGGCCGTGCCGCTGGACCAGCCAGCGGTCTGCCCGGCGCGGGCGTCGAGTTCGGCGTCGAGGACGGCGTCGACGTGATGCCACCAATCCCGCGGCGGCGCACCGCCTGGGTGGTTGTTGCTGAGGTGCGCCACGCCGTCGTCCTGGCGGCTGCCGGTGTCCTTCCGTGGTCCAGGTGTCGCGGACCCGCCGGGTGGTCCTGCGGTGGTGCGGACGGCGTCGAGGTCGAACCAGCGGTCCCGGGCCCGAGTCGCCACGATCACATACGAGGTCGCCGGGCGTTCCTTGTCGCCCAACGCGCCCACCGGAGGGTTCGAGCGGATCCACGGCTTGACGGTGCGGACCCGCCACATCCCGGCCGGGGAGGTGGGGTCGCCGTGCTCCGCGACCCACCCGCCGACCAGCGCGAGGGCGGCGTCGGCGGTGAGGCCGCTGGCCCGGAGGTCATCGACCCAGCGGAGCGCGTCGGCGGCGGTCATGGGGAGGCGGAGCACGTTCACGCCGTAGGTCAGCGAGAGCATGTAGGCGAAGGGGATGCCGCACAGACTCTTGTCGAGCGGCCACCCGGGGACACCAGGCTGGACCTTGTCATTCATGCACCGGATGGGGTGAGCGTTGCCGGTCTCGACCCGCTTGAACTTGGTTCGCCCGCTGCGGCCCGGCCGCGGGTTGTCGTCCCGGACCGGGTAGTCGCCGACGAGCCGGCGCCGCACCTTGGCGGACCCGGCGAAGGCCTGCTGTCCGGCGCGCTGGCCATCGACCGCGTAGTCACCTCCGGCGCCTCCGCTGCCGGCGTAGGTGTCGCCGAGCTCGACAGCGAGCGAGCCCCAGGGGGTCAGGGTGCGGCCGACTACGGCGGTCCAGCGCAAGAGCGCATCGAGGTAGTCCGCGGGGGTGGCCTCGGATCCGATCTCACGGGCCTTGTCGGGGTGACCGTCGGGGAGGTAGCGGCGGAGCGCGAGGAACGGTGGCGAGCACAGGGCGAAGTCGACCGACTCGGCGGGGATCTCGGCGAGCCGGTCGAACACGTCGCCGATGAGGAACCGGGTGGTCATGCCGCGGTCCCGAGGTCGAGGGCGCGGAGCTCGGCCATAAGTTTGCGGCCGAGGCCGCTGCCGGCGGCCGAGTACAGCGGGCAGGGCGGGGAGCCGATGAGGCCCTCGACCCGCCCGGCGAACGGGTCGAGGGGCAGACGGGCGACGTCGGCGCAGATGGTGGCGTGGCCAGCGGCCCGGCGGGTCTTGCACGTGGTGAGGTCGAGTTCGATCCCGAGGTCATCGAGGCCGAGCAGTAGGAGGCCGTCGGACCAGCCTCCGGGCCCGGCGAACAGATCGATGACTCGGGATGCGGTCACGCCTGGGTGACCTCATCAGAGGTGCTGAGGATCGGGACGCAGTCCCACTCGTAGACCTCGCGCTCGATCATCACCATCGGGGCGTCGGGGTCGGGGACCTCGACCGTCTCGGTACCGACGACCCGGCGGGAGCACACGTTCTCACGTGCGGTCCACACCCGGACCTTGACCGGACCGAACATGCGGACGGCCTCGACGACCTCGGCGTCACGGCTGTCGACGTTCTTCCGCACCGCACCGGGTCCGACCTTCGGGGCGCCGTCAGCGAGAGCGCGGACGCAGGTCTCGAACCGGGCGCGGCTTCCGGCGTAGAAGATGAGCGACGGGCGGAAGGTCGACTGCTCGGGCACGTAGTAGGCCGCCCAGGTCGGCCGCGGCATGTCGAGCCAGCGATGCCACGTGCGCTCCAGCCAGGCGCAGACGTGGCGCAGCGAATCGGTCAGCTCGGCGCCCTCGATGAGCACCTCAGCGAACTCGGCACCCCGAGCCTTGATCCTCTCCGCGTCCGAGGTCGTAGGTGGGGTGGTTGCGGTGTTATCCACGGGCTATGGTCTCCCCTCGTGTTGGGTTAGTCATCGGTGGTGCCCTCTGAGGAAGTCGTGCCCCTCGGAGGGCACCTCCGCGTCAGACGGCCGATGGCGTCCCATCGAGGTCAGCCCGGATCGCCGCATCGAGGTCGTCGGTGCCCTCGATGAGCACCATGGGTTCGACCTCGAGCGCCTCGGCGAGCTTGTAGCAGGTCTCCAGCGTGGGAACGTGGCCAGCTGTCTCGATCCGGCTGATGTGGGTGACCGACAGCCCGGCCTTGAACGCCAGCACCTGCTGGGTGATCCCGCGCTGCTGGCGCAGCTTGAGGACCCGGAGGCCGAACATCTTGACGCGCTGACCGACTTGGGACATGTCCCAACCCTGCACCTTGGCTCAACTACGCGTCAAGGGATGTTTGAGTTGTATTGCATGTGACCACCGGGTAAGGCACCATGTAGCGCATGACATCCACACCGAGCTTTCGTGGGATGGGCCTCCGGGACCTAGAGCCCGAGGCCTGGGGTCGCCGTCTGGCCCGGGCACGCTCCCACGCTGGCTACAACCTTCGGGAGGTCGAGCAGCGGCTCGCTCCCCACATCAGCCGGGCGACTCTGGCCCGGCTCGAGCAGCGAGACACCGTTCCTCAGCGTTCCCAGGATCGAGCGAGGGCCATCCTCGTGCTCGTGCTCTATGGCGTCGACCCGGCAGGGTTCGAGCTCGTCGAGGAAGACGTGCCACCAGGCACGGACCTACAAGCGATCGCCGATCTTGGGCCTGTTAGCGAAGATGACGAAACCAAGGCTGCTCCTCCGGAGGAGGAGGGGGTGCAGCGGTCAGCGGCCGTCGCGGCTGGGGGACCCGCTGACAGGCACCGCGTCCTCGACATCCGCCACCTCTTGAAGCGGGCGCCAGCTGTGGTCAACGCGCCAGCGGGTCCCAGGATGGCGACGAGCTAGGTCACGGCAGAACTGTTCGTCAACGGCTCTGCGAGTCGCGGCAGGCACTGATGGGTCAACAACGACAGTGGTGGCCATGGGTCGATCATGGCCACCACTGCACACTTTGAGACAAGTCCCATTTGAAACAGAGGGGAGACACCCAGCATGGCAGCCCACCTCAGAGCCATGGTCGCCGAGCGCTACGACCGAATAGGCGTCAACTGCGACCAGCCATCAACACCGGGAAGCGGCGACGGGACATCGGTTCCCGTGACCCACACCCGCACCCTGTCCGGCACCGGTTCCGTGCCTCGGGACGCGGCCACCACCGCGAATGCGGCGGCGACGTAAGGTCGGCGTTCAGGGATTCCGTAGCTGTCCCAAACATCATCGAGCCCGACAGGTAGGGCGACGCCAACGGCGTGCGATCGGGCTTCGGACAAGCGCAGGCGGGCAAAGTCACGGCGCTCGGTCCGGGCCTCGACTCCCTTGGCGAACAGTTCGGTATCGAGTGCAGCCGCAGTCGTCACGAACGATTCGAGTTCGGCGTCAGCGGCTTCGAGAGCGGCGGTTGCGGCGTCCACTTCGGTAGTCGCGTCAGTGGGGATCGCGCCACCGATGAGGAATAGCCGACGGAACTCGTCACAGACGAGAGCCTCTACTTCATCAGCATCAACCCGTGCCGGCGCGGGGCATGTGCCCCATGCCCCGTGCCGACCACGGCAGCGGTACTGGCGGTAGATAGACAGCTCGCCCGCGGCGTTGGTGTACCTTCGGTCGGTCATACCGAACATCCGGCAGCCGCACGACGCGCAGCGGATGATCCCGGTCAACAGGTACGGCTCGGCCTCACGGCGCTTGCGTGCCCCGCCGACCTTGTTTGCCCGCTCCCACTGGCTCGGGGTGACCAGCGGCTCGTGGGCCCGGAGGTTGACGATCTCGCCCGAGCGGAGTTCGCCGAGGTAGACCCGGTTGGCGATGAGCTGCTTGACGGTCGAGATCGACCAGGCGCCACCACCTCGCCGGGGACGGGCGCCCTCGGCGGTGAGCCAGTCGCAGATCCGGCCCCACGACCACCGGTCGGCGCGCCGCTCGAAGATCAGCGGCACCCACTCGGCCTCGCCGGGCCGCGGGAGGAGCCGGCGGTCCTCGCCCTTGCGGTACCCGTAGGGGGCGTGGTTGGCGACCCCGCGGCCTATGTGGTTGGCGCGGGTGCTCTCCCAGCCCTCCGTGAGGGTCTGGAGCTGCCACTGGGCCAGGCCGAGCCAGATGGTGCGCATGAGCGTCTCCATGGCGTTGGCCGGCGCGTCGCCGCAGATGACGCCCTCGCGGGCTGACCAGAGCAGCTTTCCGGCTGCCTCGAGCCGGCCGATGGCGGACAGCCCGCCGGTCACGCTGCGGGCGAACCGGTCGAGCTTGGCGACGATGATGCCATCGACGTGGCCGGTCAGGGCCCGGTCGAGGGCGGCTTGTAGCCCGGCGCGCTCGATGGTCTTGCCTGACACGGAGTCGGTCTCATCGTGCCAGTCGGCGATGGTGGCGCCGTGCTGGGCGGCGTAGCGCTCGATGGCGTCGCGCTGGTCGGTGGGCGACATGAACGCGTCGCCGCTGCGGCCGTTGCGCCGCGAGACGCGCACCACGGCATCGAGGACGGTGGTGGCGGTCATCGCTCGCCGTCCGTCCATCGGCCAGCGATCGCGGCATCGAGGAGCGTGGCCTTCATGGGTGGTTGTCGTCACGAGACCTCCTCATCGGGCCGGTTCACGAGGCAGTGGCAGCCGTAGAGGGCGACCGCTGGCCAAGCGGAGATCCCAGGGGCGACCGTCACGACAGCCGCGGGATAGTGCGACAGCACATTCCCGGCGACCGACGCGGCGAGGCCCAGCAGGAGCCAAGGCCGACCAGGCCCGCCGCGCCGCAGCGCAGCCAGCACGAGGCCATCGACCGTCAGCGGGATCGCCCTGGCTACCCAGAGCGGCTCACCAGCGACCAGCGCGACGGCGTACATGTGGCTGTAGGAGGCGATCGCCGCGATGAGCGCCACCATCAGGACCACCCCGCTGTCGAGCCAGTGACGCTGGCTAGCGGAGGTTGCCGCGGTGCCGCCCGCGGCAACCTCCACACCACGGGCACCGCGAATCACATCGCGGCCCCAGGACTCGGAACGCCCGAACTCAGCCGCCAAGTCGCGGCCGGTGAGCGGCAGGCCGACGTCAACGGACGCCAGGTAGCGCTCTGCCGCGGCAAGTCGCGCCGTGCCGTTCGTCAACGCCGCACTCATGACGACCAACTCCCGACCAGGCGACCGAACAGGCCGCACTCATGCCACTCGCCAGCGGCATCGTCATAGCCGTAGTGCTCGACCCAGATCTGCCCATCGACCGAGAACGTCAACTCCTCACCCGAAGGGTTGAACGAGTGACCGTCGTGCTCGCAGAAGGCCTCGTAGCCGACCGGCGTGGTGGCCTTGTCCGCGACGTGGATGATGAAGTCACCGAAGGCACCGTTCGGGCGGCGTCGGATCTCCTCGCGGAGACGGGCCTGGTACCGGCCGAAGGCAAGGTTCAGTTGCTCCCAGACGGCGTCATCGAGTTCGCTGCCCGGCGTGACGCCGACCCAGCGGAAGTCGCCGGTCTCGGTGAGGTCCAGGACCTCGCCGAAGGCCCCATACTCGCCAAAGGTGCACGCCGCGACTTGACCGACCGTGTCGACCGTCGGGGTCTGGCTCTCGTGCACGACCTCGTCGTAGCGGGCGATGACCCGCTCGGCCTGGACCACGTTGACCATCTCGACCATGGAGACGTCGTGGGCGATGACCTCGTCCTCTTCCTCGCCCTGGGCCGCGAGAGCCGACACGTAGCAGACCAGGCACGGCCGCTCCGGGCTGGGGCCGTCCGCGGTGATCCCGACATACGCGCCCGAGTCGCCGAGGGGCACCTCGACCACCATGCAGAACCCGCCGGTCTGGGCGACGCGGTGCTCGATCCCTTGGGCGGTGAGGGCGTCAGTGATCGGGTCGAGGCCCTGATCGGTCGCCGCTCGCTTGCAGGCGTCCTCGTACGTGAGGGGTGCGGGGGCGGGGGTCTCCTCTCGGACGGCCTGGACTGTCTCGGTGTTCCAATCGAAGTAGGGGAAGCCGAACGCGCCCTCGACCGGGGCGGGCTGGTGGTGCCGTTCGT
>Ga0075419_10000997_pt1 | contig 18248 bp, 16 predicted proteins | sample SoiMetdeltSBSDD3_FD_76900 | JGI IMG/M metagenome (GOLD analysis project Ga0075419, IMG submission 76900) | Bulk soil microbial communities from a Populus tree surrounding site in Tennessee, USA - Soil MetaG P. deltoides SBSDD3 | ecosystem: Environmental > Terrestrial > Soil > Tree plantation... | reverse complement strand
TTCGCGCCTTGGTCAGCAGCCTCTCCGCCGAGCCCACGACTATCGTTAACCGGTGCGCCGTCTCCGCGACTGTCAGGTCATCGATCCAATGATACCGGCCTGCCAGTCGCTGGCGCGGAGGGAGCTTGTCCAGCAAAGCATCAAGAGCAACGGCGTCCAAGATAATATCCTCCGCTTCCCTCCTCGTGTCACACAGAGTCTCTATCGCGCTCAGCGCAACCATTGGTTTCCCCGCGCGACGCGAACGTGAGCATGCTGTCCGAGCCAGTCTTGTGAGCCACGCAGCGAAAACCGGGCTTATGGGCGTGCCCCCGCGAAACTGATGCCTCTTTTCCCACATTGCTATCCATACAACCTGCATCACGTCCTCCTCCGTGTCAGGATCAGATGTCAAGGCCCGATGGATGAACAACCGTACCAACGGTTCATGCGTTCTCATCAGCTGCATCAGGAATTCATCTGAACCCAGACGCAGGTCGGCCAGAAAGGACTCATCGCCAAGAGCAACAATTCGGTCGCGATCACCTGTGTTGTCCATCTGAGCTGCACCCGCTTTCGTGGACACGTGGCTAAGATACTTGTGCCAACTCTTCGTACCTGATCGGTCTGACATGCCCGAGCGAAAGCCGACTGCGAACTGGCACCAACTCTGACTCCTGCGTCCTCCATGAATCTTAGAAAGGCTTTATGGCAAAGCCTTCCCGAAGGAGCAAGGACGAGCTGGATGCTGATGTTTCAGGTCGTGTGGCAGTCATTGGAGCAGTGGTACCACCCATTTGACTGGGTATAGTGCTTTTTGCCTCACGTACCGCTGGCTGGCAGCGGTCGAAATCGCCAAGGTGAAGGCGATTCACGGGCTCAGGCAAGTGGTCGCAGCCGGATCGGTGGACCTCGTGGTCGCCGTTGTTCTGCGCGTTCTTATTGACATAGTACGTCGCCATGCTGACCCCTTCCCACCTGAACTGGCCTTCGGTTCGGTTGAATCGCGGCGCGATGTATGGTCACTGAGAGTGACGGATCGAATAGAGGGCTCAGGCCCCTAATTGCCGCATGGACGGTCACACTCCGACCGTCCCAACGGTATTCCCGAGAGCCGGCGGATCCGCAACGAACAATCGTTGTGGCCCAAATTACCCCACAATTGCAAGGAGACATTCTTCGAGAATGGAAGGGCCGACGTTCTAGAGGGCACAGCTATGCTCGGAGGTTGATCAAACCTTGCACACGCTCCGGGTACAATCCAGTCCTCCAAGATGTTGTGGGACCTGAAAGGTCCGTTGTGTGTCGTTCTCGAAGGTCTGCCTCTCCAAGATGTTGTAGGTCCCCTCCAACCCGGTTTTCCAGTCAATTCATCCATAACTCCGGGCCCCTTGCCCTGCGGCCGTCTAGCTCGCATTGTCTTGAGTTGGAGTCTCACGGTCCGCGGTCCTCCCTTCAACCACAAAGCCAAGTGCTGACGCCCCGGCCCCGCCTCCTGCTAGTCGACGACCATCATCTCATGCTGGAAGGCCTGCGGCTTGCCCTGCAGAACGACTACGAGATCGTCGGAATGCTCGCAACCGGCGGGCACGTGGTCGAAGAGTGCCAGCGACTGACTCCCGATGTGCTGCTGCTCGACCTGAGCCTCCCCGACCGGAGCGGGCTCGAGATCATTGTTGACCTGCATGCGGCCGTGCCTGCAGTCAGAATCATCGTGGTCACCATGCACGTCGATCGCGTGCTTGCGGAAGCGTCCCTCCAGGCCGGCGCACAGGCCTTCGTGCCCAAGGATGCCGGATTCGATGAGCTGCGCAAGGCGATTCGTGAGGTCTTGGCGGGAAAGCAGTTTGTCTCACCACTGATCCCCCATCTCGGCCCCCAGCTTGCCTGCGGTTCGCCTACCTACGAGCTCTCCCGCCTGACTCCTCGGCAACGAGAGATCGTGCAGTTGCTGGGGGCCGGAAAGAGCACCGCCGCCATCGCCAGGGAGCTTCACCTGAGCCACTACACGGTGACTTTTCACCGCACCCGAATCCGAAAGGCACTGGGAATCGATTCCGAGTGGGGGCTGATGCGCTACGCGATGATCGTCCGGATGAGCGAGGCAGAAGCAAAGCGGAATTCCAACTGAAGGCTACTACACACGCTGAACCCGAATCGATGCATGATCCGGGTTGCCCCGGGTAAGCACGGGATACGACCGGGTCGACACCAGATCACCTAATTCAACCTCCCCCGATCCCGTCACGTCGACATGAACCCGCAGTGAATAGGTCTTCCGCTCGTCGATATCGCCGGGAGAGACCTCAATCCGGAACGGGAGCACTCGACCAGACTTGAGCGGGACATCCTGCATCCGCTGTTCCCCAATCACTTTGGACGACTGGTCTGCTCGCGATACGTCCTCGATCTGTACCACCACCGACGCTGACTTCTCGGGGACCCGGGAGCCCGGCAATACGATTTCCCCTTGCACGAAGCGCTTGGCCGTCATTCGTTCGCGATCCTCCCAACTTCTCCTACGGCAAGTCGCAGTCGAATGTTGCCCAGGGAATGCCCGGCACAAGTCTGCAAGAAACTGCGGGGGCCTGGCACTAGGGGGGGTTGTGGGCCCACCCCTGCAAGATCTTGGAGAGGTGACGGAGGGACCCTTCAAGTACGTTTGAGTCCCTCACTCAGTCCCCGCTCATTGTTGCCAGCAGGGGGAATACCTCATGGGCCGCTTTGCGTGGCTTCTCTGCGCCGCCGCACTTCCTGCCTGCGCCGGGTCGTCCCCTTCCCTCCAGTTGACAGGCGTTCCCGACTCTCAGGCGCTGCTCAGGTACCAACTCCCGCCCTACAGCATGCCGCTCCGCACCATGCTGGCGAAGGCTCTCGGGGAAACCGTGTGTCTGGTACGCACCGGCCGTGCGGACGAGTGCCAGGAGGAACCTCGGGACTCCTGGGTGCGATGCTCGCCCGGCTACCGAAGTCCGAGCCGGCTACGCGTCCGCCTTCGATTCGATCCCTTCGGTGATCATGTCCAGTCCGGCCCAGATGAACGAACAGCTCCGTGGGCTCTTCCCCGGTGGCTGCGCGGACATCCCGATCCAGGACGCCCGACGCGGTCGGCCTTGCCGGATTGGAATGCCGCCGGCGAGACGCTCGGGCTCACCGGGAAAGAGGTGTACGACATCACCGGCATCGCCGGCGGCGTGACACCGGGCGGACGGGTAACGGTACGAGCGCGGGATGACGCAGGAAAAGAGACGGTGTTCCGGGCGGTGGTGCGGCTCAACTCACCGGTGGAAGTCGAGTATTACCGGCACGGGGGGATTCTGCCCCGAGTGTTGAGGAAGTTCCTTGACTCGTGAGACGTGAGACCTGGACGTAAGACGTGAGACGTGAGACGTGAGACGGAAAAGCAAAGGGCCCCGATCATCTCGGAGCCCCTTTTACGTCTCACCTCTCACGTCTCACGTCTCACGCAACTAAGTCCTTGAGTCTTTCGCCGGTCTCCCCCTCGCGCAGCCGGACCAGCGCCCGATCGCGCAGCTGACGGATCCGCTCGCGGGTTACGCCCATCATGCGGCCGATTTCCTCGAGGGTCCGGCTCTGGCCGTCTTCGATTCCGAAATAGAGACGCAGCACCTTCGCATCGCGGGGCGGCAGAGTGGCCAGCGCCGCCTCGATATCCTGAGTCTGGCTGTTGGCCATGGTTCCGGCGTCGGTCCCCTCCTGGTCCGCGGCAAAGCGCTCGATCCGCTCGTTCCCGTCGCCATCCCGGGTGGGATGATCGAGCCGGACCGCCTCGGAGTTGAGGGCCGAGAGGGAGCGCACCGCCTCGGGAGTGAGGCCCGTCGCGCGGGCCAGCTCCTCGGTGGTGGGCATCCGGCCAAGCTTTTCCTTGAGCAGCGTCGTGGTCCGGCCCAGACGGCTCAAATCCGCCGTCCGGTTGAGCGGCACCCGCACCGGCCGGCCATGACGGGCAATGGCCGCCTGGACTGCCTGGCGAATCCACCAGACCGCGTAGGAGATGAACTTGACGCCGCGATCGGGATCGAACTTCCGGGCGGCCGTCATCAGCCCGAGGTTTCCCTCGCCGATGAGATCGACGAGCGGGACACCGCGGTTCTGGAACTTTTTCGCGACCGACACCACGAAACGCACGTTGTGACGCGCCAGTTTTTCCTGCGCCGCCACATTGCCTCGGAAGGCCTTGCGGGCCAGCTCCATCTCTTCCTCGCGGGAGAGGAGGGGCACCCGGCTGATCTCGTCCAGATAGAGATCCAGGCTCTCCCGACCCTCGTCAACCGCCTTGGCGATCTGGGCCGGCTTTACTGCGTTACGCTTGGTGCGAGGGGCTGTCGCCACGTCCAATGCCTCCTTCGTCCTTGCGTGTTATTCTGAGTCCGCTCAGGCGGTTTCCGGGAATCCGTCCCGACAAAAACCAAGCCACCAAGATAACGCCTAACCCACGAAAAATCAACGGTTTAGATAAATCGGTGCCGTCCATGGGGTTGCACGTTTTTGCGTCTCGGACCCCAGGAATACCCTGACGGCTGGTGAACTTTCGGCGCGTTGCCGTCAGTCCCCCAGCCGTCGAGTAGTCCGTTCACATCTCAGGAGACGTGGGAAGCCCCCTTTCCGGCACACAAATCCTTGTTTCAGACCGCCTTAAGTTCGGTCACCAGCCTCCCAAGAGACGCCTTGGCATCCCCGAACAGCATCGCGGTGCGCGGGTCGAGGAACAACTCGTTCTCGATGCCGGCGAACCCCGCGCCCCGGCCCCGCTTCATGACGATCACCATTCGGGCCTTGTCCACGTCGAGAATCGGCATCCCGTAGATGGGGCTGGCCGGGTCCTTTCGGGCGGCGGGATTTACGACATCATTGGCGCCGATGACCAGAGCCACGTCGGCCCGCTCGAAATCGCCATTGACCTCTTCCATGTCGAACAGTCGGTCATAGGGAACGTTGGCCTCGGCCAGGAGCACATTCATGTGACCGGGCATCCGGCCCGCCACGGGGTGGATGGCGTACTTGACCTCGACGCCCCGCTTCTCGAGTCCCTCGGTGAGCTCGCGGAGGGCGTGCTGGGCCTGGGCCACCGCCAGGCCATAACCCGGGACCACGATGACCAGGCCGGCGTAGGCCAGCCGGACCGCGGCATCTTCGGGCGAGATCTCTTTCATCTCGCCACCGGCGGCGATTGCGGTGGACTTGCCGCCGCCCACGGCCCCGAACGCCCCGAACAGCACGTTGGCGAACGACCGGTTCATCGCCTTGCACATCAGGATCGAGAGCAGGAGACCCGAGGTCCCGTCCAGGGCGCCGACAATGATGAGCAGGTTGTTGTCCAGCGCGAATCCCATCGCCGACGCGGAGAGACCGGCGTAGGCATTGAGCAGCGAGATGACGACCGGCATGTCGGCCCCGCCGATCGGCAGCACCATCAGGATCCCCAGCAGTCCTCCCAGGACGGCCATCACCCAGAAGGCCGTCGACAGCGAGGGATTGACCGCCGCCATCACCAGAAGCACCAGGGCGACGGCGGCAAGGAAGAGGTTGAGAACGTTCTGCAGCGGCCAGGTGACCGGGCGGCCCGGCAGAATCTCCTGCAGCTTCCCGAAGGCCATCACGCTGCCGGTGACGGTGAGCGTCCCCAGCAGAACCTCGAATCCGAGCGCGGCCATGGTGCCGGGCGACGCCGAGGCGCCCAGGTGCAGATACTCGTTCATGCCGACGAGGGTCGCGGCCACCGCACCGGCGGCGTGGGAGAGCGCCACCCATTGCGGCATCGCCGTCATCGGCACCGAGATGAACAGCGGACGGCCGATGACGACGCCGATGAAAGATCCGATCAGCAGCCCCGCGATGACCCAGTCGTAGCGGACGATATCGGCGTGCAGCAGCGTCCCCACGACGGCCAGCAGCATGCCGACGGCCGCCAGCGCCATGCCGCCGCGGGCCTTTTCCGGGCCGGAGAGTCCCCGGAGGCCCAGGATGAAACAGACCGAGCTGACGAGATAGATCGCCTGAATGACCAGCTCACGCGCGGAGAGGTCAACGCTCACGGGCGCGGCCGGGTATCCCGGCGGAACATCTTGAGCATCCGGTCGGTGATCAGGAAGCCGCCCACCACGTTGACCGTGGCGCAGATCACGGCGATGAACCCCAGGATGTTGCTCAGGGAGCCATGATCGCTCCCCGCCGCGACGAGCGAGCCGACCAGCGAGATGCCGGTGATGGCATTGGCGGCCGACATCAGCGGGGTGTGGAGCAGCGGCGGGACCCGGCTGATCACCTGGTAGCCGACCACGCCGGCCAGGACGAAGACGTAGATCTGGATGACGATGGTGAGGCTCATGCTGGGTCCTGGGTGCTGGGTGCTGGGTGCTGGGGCCTGGGGACCACTTGACCTGTCAAAGACATCGGTCCTGCGATCGGATCGTCGGGCAAGATGGTGAGCACGCCATCCTTCGCGAGGTATTGGAGCAGGCTCTGGAGATTCCGGCTGAACATGACGCTGGCATGCTGAGCGATCTGACTGGGGAGGTTCACCGGGCCGAGGATGGTGACACCGGCATGCACCACCGTCTCACCGGCCCGGGAGAGCTCGCAGTTGCCGCCGGTTTCCACCGCCGCGTCCAGGATGACCGAGCCCGGCTTCATCGTCGCCACCATGTCGGCGGTGATGAGCCGGGGGGCGGGTTTCCCGGGGATCTGCGCCGTGGTGACGACGAGGTCCATCGTGGGCAGATGCCCGGCGATCGCCGCGAGCACTCGCGCCTGCTGGTCGCGACCGAGCTCTCTGGCATAGCCGCCGGCGGCTTCGGCGGACCCGGACACTTCGACCGCCTCGACGAATGTCGCGCCGAGACTCTGCACCTGCTCTTTCACCACGGCACGCACATCGAAGGCGCTCACGACCGCGCCGAGCCGGCGAGCCGTCGCGATCGCCTGGAGGCCCGCGACTCCCGCGCCGATGATGAAGGCCTTTCCCGGGGGAATGGTGCCCGCTGCGGTGGTGAGCATCGGCAGCAGCCGGGCGCAGTGACTCGCGGCCAGCAGCACCGCCTGGTAACCCGCGACGGTCGCCTGCGAGGAGAGTACATCCATGGTCTGTGCCTTGGTGGTTCGCGGCACCAGCTCCATGGCGAGGACGATGACACCCCGGGCGGCGGCAGCGGCAACGAACTCCCCCGCGGTCGCGGGCTGGACCAGGGCAATGACCGCCGCCCCGCTCCGCATCGATCCGAGATCGTCGATCGAGGGTCGCTGCACCGCGAGCGCAACATCGCTCTCCGCGAGCAGCGCCGCCCGGTCCTTTACGACCGTCGCCCCGGCGGCCCCGTAGTCGGAGTCGGGAAAGCTCGCTCCCTGTCCTGCCCCCTGCTCGACGGCGACCTGATGCTTGGCGGCGATCAGGCGCGCGACCGTCTGCGGCACCAGTGACACACGATGCTCGTGCGGGGCGGTTTCCCGAAGTACGGCGATGCGCATGAGCGAGGGAGCCAGGGAGTCAGGGAGCCAGGGAGCCAGGAAGACGGCAACAAGCCTGTCCCGGCGACCGCCGAAAGTATACAATCCGCCGATGCCTGCACAGGTCCGCGTCTTTGCGCCCGGCTCGATCGGCAATCTCGGCCCGGGACTGGACATCCTCGGCCTCGCCATCACCGGGAAGGGCGACATCGTTGCCGCGGAGCGCACTCCGGGGCCCGGCGTGGTCATTGCCGATCCGGGCCACCCCTCGCTCCCGCGGGATGCCGCGAAGCACAGCAGCGGGATCGCGGCGTCGGCGGTTCTTCGCCGCGCCGGGGCCTCATTCGGTCTCGCGCTCCGGCTCGAGAAGGGGCTTCCCCTCTCCGGCGGACAGGGAGGCAGCGCCGCCTCCGCGGTGGCCGGCGCACTGGCGGCGAGCCTTCTGCTGGATCGGCCCCTCCCATCCCAGCTGCTGCTCGAGGCCGCCCTGGAGGCGGAAGCCACCGTCGCAGGGCGGCACGCCGACAACATTGCGCCGATTCTGCTCGGCGGCCTGGTGCTGATCCGGTCGATGGATCCGCTCGACGTCGTGCCGCTCCCGGTACCTTCGACCCTGTGCCTGGTGCTGGCCCACCCGGAGCGCGCGATGACTACGCGGGAGAGCCGCGCGCTGTTGCCGGCGATGGTGAGTCTCGCGGTGGCGCTGCACCAGGCCGCGCAGGTCGCGTCGATTGTCGCCGCTGCGGCCCGCGGTGACCTGGCGCTCCTCGGACGATCGATCGATGACCGGATCGCGGAGCCCGCGCGCGGATCGGCCCTCCCGGGATTCTTCGAGGCCAAGGCGGCGGCCCTCGCGGCGGGGGCGCTGGGTTGTTCGATCTCCGGGAGCGGTCCCACCGCATTCGCTCTCGTCGCCGACGAGGAAACCGGCATCCGGGTCGCATCCGCAATGGAGCATGCCTACCGGCATCTCGGGATTCCCTGTGGCACCCGGCTGGCTTGGCCCGACATGGAAGGAGCCCGCGCACTGTGAGCTTCACCACCGAGCGGCCCGAGACATGGCTGGCCTGCTCCAGCTGCGGCGAAGAATGCCTCGAGACCGACGCGGCAGTCCGGTGTCGCCGCTGCGGCGGTCTGCTCGCAGTCAGCCATCGGCCGCCCGGGCAGGACGGTCCGACGCTTCGCGCACAGTTCGAATCCGGAACCGACTCTGGTGTCTGGCGCTTCCGGGAGATCGTGATGCCGACTGCGGGACTCGAGGTGATCAGCCACCCCGAGGGGAACACTCCGCTCCTCTCTCGCGATGCGGTGGCGCGCTGGACCGGGATCCCCAACCTGTTGCTCAAACACGAAGGTCACAATCCCACCGGCTCATTCAAGGACCGCGGCATGACGGTGGGAATGACGCAGGCCGTGCGCGTCGGCGCGCGCGGGGTGATCTGCGCTTCCACCGGCAATACCTCGGCATCCCTCGCGTCCTATGCCGCCCACGCCGGGATTCCCGCGTTCGTTCTGGTGCCGGAGGGCAAAGTCTCGCTCGGCAAGCTCGCGCAGACCCTGGGCTATGGCGCCCGCGTGGTGACGGTCCGGGGTGACTTCGATGCCTGCCTCGCGCTGGTGGAGCGGGCGAGTGAATCGCTGGGACTCTATCTGCTGAACAGCGTGAACCCGTGGAGGATCGAGGGACAGAAAACGATCGTGCTGGAGATGCTCCAGCAGCTCGCCTGGAACCCTCCCGACTGGATCGCGCTTCCGGGGGGCAACCTGGGCAACACCGCCGCATTCGGCAAAGCGCTCGAGGAGGCCCACGCCTGGGGCATGATCGGGCAGGTGCCGAGACTGCTGGTGGTCCAGGCCCGGGGAGCGGCGCCCTTCGCACAGGGATTTGCGGAAGGATTTCGGGAACGGAAGCGGGTTCAGGCAAATACCGTCGCCACCGCCATCAGGATCGGGGATCCGGCCTCCTGGGATCGGGCGGTGCGGGCCATCCGGTTCACCGACGGGGCCGTCGTCAGTGTGATCGATGAAGAGATCCTCGCCGCGAAGCGGGTCATCGACAAGTCCGGCGTCGGGTGCGAGCCGGCGAGCGCCGCAAGCGTTGCCGGGATCCGTGAGCTCGTGTCCGAGGGCATAATCAAACGCGACGCCCGGGTCGTGGCGGTGCTGACGGGGCACATGCTCAAGGACCCGGAAATCCTGCTCGGCGATTCCAGCTCCGGCATGCCGGAGCCTACCGTCATCGAGCCCACCATCGAAGCGCTGGCGGACGCGGTTCGGTCTAATGCCCGGGACCAGGGACTCTACTAAGGGAGAATGGGAGTTGGGATTTGGGGATTGGGGTAACCCCAACCACCAGCCCCCAACTCCCAAATCCTTTCGCCATCCTGGATATATTCCCCCCATGTACCTCGGACCGGATACCGCCATGCCCCTCGCCACCGCCTTCGCGGCGGTGGTCGGCGTGGTGGTGTTGTTCTGGCACAAGACGGTGGCCGCCGCCAAGGGCATTGCGCGCTTCGTGGGCAAGCAGGTCTCCCGCCTGACACAGCGCCGCTGACCCGACGTGGGCGCCGTCCGCCGCGTACTGGTGCTCGGGCTGGACGGCCTGGAGCCCCGGGTGGCCGAGCCGATGCTCGAAGCGGGACAGCTGCCCGCGCTGGCCCGTCTGCGAGCTCAGGGCGGTTACGGACGAGTGGCGACGACGTATCCGGCCCAGACTCCGGTGGCATGGTCCACCTTTGCGACCGGGGTGAATCCGGGAGGGCATGGCATCTTCGATTTCCTCCGCCGTGACCCCGCGACCTACCTCCCCGACCTCTCCCTCAACCGCTACGAGCAGAAGAACGCCTTCGTCCCGCCGAAAGCGGTGAACCTGCGCCGGGGCGTGCCGCTCTGGGATTTGCTCGCCCAGGCGGGCATTCCCTCAACCGTGATCCGTTGCCCCTGCACCTATCCGCCGGACAAGATGAAGGGTCGGTTGCTGGCCGGGATGGGCGTTCCCGATCTTCGAGGCGGGCTCGGGACCCCGACATTTTTCACAACCGAAGAGGCGGGCCCTCCCGGAGAGAGCGAGCGGGTTACCCGCATCGAGCTGAAGAGCGGCCAGGTGAGCACCCAGCTCGTCGGGCCGAGACTGCCGCGCGGCGGCGACGGCGGCGCGGAGCTCCGTCTCGACGTGAGCCCGGCGCAGGACCAGGTGACGGTTCGTTGCGGCGGATCCTCGGTGGTGGTAGCCCGGGGGGAATGGAGCGAATGGCTCAAGGTGAAGTTCAAGCTCGGACTGCTCCAGTCGGTGGCTGGGGCGGTCCGGTTCTTTCTCCCTCTCGGCGGCAGCGGGTTTTCCCTGTATGCCTCACCGGTGAATTTCACCCCCGACGCTCCGCCCTTTCCCATCAGCGCCCCGTGGGACTACGCCGGAGAGCTGGAGCAGGCGCTGGGGACCTACTACACCGCGGGGATGGTGGAGGACCACACCGGCCTCCTCAACGGCCGCATCGACGAAGCGGCGTTTCTTGCCCAGTGCGAGATCGTGATGCGGGAGCGGGAGGCGATGCTGGAGCATGAGCTGGCGAGGTTTCGAGAGGGCTTCCTCTTCTGTCTGTTCGACACGCCGGACCGCATGCAGCATCTTTTCTGGCGGTTTCGCGAGCCCGATCACCCCGCCAACCGGAAGCGGGAAGACGCCGGATACCGGAGCACCATCGAGGAGCACTATCGTCGCTGCGACGCCGTCGTCGAGCGGGTCCTGGCCGAGTCCAACGACGACACGCTGGTGATCGTGCTGAGCGATCACGGCTTTACCAGCTTTCGCCGCGGAGTGCATCTCAACCGATGGCTGCATTCGCAGGGACTGCTGGTCCTGGAAGACGGGCTCGCGCCGGGAGAGGGAACCGGCGAGTTCTTTCGCGGCGTGGACTGGAGCCGCACCAGCGCGTACGCCCTGGGACTGGGAGGGATCTACCTCAATCGCCGGTTTCGGGAGGCGCAGGGAATTCTCTCCCCCGACGATGCCGAGCGGACCGCCGCGGCAATTCAGGCGGTGCTGCCGTCACTCGGAGATCCGGTCACCGGCGGGCTGCCGGTCCGTGGAGTGAGGCGCCGGGAGGAGATCTACCGCGGTGACTACCTCACGGAAGCCCCGGACCTGCTGGTCCTGTTCGAAGCGGGATACCGCGCGTCATGGACGACCTCGCTCGGCGGCACCGGCGAGGGGATCATCGAGGATAACACCCGGCGCTGGGGTGGCGACCATATCGTGGACCCGGTCCTGGTTCCCGGGGTCCTGTTCATGAATTGCCCCTTTCGTGCCGATGCCGCGGATCTGCTGGATCTGGCGCCGACGATTCTGGCGGCCCTCGGTGTGCCCAAGGGTGAGGCCATGGAAGGGAACGATCTCCTGTCATGAAGCTGCTCGTCATCGGGCTCGACTGCGCCGCCCCGGAGCTCCTGCTGGGCGATGAGCGCCTGGTGAATCTGCGCCGGCTCATGGCCGCGGGTGGCTACGGCCGGCTGGAGAGTGTCGTCCCCCCGATCACGGTGCCGGCATGGATGTGCCTGGCCACCAGCCAGGACCCCGGATCCCTCGGCGTCTACGGATTTCGCAATCGCACCGATCACAGCTATGGCGGCCTGGCGATCGCCAACTCGCGCTCGATCCAGGAGCTCGCGATCTGGGACCAGCTGGCGCGACAGGGCAAGCGGTCGGTCATCATCGGAGTGCCGCCCTCGTTCCCGCCCCGGAAGGTCAACGGCATCTGCGTCGGCTGTTTTCTCACCCCCGATCCCGGGGCCGACGAATACACCTGGCCGGCGGCGGTGAAGGCGGAGATCGCCTCGCTGGTGGGCGAGTACGAGGTCGACGTCAAGGGATTCCGTACCGACCGCAAGGCGTGGCTCCGCGACTCGATCTTCCGAATGAGCCGGAAGCAGTTTCAGGTGGTGCGGCACTATCTGGCCGCGACAGCGTGGGACTACTTCCAGTTCGTGGACATCGGGCTCGACCGGGTGCACCACGGGTTCTGGCGCTACCACGACCCGGAGCACGTCCGGCACGAGCCGGGCAGCGAGTTTGCCGAGGTCATCCGCGACTACTACCTCCATCTCGACCAGGAGATCGGCCGGTTGCTGGAGGGACTCGACGCGGAGACGACCGTCCTGGTGACGTCCGACCATGGGGCGCGGCGACTCGACGGCGGCTTCTGCGTCAACGAATGGCTGGTGCGCGAAAAGCTGCTGACCCTCTCGGAGTATCCGTCGGCGGTGACCCCGTTCGCCGGGCTGGCGGTGGACTGGAGCCGAACCCGGGTGTGGAGCGAGGGCGGGTACTACGCCCGGGTGTTCTTCAACGTGAAGGGACGCGAGCCGGAGGGCACCATCGCGCCCGAGGAGTACGAGAGCTTTCGCGAGGAGATGGCGGCCCGGCTCGAGGCCACCATACCGGGGACGCTGGTCTTCAAGCCGGAGGAGATCTATCGGTCGGTGCGGAACGTCGCCCCCGACCTGATCGTCCATTTCGGCGGGCTGGCGTACCGCTCCATCGGCGGCGTCGGCTACCCCGAGCTGATCATCCGGGAGAACGACACCGGCCCGGACGATTGCAACCACGCCCAGTTCGGCGCCTTCATTTTGGCGGGTCCGACCTGGCCGGCGACGGGGGAGCTCTCGGGGGTCAAGCTGCTGGATCTATCGCCGACCCTGCTCGAGCTCGGGGGATACGATGTGCCGTCGACGATGCAGGGAAGGTCGCTGGTGGGAGGCGTGAAGCCGACCGACACCATGACGCCGGACGGAGAGCGGATCATTCGCGAGAGACTCAGCGGGCTCGGCTATCTCGGCTAGTAAGTAGCGAGGAGCGAAGCGCGAAGAGGGAAATGCTGTTGCTCTTCGCTCTTCGCTCTTCGCTACTCCCTCACATGTACCCGCTCCGCCGCAACGTCTCCAGCCCGCCTCCATCCTCAGCGTCCTGAGCCCGGCCCGACCGCTCCGCGACCCGCGAAAATTGACCGCTACGCAGCTCGGTGATGATCTCCTTCGGGTTCCTGGCCTCCGACCGCACCGGCCCGGTGCAGGGCGCACACCCGAGCGAGCGATACCGGGTTCCGTCGCCCTGGTTGTAGTAGAGCGAAACCGTCGGAATCTCCTCCCGGTCGATGTATTCCCAGACATTGAGCTCGGTCCAGTCCAGCAGCGGATGGATGCGCACGTGGGTTCCCGGAGCAAAGTCGGTCTTGTACTGATTCCAGAATTCCGGCGGCTGCTCGCCGACGTCCCACTGGTTTCGGGTGGATCGGGGCGAGAAATAGCGCTCCTTCGAGCGGCTTCCCTCTTCATCGGCGCGGAGACCAACGATCACTCCGGTATAGGGTTCCCGGTCGCTATCGGGCTGGTATTCGCCGGTGGCGAGGTTCAGGCGGAGCCGGACTCCTTCCCCGCTCAGGGTGCGGGCCAGCGCCTGGGTCTTGAGCAGCCCGCAGCAGTCGATCCGGCTCACGGCTCCGTCGGGAAAGGTGCGGCGCGCGGCCAGAGCCTCCTCGTTGCGGCCCACCAGCATGGCGAGACGCCACTCCCTGGCCAGGCGATCGCGGTGGATGATCATTTCGGGAGTCTTGAACGAGGTGTCGACGTGCACCAGCGGAAACGGGACGTGCCCGAAGAACGCCTTCCGAGCGAGCCAGAGCATGACCGTGCTGTCCTTCCCGATCGACCAGAGCATGCACAGGCGCCGGAAGCCGGCGAAGGCCTCCCGCAGGATGTGAATGCTCCGCGCCTCGAGGCGGTCCAGCTCGTCCAGCGGTTTCATCCGGAGCTCCCCGGGCGGTCGAGGGCGGCCAGCACCCGGCGGCCGGCTTGCTCCGCGGTAAGCTCGCTGGTGTCGATCGTCAGGTCGGGAGACTCGGGTGGCTCGTAGGGGTCGCTCACTCCGGTAAAATTGGAGATCTCTCCGGCGCGCGCCTTCTGGTACAGCCCCTTGGGATCCCGTCGCTCGCAGACGTCGAGCGGCGTGCTCAGGTAGACCTCGAGAAACGAGCGGCAGAGGTCGCGCACGAACCGTCGCGACTCCCGGTAGGGCGAGATGAATGACGCGACGACGAACACGCCGTTGGCCTCGAGCCGGGCCGCGAGATAGCCGGCCCGGCGCACCTGGGCGTCGCGGGCTTCGCGGGAATACCCCGTCTCCGGAAAGATCCGGCGCAGCGCATCGCCATCGAGACGCTCGACCGGGTATCCCTGTCGCCGGAGCTCGTCGGCCACCCAATCCGCAACCGCGCTCTTGCCCGACCCCGAGAGGCCGGTCAGCCAGATCACCGACGGCGTGAGACGCGCGTCCCGGGATTCGGTTCGCTCGGGACGGAATGCCCCCCGCTCCGCCAGCAGCGTGCGGAGTCGCTCCACCCCCGATTGCATCGCTTCGTCCAGGCCGAGCTCGAGGTCAGCGCTGAGATCGGTCGTCACCCGGTCCCCCAGCCAGGCGGTGATGATCCGGCCCTCCGGAATCGCGGTCGCGATGGCGTCGAGATCCTCGCGGGTGAGCTCGGCCGCGGTCACCACCAGGATCATCCCCGCGTCGAGCATCAGGTGGGCGACCTCGGCGAGGCGGCGCAGATGTTCCGACCGGTCCTCCGCCGCGCGGCCCAGGTCGGCATCCACGCCATAGAGGATGTTCGCCATGCCGAGGTAATACACGACCTGTCCTTCGGCGAACAGCCGCGCCTCCAGCGCTTTCGCCAGCTGCTTGCGGTCGACGTCGCGCGGTCCGGTGAGGAGCAGGAGGGTCGGCTGCTGCCCGTATCGCTCGGTGCGCCGCTCCACCGGGATGAAGCTGGTCTCCCATTTGGCATTCCGCCGCATGACCGTGTCGCGCAGCGGCGCCTGGGTATCGGGAAGCGCCTCACGCACCAGCCCGCCCCCCGCAATATCGTCGCCGTCCACGATCACGAATCGCGAGGTGACGGCCAGCTCGGTGGTGGCGTCGGTCGCAATGGCTCGGCCCAGGGCGAGCGTGCATTCGGCGATTTCGTGCCGATCCACCGAGTCTGCCGGAGCCCGCACTTCGAGCGACGCGGCATCGAGGGCCCGATGGATCGTCTCGACCCGCATCGAAACCCGCGCGGTGCCCAGCTTCAGGATGTACTCGCGACCCGGAGCGAGCGGGGTCCGGCCCAGCCAGAAGAGGCCCACTCGGAGCCGGGAAGTGACGTGAGGGGCTGGCTCGTCGGATCGGGTCGCAATCTCGCCCCGGGTGACGTAGAGCTGCTGGTCCAGCGTGAATCCGATCGCCTGGCCGGCTCCGGCTTCACGCTCCGCTTCTCCCTCAGCGGCCTCGAGCGCCCGCATTCTGGAGCGCTTCCCCGAGGGAAAGAACACCAGCTCGTCGCCGGCGCGGACCTGACCGCTCTCGACCGTGCCGGCGACGATGCGGCGATCGTCACCGCGGCCGGTGAACTTGTAGACGTCCTGCACCGGCATGCGAAACGGCGCGTCGGTGGGATCACCGGGCGGCGCGAACCCGTCCAGCGCCTCGAGCACCGTCGGACCCTGGTACCACGGCATGCGGTCGGAGCGGGAGGCGAGATTGGCACCCTCCCGGGCACTCACTGGAATCCAGTGGGCCGGCTCCACTCCCGCACTCTCGAGAAATCCCGCGTACTCCTCGACGATTCCGCGGAACACGCGCTCCTCGTAGTCGACCCGGTCCATCTTGTTCACCAGCACCACGACCGACCGCACTCCGAGCAAGCCAAGCAGATACCCGTGACGGCGCGAATTGTCCTGAACCCCTTCTCCGGCATCGATCACCAGAAGGGCGGCATCGGCGCGCGCGGCGCCGGTGACCAGGTTCCGGATGAACTCGACATGTCCCGGCGCATCGAGCAGGAGATATTCGCGGGCCGCGGTGCGAAAAAAGACCCGGGCGGTGTCGATCGTGATGCCCTGGGTCCGCTCGTCCTTCAGGGCGTCGAGCAGGTAGGCGTACTCGAACGGCCGACCGGAGCGTTCACACAGCGCGCGGATCTGATCGAGTTTTCCCTCGGGAAGCGAGCCGGTGTCGGCCAGCAGCCGCCCGACGACGGTACTCTTGCCGTGATCGACGTGCCCGGCGATGACGACGGAAAGGCGCTGGCGGGAGACGGCAGTCGGCATAGGGCTGGCGGAAACATAAAGGCGGGGGATTCCCCCCGCCTCGATGCATCATTCCCGGTCGCCCGGCGCTCAGGACTTTGTGGAGACCCGCTTGACCGCCTCGGCCAGCTCGGTATAGGCGGTTGGATCGACCTCCCGGAAGGGCGCCATCACGTGGGCGATCTTGCCCGCGGGATCGATCACGAACAGTGTCCGGTTGTCGAGCACCACGCCGCTGGGCAGGGCCCGGATCGAGCCGTACTTGGTGCCGACGACCGCTCCCACGTCGCTCAGGAAAGTGACGGGATAACTCTTTTCTTGTGCCCACGCCGCCAGCATCGTGTCCGGATCGACGCTGATGGCAAAGACCTTCACCTTGCTGGTGTCGCCGAAGAGCTGCGCGTACTGATCACGGTACGCGTCCATTTGGGCGGTTCAGCCCTTGGTCCGCGCCCTGAAAAAGAAGGCCAGCACGACGGTCTTCCCGCGGTAATCGCTGAGCCGCACCGGCGTGCTGCTCACTCCCGCCATGGTCGCGGCCGGCAGGGTGAAGTCGGGCGCCTCGGTGCCGACCGCCAGCGGCGTCGGCGCGGGCGGCGGCGCCGCCGGCTGTTGCGCGGCGGCCGGCACCGCCATCAGCCCAGCAAGCAGTGCGCCGGCAAAACCTGTTCGAACAAGACTCATATCGCCTCCAGGTAGACTGCCCACTGCCCATTGCCTATTGCCCACTGCCTACTGCCTACTGCCCACTGCCCACTGCCTACTCTATATCCCCGACGTCGGCCGCCTCGCCGCCATGGACCCGGTGAGCGAGGCTTGCTGCCATGAAGTCGTCGAGGTCGCCATCGAGCACCGCCGAGGGGTTGGTGCTGGTCGCGCCGGTCCGTAGATCCTTGACCAGCTGATAAGGCTGCAGGACATAGGAGCGGATCTGGTGCCCCCAGCCGATATCGGTCTTGGCGGCATTGGCGGCGTCGATCTTCTCCTGCCGCTTCTGCAGCTCGAGCTCATAGAGCCTGGCTTTCAGCATGTTCCAGGCGGTCGCCCGGTTCTTGTGCTGCGAGCGCTCGTTCTGGCAGGCGACGACGATCCCGGTCGGCAGGTGGGTGATCCGCACCGCCGAGTCGGTGGTGTTCACATGCTGGCCGCCGGCACCTGAAGCCCGGTAGGTGTCGATCCGGCAGTCCGCCTCATTCACCTCGACATCGATCTTGTCGTCGACGACCGGGAATACCCAGACGCTGGCGAAGGACGTATGGCGTCTTGCATTGGCATCATAGGGCGAGATGCGCACCAGCCGGTGCACGCCCGATTCGGTCTTGAGCCAGCCATAGGCGCTGTTGCCCTTGACGAGAATGGTGGCGGATTTGATGCCGGCCTCCTCGCCGGCATGCTCCTCGATGAACTCGACCTTGTAACGGTGCGCCTCGGCCCAGCGCACATACATGCGCAGCAGCATGTTGGCCCAGTCCTGGCTTTCGGTGCCGCCGGCGCCGGCATGGATCTCGACATAGCAGTCATTGCTGTCGGCCTCGCCCGACAGAAGCGTGAGGAGCTCCTGCCTGGCCACTTCCGGGCGCATGGCCTGGAGCACCGCCTCGGCGTCGGCGACGATCGCCTGGTCGCCCTCGAGCTCGCCGAGCTCGATCAGCTCGACATTCTCATCGATCGAGCGCTCGAGCCGG
>Ga0075419_10000993_pt1 | contig 18269 bp, 31 predicted proteins | sample SoiMetdeltSBSDD3_FD_76900 | JGI IMG/M metagenome (GOLD analysis project Ga0075419, IMG submission 76900) | Bulk soil microbial communities from a Populus tree surrounding site in Tennessee, USA - Soil MetaG P. deltoides SBSDD3 | ecosystem: Environmental > Terrestrial > Soil > Tree plantation... | reverse complement strand
GAGGCCGATGCCGATGGCCGCCTCGATGATGTAGCCGCGCACGGCGCGCCGGGCCTCGGCCGAATCGAGCGTGGCGGCGACCAGCGGCCCCAGCACCGCGGCGCCGACGCCGCGCGCGACCGTGCTCGCCACCTCGAGCGCGTCGGCGGCCGTTTCCGGCAGCTCGGTGGAGCTCGTGCCGTTCCCCGTCATGCCACGGCCCTCCCCGCCTGCGAGAAATCGCCGCTACGCCACGCGACGAGCGTTTCACCGACGCCGGCATCGTCGAGGAACTCGAGGCGCCAGAAACGTACCTCCGGCACGCCCAGCGCCTTCGCCGCATCGAGCGAGGCGACGAGCGCCTGAAGGGCCGGGAGCTGATAGGCGCCTTCGAGGTTCCAGGCCGCGGCGCCGAGGATGAGACGCTTGCCGAAGCGGCGATAGCGCTCGAGCGCCGTCCGCTCGAGCGTGCCCGGCGCCGAGCTCGGCACGTTTTTCACCGTGGCGTAGGCCTGCGGAATGATGACATCGCAGGCCTCGAGCGCCGGCGACAACACCGCCAAGTCCGCATACACGATGCAGGTGACGCCCACCTCGCCGCGATAGCCGCCGGCGCGCAATCCCTCGAAGGTGCGCGCCGTCCAGTCGAAACGCTCGAGCGCCGACAGCGGTCGGAGGCCGGCCATCCATCGCTCCTCGAGGTCGAGCGTGACCAGCTTCACGCCGCATTGCTTGGCGAGCGCGCCGACTTGAGGCATGCCGGCGAGCCAGCTCGCCTCGGGCACGCCCCACGTCGTGAACGCGACCGAAAGACCGGCCGCCTGCCAGAGCTCCACCGCCGCCGCAATCGCCGCGGGCGGGCGGGAAAAGCGGAAGGGCTCGCCTTGAGTCGCATCGTTCAAGACGAGGTCGAGGCCGTCGAGCTGATAGCGCTTCGCCAGCTCGAGCGCATGCGCCGGCTGGTCGATGGCGGCTTGGCCCGTCCAGGCCGAAAAGCGTAGGCGCTTCGGCCACAAGGCGCCCAGCGCCAGGGCGCCGCCGAGCCCCAGGCCGAGCCATTTAAGCCAGCGCCAATTCATTGCGCCCCCGATACGGCCACGTGCACGAGCATGGCGTCTTGCTGCCCGGCGACCGGGTAGCCGACCGACAACACGCCGGCGCCGCCGTGCACCGTCGTCGGGCCGATGATGAGGCCGTGCTGATTCGGCGCCACCGTCATGGCCGCGCGGTTCAAGATGACGGAGCCGCGCAGCTCGAGGCCGACATGGACGCCGTTATCGCCAACATTGCCGTTATTTTCCGCGCCGACGCGCCAGGTGCCGCTGATGGGGCTGCTCACTTGAAAGCGCGTGCCGTCGTCGTAGACGTTGACCTGCGCCGCCACCTCGCGCGGCACCATCGGATAGGCGCAATGCCAGCTATGCCGATGGCAGGGCGCCGCCGGCCGGCCCGGAGAGAGCGTATACGGCAGGTAATAGCTCATGCTGGCGAGCGTATTGTCGCCGTTGAAGCGCGACCACCAGAGGCGCAGCCAGGCGGCCACATAGCGCGTGCCGCCGGCGAGCTCCCACAAGTCCGCCTCGGCCCATGTCTGCCCGGCGTAGGACAACAAGTCGAGCATGGGCATGCCGTTGATGAGCCGCATCCAGCCGAAGCCGTCTTGCTGCTCCGCCAGCCCAAATTGCCCGGAATCCCCAGGTGCCCCCGCCTGGCCGACTTGGGTCGGGCGCTGAAACGCCAAGCCCATTTGCCAAATCGACGGGATATTCGGCACCGCTTTCGAGAACGCGAAGGCGGTGCTCCCGACCGGGCGCCCCGGCCAAGAGGGCTGCACCCAGGTATCCGGACCGGGTAGGATATCCAACCCGCCTACATAAAGCGTGAGCGCAATGGCGTTCTCGAAGGCGGGTTGCAGCGTTTGCACCGCCCCGGCGCCGTCGATGCGCGTGTTGCGCGGCGCCATCCAACGCAAGCTCACCCCGCCCGGCGACGCGACCGGCTCCAGCGAGCGATGGACTTCGGGTTGCCAGACGGGCTCACCCGGGCGCGTGTCGAAGATGCCGAGGAATTGGGCCGGGCCGTAGCCGAGCAGGGTCCGCGACGCCGGCTCCGTGACCATCGACGCGACCAGCGGGTATTGTCCCCACTTCGGCGCCTCGAGGGCACGCATTCCGACAAGCGTTCTGGGCGGCGGCGGACTCATCAAATCATTCCGTAAATCCAATTCCCCTGAAGGCCGAGGGCGAGCGTGGCCGTGCCGACGAGGCCGCTCGAGGCCGTGGCGATGAAGGTCGTCTGGTCGCTCGGAAAGAGCATCCACGGCGTGAGCAAGGGCAGCCAGGTGGCATTTTCGGCCAGCAACGCCACGTTGAAGAAGGTGCCCGGGTCGCCGATGAGGTTGCCTTGCAGGTTGGGCAACTGCACTTGCGCCGACAGCATCGTCGTGTCGTCGTTGACGGCGTCGGTGAGATAGGCGCGCATCGACACCGAGGTCACGAGCAAGGCCGTGCCGAGCTGCAACGTCGATTGCTGCGGCCCGCCGGCGGCCGTCAGCGTCAGTGTGCGCGAGAGGAGCGCCGGCAGCATGTAGGCATTCCGGTCGACACGCCCGTTGACGCGGTCGTAGCCGTAGGCGAGCGCCTGTTGCGCGGTGACGGGCAGCCCTTGCCCGAAAGTCTTCGCCCATTGCCAGCCCTCGACGGCGAAAGGGCTCGGCAACGCGACGGGCGCGGCTTGTTGGACCATGGAAAGAGCCTCCTATCTGGGGAGCTCCGGCGAACCCACGGAGGGCGCCTCGAGGCGCCCTCCGTGAACCCACACGGTGCCGTCTACTGCTTGACCGCCGCGACGCCCTGCGCCAGCTTGCGCGCGCCGAGGATATTCCGCACGACCCAGGTGCCGTCCGGCATGCCGGTCATGGCGCGCAGCGTCTGCGCCTGAATCCAGAACTGCTTACCGGGCTCGAGGATGAGCGGGCGCTCCTGCTTCATCCACGGCCAGCCGAAGCGGCGCGGCCACTGGACGTTATTCAAACCCGTCGGACTGCCGAGCGGGCCGAGGTAATCCGCCAGGAGCCCGAGGTCATACGACTGGTTGGCGTAGAACATCTGGAGCCAGATGTTCGCGCCGAGGCCGGCGACGAGGAGCTCGCTCGGGACGCTGGTGAAGGCCGAGTTGTGGATATAGCCGGTGAGGAAGTGCGCCTCATAGCCGATACCCGACGGGATGAGCCCGTTCGACAGGTTGAAATCCCCCTGAACCAGCGTGAGCCCGCCGGCTTGGTTCTGCCCGATGCCGTCGACGAAGGCGCGCACCGTGAGGTTGGCGGCGAGCGCGCCGCCGGCGATGGTGAAAGCGAAGAGCGAGCGCAGCGGCTCGAGCACGCCATCGGCGAAGACGGAATTTTGCGGAATCGGGGGCTGAGCCATGAGAAGTCACCTCGTGAGAAGGGCGCTCGAGCGCCGGAAACGGAAGCCGGAGCGCGGCCCGGACACTTGCCGGGCCGAGCGTGCTACGAACGGAAGGGCGACGCCCAGGCCGACGGCAGGGCGCCGGCGATGAGGCGTTGCGGCGGAAGCGGCGGGTTGTCCCACACCCAGGGCACGGCCGGCGGCGGGTTGGTGCGCGCCATGATGGAGCCGGAGATGGCCTTGGCGAGCCCCACGCCGGCGACGCCGAGGGCACCGAAGGCCGCCGCCTCGGCATAGGGGCTCGAGAACTGCGACGCCACCGCGGCGATGGCGCCCGGTACGACCACGGAGCCCACGTCGCGGACGGTCGTGTTCTCGGTCATGCGCGACGTGAGCGCCATGCCCGAGTACGCCGCGATACCGCCGAGCAACGCCGCGCCGCCGATTTTCAGTACCTCGGTGAGCACCGGCGACGCATTGGACCGGGCGCGCGGCGGGTTCCGCTTGGCGCGCGAGAACCCGCCCGAGCGCACGAAGTGGCCCTTGCTGTTGCGGCGCATGCCGGCCGCGCGCTTGCGCATGCTGGTCTTGCTCGGCGCGCGCCGGCGCGCCGCCGGCTTGTTGGCGACGACCGCCGGCGTGTTCTTCTTCGCCGCGCGCTTGCGCGTGCCGCCGCTCTTCTTCGCCGCACCGCGCTTGATGAAGCGACCCTTACTGTCCCGCTTGGCTGCCATCGAACCCTCCTAGCCGTCACAGATGAAATCGCCGGGCGGAAAAAGGCACGCGTGGGCGGCGACAACCCCACGGCCGGGAATATGACGGAAGACCGGGAGCCCGTAGCGCGACACGCCCATTTCGGTCGCTTCCACGGCGTGTTTCCAGTGCGTTCCGGCATACGGCGGCCCGCGCTTGCGCCGATAGTACACCTCGGTCACGCCCACGAACTGGCGCCCCGAGTCGGCGGAAAAGAGACGCCCCGCGAGCAAATCCGCCTGGGAGTTCGCGGCGACCAGACCGATACCCGGGAGCGAGCCGATATGCACGCGCGGCGTCTCATAGATGCGACCGTCGGCACCGCGGACCTGATAGAGCTCGCCATGGTAGCGCGGCGTCATCGCGTGGCGGCCCTCCAAGCGGCGTAGCCGCCGAGGCCCACGACCGCGATAACGGCCAGCCAACCGAGCGTGCCGAGGCCGCCCGAGCCCGACACGAAGCCCGCTTCCTTCAAGGCGGCGAGGCGCCGCTCGGGTGGCAGCGCCATGACGGCATCCTGCACGACGGCCGTTTCGGCGGCGATTTCGGCGAGGCGCTCCTCTTCGCCCGAGTCGAGGTATTGCGAGGCGAGCAAAAGCCCCGAGCCGACCAATAGGAGCTTGGTCGGCGCCCTCTCGAGTGCGCGCCAGCTCTTCGCGGCGGCGCTCTCGACCACGGCCCAGACCTTCCGCGCCTGCGTGCCGAGCGTTTCGGCGACGGCCGTCGCGATGCCGCCGGTCTCATAGCTCAGGCGGGCGAGGCCGCCGGTTTCGGCGACGGTGCGGAGCAGCGTCGGCGAGCTCCCCACGAAATCGGCGACGCTCTCGACGAGACGCGCGCCGTCGGGCAGCCCGAGCCGGTCGGCGAGCTCGCCCACCGCCACGGCGCGCCCGAGCTCCTCATAGGTCGCCACGATGGCCGCGAGCGGCGGCGCCGCCGCGGGGTTCTGCGCCGCGCATTGCTGGCAGCGGCCGTAAAGCACATGGAGCTCACCATCGCTCATGCCGCCGCCCTCCAGAGGAGCCAACCGAGGCCGCCGACCGCCGCCGCCACGGCCAGCCAGCCGAGCGGCGAGAGCCCGGTCACGCGCGGCGCCGGCACCGTCAAGGGTTGGGCCGCCGAGCTCTCGAAGGCCGCGAGCTCGCTGTCGGCGCAGAGCTTGCCGAGCTGCGTCGCCAAGGCGCCGAGCCAGGCGCGGACCTGGCCGCGCGTCGGCCGCTCGCTGCCCGTGCACACGGCCCACTGGTCGCCGGCGGCATCGGTCGTGAGCTCGATTCCGGCGTTCATGGCGGCGGCGACGGCGTTGCGAAGCTCGCGGAGCTCCACCTCCGAGAGTTTGTCCGTGGCGCAGTCGCGCGCCAGGCGGACGAGCGTCTCGAGGCGCTCGAAGGCTTCGGCGTATTCAGCGCTCACGCCTCCGAGCGCGCCGACGGGTTGGGGATGGCGCAGGTTGACGCGCAGCGGCGTCGACACGCCGGCGACCGGCCCCGTGCGCTGGATAATGGCGCAGCCGTCGTTGCTCGCGCCCCAGGCGGCGGGGACCGCCGCGAAGGGCAGCGGCGCTGCATCCGGCTCCGGCTCGGTCGCAAAGACCGCGTCGGCGATGATGCGCACGAGGGCGCTGGCGCCTTCATAGGCCGCCCACGCCGCGACGACGGCCAAGGGGCCGGCGCCGGTCTCGGGGAGCGGCGCCCTCATCGGACCGCCTTCAGGGCGCGCAAGGCGGCCCACCCGGCGGCACCGGCGGCGAGGTCGGCGAGCACGTTGGCGCGCGTCTCCGGCGCCCAGAGGCCATCCCCCAAGCGCTGGCCGCGCAAGTGCGCTTCGAATAGCTCGAAGCCGACCAGCGCCGCCAGCGTCCAGACCGGCCCCACCTTCAGGGCGCCGAGCACCGCGCCAGCGCCGATATGCGCCAGCGTCCAGGCATCGAGCGTGGGGCCGTCAGTCGTCGCCATGCTGCAACCGCTTGAGGATGAGGAAGCCGCCGAGCAACACCCCCCCGACGACCACGCCCCAGGGGATATCGAAGACGGGGCTCGGCCGCTTGGCGAGCTCCCAAAGGCTCGGCGGACCCGCCTGCACGACCGTTACGGTGGTGCTACTCGGCGTCGTGGCGAGCCGCGTCTTGAGCTCGCGCGTGCGCTTCAACGCCACCGCGATATCCGCGCCGGCGGCACGACGATGCGCGAGGTCCTCGCGCCGCTCGGCTTCGGCGTCGAGCACCTCCGCCTTGCTGATGCGCTCGGCGCCGGTCTCCGGCACGATGGCGCCGCCCGTCATCATCGTGTCGTAATCGCTCATCGGAGGCTCCGCACCGTGAGCCCGAGCACCACCGCCGCCGCGAGCCACGTCGCCGGGTGCTTGGCGATGGCCTTCCACTTCGGCTCGGCCCCCGCCTGGCCGAGCGCCATCGCGGCGCTGGTGCCGGGTATCGCTGCGCCGCCCGTGCGCTGGTAGAGCAGCGCCGCTTGCTGCTCCTCCGGCGACAGCATGGCCCATGTCGCCGCGGAGCCGAGGTGCGGCTCCACCACGCCGATGGTGACGCCTTCCTCGTCCTGCACCGCCACGAAATCGGCGGTATGCTCGAAGCCGCGCCGGTCCGGGTTCTCGCGCCAGACGTAGCTCATCGACCCCCCTTCGGCCAGAGGCCGATAACCAGCGCCAAGCCGGCCGACATGGCCCATTGCCACCACGGCACGGCCCACCACGGAGCGAGCGGCGGCGGCACCGTCGGCGGCGAGAGCCGCACCGGCGCGGTATACGTCGCCAAGCGTTCGCGCTCGCCTTGCGCCACCTCGGCCGTGTAGGCGGCGGCGCGCGCCTCATCGGCCAGCGCGTCCTCACGCGTCCGATAGTCCGGCATCGCGCTTTGCGCGCTCGGACGCGAGAGGCCGAAGCCGCCGCCGGCCACGTCAGCGCTCCGGCCAGAACGCGATGAGCGCCACCACGCCAACGGCGCCGAGGGCTTGCCACCAGGGTACGCCCACGCCCGGCACCTCAGCGCGCAGGAGGCCGCCCTTCGGCGCCAGCGCCGCCTCAGTCTGCACGCGCGCGGCGGCCGCTTGGTCCGCCTGTATCTGAAGGCGGGCGAGTTCGATGGCCGTAGCGCCGGCGGCGCGCGCCGCTTCGAGCTCGGCGAGCGCGGCGTCCGCCTGATAGCGCGCTTGGTCGCGCAAAGCCTCGGCGGCGCGCTCGCGTTGGCGCGGCCCGCCCGAGAGAACATCCGCTATCTGCGCGGTTCCTTGGACGATTTGGACCGTGGCTTGGGTATACGGGTCGGTGCCGGCCGAGCCCGCCGCCCCTGCGTCCGCTCCGGTCTCCCAACCGCCCGTGGCCAGCGCTCTGAAGTCCATGCGGACACCGTTACCGCGGCCTTCCATGCGGGTGCAAGCGGTTTTTTCAAGGTGGTTGTTGCGACCCTAAGAAAGCTGCCCTATCTTAAGTCCCCGCGAGTCGATCTTAAATCCGCACGAGGCACCCCATGGGCGAAGACCTGAAATTGACGCCTCCCCCGTCCGCACCCGAACCCCGCGTCGACGTACCCAAGGAAAAGTTCGGGCCACGGCAGGGCCGGAAGGGTCATGGCGGTTTCGATGCAGGGGTATGGCCCAAGAATCCGCCCTTCACCGTCTGCAAGCGCTCGCCAACACACTACTTCCTCATCGGAACCGTGTCGGCTGTGACGCATAAACGCATCATGGACGCGACCGAAGACCGCGTTTTTCCCTGGACCGAGTACCTCGCGCGTCGTTGGGGTCCCGGCGTCTATCGTATTCAGGACTCGGGCGCCGTCAGTGCCCGCGATAAGGTCGCCTACTTCCTCGTGCCCGAGTCGCTCGCCCACCTTTTCGGCGACCCTGAAGCCTCCACCACCAATCCCCCCCAGGGCTCGGCCGAGCCCGAAGGCGATGAGCCCGAGGGCTCGGCCGAGGATATCGACCCGCTCGAGCGCTTCGAGAGCGAACTCGCGCGCGTGGACCGCATCAAGGAGCGCCTCGGTATCAAGCCGCCGGCGCCGCCGCCCCCGCCCAAGCCGAGCTTGCTCGAGGTGCTAACCAACCCCGCCAACGTGCCCTCCATCATGGCGACCCTCCAGCAAGTGCTGGGCGGCGGCCGGCCCAGCATCAACCCGCCGGCGGCGGCGCCGGCCAACGGCGCCGCCGCGAAATGGGCCGAGCTCGGCCGCCATTACGAGAGCCTCGGCGTCACGCCGGAGATGATGATTGCCGAGCTCGAGGCGAACCTCGCGCGCCAGGCCGAAGCCATGGCGCAGCAAGCGGCCAAGCCCGAGCGCGAGCCCTAGCGCGTGGCGCTGGTCAGGACCGCTCGCGGCACGGACCCACGCCGTGTCGCTGATGCCGCGGCCTCGGCCGCGGCCTTCGCGCTCGAGCGGCCCGACGCGCGGTTCTGGGCGCAGCGTGCGCTACGCCCCTTCGTGCCAGGCACCGCCGAGCTCGACGGCAATGGCCTATGGTACGCCAAGGCGCTCGGCCAGTGGGCGCAGTCGGTGGCGCCGATGCGCGAGCCGGCGAAATTCGGCGAAATCGTCCAGGCCCCCTGGCGCACCATCGCCTATCGCATGGGCGATTGCGATGACGTGGCCGCGGCCGTGGCGTTCTGCGCCGCCATCGTGAGCATGCCCACGGCCGTCGCGGTCTATCCGCTCGGCGCCGGGATGGCTCATTGCGTGGCGATATTGGGTCCTGATTGGCGCGGCGACGGAGACTCAAAGCCGTTGCCGCTAGAGGTCCTTCCCCAAGGAACAGCAATTCTGCCCGTTCTGCAAGTCGACCAGGCCCACGGCCTGCAACCCTTCAACCCGCCCACTATCCCCTATATCGCGAGGCTTAAAAAGTGAGGGCCGGCGCGAACCGGCCCCCGTCGTTCATTTGCCTAACCGACCTGAGGTTTGTGCTTCTGAACACTACACCACGGACCCCCGCATCACTGGAGAACCGCCATGCAGGTAGAACCTAGCGTCGAGCCCCTCGTCCGTCAAGGACAAAACCGTTTTCTGGACGACGGCACGCCGTCCGTGCTCATCGGCGCGCCGATATTGGAAGAGCTCGCCTGCGGCCCGCATCCCAAGGGACCCGACACCGCGGCGGCGACCTTGCGCGCCCTCCTCTGGACGGCGCTCGAGAGCGCGCAAACGGGTTACCAATGGGTCTTTGCCGGGCCGGCCCACGTCGCCAAGGCCTTCAGGGGAAAGAGCCTCGGCGGCATGAAGCGCTCGGGCATGAGCGCGCGCAGCCTCCAGCAACACCGCGCGCTCTTCCTGAACTACACGACCACCACCGGCGACGGCCGCTATCGCCTGAAGCGCTACCGTCAATTCTACGGCCTCTTGCCGGCCGTCGTGCGCGAGATGGTGTATGAGCTCACCAATCCCGAGCTCCGCGCCGCCTGCGCCCTCCTGGCCGAGCTCGCCAGCAAGGCCAGGAAGGGCCGCCGGAAGCTCTATAAGACCGCCGAGCGCGCGGCGCGGCGCTCGGGTCAGTGCGCCTCGCGGTGGTGCCGCGTGGTGCGTGCGCTGCGCATGCACGAGCTGCTCGACGACAACCGGCCCGGCCGGAAGTGGTCGGGTCGCTGGCACCGGCGACCCGTCCGCCGCTTTGACCTGCCGCGAACCCCGCTCACGCCGCTCGGCAAAGACGCCATCCGTTGGCGACCGGCCGAGCGCGATGAGGCCGCGGAGCGGCCGGTAGAGCCGCCCTCAGACCCCATGCGTTACAGCACATGCCATGCAGAACAGGAAGCCTATAAGGCCTTTAACTTAGCTCATGAACCTATCCAACCCGACGGCGGTGGAGGCGTTGCGGAGCTCACGCCTCGGCTCGTCGCCGAGCCGCTCGGGTCGGTTGCGATGGTGCCTCCGCTGGAGCTCAGCTCGTCAAGCTCGGCGCCGCTGGCTTCGCCACCGCCGCCGGCGGAGGTGGCACCGGCGCTGCATGATGGGCAGAGACTCAGGCCATGCGACGCCCGCCGCCTCTTGCGTGAAGCGGGGTTCAATACTCGGACCGCCCCACCGGCGTTCTTGACCTTGTGCTCGGTTACCCTGGTCACGGTCGGCGACATGCGGCGCGTGCTCGAGCTCGAGGGCGAGTACATGCGAGCTGCGAGCTACCCCTTCCGTTGGCTCGAAGTCATCATGCGCGCCGACGGACCCGACATCCGCCGGCCCGACTGGCCCGGCAGCTACGCCCGGCGGCACCACAAGGCCGACCTGCGGCCGCCGGCGGGCGGCGCCGGACGGCGCTTCGATGGCCTAGCGCGAGCGCCGGCGCCCGAGGTCGGCGACCTGGCCGACCAGCTCGCCGAGCGGGCGCTGAGCGATGCCGGCGATAGCCTGCGCCACCTCGAGCTCGCGGCCGAGCGCCTCATAGAAACCGGCTATCGCGACGATAACGCCGCCTTTATCCGCGCCGGCGCCAAGCTCGGCGCGCTGGCCGAGCAACGACAGGGCGCCGAGGCCGTCAAGCGCCGGCGCCATGCCTACCTCGAGGCGCCGTGGCACGGTTGGAAATTGGCAAAAATGTGCGCTAAGGTCGAGGCGTGGGATAGGAAACACTACCTCGAGCCGCTCGAGCTCGCGCATCGCGACGGCGGCACGCTCGAGGTGCTATGCCCGGATGAGTCGCACGCCCGTTGGTTGTGCGAAGAATCCGAGCTCGCGCAACGGCTCTGCGAGGCGTTGGCGGTCATCGACCCGGCGGCGCCGGAATGGCGGCTCGAATTCCGCCTCTATGACGGCACCGACACCTCTCTTTTTTTTGTCTCTGTGAGCGGGAAAAATTGTGAAGAAACGTCAATCTAGCCCGGTTTCGGGCGGCGCGGCGCGAACGAGCGCGGCCATGTCCTCGAGCGTGCGCGCGAAGGCTTCGCGACGGTCGGCGGACTTCGGCAGCCAGAACGTGACGGCCGAGCGGTCATCATCGGCCGGGGGATGATGCAGCATCGGCGACGAATGCAGGATGAGTTGAACGGCGCTATAGACAATCCCCGTATTGCTCTCTTTCGAAATGACTTTCAGCTCGTTCGTGAGCTCTTGGCTATAAACGTTGACCCTCATGCGTTCCTACTAGTAGTCCAGCCGCCAGAGCGGCGATTCATCCCATTCTACGCCATCGCGAGCATAGCCGAGGACGGTCTCTAAATTCTCCCAGCCGCCCGCCTCGGCAATATCCGGGATATTCACGCCGGCGCGCGCCAAGTCGACGGCCAGGCCGCCGCGGAACGAGTGCGCGCTATAGAGCTCCGGCGCCTCGACTTGAGCGAAGCACAAGGCGCGGCGCACGATGCGCGTGACCGAATTGCGCCCGATGCGGCGCCCGTCGAGCCGGTGCACGCCGGCGCGCCCGTCCGCCCCCCGAACCCAGGCCGGCGCATCAAACATATCGACCGGCCGCACCTTCTGCCAGGCTTCCCAGGCCTGCACCGGGCAGAGCTCCGGCGACTTGCCGCGGCGGAGCTTGCGCGTGCTCACTTCGTCGTGATGTTTCCGGCCGCGCATGCGAATGATAAGCCCTTGCGGCACGACACGTATATCCGACACGTTCTGCCGAACCAAGTCGCTGCGCCGGAAGGCGCCGAGGTAGCCGATGAGGATGAGCGCACGGTCGCGCGCCGCAATCGACGGCGCCAATATCTCGGGCTTGCGCCCGCCGTCATCGGTCACGACGTGCACGCCGCGCGGCGCTCGAGCGATGCTATAGAGCTCGGCGCAGGCGCGTTTGACCAGCTCGAGCCCGAGCGGCGTCGCTTTGCCGCGGCCGTCGCGCCCTTCCTCGGCTAGCGTGCGCACGGCGCCGGCGAGCACCAAGTTGGCGGCCGTCCAGTCGATGCGTTCGCCAGCGCGCGCCAGCGCGAATTTCAGGGCGCTTACGGCCTGCTTCAACGCCGCTCGAGCGTAACGCCGCTCGCGGTAGCAGTGGGCGAGGAAATCGGCCACGCTCGGGCCGGAGAACGCGTCGCGCTCGTTGCTCGCGCACCAGGCGTTGTAGCGCTTGATATGCCCGAGGTAGGCCGAAATGGTGTTGTCGGCGCGCGCGTGCTCCATGAGCTTGGCCGAGGCTTCGGAGACCTCGCCCGGGTGCGCCGCGAGCGAGAGCTCGCGGCCTTGCAGCGCAAAGGTGCGGCGTGGGCGAAAGTTAGACATCCACCACCGATTTGCGCAGCGGCGCGCCGTTGACCGCGAGCCATGGCCCCAAGCGCAGTTGGAAGCAATCGAGACAGCAATCCACCTCGAGCTGCTCGAGCGTGCCGCCCTCAGGATAGACATTGCCGAATTTCGCCCGAATGACCACCTCTTCGCAGTAATAGCTAGGCTCGGCCCCCTCATCGCGAATGGCCTGGCCGCACAAGTCGCAGGTAATACGATGCAGCGCCGTCACTTCGCGGGCAGGTTCCATATAGGTCGTAAAATGCTTCATCGCGGCTCCCAGAATGTGGCCATGAATTGACAGCCCTTGCACGACGGGTCGGTTTCCACACGAAGCTCCGGCCGAATGAAGCGGCCGCATGCGCTCACCGCGAAGCCGTCCGAGGTGAGGCTTCGGTCCGGCGGAAAGCCGTGCGTTTCGGGCGCCTCCTGCATTTGCGCTTGGGCATGCTGCCAGCGCAAAGCGTCGAGCTCGGCAGGCGTAACGGGTGGATTGTTATGCAGCGCGGCGTCGATGCGCCGCATGATATCTGCCGGCCGCTCGAGCGGAGGCGGCTCGCCGGCTTGACGGATAGCACGCAAGCGCTCGAGCTCTTGAAAGAGCGGCTCGACCAGTTCCATGATATCGCTCACGCAGAAGTCATGGTTTTGGTGGCGGTGAGCTTTGTGCAGGTGGTCGACGAAGACTTCGCGGTTCATGGCGACACCGGCCCGCGGCGGAAGGTCAGCGGGCACTGTGGGTATCCTCCATCGCATCCGCCCATTCCTCGAGCGCGGCCACGCGCGCCTGCGTGGTCTCCACGAAATGGTCATGCCACTTCGCGGGCGGCGAAACGTCGTCATCGGCGAACTCGACGGCGTCCGCCTCGTCGATATCGCGACGCAGTTTCGCGGCCCGCTCGCGCGCCGCCTCCACCAAGTCCAGGGCGATGATTTCTCTTATCTTGGGATACTTCACAGCGTGCTCCTTTCCGCAGTCCGTCGCGACCGGACGCTTGCATCTAGGATGCATTCCCCGCGGAGTGCGATGCCGACGGCCTCGGGGTCCAACGTCGCGAGGCGGCCGGGTCCGAACGTGCCTTGCTTGCGAAGAAACGTCGCAAGGCGTTCGCCTTCGTTCGCTGGGCACTCGGCAAGCTCGCGCGCATCGGGCACGAACCCGAGGTCGAGCGCGCAGCCGATAGCATGATAGGTGTCTATTTCTCGGGTGTCCTCATCCATCTAAAACCTCCGGTCCGGACCGACTGGACGCTTGCATCTAGGACATATTCTGGTTTATGCCCGGGTTGTCAAGAGGGGAGTGCCGGCGTTGGCGGCCACTGAATAAGAAAGCAGGTTGACAGACGCCGGAAAGGGTGCCGAGGACGGTGGAATGGTGGAGGGCATAGTGGCGGATGGGAGTCAAGCGGAGGATTGAATGAAGGTCATCGATGTTCGAACGGGCGATGAGCTGAAGGCCGGCGACATCGTCATCTTGCCGGCCGTGCCGGGAGTGACGCGCGAGAACGACCGTTACCGTATCCTCTCGGTTCACCCGGGGTTTTTCAACGCGCATGCGCTCATCCAATGGAGTAGCGGCACCATCGAGCGGGTGCCACTGCAAGTGCGCTGGACGCATCCGGCGTTCTTCCTCCAGCATATCGCGTTCTGGCCGTCATAGGGTGGTATGAACCAGGCACAAGTCATCGAAATCCTCTCTCCTTATTGGAAGATGAGTGTCGGCCAGGAAGACCGGCGCGAGGCGAGCTCGGGCAAGTTCTGGCGTGAGCTGATGGGGCTAGCGCACGTCGAGGCGCTCGGCCGCTACGCGCAAGCGCAGGCCGCCGAGCTCGATGACGCGGCGCTGCATATCCGTTTGCTCGACATGGCGCGCGTGCTGAAATTGCCTGCGCGCATTCTGCCCAACAGTGTTCTGCAAGTCGGTGACAACCTCTTGCGCGAGCACTATACCCATAGCCTCTCGCGCCACGGCGCGCAACGACTGGAGACCTGAACCATGGGAACGAAAGCCAATCCGGGTGACTATGACGGCTATGCCAAGGCCGAGCGCGATGAGCCGATATTCGTGCTCCTGGCGCGCGATGCGAGCGCGCCCGAGCTCGTGCGCGAATGGGCGAGCCAACGGCGCCGCCGTGGCGTAGAACGTGCCTTCAATAGCGACACGGAGGGAGCGGTGGCGGATATCCACCAGGCGGCCGATGCCGAAGAGTGCGCCTTGCGCATGGAGTCGTGGCGCAAAGAATATCGCTCGGCGCCGCTCGAAGCCTTCGGTACGGCCGAGCTCGAGGACGCGCTCGTGAAGTTCAGCCGCCAGCATGGCCTCGGCGTCGAGCGGAGCGAGCACCTCGGCAAGCTCTCGCTGCAAATGGTCATGGGCATGGTGCATGCCGCGGTCGCCGGCGAGCCTCTCGAGCATGGCGTGGCGCGCGTCGGAGCGGGTATCCTCTCGGGCCAGGGATGAGCGACGGCACGGCCCAGCTCCGCGCCTTCCGCGAGCGTATGCAGCGCGGCGAGGCGACGCACCACGCCACCACGCCGAAGCGCGACGGCACGGCCCAGCTCCGGCGCTACCGTCTCGAGATGGAGCTCGCGCTTCGCTTCACGCTCGCCTCGAAGGCGGAGCGCTACCGGCCGGCGCCGCCGCGGCCGCGGCATCCCGACGACATGCGGCCGCTCGCGGCCGTGCTCGGCCGCGAGCTCCGGTTCGATTCGTGAGGCTCTACTGCCCGCTCTGCACGACGCGCCTCCCCGATGCGAGAAAGAGCGGCGTGCAAGTCATCTGCCCGAACTGTCGCCTGCGCGTCACCATCGGCCGGCACGGCAGCCTTCACTTCATTCGCAGCTACCGCTATCCTCGGCCGGTCTCAGTGCTGGACGAACCTTCGGAGGACTCATGAGCTACCCCAGAATCCACGTACCCACCAGGAAGGATATCGCCGCGGTCATCTGCCACGCTATCGCTGATGTCGAACTCGCCAGCTTTCGGACGAGCGGCGCGACGTATCACCCGGAGCTCGCGGGCCGCATCGCGGCGGCCGAGCGTGGCGAGTATCTGCTTGAGATTCTCGCCGCGGAGCTCGAGCGCGACGAGCCGACGACCACGGGACGCGTGGGCGTGTTTCAACTGCCGGCCGACACGCATCCCGAGAGCCTCGCAGCCCACCTCCAGGCAACCCTTAAGGGCGCGAGGCCGCCTACGCTGGCCGAGGTTCTCCGCCCGCCGGTCGGGTCGCTGGCGGACGCGGTCAAGTTCACCGTCGCCGCGCTCACGCCGACCGAGCGCGAGGTCCTCGAGCAACGGTTCCCCGACCTGAAGGGCAAGGCCGTCATCGCCACGGTCGACGGCGAGCCCGTGCGCGATGAGACGCTCGCCGAAGCCATTCGCCAAGACCACAACTTCGAGCCCGACGAGCGGGATGGTTTCGAGCCCGACGACGCCTAGTGCACGCGGCGGAATATGCCGGAAATATGCAGACCCAAGCCCGCCGTCGCGTCGGCGTTGGTTGAGGTTACCTTCACGCTGAATCCGTCGCTGGTGAGCACGTTCGGCAGGGCGGCCAAGGCGACGGAAGTCTGGCCATCCACAGACGGCGCGTTGCTCATCGGGTCGAGGTTGTCATTCTGCACGACCACGGTCACGTCGCCGAGCGCGGACGTGGTGGCGGTGACGGCCCGATACTGCGCGGAGATGAGGTAGCCCTTGACGCCCGAGAAAGCGGGAAAGATGGTGGCAACCCCGCCCGGGTTGACCACCAGCACCGCGTAGAACGGAATCAAGTCGTCGACTTTCTGCATATTCTCTCTCCCTAGAATTAGGTCGGAATGCGGCGCCAATGGCCGAACATCTGAAGGCCAAGGCCGGCCGTCGCATCGGCATTGGTGCTCACGATGGCAATCTCGAAGCCGCTGGCCGAAACTGGCGTGGCGACGAGGGTCAAGGGATTCTCCCCGCCAAGGCCATCGATATCGAGGGCATTGGTCATGGGTGCGCCGCTGGTGATGGCGAAAACTCGCGCGGTGATACCGCCCAGCGCCGACGAAGTGGCGGTATTGGCTAGATAGACCGCGGAGACCAGCCGCCCCGAGAAAAAGGGACCCTCCGGCGTAATGCGATAGATAGCCGTTCCGCCCGGCTTGACCGCGAGCGTGATGGCAAACGGAATATCCGTCGCCAAGACCAGCGCATCGTTCACGTCCTGCTCGTCGTTGCGCACGCTGGCGTCACCGCCGCGCACGAGCTCCGTATCGGTGGCGGCATCCCAGCCGATATCGTTCAAGCTGTCGCGCACGTTGTTGAGCGGGCCGGTATGGTAGTGCGACGGACCGTTCTGGCCTTCGGCATCGTAGGTGTCGACCGAGCTCTTGTAGTTCCACGTCGGGCCGGCGCCGAAGAGCGAGAGCACCTCGGCCGTCGAGAGGACGCGATTCCAGGCGCCGTTGTTGCGAACGTCGCCGGCGAAGCGCGTGCCGGTCGCGTCATTCTCGAGCACATACGCCTCGCCAATGCCGGCGATGGGCGCCCATGCCGCATCGGTATCCGTACCGAGCACGGCGCCGTCGAGATAGACGGTCATGGTCAGCGTGCCCTGATTCCAGGTGAGGCCGACCTGATGCCAGGCGTTGGTCAGCGCCACGGCGTTATTGACGGCCAGCGTCACGCCGTTGCCGTCCGCCATTTCGACGCCAGGCACGGCGCCGGCGGCGAAGTGAATGCGCGCGAATTTGCTGCCGGCGGCATTGCCCACGTAGAACGACACATTGTCGGCGAGCCCCTGCACCAGCGCATCGGTCGCACGCACCCACTGGAGGAAGGTGAAGCTCTGAAAGGCGCCGGTGGCGCCGACGAAGTCTTGCGCCAGCGCGCTGCCGCCATCCCAACTGCCGACGCCCAGCGAGCGGAGGTAATACGGCACCGCGGCAAATTCCGCCGTATCTTGGGCGAGCAGCGCCGCGACCAACCGCTTGACCCACCGGGTGACTTGTTCGCGCTCGGCCATAGGGTTAGTCCTCTTTGCTCTGCCAAATGACCACGCCCAGCGCCGCCGCGCCGAGCAAGCTCCACCAGACCCAGGGCGGCACCGCCGCCGCCTTGGCCTTCACCGCCGCGAGCGTCGGCGAGCTCAGCACCAAGGCCGTGCTCGGCGGCGAGCTCGCCGGCGGCGGAGTCGTCGCCGGCGGGGTTGTTGTAATGCCTACGGCGCGCTCGAGCGCGGCGACCAGGCCGCGCGCCGCGCTGTATTCGGCGCCGTCCGAGTACATGTACTCGCGCGCCGCGGTGACTTGCTCCGAGAGCTCGTAAGCCCGGTCGCTCGTGACCATGGCCTGCACCCGGTCCAGCGCCTTCAGCGCGCGCGCGTCGAGCGCCTCGATTTGGTCCGGCGTGAGCGCCATTAGCGCCTCCCCTGAACGAAATACCAGAGCGCGGCGATGCCGAGGGCGCCGGCGAGCCAAGGCCAAAGCGGAAACGCCGCGACGACCGGCGCCGGCGGCGGCGGAGCCAGCGGCGCGGAAGCCGGCGAGCGCGTATAGGTGGGCGGGCGCGGCACGCTCGGCGTGGTCGTCACGGGTGCCGTTCGATTCAACCGCTGGGCCGCCAGCAATTCAAAGGTGCGGACGAGTGTCGTCGCGCTTTGGCTCTCCGCATCGGGGCTGTAGAGGTATTCTCGAATGGCATCGGCATTGGCAATAAGAGCGTCATCGCCGGCCGCGACGGCGGCATCATAAATCGCCAGCACCCGCGCATCCAATTTGGCGCGGGTCGACGTATCGAGGCCGGTAAAGAGGGCCATCGCTCACGCCCTCCGCTTGAAGAGGCTGCCGAGCCAGATACCGGCGGCGACGCCGAGGCCGATGCCGATGGCCGCCTCGATGATGTAGCCGCGCACGGCGCGCCGGGCCTCGGCCGAATCGAGCGTGGCGGCGACCAGCGGCCCCAGCACCGCGGCGCCGACGCCGCGCGCGACCGT
>Ga0075419_10000992_pt1 | contig 18274 bp, 20 predicted proteins | sample SoiMetdeltSBSDD3_FD_76900 | JGI IMG/M metagenome (GOLD analysis project Ga0075419, IMG submission 76900) | Bulk soil microbial communities from a Populus tree surrounding site in Tennessee, USA - Soil MetaG P. deltoides SBSDD3 | ecosystem: Environmental > Terrestrial > Soil > Tree plantation... | reverse complement strand
TGAACCGCACCACGTCCATACCCACGGCCTCGAGCGCCTTGGCGACGGCCGTCATGCTGCGGTCGGCCATGTGGCCGCCCGCGCCGTGTGCGCAGACGAACGTCGCGACCGGACTAATGCTTGGGCCGGGCGTGGCGCGGCTGGTAGACGTTGAGCTTCCCGCCGCCCGGCAACGTCATCTCTGTGACGAGACCCCATCCCTGGTCCTGCACTGCCGTGCACGCGATTTTGCGCTTCGCCATCTCCCCGAGAAATGCCCTGATGTCCTCGCAGGTGAGGAAGAGCTGGTGCGTGCTGTTGCTGTCGCCGTGGTGCACCGAAATCTCCGCCGGCGGCAGCCCGAAGATGAGGTAGCCGCCGTCGTTGACGTGGGGCAGCTTGAACACATCACGCAGCAGCGCGTGGTCCGCCTCGGGGTTCGTGCTCATTACGACGACGTGGGCGCCGTTGATCATGTCGTGTCCTCCACCAGCAATGCCATGCAAATGACATCCTCGTACGTTCCGTCGAGGCGCACGGCGTTGCGCTGCACTCCCTCGTGGACGAATCCGAACCGCTCGTACAGCCGTCCGGCGCGCGGGTTGCCGGCGCGATACACGAGCTCGACGCGTGTGAAGCCGAAATCGCGCGCGCCTTTCAACGTTTCGCGCAAGAGCGCGCTGCCGACGCCGCGTCCGCGCCACTGTGCGAGGACGCCTATGCCGAGCATGCCCGTGTGCGCGCGAAGCGGCCGCAGGTCGACGGGCAGGACGTCGCACCAACCGATCACCTCGCCGTCCTCCAGCGCGACGAAGTGCGGATAGCGCTTCGCGATGCCATTCCGCACGAACTTCATTGCGTCCTCCAGCGCCGGTGCTTCGAGGAAGTAAAGGTAGCGGCGCTCGCGCGCTACCCCGTCAAGCGTTGTGCGAAAACCTTCGATATGGCTCTCGGCAATCGGCAGCACTTCGAAGGCCATGGAGCGCTACGGCGTTCCGAACCTTTCCGCGGCGCGTGCCTTAGCGCGCGCCGCCTCGAGCTCCCGGTCGCGCGGCTCGGCGTTGGTTTGCAGTGAATCGAGAAGCTTGTGCGCGGCCGCGGCGATGTCCTCCACCGCCCGGTTGAACCCTGCCTCGTTCACGTGCGAGGGCTTGTGGTAACCCGAGATTTTGCGCACGAACTGAAGCGAGGCCGCGCGGATCTCGGCTTCGGTGGCGGGCGGCTTGAAATTGAAAAGCGTCTTGATGCTGCGGCACATGGCGGGGCTCCAAAATTGCTAACTTACCTCCTGCGATGATAGCCCCTCCGATCGAGCCGATGCTTGCAAAGCTGGCGGACGAGCTTCCGCCGGCGGGCGCGTATCTCTATGAGCCGAAATGGGATGGGTTTCGCGCGATCGTGTTCCGCGGCGACAAGGATCTCTATATCCAGAGCCGGGATTCGAGGCCGCTCGATCGTTACTTTCCGGAACTACACGACGCGCTACTTGAGCGGCTGCCGAAGAACATCGTGGTGGATGGCGAGATCGTGATCGCGGGGCCGAACGGCCTTGATTTCGACGCGCTGCAGCTGAGGCTTCATCCAGCCGAGTCACGCGTGGCGAAGCTCGCCAAGGAGACGCCCTCCTCGTTCGTCGCGTTCGATCTCCTCTTCTGGCGCACGGATCTGCGCGCGACGCCGCAGAGCGAGCGCCGCGAGCTTCTCGAGAAGGTGCTCGGCAAAGCGAAGCCTCCGCTCTTCGTGACGCCGGTGACGCGCGACCGCGCTGCAGCCTTGGATTGGCTGACGCGCTTCGAGGGCGCGGGGCTCGACGGTGTGATCGCGAAGCCGGAGTCGAGTCGCTACCTGCCGGGCAAGCGCGCGATGCTCAAGGTCAAGCATGCGCGCACGGCGGAGTGCGTGGTCGCAGGCTTTCGTTGGCACAAGAGCGGCAAGGATGCGGTCGGCTCGCTGCTTCTGGGCTTGTACGACGACCGCGGCGCGCTGCAGCACGTCGGCGTCACCTCCTCCTTCACCATGGCGGTGCGCAAGCAGCTTGTGAAGGAGCTTGCGCCGCTACGCAAGAACGCCATGGAGGACCATCCGTGGCGAGAATGGGCGGGCGCCGCCGCCGAATCGAGCCGCATGCCCGGCGGGCAGAGCCGCTGGAGCGCGGGCAAGGATTTGTCGTGGGAGCCGCTGCGGCCGGAGCGCGTGTGCGAGGTGAAGTACGACCACATGCAGGGCGACCGCTTTCGCCATGCGGCGCTCTTTCTGCGATGGCGGCCCGACAAGCCTGCCGAGGATTGCCGCTACGACCAGCTCGAGGTCACGAAGCCTTACGAGCTCGAGAAGATCTTCTCGTCCGGATCCAGCGGCTCCTGAGGCGGACGGAGCTTCTCGGGAACGTTCTTCAGGTTTACGCGGATGCGCGTCCAGGTCGTGTAGCGGCCACGCATCGCGTCGACCAGGATATCGGCGGGCTCGAGATGCGCGGCGGCTTCAGGGTGGCGCTTTTTCCAGCGTTCGAGCCCGGCGAGCGCATCGTCTTTGTGGGGCGCGCGGCCGATTTCGATGAGCGGATGCTTGCGCTTGGAGGGTTGAACGCGCGCGGGCTCGCCCCTTTGCTTTTTGTAATGCGGCGGCCACGGCGCATCGCCGAGGCCCTGCTCGTCGAAGAGCTCAAGCAACGGTGCGATGGAGCCCACAGCCTTGTCGATGCCGGCGTGGCGATCGCCCACCTTTTTGAAACGCTTCTCCATCGTGACGAGGGTGAAGTCGGCCGGGTCGCATTCGCCCACCTCGTCCCAGGACAGGGGAGCGGACACGGTCGCGTCCGGCGTAGGCCGGACCGAATAGGCCGCGGCGACGGTGCGATCCTTGGCGTTCTGGTTGTAGTCGACGAAGACGCCGTGGCGCTCCTCTTTCCACCACTTGCTCGTGGCGAGCTGCGGCGCGCGCCGCTCGACCTCGCGGGCGAGCGCTAGGGCGGCGCGGCGCACTTCGTCGAACGTCCAGCGCTGCTCGATGCGCACGTAGACGTGCAGGCCGCGCTTGCCCGAGGTCTTCGGCCAGCCCACCAGCTTGAGGTCGGCGAGCGCTGCCTGGACGACCCCGCCCACAGCCTGGACCTGAGACCACTCCACGCCCGGAACCGGGTCGAGGTCGACGCGCAGCTCGTCAGGGCGCTCGAGGTCCTCGGCGCGCACCGGGTGCGGGTGGAGCTCAAGGCACGCCAGGTTCGCGAGCCAGGCGAGCGCCGCGGCGTCGCGCGGCACGACCTCGTCGGCGGTGCGGCCCGACGGAAAGCTCAGCTGCACCACCTCGATCCACGGCGGGCGGGTCTTCGGCGCGCGCTTCTGATAGAAAAACTCGCCCTCAATGCCGTCGGGATAGCGCACCAGCATGTTGGGACGGCCGCCCGCGCCGCGCAAGGCGCCTTCGGCGACGGCGACGTAGTAGCGCGCGAGGTCGAGCTTCGTGTGCTTCGGTCCCGGGAAGAGGACCTTGGCGGGGTTCGAGATCGAGATCTCGCGCCCCGCGACCGACAGGACCTCAGCTGCGGCTTTTTTCGCCACTGCGCAGATCGGCGCGCGCCGTCCGCAGCAGCGTCCTCACCATATCCACATGCGGCGCGGCGTCGCGCGCGGCGAAGACGTCGGCGTACTCGCGCTTCAGGCGCCTCGCACGGAAGTCGAATTCCGTAAGCCGCTTCACGGCAGTGGAAAGCTTCATGGCTTCGCAGTAGAGCCGGTAGCTGCGGATGCGCAGCGACTCCGCCATGCTTTCCCAGGTCTGGCCGAAGAGGTTGCCTTGGAAGAACACGCCCACGGCGTAGAAGCTTTTGCGATGGATGGCACAGGGGCCCAGGCGACCGACGGCCTCCAGATGCTCGGGCGTGGCGTAGCCTTTGTGCTGGTCAAAGCCGTACTGCGGGAAGCGGTCGTGCAGCGCGGTCATCTCGAGGTCGCGTGCGGTTTTCGCGAGGATCGAGGCCGCCGATATCGGCTTGTGCTTCGCGTCGCCGTCGACGATCGCGCGTGCTGGACATGGCATGTCCGGACACATGTTGCCGTCGATCCACACTTCCCTTGGAAGTACTTTCAAAGCCTCCACGGCGCGGCGCATCGCAAGGAGCGAAGCGCGCAGGATGTTGATGCGGTCGATCTCCTCTACGCTCGCATGCGCGATCGACCAGGCGATGGCGCGTTCCTTGATGCGCTCGGCGAGCACCTCGCGGCGTTCGGGCTTCAGCACCTTGGAATCGGCAAGCCCGTTCACGCGTCGGGCCGGATCGAGGATTACAGCTGCGGCGTAGACCGGGCCGGCGATCGGCCCGCGCCCGGCTTCATCCACACCGCAAATCAGCGTCATTTCTTCACGACCTGGAGGACCGCGTCGGCGGCTTTATCCGCCGCGTTCTGCCGCAGGAGTTGATGAAATTCGCGGAAGCGTTCGACCTGCCGGCGCTGTGCCGCGGTGTCGCGCAGAAGCGTGAGGAGCGCGCCTGCGAGCGCGGCGGGATGCGCGTCGTCCTGGATCAGCTCGGGCACGAGCTTCTCGCCGGCGAGCACGTTCGGCAGCCCGACGTAGGGCAGGTACATCATCTGGCGCATGAGCGCGAATGTTAGCGGAGACTGCCGGTAGGTGATCACCATCGGCGTTTTGAAAAGCGCGGTTTCGAGCGTCGCCGTGCCGCTTCCCACAAGCGCGAGGTCCGCGGCCGCGAGCGCCTCGTGCGAATGGCCGAAAAGCAGCGTGAGCGGCAAGTCGCTACGGTCCTCGTCGCGCAGGGCGCGCGCGAAAAGGTCGCGCGTGTCGCGCGTGACCATAGGACACACGAAATGCACGTCGTGCACTTCCTGGCGGAAGCGGTGCGCGGCGAGCACGAACGATTTAGCCATGTACTGGAGTTCCGAGCGGCGGCTGCCGGGCAGGAGCGCCACAATGAGCTTGCCCGCCGGCAGTTTCAGCGCGGCGCGCGCCTCGTGCTTTGCGGGCTCGAGCGGGATCAGGTCCGCGAGCGGATGGCCGACATAGGTGACCGGCACGCCGATCTTCTCGTAAAGCGGTGCCTCGAACGGAAACATGACGAGGATCCGGGTGACCGAGCGCGCCACGCGGCGCACGCGCCGACCCCGCCATGCCCACACCTGCGGGCTCACATAGTGGATCGCGGGGATGCCCGCGTCCTTGAGCCTGCGCTCGACGCCAAGATTGAACTCGGATGCATCCACGCCGATGTAGACATCGGGCCGCTCGGCGAGCAGCGCTTTCACCAGGCGCCGGCGAATCGACATGATCTCCCGGTAATGCCGCACCACCTCGGCGTAGCCGCGCACCGAAAGCCTCTCCATCGGGTAATGCGATTCGAAGCCCTGCGCCTGCATGCGCGGGCCGCCGATGCCGGCGAAAAGGATCGGGTTGCGACGCGTTTTCAGCGCCGCGATGAGCGGCGCGGCGAGCTGGTCGCCCGAAGCCTCGCCAGCCACCATGGCGACGCGCAGGAGCTCGGCCACTACCGGATGATTCCGCGCTTGCTGCGGGAAATGAAATCCACGATCGGCCGCACTTCGGGGCAGGTGGTCGCCTGCCTCTCGAGCTCGGCCAGCGCCTCCTCCAGGCCCAAGCCGCGGCGGTAGAGGGTCTTGTACGCGCGCTTGAGCTCGGCAATGGTCTCGGCCGAGAATCCGCGGCGCTTCAACCCTTCCTTGTTGATGCCGAAGGGCTTCGCCATGTTGCCGGCGGCCATCACATACGGCGGCAGGTCTTGCGCGAGGTACGTCGCCATGCCGGTGAAAGCGTGGGCGCCGATGTGCACGAACTGATGCGCCAGCGTGGAGCCGCCGAAGATCGCCCAATCGCCAACGGTTACGTGGCCGGCGATCTGGGCCAGATTGGCGAAGACGGTATGGTTGCCGACGACGCAGTCATGCGCGAAGTGCACGTACGCCATGATCCAGTTGTCGTTGCCCACCCGCGTCACGCCGGCGTCCTGGGCGGTGCCGCGGTTGATGGTGACGTATTCGCGGATCGTATTGCCGTCGCCGATCTCCACCCCGGTCGGCTCACCGGCGTACTTCTTGTCCTGCGGCGGTGCGCCGATCGACGTGAAATGCCAGATGCGGTTGCGGCTGCCGATGCGCGTGTGCCCGTCAAGCACCACGTGGGAGCCGATCCAGGTTCCGGCGCCGACCGTCACGTGCTCGCCGATGATGGAATACGGTCCGACCTGGACGTCGGGCGCCAGTTGCGCCCTCGGATGCACCTGCGCGCTCGGGTGGATCGCTTCCTTCATAGCGGGTCAACCGCGCGCAGAGAGCACATGATCGTCGCTTCGGCCACCACGCCGCCGCCGACGCGCGCCACGCAGCCGAACTTGCCGATGCCGCGTAGCGAGCGCTCGAATGTGACCTCAAGCTCGAGCTGGTCGCCAGGGATCACCGGCTTCTTGAATCGCGCGTCGTCGATGCCGACGTAGTAATAGACCGACCGATCGTCCGGCCGCGCCGCGCCCTCAGCGCTGAAAACCAGCACGCCGGCGGCTTGCGCCATCGCCTCCAGGATCAGCACGCCGGGCATGATCGGCCGGCCGGGGAAATGGCCCTGGAAGTGCGGCTCGTTCGCCGACACGTTCTTCAGCGCGACGATGCGCTTGCCGGGATCGAGCTCCTTCACCTTGTCGATCATCAAGATCGGGTAGCGTTGCGGCAGGTACTTGAGGACCTGGTAGATATCGAGTTCAGGCATTTTTCTTCTCCTTGGCGAGGCGCCGCAGGCGAGCGGCATTGCGCTTCCAGGCGTCGTGCTCGTCGAATGGGTAGATGCCGGTGTACGTGCCAGGCTTGGTGAGCGAGCGCGAGATGAGCGTGCCCGCCGACACGTGAACGTGGTCGGCGATCTCAATGTGCCCATGGATCATGGCCGCGCCGCCGATGGTGACGTGCCTTCCGATGCGCGCGCTGCCGGCGATGCCGACGCAGCCGGCCACTGCGCTGTGCGCGCCGATGCGCACGTTGTGGCCGACCTGCACCTGGTTGTCGAGCTTGACGCCCTCCTCGATCACCGTGTCGTCAAGCGCGCCGCGGTCGATCGTGGTATTGGCGCCGATCTCGACGTCATCGCCGATGCGCACCCCGCCAATCTGCGGAATCTTCACCCAGCGGCCGTTTTCGGGCGCGAGACCGAAGCCGTCGGCGCCGATCACTGCGCCGGCGTGGATGACCACGCGCGCGCCAATCGTGCAGCCGGGATAGAGAACCACCCGGGGATAAAGGCAGGAGTCGTCGCCAATGACGACGTTCTCGCCGACCACGCAGCCGGCGCCCAGCGACACGTTGCGGCCGAGCTTCGCGCTGGGTGCGATCACCGCCGATGGATGGATGCCCGACTGCGTGATCACCGGGTTGAAGAGCTGCGACACGCGCGCGAAGTAGGCGTAGGGATTGTCCGCCACGATGCGCGGCAGGCCCGTCAGCTTTTCGTTCCCGGGCGCGAGGATGACGGCACTGGCGCGTGTTTCGGCGAGCTTCGCCTTGAGCTTGCTACTGGAAAGAAAAGTAATCTGCTCGCGTGTCGCGCGCTCGAGGGAGCCGACCTGGCGGATCAGGATGCCGGACTCACCAACGACGCGGCCGCCGAGGCGCTGAGCGATCTGCTGGAGCGTGAACGGCCCCGGCATCCGCTCATTTCGCGGCGGGCTTGCCTTCCAGCGCCTTGATCACCTTGTCGGTGATATCGATGCGCGGGCTGACATAGGCCGGCATCTCCTGGAAGATGATGTCGAACTTCTCCTGCTCCGCGATCACGCGGATCACCCGGTTTGCCTGCTCCACGACCTGCGCGAGCTCCTCGTTACGCCGCTGATTCAGGTCCTCGCGGAACTCGCGCTGCTTTCTCTGGAACTCCCGGTTGAGGTCGCCGAACTCGCGCTCCTTCGTGCGGCGCTGGCTCTCGGTCATGGTCATCGCGTCCTTGTCCAGATCGGCCTGCATGCGCTTCAGCTGGTCGGCGATGCCGGCGAGCTCGCGATCGCGCTTCTGGAACTCGGCCTCGATCTTCTTCTGCGCACGCATCGCCGGCACAGAATCGCGCAGGATGCGCTCGGTGTGCACGAAGCCGAATTTCCCCGAGGGCGGCGAAGCGGGCTGAGAAGCGGGCGCGGTCGCCTGCGCGGCGGCCAAGAATGGCGCTGCGGCAAGAACTGCGGCGACGGCGATGTTCTTCATTAAAACCCTGTTCCGAACGTGAATTGTAACTGCTGCTTCTGATCCCCGTCTTTCGGGTTCAGCGGATGCGCCCACGACAGCCGCAGAGGGCCGAGCGGCGAAGACCAGAACAGGCCGATGCCGGTGGCGTAGCGCAGCTCGCTAAGGTCGACCTTATTGTTGTATACCTGCCCGCCGTCGATGAACGCAGCGAGGCGCAGCGAGCGGTCCTGCTCGGCGCCCGGCATGGGGAAAAGGATCTCGGCGATGCCGGTGATCTTGCGGTCGCCGCCGGTCGTGTTACCCAGCTCGTCGCGCGGGCCGAGCGAGAACGGTCGGTAGCCGCGCACCGTACCCGGGCCGCCGGCGAAGAAATTCTTGAAGAAAGGCAGCGGCTGGGCGCCGTACCCGCCGGCGTAACCGAGGTCGCCGCCCAGGTGCAAGGTGAGGCGACGAGTCATAGGCCGGTACCACTGGTGCTGGTAACCGAACCGGAAGTACTGTAGGTCGCCGCCGGCGAGTTCGAACGAGGCGCGTTGCACCGTCCCGGCTGTGGTCAGGATCAGGCTGTCGCGGCTGTCGCGCGCCACGCCGATCGTGCCCGAGGCGTAGGTGTACTGATCGCCAAAGTCCCTCACGAAGGTGATATACGAGAGCGGGCTCGTGGGGAAGATGTCAAGGTCGACCGATTCGATGTTGGCACCGAAGTCCACCGATACCTGCTCGGACACCGGATAGCCAAACTTGATGCCGCCGCCGAGCGAGTCGGTCTTGTAGGGGCCCACCGCGAGGTTGGAAGCGTCGGTGACGCGCTTGTAGACGTCGAAGCCGCGGCTCACGCCGTCGACGGTGTAGTACGGGTCGTTGTAAGACAGCGAATACACCTGATTCACCGTCCCGGCGTTGATGTTCGCAGAGAGGTATTTCCCCGTACCGAAGACGTTCGACTGCGTGATCGAGGCCGAAAGCGCAATGCGCTCGATGCTCGAGAAGCCGACGCCAAGCATGAGCGCGCCGGTCGCCTTTTCCTTCACGGTGTAAACGACGTCCACCTGGTCGGCGCTGCCTTCGACCGGCACCGTTTCCACCGTGACTTCGCCGAAGTAATTGGTGCGATCGATGCGCCGGCGCGAAAGCTGGATCTTGGAGGCGTCGTAGTACGCGCCTTCCAGCTGGCGCAGCTCGCGCCGCACCACCTCATCGCGCGTCTTCGTGTTGCCGGCGACATCGATGCGGCGCACGTACACGCGGCGGCCCGGGTCGACGACGATGCTGAACGCCACCGTGCGCTTTTCCTTGTCGACGGTCGGAATCGCGTTGGCGTTGGCGAACGCATAGCCCTCGTTGCCGAGCCGGTCCGCGATCGCCTTGGTGCTCGCGGCGAGGGTCTCGCGCGAGAACGTGTCGCCGGGCTTGAGCCCGATCAGGCTTTCCAGCTCCTCGCGCGGCAGCAGCGTCTGCCCGGCGAGCGTCACTTCGGACACCGTGTAGGTCTCCCCCTCGACGATGTTGATGGTGATGTAGATATCCCGCCGGTCCGGCGTGATCGAGACCTGCGTCGAATCTAGGCTGAAATCGAGGTAGCCGCGGTTGAGGTAGAAGGAACGCAGCGTCTCGAGGTCCGCGCCCAGGCGCTCGCGCGAATAGCGGTCGGCCTGCGTGTACCACGTGAGCCAGCCGGGCGTGCGCAGGACGAAAAGACCGAGGAGCTCGCTCTCGCTGAAGGCCTGCGCGCCGACGATGTTGATGCCGCGGATCTTGGCGACCGGCCCCTCGGTGACCGCGATATTGATGCCGACGCGGTTTCGCTCGAGCGGCGTGACAGTGGTCTGTACCGACGCGGCGTACATGCCGCGCGAAAGGTATTGGCGCTTGAGCTCCTGCTCGGCCGCGTCGAGCACCGCGCGGTCGAAGATGCGCCCTTCGGCCACCCCGACCTCGCGCAGCACCTTGCGCACGTTGTCCGGCTCGAACTCCTTCATGCCGGAAAAGTCGATCTGCGCGATCGCCGGGCGCTCGCGCACGAACACCACGAGCACGTCGCCTTCGGCTTCCAGGCGCACATCCTGGAAGAAACCGGTGGCGTACAGCGCGCGCAGCGCGGCGCGCGCCCTTTCCGCGTTCATCGTCTCCCCGACCTTGATCGGCAGGTAACTGAACACCGTGCCGGCCTCGGTGCGCTGCAGGCCCTCCACGCGGATGTCCTTCACGACGAAGGGCTGGAATTCCTGGGCTAGGGCGCCGGCAGCCGCCACGGTGATGAAGAAGGCGAGCACCGCGGCGATCACGCCGGTGTTGCGAAGCATCTAACCGGTGAGAAGGCGATTCAGGTCGTTATAGAAGGCGAAGGCCATCATCACGAGAAGGAGCGCGAGACCGACGCGCTGCCCGAGCTCCATTGCCCGCTCGGACACCGGCTTTCCCTTCACGATTTCGATCGCATAGTACATAAGGTGTCCGCCGTCGAGCAGCGGGATGGGAAGCAGGTTGAGCACGCCCAGGCTGATGCTGATGAGCGCGAGGAAGGTCAGATACGAAACCCAGCCCATCGCCGCCGACTGGCCGGCGAAATCCGCGATCGTGACCGGCCCCGAGAGATGCTTCCACGACACCTCGCCGAGCAGCATCTTGCCGAGCATCTTCAGGCTGAACACCGCGATGTCGCCGGTCTTCAACACGGCTTTCCAGAGGCTTTCGCCGATGCCGTGCTGCACGCGCACCAGCATCTTGTCCGCGTGCGACGCCGGCAGCTGCGGCGCGGCGCCGATGCGCCCGACGCGCTTGCCGCCGGCGCTGACCGCCGCGGGCACCACCTGCACTTTCTGGCGCGCGCCTGCGCGCTCGACGGTCAGATCGAGAAGCGTGTCGGGCTTCGCCTGCACCGCGGCCACCAGAGCTTCCCAGGATTCGACCGGCTTGCCGTCCGCGGCGACGATGCGATCGCCGGGCGCCAGGCCGGCGCTCTCAGCGGCGCCGCCGCGCACCACCTGTCCGATGATCGGTTCTAGCGGTGGCCGGTAAAGCCGCAGTCCGATCTTCTCGAGGGCATCGGACTCGACGTCGTCGGTCGGGAACGCGCGCAGGTCGAGGAGCGCGTCCTTGAGATGGCCTTTCTCGGTCAGCACCTCAAGGCGCACCGACTTGCGCTGCAACGCCGACTGCAGCACGCGCCAGCGCAACTCCTGCCACGTGCCGATCGTCTCGCCGTCGACGGCGCGCACCGTGTCGCCGCGCGCGAGGCCGGCCGCCGCCGCGACGGAGGCTTCCGGGGGCGCGCCGAGCACCGGACGCGCCTCCGGCAGTCCGTACATGAACAGTCCGGCATACGCGGCGATGGCAAAGAGGAAATTCGCCACGGGACCCGCGACCACGATGGCGAAGCGGCGCCAGACGCTCTGGCGGTTGAAGGCGCGGTGCGCCTCGCGCTCGGCAACCTCGCCTTCGCGCTCATCCAGCATCTTCACGTAGCCGCCGAACGGTATCGCGGCGATGACCCACTCGGTCCGATCGGCGCCCCGCCGCCAGGTCATGAGCGGCCGTCCGAAGCCGACCGAGAAGCGCAGCACCTTGACGTTGAACCAGTGCGCGACGATGTAGTGGCCGTACTCGTGCACGACGATGAGCAGGCCAAGCGCGATGATGAACGCGACGATCGTGTGGAGAAGACTCATGCGGCGAGGGCGAGGACGCGCTGGTCGGCCTGACTGCGCGCGCGTGCGTCCGCTTCCATGATTTGTTCAAGATGGTCCGCGGCGCTAGGCGGAACGGCCATGAGCGTTTCGGCGATCACGCCGGCGATGCCGGTGAAGGCAAGCCGCCCGGCCAGAAACGCCTCCACCGCGACTTCATTGGCCGCGTTGAGCACCGCCGGCGCCGTGCCGCCGCGGGCGAGCGCCTCGTAGGCGAGGCCGAGGCACGGAAAGCGCGCGAAGTCGGGTCTTTCGAAGGAAAGGTTCCGCGCCGCGGCGAGGTCGAGCGGTGCGACGCCGGAGTCGATGCGCTCCGGATACGCGAGCGCGTGCGCGATTGGCACGCGCATGTCGGGATTGGAGAGCTGCGCGATGACCGAGCCGTCCGCGTACTCCACGAGCGAATGCACGATGCTCTGCGGATGGATGAGGACCTCGATCTTCTCCGGCGCAAGGCCGAAGAGGAAAGAGGCCTCGATCACTTCCAGGCCCTTGTTCATCATGGTCGCCGAGTCGACCGAGATCTTGCGGCCCATGACCCAGTTGGGGTGGGCGCAGGCCTGCTCGGGCGTCACGCTTTTCAGGCTGTCGAGGGCCGCGGCGCGGAACGGCCCGCCGGACGCGGTCAGCACCACCTTGCGTACGGCCTTGGCGTCCGAGAAGCACTGGAACACGGCGTTGTGCTCGCTGTCGACCGGCAGGAGCTGCGCGCCCGATTCCCGCGCAGCGCGCATCACGAGCGGACCGGCCATCACCAACGCTTCCTTGTTCGCAAGGAGCACGCGCTTGCCGGCACGCACCGCGGCGAGTGTGGAAGCAAGCCCGGCGGCGCCGACGATACCCGCCATGACGGCATCCGTTTCGCCATGCGCGGCGAGCGCCTCGAGCGCGCCGGCACCGAAAACAAGCTCGGTACCGAATTCGGCGAAGGCGCGGCGCAGGTCGGCATTTTCCGCGGCCGACGAGAGAACGGCGTAGCGCGGGCGGTGGCGCCGGCAGAGCCGGGCGAGCTGGTCGGCTGAGCCGTGCGCCGTCAGCGCGAAGACGCGGTAGCGCTCCGGATGACGCGCCGCGACGTCGAGCGTGCTCGCGCCGATCGATCCGGTGGCGCCCAAGACGACGAGGTTCACCGGATCACCTTGAACAGCATGAGCGCGGCGCCGACCGGCAGGATCGCGCAGGCGCTATCGATGCGGTCGAGCATGCCGCCGTGGCCGGGCAGCAGCGCGCCGCTGTCCTTGACCCCGGCCTGGCGCTTCGCCGCCGATTCAAAGAGATCGCCCACGATACTCACCATGACGAGCAGCGCTGCCGCGCCCAGGAAGACCGCCATGCGGGATGCCTGCGCTCCTGCGAGAAATAGCGAAAGAATCATAGCGTACGCGGCGGCGCCGATCAGCCCGCCGGCCGCGCCCTCCCACGTCTTGCCCGGACTGATGGCGGGCGCCAGCTTGCGTCGGCCCCAGCGCCGTCCGGCGAAATAGGCGCCGGTGTCCGCGATCCACGCGACCGCGAGAACGATGAGCGCCTCGGTCGGGCGCAGCACCACCATGGCGAGCGCGGCCGGCACGAGCACGACGAACCCGGTGGCGATGAGCGCGCCGCGGTGCTCCGTCTTGACGCCGCGCCACATCCATATCGGCGCGGCGACGATCCAGAACAGCGTGGCGAGGACGAACACGGCCGTTTTGTCATCGAGTGTCAAGGCGAGCGCGAACACGCCGACGATCGCGGCCGCATAGACGCGCGCGCCAGTCGCGCCCAGCGCGCAGATGCGCGCCCATTCATGGCCGCCGATTGCGGTGATCAGCGCCATGAGGAGCGCGATTCCGGTGCGCGGAAGGAAGAAGAGCGCGGCAAGCAGGATGGCGAGCAGCACCGCTGCGGTGCTTGCGCGCCTCACCGATCGACAAGACCCGTCAAGCGACTTCGGGGCGCTGCGACTGCTCGAGCTGCTCGCTCGTGCGGCCGAAGCGCCGCTCGCGCTTGCGGTACGACGCGATCGCTTGGTCGAGCGCCGCTCCGTCGAAATCCGGCCACAGCGTCTCGGTGAAATAGAGCTCGGTATAAGCGAGCTGCCAGAGGAGGAAGTTCGAGATGCGCTGCTCGCCCCCGGTGCGGATGAACAGATCGGGCTCGGGCGCATAGCTCATCGCGAGGTATGGCGCGAGCGCCGCTTCGTCGACCGGGGCGCAAGCGCCATCCGCGAGCATCCGGTTCATCGCCTGCAGGATGTCCCAGCGTCCGCCGTAGTTCGCCGCGATGGTGAGGGTGAGCTGGCGGTTGTGCGCGGTGAGCGCCTCGCCGCCCGCGATCAGCTGGCCGATCTTGGGGCCGAAGCGCTGGATATCACCCACGACTTTCAGACGCACGCCGTTCGCGTGCAGCTTTTCGACCTCGTTCTCAAGCGCGCTTTTGAAAAGCTTCATGAGGAGCGCCACTTCCTCGGCGGGACGGCGCCAATTCTCCGAACTGAAGGCGAAGAGCGTAAGGTACTCGATGCCGCGCTCGCCGCAGGCGCGCACCGTGGCGCGCACCGCTTCGGCGCCGCGGCGGTGGCCGGCGATGCGCGGCAGGCGCCGACGCCGCGCCCAGCGCCCGTTGCCATCCATGATGATGGCGACGTGGCGCGGCATGTCACCCGTGTTCGGAATGCCGGCGGTGGAGCTGGTTTCCCCGCTCATACGGCCATCAGCTCCTTTTCCTTGTCGGCGAGCAGGCGATCGATGTCGGCGATGTGCCGGTCGGTCATCTTCTGCATCTCGTCAAGCGCGCGGCGCTCGTCGTTCTCGGAGATCTCGTGCTTCTTCAGCGCATCCTTCAGGTGGTGGATCGCATCGCGCCGGAGGTTGCGCACCGCCACGCGCGCGTTCTCGGCCTCGTGCCTTACCACCTTGATGAGCTCCTTGCGCCGCTCTTCGGTGAGCGGCGGCATCGGCAGCCGGATCGTGTCGCCGCTCGTGGTCGGATTCAAGCCGAGGTCCGCCTCGCGGATCGCCTTTTCCACGGTGGTGATGAGCTTCTTCTCGAACGGCGTGACGCCGATGGTGCGCGCATCGAGAAGGATCACCTTGGCGACCTGGTTGAGCAGCGTCGGCGTGCCGTAATAGTCGACCTTGACGTGATCGAGAAGGCCGGTATGCGCGCGACCGGTGCGCACCTTGCCGAGGTCCGCCTTGAAGGCCTGGACGCTCTTGTCCATCTTCTGCTCGGTTCCCTTTTTCAGCTCTGCAATCACCCTGGCGACCTCCCCGCCATCATACGTGAACCAAAGTTCCTTCGTCCTCGCCGAGCACCACGCGGCGCAGCGCGCCCGGCTTGAAAATGCTGAAGACCGCGATCGGCAGCTTTTGATCACGGCACAGCGTGAGCGCGGTGGCGTCCATCACTTTCAAATTACGCGCGATCGCCTCGTCGAAGCTGATCTTGGCATAGCGCTCGGCGCGCGGATCGCGGTTCGGGTCGGCGGTGTAGACCCCGTCCACCTTGGTTCCCTTCAGCACGATCTCGGCACCCATCTCGCTGCCGCGCAGCGCGGCGGCGGTATCGGTGGTGAAGAACGGATTGCCCGTGCCGGCCGCGAAGATCACCACTTTGCCCTCCTCCAAGTACCGGATCGCCTTGCCGCGGATGTACGGCTCGCACACCTGCTCGATGTTGAGCGCCGACTGCACGCGACTCGCGATACCCGCCTGACGCATCGCATCGGAGAGCGCGAGCGCGTTCATGACCGTGGCGAGCATGCCCATGTAGTCCGCGGTGGCGCGGTCCATGCCGGCGGCGCCGGGCGCGAGCCCGCGGAAGATGTTTCCGCCGCCGATCACCACGCCGAGCTCGACTCCCAGACGTGAGACCTGCGCCACCTCGTGCACGATCGACTCGATGGTCTGCCGATTGAGGCCAAAGGGGTCCTCGCCCATCAGGGCTTCGCCCGAGAGCTTGAGCAGGACCCTTTTGTATTTAGGAGTCACTGCGCGGAGTCAATGCGCCTTTCCGGCCTGCGCCATTACCTCGGCGGCGAAATCGCTCGACTTCTTCTCGATGCCCTCGCCGACCACGAGGAAGGCATAGGCATGGAGCTTGGCCTTCTTCGCCGCGAGCATCTTCTCGACGGTTTGCTTGTCGTCCTTGATGAACGGCTGACCGAAGAGCGTCTTCTCGCCGAGCGACTTGTTGAGCGCGCCTTCCACGATCTTCGCGACGATGTCGGCGGGCTTGCCCGACTCCCTGGCGCGCGCCTCCTGGATGCGCCGCTCGTCGCTGACGAGGTCCTGCGGGATCTCGGCCCTGCTCATGTAGGGCGGCTTGGCAAATGCAATATGCATGGCGAGGTCCTTGCCCACTTCCTCGGCACCCTCGTAGTCGACGAGCACACCGATCTTGCTCCCCGCGTGCACATAGAGCGCGAGCGTGCCCTTCGCCTGCAGGCGCTTGAAGCGGCGGATGGTGATGTTCTCGCCGAGCTTTTGCACCAGCGCCTGGCGCCTCTCTTCCTCCTTCGGGCCCGGCTCGCGCGTCGCCAGGATCTCGGCAAGCGACTTGGCGAACGCAACGAAGTCGTCGTTCTTCGCGACGAAATCCGTCTCGCTGTTGAGCTCGAGGAGACAGCCGATCTTCGCGTCGGCGGAAAGCCACGCGCCGATGACGCCTTCGGCGGCGACGCGCGCCGCCGCCTTGCTCGCCTTGGCGCCGCTCTTGATGCGCAGCAGCTCTTCGGCCTTCTTGAGATCGCCGCCCGCCTCGGCGAGCGCCTTCTTGCACTCCATCATTCCGAGCCCGGTCAACTCGCGCAGCTCTTTCACCAGGCCTGCACTGATTTCCGCCATTGCCTCTTTCGCTCCTTCGGGTTGAAAAAAAGGGGCTTGCGCAGCCCCTTTTTTCAGCGTTGCAAGAACAATCTAGTGTCCGGCCGCATCCTCTTCCACCTCGACGAACTCGTCGCGCGACGCGGCGACGACCTCCTCGAGCGACTGCGTGCGCCCTTCGAGCACCGCATCGGCGATGCCGCGTGCATACAGGCGGATCGCCCGGCTGGAGTCGTCGTTGCCGGGAATCACGTAGTCGATGCCCTCCGGGGTGTGGTTCGTATCCACCACGCCGATCACCGGGATGCCGAGCTTGTTCGCTTCCTGGACCGCGCCTTTCTGATAGCCGACGTCGATGATGAAAAGCGCGTCGGGCAGCGCGGCCAGTTCCTTGATACCGCCGAGCGAGCGGTGCAGCTTGGCGAGGTCGCGGCTGATGACGAGCGCCTCCTTTTTCGACATGCGATCGAGGCTGCCGTCCTCGCGCATGGTCTCCATCTCCTTCAGCCGCTTGATCGACTGCTTCACCGTCTTGAAGTTGGTAAGCATGCCGCCGAGCCAGCGGTGGTCGACGAACGGCATCTGGCAGCGCTGCGCTTCCTCGCGCACGATGTCGCGCGCCTGGCGCTTCGTGCCGACGAAAAGGATCGAGCCGCGGTTCGCGGCGAGCTGGCGCGCGAACTTGAGTGCGTCCTGGTAAAGCGCGAGCGTCTTCTCGAGATTGATGATATGGATCTTGTTGCGGTGGCCGAAGATGTACGGCGCCATCTTCGGGTTCCAGTACCGGGTCTGATGTCCGAAATGGACCCCGGCTTCCAGCATCTGACGCATCGTTACCGACACTCTCTTCTCCTTGAGGGTTGGGTCTGCCGCGCACTTCTGGCTCCGCCACTTCCTGGCAAGAGCACCCTGGGCGAAGACGCGGGAAGATTTGAGCCCGAAATTCTAGCATAATCAGTCGAATGGCCGTGGTCTTGAAGGGCCCGGAAGAGCTGCAGCGCATGCGCATCGCCGGGCGGCTCGCTTCCGAAGTGCTCGATTTCATCGCTCCGCACGTTCGCCCCGGCGTCACGACGGGAAAGCTGAACGATCTTTGCCACGAGTACATGGTGCAGGTGCAGGGGACGGTTCCCGCGCCGCTCAACTATGCGCCGCCCGGCTATCGGCCGTTCCCGAAATCGATCTGTACCTCGGTGAACCACCAGGTGTGCCACGGCGTGCCGGGCGAGCGCGTCCTGAAAACCGGCGACATCCTCAATATCGACATCACCGTAATCAAGGACGGCTTCCACGGGGACTGCAGCCGCATGTTCTACGTGGGCGAGCCGAGCATCCAGGCGAAGCGGCTCGTCGAGGTCACATTCGAATGTATGTGGCTCGGCATCCGGCAGGTGCGCCCGGGCGCGCGCCTGGGCGACGTGGGCGCCGCGATCCAGGCGCACGCCGAGAAGCACGGCTTTTCGGTCGTGCGCGAATTCTGCGGGCACGGCATCGGCCGCAAGTTCCACGAGGAGCCGCAGGTCCTGCACTACGGCAAGCCGGGGGTCGGCGTCGTGCTCGAGCCGGGAATGACCTTCACCATCGAGCCGATGATCAACGCCGGCAAGGCCGGTAT
>Ga0075419_10000989_pt1 | contig 18328 bp, 12 predicted proteins | sample SoiMetdeltSBSDD3_FD_76900 | JGI IMG/M metagenome (GOLD analysis project Ga0075419, IMG submission 76900) | Bulk soil microbial communities from a Populus tree surrounding site in Tennessee, USA - Soil MetaG P. deltoides SBSDD3 | ecosystem: Environmental > Terrestrial > Soil > Tree plantation... | reverse complement strand
TTCAGGTCATCGCCGTGTCCGGCGATGCCCACCACCAGGCTGCCGAAGATGAGCGGCACCACGATGCTCTTGATCATCCGGATGAAGATGTTCGAGAGCACCTTGACCGACTCGCCCACGTCGGTATCGAGCCAGACGTCGTGGTCGAGATATCCCACGATCACGCCGGCGATCGTCGCGATGATGATCCAGTGCGTGAGCGTCAGGCGCCGCAATGCTGCCCACATAGAGACCGTGAGAGGTGAGATGTGAGACGTGAGACGCAGGAACTGAGCAGTGAGCGCTGAGCAGGGAGCGGTGAGAGCCTTGCCCTCTCACCGCTCACGTCTCACCTCTCACGTCTTACCGAACCAGCGCACTCGCCTTCGCTTCGATCCCCGCCAGCAGCTTCGCGTACGACTCCGCGAACTTCGCCACCCCGTCGTCCTCGAGGAACCGTGTGACCTCGGCGAGGTCCACACCGACATCGGCCAGGGCACCCAGCCGCGCGGGCGCCTGCGCGATCGCTTCATGGATCCGGACCGCCGGCTGGCCGTGGTCGCGATACGCGTCCAAGGTGTCGGGAGGCAGCGTGTTCACCGTATCGGGAGCGACCAGCGCTTCCACGTAATAGATATCGGGATACTTCGGGTCCTTGGTGCTGGTCGAGGCCCAGAGCGGCCGCTGCGGGCGTGCTCCCGCCGACGCCAGCATCGTCCACCGCGAGCTCTCTCGGGTCCGCTCGAACATGGCATACGCCATCGCGGCGTTCGCGATCGCGATGGTGCCCCGGAGCCCCTTGGAATCCGGCTTCTTGTCGAGCTCGGCGTCCACCCGGCCATCGACCCGGCTCACGAAAAAGGATGCGACCGAGTTGAGCCGCTCCACCGGGAGTCCGCCGACCTTGCGACGCTCGAGCCCTCGCAGAAATGCCTCGATGACTTCGCCGTAGCGCTCCACCGAGAACAGCAGCGTGATGTTGATGCTCACTCCCTGCGCCAGCGATTCCTCGATGGCGGGCAGCCCCGCCTTGGTGCCGGGGATCTTGATCATGACGTTGGGACGGTCCACCGACTCCCAGAGACGCTTCGCCTCGGCGATGGTGCCGCCGGTGTCGTGCGCCAGCTCGGGACTCACCTCCAGCGAGACCAGGCCATCGGCGCCATCGGTCGCGTCGTACACCGCGCGGAACGCGTCGCAGGCCGATCGTACGTCCGCCACCGACAGCGCCTCGAAGATCTCCTGAGGCGAGTGGCCCAGGGACGCGAGCTGCCGGATGTCGTCGTCGTAGACGGCGCTTCCCGATATGGCCTTTTCGAAGATCGTGGGATTCGACGTCATCCCGCGGAGACCGTCCTCCGCGATCAACCGGGCCAGCTTGCCTGACGTGATCAGCTCTCGGGTGATGTAGTCGTACCAGGGGCTCTGGCCCAGCCGCCCCAGCTCAATCAGTGGATTGGTGCCCATCAGGTCCTCTCTTTCAGCACCCGTCGCACCGCGGCCGTCGCGGCGCCCTGGGTGAAGCCGAATTCCTCGAACAATCGCTCGGCCGGCGCCGAAGCGCCAAAGTGATCGATCCCGATCGTCGTCCCGGCCTCGGTGACCCATTCGAGCCATCCGAAGGGCGATGCCGCCTCGATCGAGACCCGGGCCCGAATACCCGGCGGGAGCACCTCGTTCCGATAGCGTGCCGGCTGGCGGCGGAATACCTCCCATGACGGCAGCGACACCACGCGGGTGGGGAGGTTGTCGGCGGCAAGGGCCCGGGCCGCTTCCAGCGCCACATGCACTTCCGAGCCGGTGGCGATGAGGATCGCGCGGGCCGGCGCCGGCGGATCGTAGAGCACATAGCCTCCCTGCCGGGCGCCCGATGCGGCGCCGAGCCCGGCGCGGTCAGGGACCGGGAGCTTCTGTCGCGTCAGCACCAGGGCGGTGGGGCCATCGGTGTGCTCCATCGCCATGCGCCAGGCCTCCGCGGTTTCCGCCGCGTCGCCGGGACGGATCACCAGCATGTTCGGAATGGCGCGGAGCATCGCGAGATGCTCGATCGGCTGGTGAGTGGGTCCGTCTTCGCCGAGTCCGATGGAATCGTGGGTGAAGATGTAAATCGTCGGCAGCTTCATCAGCGCGGCCAGACGAATTGCCGGTTTCATGTAATCGGAAAACACCAGGAAGGTCGCCCCGTAGGGCCGGATCCCGCCGTGCAGCGCCATCCCATTCATCGCCGACCCCATGACATGCTCGCGGATACCCCAGGCGATGTCACGGCCCGGCTTCCCCGGTCCGAAGAGGGTCAGTCCTTTGAGAACGGTCCCGGTGCTTCCCGCGAGGTCGGCGGAGCCGCCGGCCAGAGTCGGCACTGTGGTGACCAGCGCCTGCAGCGCGGCCGCCGAGGCCTGACGGGTGGCCAGGGCGGTTCCGGCGGGAAACTTAGGAAGCACTTCGTCCCAGTTGACCGAGAGTCGGCCGGCCAGCGCGTCGTCGAAGTCCCGAGCGAGACTGGGATGCTCGGCCCGATAGTTTTCGAGCCGCCGCTCCCACTCCATCCGGAGCTCGGCTCCCCGTTTCGCGATGGTGTCGGTTTCCGCCGCGACTTCCGGCGGAACGTAGAATGCCGGTTCCGCGGGCCAGCCGAGAATCTCCTTGGTCCTGGCGACTTCTTCTTTTCCCAGCGCCTCCCCGTGGGCCTTCGCGGTGCCCTGTCGCGTGGGAGCGGGATAACCGATGATGGTGCGGAGCCGAATCAGCGTGGGGCGATCGGTATGGCTCGCCGCGTCGGCAAATGCCCGGTCGATCGCCCCGAGATCGTTCCCGTCATCCACCTCCACCACCCGCCATCCGTAGCCCACGAACCGGAGCTTCACTTCCTCGTTGAAGGTGCGGTCGGTGTCCCCATCGATGGTGATGTGATTGTCGTCGTAGAGCACGGTCAGCTTGCCCAGCGCCAGGTGTCCGGCCAGTGAGGCTGCCTCGCTCGACACCCCTTCCATCAGGTCGCCGTCGCTCGCGAAGACCCAGGTCCGGTGATTCACGATTTCGTGCCCCGGCCGGTTGAACCGTTCGGCGAGCAGCATCTCCGCCATCGCCATCCCGACCGAGTTGCCGAATCCCTGGCCCAGAGGTCCAGTGGTGGTTTCCACTCCAGGCGTATGGCCGTGTTCCGGGTGCCCGGGCGTCTTCGAGCCCCACTGGCGGAAGTGTTTGATCTCTTCGAGCGGGAGGTCGTATCCGGTCAGGTGCAGCAGCCCGTACAGCAGCATCGAGGCATGGCCGCAGGAGAGCACGAATCGGTCGCGATCGGGCCAATCGGGCTGATGGGGGTCGTGCCGAAGATGGCGGGTCCAGAGCAGCCACCCCGCGGGGGCCAGCGCCATCGGCGTGCCGGGATGTCCGCTCTCGGCCGCCTGCACCGCGTCCATGGCGAGAGTGCGGATGGTGTTGATGCTCCGCCAGGTGAGCGCGGCATCCGACTCCGGCATAGGGCGCGCCGGCGGCCGCTGGGTGTCGACCGTCAGGGGGGACTCCTTTCGCGCATCGGGCAACGAGAATGACGAGACGACCTGGTAGGACTGCAAATTAAGCGAAGAACCGGGGATGGGCGAGCGCGGGGTGTGAGAACGGGGTCGAAACGGTTACATTTCAGTCCGTGAGTAACGTACCAGTCACCAGGACCCAGTATCCAGCACCCAGCCATAGTGCCCCGCAAGTCTAGCAAACGCGCTTCCCGCTCCCCGTCCATTGCTTCTTCCACGACGCTGCGCCGGTCCGGCGGGCGGTCCTACCAGGCCCACCGCGACTGGCTGCTCGGGCTTCATGGCCCGGTCTGCGCCTATTGCGGAAAGAACATGACGCTGGACGAGGTCACTCTCGACCACGTCCGGCCCCGGAAGGGCCAGACAGCGTATGACCGGCCCGACAACCTCGTCCTGGCCTGTCCGCCCTGCAATTCCGCCAAAGCCGATACGCCCTTTCTGGCGTTTCTCCTGGCCCGCCGCTCCCGGGGAGTGTACCTGCTCCACTACGGAGACCATCTCTCCGACGGGATCAAGGAGATCGTAAAGCAGGTGACGGAAAGGCCCCTCCTGCCGCCGGACTGAGGCAATTGCTAATTGCTAAGGGCTAACGGCTAACGGCTAACTGCTAACGGCATGGTTACGGCAGTTCCCTCTCACCTCTCACCTCTCACGTCTCACGAATTCCTCCTCCTCCAGAAAGAAGATCTCCTCCACCGGCTGCCCGAACAGGCGCGCGATCCTGAGCGCGAGCGGCAAGCTGGGATCGAATTTTCCGGTTTCGATGGCCGTCACCGCCTGGCGTGAGACTCCGACCCGCTCGCCCAGATCGGTCTGCGACCAGTCGCGCTCGGCTCGCAGCACCTTCAGCCGGTTCCTCACGAGTAACGCTTCCGCGCCAGGGCGAGTCCTGCCAGATAGAAAATCGGCAGGTAGATCCAGACGTGGGCGTAGCTCCAGTCCTCGAAGCTGAGCGCCACGGCACGTTGCATCAGCGCGAGGGTCGTGAGGAGGAGCAGCGTCAACGGAAAGGCGACCACCAGTGCCTCGAGATGAATTCGCCGCTCGAACTCGTCGGCACCGCGGATGCTCCGGATGGCTTGCCAGAGAAAGGCCGCAAACACCGGGACGGGCGCCAGCGCGATCCCGATGCGGAGACCGGTGCTGATCCCATCCTGCTTCAGCAACAGCCGCGCGCCGAAGTACAGCAAAAGCCATAGGACCAGAATGAAGTTCGGCGGGATGGAAGCAGTTCGGACGGCCATATCGAAGCCTCAGGTAGGTGGCTTCGATAATGTAATGCTAAGCTAGCTAAATAGCAAGTTTACATTGCAAAATGCTACTTCTACTTTCAAGCAACCGCTAACCGCTAACCGCTAACCGCTAACCGCTAACCGCTAACTGCTAACCACTAGCCACTAACTACTAACCACTACCGCTCAGCGCGTCCGCCACAATTCGTCCCTGCTCGGCCGAGTGGGCAGCAGGATACCCCTCGGCCGGACTCGCCCGCTCCGGTCGCCCGGCATAGCGCAGCGTCACCCCCGCTGGCATCACCGGAATCATGCGCGGCCAGATGTACGACCAAGCCCCCATGTTGCGGGGCTCTTCCTGCGCCCAGACGAGGTCCTTCGCGGCGGGATACCTGGCCAGCACCGCGCGGACGTTGTCCTCGGGGAAGGTGTAGAGTCCCTCGATCCGGATGAGAGCCGGGCGCCTGTCTCCCAGCTTGGCCGCTTCCGCCAGCAGATCGTAAAAGATCTTGCCGCTGCAGAGCACCACCCGCTCGACCGACGCGGCGCGCTGCTGCACTCCCGGATCGGCGTCGTCGAGCACCGGGCGGAAGGTACCGCTGGTGAGATCGCCCAGATTCGATGCGGCTTGCGGAAGCCGAAGCAGGCTCTTGGGCGTGAAGACCACCAGCGGACGCACCCGGTTCCTGCGCGCCTGGCGGCGCAGCAGGTGGAAGTACTGCGCCGGCGTGGTGCAGTTGGCTACCCGGATATTTCCCTCGGCGGCGAGCTGGAGAAACCGCTCGACCCGGGCGCTCGAGTGCTCCGGCCCTCCACCCTCGTACCCGTGCGGCAGCAGCAGCGTCAGCCGGTTGGTGACGCCCCACTTGGACAGCCCGGCGGCCATGAACTGATCCACGATCACCTGGGCGCCATTGATGAAGTCGCCGTACTGCGCTTCCCAGAGCACCAACGAGTCCGAGGTGGCGGTCGCGTATCCGTATTCGAATCCCAGCGTCGCGAGCTCCGAGAGCGGACTGTTCCAGACCTCGAATGGCGCGAGCGCGCCCGGAAGCCGCTGGATCGGCGTGACGGTGGCGCCGGTGACGGCATCGTGGAGCACGAAGTGCCGATGGCTGAAGGTTCCCCGCTCGGTGTCCTGTCCGGTGAGGCGAATGGGAATGCCCTCGGTCAGGAGCGAGGCGAGCGCCAGCGCTTCGGCATGGCCCCAGTCGATGCCACCCTCCGGACCCAGCGCAGCGCGCCGGCGCTCCAGCTGCTTCATCAGCTTCTGGTTCGGTGTGAAGCCGGGGGGCACCGCGAGCAGCTGGTCGTTGAGCGCCACCAGCTGTTCTCCCGGCACGGCGGTCTCGACGGTTTCTCCCGGCACCAGTTTGGCGGGCGCCGGTTGTGCCGGCGCGGCCTTTGCCGCACTGGCCTTGAAGCCCTGCTGGATCTCGACCAGGCGCTCGTACGCCTTGGCATAACGCGCTTCGGCCTCTTCCCCGGAGAGCACGCCTTCCTGGACCAGCGAGGCGGCATAGAGCTCCCGGGCCGAGGGGTGCGACCGGATTCGCTCGTACATGACCGGCTGGGTGTAGGCCGGCTCGTCTCCCTCGTTGTGTCCCCAGCGCCGGTAGCCCACCAGGTCGATCACCGCATCGCGATGGAATGCTTCCCGGAACATCACCGCGAGCCGGGTGGCCGCGAGACACGCTTCCGCATCGTCCGCGTTCACATGGATGATCGGAATGTCGAAGCCCTTCGCCAGGTCACTGGCATGCCGGGTCGACCGCGCGTCGAGCATGTCGGTGGTGAAGCCGACCTGGTTGTTGGTGATGAGATGCATCGTGCCGCCCACCCGATACCCCCGCAGGTTCCCGAGATTGAGCGTCTCGGCCACCACTCCCTGGCCGGCGAAGGCCGCATCCCCGTGAATGACCACCGGCACGGCGATCGAGGTGTCCTGGTGCGCCTCCTGGCCGCGGCGGGTGGTCTGCCGCGCGCGGGCCCGCCCGTCCACCACCGGTCCCACGAACTCGAGATGACTGGGATTGTGAGCCAGAGCGACCGTGATGACCTTGCCGGAGCGCGTCTTGTAGGTGCCCTCCGCGCCATGGTGGTACTTCACGTCGCCGGTGCCGTCCTCCGGTGCGGCAAAGCCGCCTTCGACCTTCTTGCCTCCCTCGAACTCGGCAAAGATGGTGACTTCGGGGCGGCAGACGTTGTGCGTCAGCACATTGAGGCGACCGCGGTGGGCCATGCCGACGACCACCTCGCGCGCGCCCTGCTCGGCCGACAGCTCGAGCACCAGGTCCAGCATCGGCACCAGGAGATCGACGCCTTCGATCGAGAAGCGCTTCTGGCCCAGGTAGGCCTTGTGGAGGAAGCGCTCGAACGATTCCACCGCGATGAGACGGTCGAACAGAGCGAGCTTCTCCTCTTTCGTCATCGGCTTGCGGTGGGCGCCCGACTCGATCATTTCCCGGAGCCAGACCCGCTGGGTGTGATCGCTGACGTGCTCGACCTCATAGGCGATGGTGCCGCAGTAGGTCGTCTGCAGGTTCGGCAGCACCTCCGCAAGGGTCGCCCCGGGCACGGCGACGCGGAGAATCGCCGCCGGAATCGTGGCCATGACCTCGGGCGTCAAGCCCAGCGACGCCGGATCCAGCGACGGATCGCTCGCCGGCTCGCTGCCAAGCGGATCCAGTCGCGCCGCGAGGTGGCCGTGAGTGCGGTGGGCCTTGACGAGGGCCATGGCGGCGGCGACATGCTCGAGCGAGGACGGCTGGGCCGCCGGGTCTGAGGTGACTGGGCGGCTGGATGGCTGGACGGCTGGTGAAAGGTTGTTCCCAGCCGTCGAGCCGTCCAGCCGGCCAGCCGTCAAGCCAAACGCTGAGAAGATCCCCTCATAAAAGTCTTCCCCACCGGACAACAGCATCTCAACGGTGCGCAGATACTCCCCCGACTCCGCCCCCTGAATGACCCGGTGATCGTACGTGCTCGTGATCGTCATCACCTTGCTGAGACCGAGCTGCGCGATGGCGTCCGGTGCACTGGTCGCGAACTCCGGAGGATACCCGATGGCTCCCACGGCGATGATGCTGCCCTGGCCCGCCATGAGGCGGGGGACCGAGGCCACGGTGCCGAGTCCGCCGGGATTGGTCAGCGTCATCGAGCCGCCGGCGAAAGCATCCGGCATCAGCTTGTTGCTGCGCGCCTTCTCGACCAGGCTGTCATAGGCCGCCTGGAACTCGGCATATCCCATCGACTCCGCGTGCTTGAGCACCGGTACCACCAGTCCTCGAGTGCCGTCCTTCCGCTCGACATCCACCGCCAGGCCGAGGTGGATGCCGTCCGGGGTGACGCGGTGCGGCGCCCCGTCGATCATCGTGAAGGAATGCCCCATGACCGGGTGCTGCTTGGCCGCCTGGACCAGAGCCCAGGCGATGAAATGCGTGAAGGAGGCCTTCTCGCTGCGACCGGCCGCCTTGAGGCCGGCATTGAAGCGGGCCCGGGCAGCTTCCAGCGCCTTGACGGGGATTTCGCGGAACGTCGTCGCGGTCGGAACCGTGAGGCTCTCGTTCATGTTCTGAACGAGACGGGCGGCGGGGCCCTTGATCAGGACGGCTGGACTGCTGGTCGGCTGGTCGGCTGGTAACGGCTTTTCCCCAGCCGTCGGGCCGTCCAGCCGTCCAGCCGTCCCATCTCCATTCCCGTTCTGTGCCGGGATCTCCCCGACCCGCCCGCTCTCGAACAACTGTCGCCACTCCGGCGCGACCGAGCCCGGATCCCGTAGGTACTCCTCGTACAGCGCCTGGGCAAACCCGGCGTTCGCGGTCTCGAAAACATTCGGATCGATGGAGCGTTCCATGCCCTAAGATAATCCTCGCCAACGGCTTCCTGCGAGCGCGGCAGCGCGGGCGTGACTGATCTCTGCCGCCATGAAATCCGGCGCCCATCCGAGCTCCGCCGCCATCAGGGCAGCCACCGATTCGATCGCGGCGTCTCCCCGATCGGCCGTCTCGGTGGTCAGGTGCAGCCGGCGGTCAAGCACGTCGTCCACCCGGAGCGCGAGCTCCCGCCGCACCGCCTGCACCACGGCGCCGCCGATCGCCGGATGCCGCGGGTGCACCGGCTCGACGAGGCCGGGGCGTTCGCGGCAGAGTGCGTAAATCGCCGGGGTTTCGGAGCCGAAGAGCCGGAGCAGAAGGTCCACGGCCTCGGGGAGGAGTCCGAGGTCGAGTCCTTCAGCACGAAACGAATCGATCACGGCGGCGTCCCCACCCGGCAGCGGCTGAGTCCGGCTGAGGGCCCTTCCTCGGCCGCGATGCTCGTGCCCCAGCACGCTCTCCACCTGATCCACCAGCTCGGCCGCCATGCTGCGCCAGGTGGTGAGCTTGCCGCCGACGATGGTGAGAACGCCCCCGGCGCCGCGGACGATCCGGTGCTCCCGTGAGATCGCCGAAGCCGGTGCCTTCGGGTCGGCCGCCAGCAAAGGCCGGAGTCCTGCCCAGGTGGTGATGACATCCTCGGGACCCAGCCGGGCGCCGGGGAAGATGGAATTGGCGGAGCGAAGGAGGTACACCACGTCCTCCTCATCCGCCGCCACCTGATCGGGGGGGTCGGAGGTATCGGTGTCGGTGGTTCCGATGTAGCTCCACTCCCCCCAGGGAAGCACGAACATGACCCGGCCGTCGACCGGGCTGGTGAAGATGATCGCGTGGCGATGGCCGATCCGGTCGCGGCGCACCACGACGTGAACTCCCTTGGTCGGCCGGAGCAGCGGCTCGGCCCGGGGATCCTCGAGCCGGCGGACCAGGTCGGCCCAGGGTCCCGTCGCGTTCACGACCTGGTGGGCTCGCACCTCCCCGCTCTCGCCGGTGCGTTCATCCAGGAGATAGGCACCCGTCATCCCTGCCACGGTCCGGATCAGTCCCGTCACCCTCATATGGTTCGCGGCGCGGGCCCCGCTGATGATGGCCGCCCGCACCGCGGCAATGGTCAGGCGGGCATCGTCGCACTGGGCATCGTAGTAGAGGCCCCCTCCTGTCAAGCCTCGCTCGCGAAGCAGCGGCTCGGCTTCCAGCAGGGCTCGCTTGCCCAGCGTCCTGTGGCGGCGCACATTACCCCCCGCACCCAGAACGTCGTACAGGGCCAGCCCGGCGGCCACCTTCCAGCGGGGGACCCGGTCTCCCTGGAAGACGGGGAGGATGAACGCCAGGGGGCGGACCAGGTGGGGTGCCAGGCGGAGCAGGATCTTGCGCTCCCGCAGCGCCTCGAAGACCAGGTGAAGTCGCCCCTGCTCCAGGTAGCGCAGGCCGCCATGGATGAGGCGGCTCGAGCGGGAGCTGGTGCCTTCGCCGAAGTCCCGCGCGGTGACGAGCGCGGTCTTGAGACCCCGGAGGCTGGCCTCGCGCGCAATGCCTGCGCCGGTCACGCCGCCGCCGATGACGAGCAGGTCGAAGTACCCCGCGCTCAGCTCTCCGAGCGAGGCGCGAACCGAAGGAGTCATGTGCTAGGAGTTTACCCCGACTCTCCCGACGTGATCGAACTCGAACGACCCAGCAGCTGGTTTGCGTGGCACGCCAACAGAATCCGCGCGGGGAGTCGTGTGCTCGACCTCGCCAGCGGATCGGGACGGCATGCCCTCGCGGCCGCGTCGCTGGGCGCCAAGGTGATCGCGGTCGACAAGGATCCGGCGAGCCTCGAGGTCGGCCGCAAGGAGGCGCGCACCCGCGGCCTCGAGGTGAAGTGGGTCGAGGCCGATCTGTCCAAAGGCCTTCCCGATCTCGGGTCCTTCGATGTCGTGCTGGTCTTCAATTACCTGGACCGCGCCCGGATGCCCGAGATCGTGAACATCGTGGCGCCCGGTGGACTCCTCTTTCTCGAAACCTTTCTCGAAGCGCAGAAGGCATTCGGCTGGGGCCCATCCAAGGACGCGCATCTGCTCCGCTCCGGTGAGTTGTTGCGGCTGGTGCTGCCGCTCGTGGTGGTGCACGGGCGCGAAGTGGTCGAGGCGGTGGACGACGCGCGCTGGAGCGCGATGGCGAGCGTACTGGCGCATCGAAAGTAACCGGGTCTGAGTCTCGATCTGTTTTCCTCCCGCCGCCGGCCGGTGATCGTGGCCGGCCTTCGCACCCCATTCGCCCGCAGCGGAACGGTGCTCCGGGACGCCACCGCGGTGCAGATGGCGCGGCACGCCGCGCGCGAGCTGCTCTACCGCGCGAATCTCGACGGGCGGGAGGTGAACGAGATCGTCTTTGGCCAGGTGATTCCCTCGGTGCTCGCCCCCAACGTGGCCCGGGAGGTTTCGCTCCTTCCCCAGTTTCCCCGGACCATCCCCGCGTACACGCTGAACCGCGCCTGCGCCTCCGCGGCGCAGGCCATCTGCAACGCCCACGATCAGATCCTGCTGGGCAATGCCGACGTGGTGCTGGCTGGAGGAGTCGAATCGCTGTCGGACATTCCGATTCTGCACTCCCGGCGCATGAGCCAGACCTTGATGGCGGCGAGCAAGGCGAAGACGTTGGGACAGCGGCTGGGGGTGTTCTCCAGGGTCACGCTGAAGGACCTGGTGCCGGTCACGCCCGCGATCGCGGAGCCCTCGACCGGGGAGTCGATGGGCCAGTCTGCCGAGAAGATGGCGAAGGAGAACGGGATTTCCCGCGACGCGCAGGACCGGCTCGCGCTGCTGAGTCACGAGCGAGCCGCGGCCGGCACCGCCGACGGTCGGTTGACCGCCGAGATCGTGCCGTGGTTCGGTGGTGCGGGCCTGGACGAGGTGACGACCAGTGACAACGGAATCCGCAGCGACAGCAGCCTTGAAGCCCTCGCCCAGCTGAAGCCGGTGTTCGACCGGCGCTACGGCTCGGTCACCGCGGGCAATTCGTCGCCGCTGACCGATGGCGCGGCGGCGGTGCTCCTCATGTCCGAGGACAAGGCGCGGGCCCTGGGGTACCGTCCTCTCGCCACGATTCGGAGCTACGCCGTGGCTGCGGTGGACCCCGGCTGGCAGCTCCTCATGGGACCGGCCTATGCTGTCCCCAAAGCCCTCGACCGGGCCGGGATCACCTGGAAGGATCTGGGACTGGTGGAGATCCACGAGGCCTTCGCGGCGCAGGTGCTCTCCAATGTGCAGGCATGGAGCTCGAAGGCGTGGGCCGAAAAGCTGGGGCGACCGGCGCCGGTGGGCGAGGTCGACTGGTCCCGGACCAACGTCATGGGCGGCTCGATCGCCATCGGGCATCCGTTCGGTGCCACCGGGGCACGGATCGTCCTGACGCTCGCGAACGAGATGCAGCGGCGCGATGTCCAGTTCGGGCTGGTCTCGATCTGCGCGCAGGGGGGCATGGGGATGGCGATGGTGCTGGAGCGCATATGAGAAGGGATCAGTGGTCAGGGGTCAGCGATCAGTGGGACTGGGGTTGTTCCCTGACCCCTGACCACCGTCCTCTGATCACTCCGAGATCATGACCGCCTTCACACTGAGCCAAACCGACGGCCTCGCCATCCTCACCCTCGACCTGCCGGGTGAGGCGGTGAACACGCTCGGTACGCCCAGCATTGAGGAATTCGAAGCGCTGCTGCGCCGCATTCAGGAGGATCCCGAGGCCCGCGCGGTGGTGCTCATCTCAGGCAAAGCCGACAACTTCGTCGCGGGCGCCGACATCCAGGAATTCACCCGGATCACGACGGCGGAAGAAGGCACCCTGCTGGCTCGTGCCGGGCAGGAGATGATCAATCGCCTGGAGCGCTTTCCCAAACCGATCGTCGTGGCGATCCACGGCGCCTGTGTCGGGCTGGGGTGCGAGCTGTCGCTCGCCTGCGCCTGGCGGATCGCGACCGATTCGCCCAAGACCGTCATTGGGCTACCCGAAGTCCAGATCGGGATTCTTCCCGGCGCCGGCGGGTGTCAACGGCTTCCCCGGCTGATCGGTGTTCGGGCCGCACTGGACATCATCCTGGCCGGCAAAACCGAGCGCGCCGCCAAGGCGTTCAAGCTCGGCCTGGTGGACGAGCTGGTGCCGCAGAGCATTCTCCGGCGGACCGCGCTGGAAGCGGCGGACCGGATCGCGCGGCAGGGCGTCCCCTTCCGTCCCGCGCGAGGGAGTCTCCTGCTGGAGAGAAATCCGGTCGGACGCGCGCTGGTCTTCGCCAGCGCGCGGAGAGCCGTGCTCAAGAAAACCGGCGGGCACTATCCCGCGCCGCTCGCCGCGATCGACGCCGTGAAGACCGGCCTCAACCGGGGCCTCGAGGCGGGACTCCGCCGCGAGGCGGAGCTGTTCGGCGAGCTGGCGGTGGGACCGGTGTCGCGAAACCTGGTCCGCATTTTCTTCGCGACGACTGCCCTCAAGAAGGACGATGGCACCGCACCGGGCACCGCGACCCCGCGGCCGGTCCAGCGCCTCGGTGTGGTGGGATCGGGATTCATGGGAGCCGGAATCGCCGGCACCGCCGTTTCCCAGGCCGATGTCGAAGTGCGCCTCAAGGACGCCGATCTTCCCCGGGTGGGCAAAGGCCTCAAATCGGCACTCGAGATCCTCAAGGGACAGCTCACCCGGCGGCGGATCACCCGGCAGGAGTTCGAGCGGAAGTCCGCCCTGCTCTCCGGCACCGGTAGCTGGCAGGGATTCGAGCGCGCCGACGTCGTCATCGAAGCGGTCTTCGAGGATCTCGGCGTCAAGCGCCAGGTGATGGCGGAGGTCGAGGCCGTGGTGCCGGCAGGTGCCGTGGTCGCGAGCAACACCTCCACCATTCCCATCGCCAGCATCGCGGAGGGGACCCGTCACCCGGAGCGCATCCTCGGCATGCACTTCTTTTCTCCCGTGGAAAAGATGCCGCTGCTCGAGGTCATCCCGACGGAGCGAACTTCGCCCGATGCCATCGCGACGGCGGTCCGGTTCGGCCGCCGGATGGGCAAGACGGTCATCGTGGTGCAGGACCATCCGGGATTCTGGGTCAACCGCATCCTGTCCCCCTACCTGAACGAAGCCGGTCTTCTCCTTGCCGAAGGCACGCCGATCGAAGTGATCGACCGGATCATGACCCGATTCGGCTTTCCGGTCGGTCCCATCGCGCTCCTGGATGAAGTCGGTATCGACGTGGCTGTGAAGGCCAGTGGTGTCATGCATGCGGCCTTCGGTGACCGGATGACCCCGGGCCCCGGCATCGCGAAGATGGTGGAAGCGGGGCGGCTCGGGCGAAAAGCGGCGAAGGGGTTCTACGTCTACCACGACGGCCACAAGACCGATCCCGATCCGGAAGCTTACCGGCTGCTCGGCGTGCGTCCACTGGCCTCGGTGGATCGGGCCGAGCTGGAGCGGCGGCTGGTGTACATCATGCTCAATGAGGCGGCCCTCGCCGCCGCCGAAGGCGTCATTCGTTCCGCGCGCGATGGCGACATCGGCGCGATCTTCGGCATCGGATATCCGCCCTTTCGCGGCGGACCGCTTCGCTACATGGACACCCTGGGCGCAGCCGAGGTCGTACGAACGCTCGAGTCGCTGGCCCTGACCCATGGCCCCCGTTTCACTCCGGCCCCGGTCCTCCTGGACTGCGCACGGACCGGAGAGAGCTTCTATAGCGAGTAAGACATGGGCAATGGGCAATAGGCAATCGGCGATTGGCAATGGGGAATGGGCAATGGGCATAGGCCTGGTGCCCACTGCCCAGTGCCTAGTGCCCAGTGCCCAGTTCCCAGTACCTAGTGCCCATTGCCCAGTGCCCAGTGCCTAGTGCCCAGTGCCTAGTGGTTATGTCCGTTCATGGGACGTCTCCATCCCAGTCCCGGACACCCCGTTGTCAGGTCTTCCGTTCTAACTCATTCGGTGACAACAAGTTAGTTCAAGACACCCCACGGCACGACTCTTCCTTTAGAAGCCGACAGCAAATAGCCGATTGCCGACAGCTGGAGTCTCATGGACATCAAGCGCGAGCCGCAAAAGAACCGGAAGAAATACATCATGATCGGCGCCGGGGTGGTTGCCCTGGTTGCTGTCACCTTTGCCCTGATGAGCCTCAAGCCGGCGTCTCCCACCGTGGAGCTCGGGACGATTTACCTGGATACCGTCGAGCGGGGTGAGATGGTGCTGGAGGTGCGCGGGCCCGGAACCCTGGTCCCCGAGGACATTCGGTTCATCACCGCCGTCACCGCCGGCCGGGTAGAGAAGAAACACCTCCAGCCCGGTGTCTCGGTCGAGCCGAGCACCATCCTGCTCGAGCTCACGAATCCGGACGTCGAGATTCAGACCCTGAACGCCGACCGGGCTCTCACCGAGTCGGAGTCCCAGCTGGTGCAGCTTCGGACCAATCTGGCCAACAACCGGTTGAGTCAGGCATCGCAGGTGGCCAACCTGCGCTCGCAGTGGCTCGACGCCAAGCGCCGCGCCGAATCCGGCGCCGAGCTCCTCAAGCAGGGACTGATCATTCCCCTCGATCAGCAGCAGGCCCAGGACCGGGCCGACGCGCTCGGCAAGCAGGTCGAGTTCGAGGAGGAGCGGCTACGGATTCTGACCTCGACGATCAACGAGCAGATCCGGGTGCAGGAGGAGCAGGTCGGGCGGCTGCGCTCGATCACGGCCTTCCAGCATGGCCTTCGAGCGTCGATGGTGGTCCGCGCCGGGGCCAAGGGCGTGCTGTCGGAGCTGCCGCTCGAGGTGGGACAATACGCCCAGGCGGGGGTGACCCTGGCCAAGGTGGACCCGACCCCGCTCCGCCTCAAGGCGGTGCTCCGGATTCCCGAGGTCCAGGCCAAGGATGTGGCGATCGGCCAGAAGTCGACGATCGACACACGCAACGGTTTTGCCGCCGGACACGTCGTACGGAGTGACCCGTCGTCGCTGAACGGTACCGTCACGGTGGATGTGGCCCTGGATGGGACGCCGCCCGCCGGCGCCCGGCCCGACCTGAGCGTCGACGGCGTCATCGAGATCGCCCGGATGAAGGATGTGATGTACATGGGCCGTCCCCCCTACGGGCAGAGCGATGCGCCGATCGGGATCTTCAAGCTGGTCGAAGGCGGCAAATACGCGGTGCGGGTGACGGTGCGGCTGGGCCGGACCTCGGTGAACAGCGTCGAGGTCAAGGAAGGTCTCGCCCCCGGCGACGTGGTGATTCTGAGCGACATGACGCGGTGGGATAACGTGGAACGCGTCCGCATAAAATGAGCGAGGAGCGAAGAGCGAAGCGCGAGGTGGAACCTTCCCTCCCGCGCTTCCTCCTCTTCGCGCTTCGCGCTTCGCGACTCCCCTAACTCGAAGGACGAACGAACATGAGCACGGCTCCGGGTGAAACGCTGATCAAGCTCGACGGTATCAAGAAGGTATTCCTCACCGACGAGCTCGAGACCCATGCGCTCGCGGACATTCACCTCCAGCTGATGAAGGGGGAGTACGTCTCGATCTCCGGCCCCTCGGGGTGCGGCAAGACGACGCTCCTTTCCATTCTCGGTCTGCTGGACACGCCGAGCGGCGGGTCGTATACGCTGGCGGGGCATTCGGTCGAGAGCCTGACGCCGTCGGAGCGGGCCCGGGTTCGCAACCGTCAGATCGGGTTCATCTTTCAGGCGTTCAATCTGATCGGCGATCTGACCGTCTACGAGAACGTCGAGCTGCCGCTCACCTATCGCGGCATGCCCTCGTCCGAGCGCCAGCAGCGGGTGACCAGCGCGCTCGAGCGGGTCGGGATGGCGCATCGGATGAAACACTACCCCTCGCAGCTCTCCGGCGGTCAGCAGCAGCGGGTTGCCGTGGCTCGCGCGGTGGCGGGTGAGCCGGCGATCCTCCTTGCCGACGAGCCCACCGGAAACCTCGATTCCCAGAATGGCGAAGCGGTCATGGAGCTGCTCCGCGAGTTGCACCGCGGGGGCGCGACGATCTGCATGGTCACCCACGATCCGCGCTACGCCAAGTGGGCCGACCGAGAAGTGAAGCTCTTCGACGGAAAGGTTGTCGAGGAAGAGGAAGCCGGATCCCGCGTTGACGTGCATCACTAAATAGCCCTCAGACGTGAGCTGTCAGCCGTCAGCCATTCGGAGCTGACGGCTGACGGCTGATGGCTGATGGCTCTCGCCAGAGCCATGTCACTCTTCTCGGATTTCCAGCACGCTGCCCGCTCCCTCGCGCGGGCACCCGGGCTGGTCGCCGTTGCCGTCGCCTCCCTCGCGCTCGGCATCGGCGCCAACGCCACCATCTTCAACTTCGTCAACGCGATCGAGTTCCGCCCGCTCCCATTTCCGGAGCCCGAGCGCCTTTTGGACATCAGCGAAATCAATCCGCAAGAGCTCTGCGACGGATGCGCCGTCGGAACCTCCTGGCCGACGTTCAGCGAGTGGCGCGCGTCGTCGAGGAGCTTTACCAGTCTCGAAGCCTACCGGGAGGAGAGCTACGCCATCGCCGGCGAGCAGGAACCCGAGCGCATCGGCGGCGCGCTGATCACGGCGGGACTCTTTCCGCTGCTCGGAGTGCGTCCGCTGCTCGGTCGTGGGCTGCTCCAGGCGGACGACCGGCCCGGCGCGCCGCCCGTGATCCTGATCGGCCACGGTCTCTGGGTGCGGCGCTTCGGCGCCGATAGCGGAATCATCGGGACCGCCGTTCGGGTGAACGGCACTCCGCGGACCGTGATCGGCGTGATGCCTCCGCGATTCCGCTTTCCCGAGTACGCCGCGCTCTGGCTCCCGATGGCGCCCGCGGTCCAGGCCATGGCTCCCGATGATCGATCCCTCGGAGTCGTCGGAAGACTTGCACCGGGCACCTCGTCCGAGGACGCCGGTCTCGAGATGGCGCGAATCTCCCGGAGAATCGCACTCCAGGATTCGGCGCACTATGCCGGGTGGATCGCCGGTGTGCATTCGCTGCGCGCCGACCTGAGCAGCGACGGAAGCGGCCAGGGATTCCTGCTTGCGCTGGCCGCCTCGGGATTCGTCCTGCTCATCGCCTGTGCGAACCTCGCCAACCTGTTTCTGGCTCGCGCCACCGCGCGCGCTCGAGAGCTGGCGATTCGCGTCGCGCTCGGCGCCAGCCGAGGGCGAATCGCCGGGCACCTGCTGGCCGAGTCGGTGCTGCTCGGGCTGGCCGGGGGTGTGGTCGGACTCGCACTATCGCTCTGGGGAGTACGCCTCGTCACCCGGCTGATCGACGCCGAGCTGCCGTTCTGGCTCGTCCTGGGCACGGACTGGAGACTCATCCTTTTCACCTTCCTCCTTTCGCTGGCGGCCGGGATCGCCTTCGGCATGGTGCCCGTGCTCCGGATGGCCCGCACCGATGTGCAGGAGGTGCTCCGGACCGGCGGTTCGGGGATGACCGCGGGCCGGCGCGACAGCAGGATTCGCGGGATCCTCGCCGCGGGCCAGATTGCCCTCGCGATCGTGCTGCTGGCCGGTGCGGGTCTCCTGGTAAAATCGTTTCTCGTCGCCCGCCGCACCGACAACCTCGGCTACAATCCACAGGGCGTCCTGTCCGCGCAGATGCAGCTTCAGGCGCCGAAGTACGATGCACCCGAACAGGTCCGACTCATGCAGGCAATGCTGCTGGAGCGACTCCGGGCGCAACCGATGGTCGAAGCCGCCGCCATCGAGCATTCCGAGTTCCTCGGCGCATTCGTCGG
>Ga0075419_10000985_pt1 | contig 18391 bp, 12 predicted proteins | sample SoiMetdeltSBSDD3_FD_76900 | JGI IMG/M metagenome (GOLD analysis project Ga0075419, IMG submission 76900) | Bulk soil microbial communities from a Populus tree surrounding site in Tennessee, USA - Soil MetaG P. deltoides SBSDD3 | ecosystem: Environmental > Terrestrial > Soil > Tree plantation... | reverse complement strand
TTGACCAACACATTACCAAGCACATCAAATGATTGATATTTCATCTTGGTACAAAGCCCGCTTGCATTCAAAATATAGGTTGTCTTATTTGTTTTTTTGCCATTGAGTGTTTCAGTTGCAATTATTTGTTTGAAAACTGCTGACGAAGTATACGTATAGGTTTTCACTTTACCATTTCCATAGTCTACAGAAGCTAATTTGTTACGCTGGTAATTTAAAGCTGTGTTGCCGACTTTTGTAAGAAGCAAGGTACTGCTTCTTTCGGCGTTCGGATTCATCGAAGTTTCTGCAGTGAGTGCATTCTCATTTGCATTGGCAGGAAGATCTGTCATTCCCTTTTTACAGGAGCTCATGATCATGATCGCAAGGATGGTTGTTAATGATAATAGGATTTTTGATCTGCTTTTCATTTTAGTTTTGTTTTATTGTTATAAAATTTTTACAACACAAAACTGCTGTAACGGGAGCCTTGTAGAAGAATGCAACTAATAAATGGCGGGTAAGGGAAAGTAAAAGGAAAAATGAAGACCGGCTGGATACAATTTTGCCTGACTTAAGTACTTGAAATTATGCAGATCGGCCAATATTCATGCTTGCAAGTGTTAAGGTCGATTGAAAGTCCATTCGCTCGGAACTGATGGGCGCAGTAAATATCAAAGGATGGTCGCAACCGGTGCCGGTATATAAACTGGCTTAATTATCGATATCCCGAAGCCTGTAACTCAAACAATCTTGCATAAGTATTTCCCGCTGCCAATAATTCCTGGTGGGTGCCAAGCTCTTTAATGTGTCCTTCATCAATAACAGCAATACGATCCGCAATGCGGACAGTGGAAAAGCGATGGGAGATCACAATACCTATCCTTCCTTTTAAATTTTCCTTCAGCTCAGCAAAGATCGACGCCTCCGCTTCGGGATCAAGCGAGGATGTCGGTTCATCTAATATCCAGATATCAGCATTGCGATACATAATTCTTGCCAATGCAAGTCTTTGCCACTCTCCACCTGAAAGATCATGACCTCCTTCAAACAGTCTTCCCACTTTTGAATCAAGGCCATTACTCAATTTTTTCACCAGCCATTCACTTCTCGAATCTCTTAAGGCCTTCATCACTTTTTCATCATCAGCCGTTTTATCATAAGGCCATCCCATGATTACATTTTCTCTTACTGAAAGTTCATAGGTAGCATAATCCTGGAACAATACGCCGATCCGGCTACGCAGGTATTCAGGATCCATATCTTTTACATCAACTCCTCCGACATTTACCGAACCTTGCTGTACATCATAAAAACGCAATAATAATTTTACCAGTGTGCTTTTCCCGGCGCCATTTTCACCAACCAGTGCTATCAGCTCTCCGCCATTTATTTTCAAGCTTAGATTTTCGATTGCTTCACCATGGCCACCCGGATAATGAAAGCTTATGTTTTCAAAACTTATTCCATCAATCTTTCCTTCAGGGATGGTTAGCGGGTTTGCAGGTACGGGAACCAACGCACCGATTTTTAAAAATGAAAAATAGTCATCAAGAAATCTTGTATGCTGATCAACAGCAACAAAGGTTTGCGAGATCATTCCAAGAGTTCCTGCAACTGAGGAAAATGCGCCAATCACTAATACAACGTCTCCCGGATTGACCGGCCCCTGAATTGCACGCAGCCCAACAAAAACATATGCCAACGCAAGCGTTGTTCCTGTTACCAAACCGCTGATCACCGAGATCCGTACGCCGGATTGGTACATTTTTGCTCTTTGCTTAAAAAGATGATCTGAAATGGTTTTATGTCTTCCTAAAAGATAATCGGCAAGCACATTTGCTTTTATTTCTTTTGTTGTCCTTGGTTGTATCAATAGGTCACCGATATAATTTCTTTCCCGTTCTTCCGGTGTTTCCTGGTAAAAATATTTGTATAAACGATTGGTGACGCGGCTTTCAATGATCAATGACAACAACGACGTAGCCAATGCAAGGACTACCAAAAACCAATGAAGGCTTGCAAGCAGGCCGGCCATTAAAATTATCGTAACAACATTCCCTGATAAACCAAGAACCGACCATGTAAGATCACCCGGCCGCCATGATACATCACGTTTTGCACGGGCCAAACGATCATGCCAGTCAGAATTATCAAAGTGGCCGAGATCAACCCTTGATGCTTTTGCCAATAAACGACGTTCGGCTTCCAATTCCACACGACGTATATAAAGATTTCTTCCATAACCGATATAAGAGCCAATTGTCCGTTGAATAATAAATGAGAGCCACAGTGTGATAATGATCGGGAGAAGATCATTGAACTCAAGTGGATGTAACCGGGATTCAGCGATCTTATTCACCAGCATGGCACCGAGCCATACCTGCAGCGGCGGAATGATCGAATTGAACATTCCAAGTAATGTATAACGGATAAGCAATTTTGGCGATGCCGCCCATGCAAGTGACATTCCTTGTTTAAGGTTATTCCATACTCTTGCAGCCCTGCCTTTTGCTTTAAGAATTACTGACGGCATCTTTAAAAATAAATTAAATGGTCGAAAAAACGCTATGGTTTTTGAATGATTACTTTAAAATAAAACCCCTTGTCAATACAAGGGGTCAAACTCAAAACCAACTGCTACGAGATGGTAAATACTTCTGAAAAATTCAAACTTGCATAAAGTTGACAAACCTTGTGCAGCCATGGTGTTAATCACAGGTTAAACGGAAGATTTGCATAAATGCAATTACCTTTCACGAAAAATAATCCATGCGGATCATTTCATTTTTAGCTTTGCTGATAACTGTTAGTGTAAATCTTATGGCGCAGGGAAAACGAGCAAAGGACTTTGGTATTCATATCGGTGTAATGCAACCGGGGAAATTAAATGCCATTACAGATATTACTGGTGTAAGAGTTGGACATGTCACTTTAATAAAGGCCGATTCCATCCGGACAGGTGTAACGGCTATTCTGCCACATAGCGGAAACCTGTTTCAGCAAAAAGTGCCTGCCGCAATTTATGTTGGGAATGGTTTTGGCAAACTTACTGGAACTACGCAGGTGAAAGAACTTGGTAATATTGAAACGCCGATCGTTCTTACTAACACATTGAGTGTGTCAACTGCAATGAATGCAGTGGTTTCTTATACACTGCAGCAAAAAGGAAATGAAAATGTTCAGTCAGTAAATGCAGTGGTGGGAGAAACCAATGATGGGTTCCTGAATGACATTCGCGGTCGGCACGTAGCAGAGTCCGATGTATTGAAGGCAATTACAAACGCAACAGCCGGTAAAGTGGACGAAGGGAATGTGGGTGCAGGTACGGGTACCATTTGTTTTGGTTTCAAGGGAGGCATCGGAACAGCTTCGCGAGTTTTGCCAAAGAAACTTGGAGGTTACACTGTTGGTGTTTTAGTGCAAACAAATTTTGGAGGTGTACTAACTATAGATGGGGTGCCTGTAGGCGAAGAATTAAAAAAATATTATTTGAGTGGACAATTGGATGAAAAGGCCGATGGTAGTTGCATGATCGTGGTGGCAACTGATGCACCTTTGGAAACACGCAATCTGGAGCGGTTGGCCAAAAGAGCTTTTATGGGACTTGCTAAAACAGGTGGTATAACTCACAACGGAAGCGGTGATTATGTGATCGCATTTTCTACAGATAGTTCATTAAGAGTTCCTTTTAATTCACCAAATTTGTTGCAGCAGGCAGTTTTAAGCAATGATGCCGTGTCGCCATTGTTTATGGCGGCTATTGAGGCAACAGAGGAAGCGATTATAAATTCATTACTCGCGGCTGAAACAATAAAGGGAAAACATGGAAGGACAACAGAGGCCTTGCCAAAAGACCAACTAAAAGAAATTTTAAAAAAATATAATCGTATTAATTGATATGCCTGCTTTTTTAAATGACAGCTTTTTACATGATGATGAAGCCTTGCTTCACGTATCAGATCTTTCAATACAAAGAGGGTATGCCGTATTTGATTTTTTCAGGACAACTAACGGCGTTCCTTTTTGTATGAATGACTATCTGGATCGTTTTTACCGATCTGCAAGTGAAATGCATTTGTCAATCAGTAAAAACAAACAGGAGCTTTCAGAAATAGTTTATGAACTGATAAAACGATCAACATATACTGATGCCGGCATCCGCCTGATGGTAACCGGTGGGTATTCTGCGGATGGGTATCATACTGCTGTACCAAATCTTTTGATCATCTGCCACCCGGTTAAGTTAGCTACCCAGGCTGATTATGAAAAAGGGTTGTCGGTTATAACATATGAATACCAAAGAGATCTACCGCAGGTAAAAAGCATCAATTATTTGATGGCCGTATGGCTACATCCTTTGTTGAAGGAAAAGCAGGCTGATGACATTTTATACTTTAAGAACAATATTATTACCGAATTCCCCCGGGCCAATGTTTTTATGGTGACAAGGGACAAGAAATTGATCACTCCGCGGCGTAATATTTTGCATGGCATTACGCGAAAGAATATTCTATCGATAGCAACTGAAATGATAGAGGTTGAGGAAAGAGATATAGCTGTTGATGAATTATTGACGGTTTCTGAAATATTTTTAACAAGTACGACGAAAAGAGTATTGCCGGTGACCAGGTTGAATGATCAAATTATCGGAAACAGCAAACCTGGTGAAATTACTTCTGTACTGTATAAAAAATTCCTGGAGATGGAAGAACTGGTCACAAAAGATCAAGCTACGGGAGCTGTGAATCCGTATTCCATGCCATGAGATGTTTCTCAAAAAATATTTGTGCCGGTCCGTGATAAAGCCATTCATTTTTATGAGTGGCTTTTTTTATTACCGTATAAAAAATATTGCATAACCAACGCCAAGACATAAGTATAAGCCACATAGGAAGATGGGAAATGATAATAAGACGTTAATAGTATCAGGCATTTTTATTTTACTCTTTTTAGCCAGGAATATCTCCTTTAGAATTTGCAAGGCCATAAAAGTGCCTGCAAGAGTGAGAGGCAAAATAATAAACCAGCTTATAAATCTGTTTGCCGGACTTCGAACAGGGATAAGATGTAAATAATTGACAAGAAAATCTTTTATGATAACTATAAGAAAAAAAATAAAACAAATAATCGCCTTTGATCTGATCGTCATCGGTACCGTATTAGAAACTATGAATAAATTCTTTGGATCGCATCTTTATATTTTTCCATGATCACTTTGCGTTTTAATTTCAAAGTAGGAGTCAGTTCGCCGCCTTCTACACTCCATTCTCTTGGCAGCAATTCAAATTTTTTTATCTGTTCTACCTGGTTGAAATTCTGATTATATCTTTCAACAGTGTCTTTGATAAGTGAAATAACTTTTTCATTTTTAATGATGCTTTCATTACCATTGAATTGTACATCCTGTTCAGTACACCATTCTTTCAAAGCATTGAAGGCAGGAACGATCAAGGCGCCTGTAAATTTTTGTTCGGCGCCGGTCACCATCATCTGTTCTATCCATTTCGATTCTTTCATTTTATTTTCGATCGGCTGCGGCGCCACATATTTACCACCCGATGTTTTGAAAATTTCCTTTTTGCGATCAGTGATCTTTAAAAATTTATTATCAACCATTACACCGATATCACCGGTATGGAACCATCCGTCTTTTATCACTTCGGCAGTCAGGTCGGGACGCTTATAATAACCCATCATCACATTTGGCCCTTTGCACAATATCTCGCCATCTTCCGCAATTTTTACTTCTACATTATCGATGAGCGGTCCCACTGTTCCAAACATCCTGTTTTTAAGATTCATCCTGTTCACACTGATCACCGGCGAAGTTTCTGTCAAACCATATCCTTCAAGTATGGGCACCTTTGCAGAAGTAAATACTCTTAACAATTTTACCTGGCATGCTGCTGAGCCGGTGACAATGGCTTTCACATTGGCGCCAAGGGCTTCACGCCACTTGTTAAAAACTAATTTGTTTGCCAATGCCAATTGCAAATCATAACCCAGACTCCTTTTCTTATTGATGTCATATTTTAATCCAAGTCCCAATGCCCAGTAAAATAATTTCTTTCTTATCCCGGTCAGTGTAGCAGCTTTTGCCATAATGCGTTCATAAACTTTTTCCAGCAACCTGGGAACCGTAGTAAACATTAAAGGCTTTACCTCTTTCAGATTCTCACCGATCGTCTCCATACTCTCAGCATAGTAAACCGAAACGCTATTGTATATATAGATATAGCTTATCATTCTTTCGAAAATATGGTTGAGGGGTAAAAAACTTAAGGCTCTCGCACCCTTCACGCCAATTTCATCAAACACACAATTACTATCGCAAACGTTACTGATGATATTATTGTGGCTTAGCATGACTCCTTTCGGGGTGCCTGTTGTTCCAGAAGTATAGATAATTGTAGCAAGATCAGAAGGCTTGATTTTTGAAGATATGTTTTCTATTGCGGCAAGTTTCTCTGCAGGCGCGGGGCGCAGGCAGTCCTTCCAGTAAATTGCATTGGGAACATGCTCGAAAGTGAAAATATGTTGCAGCGAAGGAACATGATCTTTCATGCTCTTTACTTTTAAAAATAGTTCTTCATCGCTTACAAAGATCACCTTAGCCTGCGAGTCATTTAAGATGAACTGGAGTTCATTGACATTTATTGTTGGATATATCGGTACCAACACTCCACCAATCTTTTGTACAGCAAGATCTACCATTAGCCACTGGGGCCTGTTCTTACTGATGATGGCTATCTTATCCCTGCGTTCGATTGACATATCATTTGCTGAAACGCCAAGTTCAAGTAATCCCGAAGCGAGTTGATTCACGAGATCATTCACTTCTGCCGTGCTGTATTTTTTCCAAACACCACCTTCCTTTGCCGCAAACATATCCGGCAAAGGGGACTGCTTTAACTGGTATTCAAGGCAATCAAACAATCGTGTGGGTGTTGGCATCACTAAAAAATTTTCGGTTCGAAATGGCAAGTGGAATCCATAACAAATTATGAAAAAAACAGAGGAATAAAAAAGTCCCGCTTTAAGCGGGACCGATATCAATTTTTTGCCTGGTAATACTGTCCGGCAGGTATACGGAAAACCCGCCCTTTCTGGAAAGCAATAAAGCCTTTGTACTCATCAGCATGCGACTTTGTCCAATTATCGTAGGCTGTTAAATTTTCCACGGTGCCGAACAGCCATTGATTGTAGGCTTCAAACATCCCTTCTCGCAATAATTGCTGGTGATATTCAAATAAACGAAGCGGGTATTTTAAAGCATTTGTTTCATACCAATCAAGAATAAATCTTGTTCTTACCATTGTAAGCGAAGCAGTTGTCACACCTTTTGAAATAAGTGAAGATTGTTTGGCCATTGCCTGGAGAAAAGCTTTTGCAAAAGGGCTTTTGTTATTCTCTTCACCCTTTAAAAGATCAGCTTCTTTGAAGAGTTTTTCCTTATATCCTTTGAACAAAAGTTCTTTCATGGCAGCGCCGCGTTGGCTAAGACTTTCCATGTTCACGAAGATCTCGCCGTAAATAAGACTCCACACTTTATCTTTTGTATAGAAGTAATAAAGTGCTGCATTATAATAGTTGCCGCTAAAAGCAGGATCTATTTCAATTCCCTTTTCCCAAAGATCGATAGCGCTATAATCATTTCTTTGCCAAAGCAATTCGCCATACTCACTATACAAGGGACCGCTTTTTGGGAATTTTTTTAAACCGGCTTTGTAGATCTTCTCGCATTCTTTGGGATCTTCCAACGCTTTGTAAACATTTCCTGCGATTTGAAATGTCATCACATCGGCATCATCTCGGTTCACAATCGCCTTTACACCTTCCACTGCTTTATCAAAATCTCTTTTGAAATAATAAGATTGAATAAGGTCTTTATTATACTCAAGATTATTTTTATCTGCCTGCAACAGGCGGTTCAAAACAAGAATCGCATTGTCCCAATCGGCCTGTGCCATAAACCCACGGGCCGTTTGATGCAAGGTCTTTGGATCATCCTGCGCTACCAATGCCGATGAGCTAACAAAAAATAAAAAGAGAATTATCAATTTTTGCATAGTACAAAGTAAAATAAAAGAGACGTGGTGGTAATATCCCTGGTTAAAAGATTATCATTTATTTCACGATCTCAACATTTGTGGCTTTTTAGGGTCACAAAGTCCACCAAGAGTTCACGAAGGACACAAAGAAAATAAGATTTGTTACCGGTACGTTGTGTTCGTTGTGTTTCCGTTGTGTACTTTGTGTCCCCTTCTTCAATTTGAATATCTCTCAATAAAAATTCGTTCAAATTAAATGTGTCAATAATCCATCACGCAATTTTGGTTCAAACCAGGTGCTTTTGGGCGGCATCACCTTTCCGCTGTCAGCAATTGAAAATAGTTGCTCAAGCGTCACGGGATATAAACTAAATGCCGCTGCCATTTCACCGCTTTTTACCCTTTTTTCCAATTCTTCCAATCCACGAATCCCGCCAACAAAATCCACACGGTTATTCGTTCTTGGATCTTCTATATCTAAGATCTTATCAAGCACATTTTTTTGTAAAATGGTAACATCAAGCACACCGATCGGGTCCTTTCTATAAGTTCCTTCTCTTGCTGTTAAAATGTACCATTCATCTTCAAGATACATACCAAATTCATGTAGCACCGCTGGTTTTACCGGTTCAGGACTGTAAGTGATCATAAAATCTTCCTGCAATGCACCTATAAATTCCTCAGTTGTAAGATCATTCAGGTCTTTTACTACGCGGTTATAATCCAGGATCGCCAACTGGCTTTCAGGAAAAATTGTTGTCAGAAAGAACTGCGCATCCTCACTGCCCGGTAATTGCTGGCTCACTTTCGCTGCAGATGCAGCACGATGATGGCCATCCGCGATATAAGTATTAGGGACTTTTGTCGCAAATAAATTGGTAATGGAATTGATCACATCATCACGATTGATAGTCCAAATGGTATGTTTGATGCCATCACTTGCAGTAAAATCATATTCAGGAGCATTTTTTACTTTCCAGCCACTGATCAAGGCATTTATTTCCATTACATCGCGATAAGCCATGAACACGTTCCCAGTTTGTGCACGAATGGTCCGCATGTGATCTATGCGGTCTTTTTCCTTTTCAGGCCTGGTTAATTCATGTTTCTTTATCACATCCTTGAAATAGTCATCAACCGAAGAAGTACAAACCAAACCTGTCTGGCTTTTTCCATTCATCACCAACTGGTAGACATAATAACATGGTTTTGCCTCCTGGTACAATGTCCCGTTTTGGATAAATAATTCAAGATTGGCTTTCGCTTTATCATAAACCTGCTGGCTATGGATGTCTATACCTTCCGGAAGATCTATCTCTGACTTTGTTATTCTGAGAAAAGAGTAATTGTTGCCAGCCGCTTCTTTTTTTGCTTCCTGCGAATTCAAAACATCATAAGGTCTTGAAGCTACTTGTTCGGCTAATTCCTTTCTGGGTTTAAGAGCTTTGAAGGGTTTGATAACTGCCATATTCCGTTGATTATTTATTATTAATTATTGATTATTGTAAGACGCAAACAGGATACCTCATAATTAATAATCAGTAATTAATAATTCTATCCGCGATTCTTTGCAAATTCTTTCATAAGATCAGTGATCGCAACCACACTTTCGTATTGTAATGCATTGTACATGGAAACCCTGAAACCACCGACACTGCGATGTCCTTTAACGCCGATCATTCCTTCCTGTTTGCACAGATCAAGAAATTCTTTTTCCAGTGCCGGATCTTCCATTACAAATACACCATTCATGTTGCTCCGATCTTCTTTTGCGACAACACCTTTGAAGACAGGTAAGCTGTCAAGCGTATCATAAAAGAGTTCTGCTTTTTTATTGTTTACTTTTTCAATCGCTGCTACTCCTCCCAAATTTTTTAACCAGCGCAGTGTAAGCATTACAACATAAACTGCAAATACCGGCGGAGTATTCATCATGCTTCCTTCTTTGATATGATTCCTGTAATCAAGAATTGAAGGAATTGGGCGGGTTACTTTTCCAAGAATGTTCTTGTTTACCACGACAAGATTGACACCCGCAGCGCCCATATTTTTTTGAGCACCGGCATAAATAATATCAAACTTATTGAAGTCAAGAACGCGGCTCAGGATATCACTGCTCATATCCGCCACGAGCGGTACGCCACAATCGTAAGGAATTTCTTTCCATTGCGTACCTGCTATGGTTTCATTTGTGGTAATATGTAAGTAGGCAGCAGTTGGGCTGACCGAAAGCTCTTTCGGGATTGTTGTATAATTCGTTTCCTTAGCGGAGCCGGCTATTTCAACATGACCAAACAACTTTGCTTCTTTTATCGCTTTTGATGCCCAGGCGCCTGTATCGGTATAAGCAGCCAGCTCATTTTCATTAAGCAAATTCATTGGCACCTGCATAAACTGTGTGGTAGCGCCTCCATGCAAAAAAAGCACTTCATGGTCGGCATCAAGGTTCATTAGCCCTTTTACCAACGCCCTTGCTTCATCCATTACAGGTTGAAATAAAGTAGTGCGATGACCTACTTCTAATATGGAAAGACCAGTATTATTAAAATCAATTATTGCACGGCTGGCTTCTTCAAACACTTCTTTTGGTAAAACAGAAGGACCAGCGCCGAAATTATGGACCATTGCAGTTGTCGTATTCACGGTTAAAAAATTTGAAGATGCAAAGAAACAAAATTGCGGCCGGATACCCTAAATAAAAAGCCGGGCGGTCTTGATCAGCCCGGCTTTCATTTATACTATCAAAGGTTAGTCTATCACCACTATTTGTTGTACAAAAGGTTTGCCTTTTAGTTTCATTTGCAGAAAATAAGAGCCATTATGCAAATTGCCTGTTTCTATTCTGAAAGACTGGCGTGAATTGAATTTCCTGATGATCCTTCCATTAATATCAATAAGCATAATATCTGTTGGCGTGATACTGCCTGAATTGACTGTTATTTGTTGACCCCTGTGAACAAGCGTTGGTACAACCTTCACAGATTCTTTTGTTGATGCTTCAATTGTTGTACTAGTGAGCGGATTGCGGCCACCACCGGTTACTGTAATATTGAACGCATCATTCAGGCATCCGAGGCCATCGTTCACTGTATAATTCGTATTCACGAGGGGGGCGACGGTAATGGACCTTGTTGTTTCACTGGTACTCCAGTTATAATTACCGATCCAGCTTGCAGTAAGTTGTGTTGGTGTGCCCGAAGGAATGCTCAGGTTAGTTGTTTTATTTACATCTTTCATAATCGTAAAGTTGTCTCTTATCACACCATCAGAAGAGATCCATTTACCATCAAGACGATTTCCTTCTACTTCGAAAAATAGCGCACCACCAATTGATACATTTGAATAATACATTGCATTGTGAGGATAACCGGCTGACGAACCTTCTAACTGACCGGCAGAACCTGCAACGACGTAAACGATACCATTTACTGGATTTGTTGGATCTTTTACATAAACGCATGAATTAGCGCTTCCATCATATTTTGCACTGGATGTGCTCAAAGCATGTGTTCCCGGAACAAATGTGCTTTCGGTTCCATAATGCCCGTTGATTAAAAAGCTTCTTTCGTACGCGTGGCTGTGACCGGATAATACCAGGTCGACTTTGTAGCGTTCAAAGATCGGAACCATGCGTTGTCTCATATTGATCAATTCATTTTCAGTATCACTGTTATGAGAACCTTTTGTATAAGGCGGATGATGGAAATAGATTACTGTCCATGGCTGTGCATTATTGGCTAAGTCTTGTTTCAACCAAACCGCTTGCGGGCCAAGTGTATCATACAATCTTGTATTACCAGCTTCCCATCCATAGGAATCAAGTGCTACAAAATGAACGTTGCCATAATTGTAAGAGTAATATGCTTCAGTACCTGATGATACACCACCGGCTTGTCCTGCGGAAGGCAGGGTGAAAATATCATAGTAGGGAATATTATGATCAGCTTGTCTTGCCGCGCTATTTGCGTAATCATGATTGCCGGGCGCCGGCCATAACACATGGTTCTTTGTTAAGCTGCCCTGGTACACATTAAAGAAATTATTCTGGTACTCGGCATCAGTACCATTGCTATATGCATTATCGCCAAGCAATAACCATCCATCGGTATAATTGCTGCCATTAAAATTCAGGTAAGCGTTTCGCACATTGATCTCGTTTGTTGAATTATTTCCCATATCGCCCATGGCCATTATGCGGATCTTTTGTGTACTTCCGGCTGGCGGCATTGTTTTGAAGCGATTATTACCATCGCCCTGTAACACCTGTGTGGTAGAACCAATGTTATAATAATAAAGAGTATTTATAGTGAGACCGGTCAATGTTGCTATATGTTCTGTAGTTACCGTGTTATCAATATAAGATTGGGTAAGATTGCCCGGGGCATCGCCATAACTTACTTTAGTATTTGTAGGAATATCAGTTCGCCATCTTATCACGATGCTGTTTTGTAACGCACTGTTCATATAAGGGCCACGCGTGAGCGTTGCATCCCCGCCGGTATTGCCAATCAATTGAAGATCAAAACTAATATCACTACTGGTGACTGCATTCTGATGTATCTCAACGGCAATCACATTATTTCCCGTTACAAAAACAGATGAACTGAAATTGAAAGCTATCGCCGTAGCGCCATCATCACTCGCAAGTGTTGCCAACGTGTTGTATGCTGCACCCGCTGCCAGGTTGTTCCTGTAAACTTCCGAGCCGTTCACATAAATAGCAATGCCATCATCTCTTTTTACACTACCAGCAATTGAAGTAAGAATACTTGCATCGGCTATTGAAATTGTTTTACGGAAATAAGTAGTGATATATTTATTATTGGCGTCAGGACCATAGCTTACAGTAGTTGCTTCGTCGCCATCGCCATATCCAAGTTGTGCATTGCCCGAAGCCCATGCAGCATCGTTAAATGCCGCAGCACTCCACGCTGTCCCCTGGTTTGTTCCATTATCAAGGTATTTCCATGCTGAACCGAAAGCCACCAATGTTTGAGGACCTGTTGGCGGCGCAGCCTGAACAGTAAAATTCCATGTAGTGGCATCACTAATACCGGCATAATTGTTATCAGCAAGATCTGCAAATGCACCCGGTTCAATTTCAACATTCACAGCAGCGCTATAGCTGAAATCAGCGGGGTTAATCGTGACAACATTTCCAGAAACACTCACCGGTATCGACACAACGTCTATCGTTTGAATTGTAACACCACCTTCTTTAATAATAATATGACCAACGCCTTTTTGAACATTCTCACTAAATGTCAACACAAGGTTTGCATTATTGGCAACACCGCTTGCATTATCCAACGGTGAATATGAAATAACTGTTGGTGGGGTAAGGTCCGGCGGGATTATAGAAAAGTTCCATGTCGTTGCATCGCTGATGCCGGTGTAATTATTATTGAAAACATCTTTGAATGTTCCGGCAGCAATCTCGATATGAACATTAGCGCCGGCCGTAAAGTCGGATGAATTGATGGTAGCTGTATTACCCGTAACCGTAACTGCGACAGATGTTACATCGATCGTCTGTGTTGTTACTCCCTCTTCCTTAATTAAAATATTACCTGTTCCTTTCTGGATATTTTCATCGAACGTCAGTACCAGGTTTGCACTTGCTGAAACATTTGTGGAATTATCAGCAGGAGAATAGTTAGTAACTGATGGAGGTGTTATATCAGCGGTACCACTTAGTTGCAGGTCAAAGAAAAGATCCGGGCCATTATTTGCGGCCTGGTGGATCTCAACGGCGATCACATTCGTACCTGTTACCAGGCTACCCGCAGGTAATGATGTCGTTTGAATGACAGTTCCGTTGTCTGTGGCCTCATTCGAAGCTTTGGTATTATAAGCAATGGTGCCGGTTGGCATATTGCTCCGGTACACTTCTGTGCCATTTATATAAACCACTGCACCATCGTCTCTTTTTAAATTCAACGTAAAGCTGCTGTATAGAGACGCGTCTGCAACAGTCATTGTTTTGCGGAAATAAGTAGTGATGTGTTTCCTCTTGGTATTGCTTCCGAAACTTACCATTGTGGTGATACCGCTTGTTCCATAACCAAAAGCGGCGGCTCCTGTAGCCCATGATGCATCATTGAATCCAACACCACGCCAGGCAGTTCCCTGGTTGCTTCCGTTATCTAAATATTTCCATGAAGAGTTGTAGCTGACTAATGTGGTTTGCGCATTTAATAAAAAACAAAATAGCAATGCAGCAAATAACGATATCGAATGTTTCATAAAGTGTTAGCAGGTTTAAAAGTGAGTTTTATAAATATACAAAACGAGTAGCAAGATGAGAGTTTTGGCGGGGAATTCAAATCGTATAAGTACGGTTTATTCGTGATCCCGGCCTTTGATGGTTGCTTTTTTCCATGCATTATTCAATTGTTCAAACTCTTTCAGGTCGGCTGGTGAAAGTTCTTTATTGGAGAGGGTCTTAAGATCGGGCTGTCCAGCATTTACCCATGCAGTGTACCATAAAGAAGCGATCGCATAAATGGATTGGCGCATTCTTCTTTCGATCATTCCATTTAATTTTTTGTCATACGCCGTTGAAAAAGCCGTTGAATATTGACGAATGGTCACACCATTTCTCTCTTCAAAAGAAAATTTCTGGTCGGCGGGAAATGTTTTGCTTAATTCTTTTTCAAAAACTAACACCGAATCTGAGGCTTTAGCGCTTTCCAATACTCTTTGCCAAATGAAGTCGCCAGGATTTTTTATATAGTCAGCTTTGCCAATAAAAAAATCCCATTCCTTTTCAGCAAGCAATTCAGGGATGCGGCTTTCCCAAAAGCCATGAATACCTCGTTGATCTGTGAATTGGCCGTTATGATTACTGTTTGCATGAAGCGGTACATGTGCATCGGCAATATAATGACCGATCTCAGCCGATAATTTTAAGATCCGGGCTTGTTGTTTTTCTTTGAATGCCTCGGTCAACCTGTATAACATGGTTTGCACCCACCATGGTACTATGCCATATTGCATCAAGGTATCTTCAGTAAATTTTGTAACAGCATCATTCCATTTTCTTGGCAATTCATTAAAGGGATATTTGCCGTAACGATCGATGTCGATGTAATGCCGCGGTCCTTCTTCAGCAATAGCATAGCGTCGCATATCGGGGTCAACAGCGTGTTCGGAAATAAAATCAATGTTTTGTTTGTAGAGCTGCATCATTTCAGGTGGCAGCAAAAAGACCGAGTAGTAATTTATTTTCCGGTGACCATAAAATCCCCATGAGCAGAATAGCATCGAAAAGCCAAACAGGAAAAGAAAGAATATTACTCTTTTCATTTCTTGATTATTCTTTTAACTCTCTCACTTCAATTTGAATTTTTTCGCCGAGCCGCTTTAGTTCATTTACATTTTTAGTGTCAACGAATGTAGCGAGATAGGTATCTGCCACCCCGCCGAGCATCACCATTTTTTTATTGTACTGTTCAAGATAATCTGAAAGCTGTTCAAGAAAATCAGATGTTTCGTATGTTTCTGGCTTATTGGTCAGCATCCCAACCGGGACATTAAGTTGTTCAAATACCGGTAAGAATGCCTCACTCACTTCTTCAAACGAAGACTTCCAATCTATTACGAACAAAGCACCCGCATCTTGTAATTCATCAAACAATACCTTAGCAAAAACACTTTGTAAGATCTTTTTTTCATTCGAGTACATGGTGTCTCTTGGGTCTTCGAAATAATCTAAAGGGTTTGTTCCGGCGAGTTTTAGTTGATCTAAAATCTGATCTTTTTCAGGAGATTGAATTTGCGGGATAAGCAAGGCAATAAATTTTCCTGTAGTGGCAAGATCAAAATCCCCGGATAGCGTCCCTAGGTTTTTGATCATTTTATAATGACGTTTCGCATCTTTTTTTACAATGCGTTTAAGCTTGTCGATCTTTCGTTTTACTAACCTGATTTTTTTGGGATCGGTAACTGTTTCCACACCATCCGCTCCGATGAATTCCAGGATGCCAATATGATCATCCTCTCTTATCACCTTAAAGGTTTTTTCAGACAAGTTGTGTTTGATTATTATGTATTTACACGTAGAATTATTTTGACCGTGAAATCTAAGACTTGCCGGGCTATACTCTATATAGTATTGCCAAAAAAGACCATACTTTCCATACCCGATTTTTTCTTCGGTAAGAAAGGGATTATTCAAAACGATTTCATCAAAGTCGGCAGTTGTAATGAGCATGACAAGTCTTAAGATAATTCCTTCAATTCTTTTGTTTCCGTATGTCTTTCTGCATCGAGATCAACCACACCGCCGGTTACTGCGTATTTCATTGATTCACCTGATGAGATCCGGTTGATCCTTCTCACTTTATCGCGTGGTAAAATGTAAAGCTGTCCTGCAAAATTGTATGCCTGAGGTACATACACTGCCACCTTATCCGCACCTAAATCAAATTTTTGCATCTCTTCATCAGTAAGAAAACCAATGATCCAAACATCTTCAGAAAAAACATTTGCTAATACTGCTTTGTTGAATCTTTTTTTATCACCTGCGAAGGCTTCAAAAAAATCACGGGTGCTTGTGTAAATAAATTTAATACCCGGTGTTTTTTCCAGCCAATGATCGAAAAGATTGAATAAGCGGGATTGAATAAAAAATGTGCTCAGGTAGCCGATTATAATGATAGCTGCCAGGATAACCAAAAACCCAAGACCATAATTCTTTACTTCGTAACCAATAACATTTCCCTGCGCATCCCGCACTGCTTCACGAAATATTGGCACCCAGCTATCTACCGTCGAAATAACCCAGTAGATGGCATATATCGTAATAGCAAGGGGCGCGATGATGAGCAGCCCTTGCAAAAAGTATTGTATGATCTTCTTCCACCTGAAAGGCTCTTTGGGGACCACCTTTTTGAACGCGTTTTCCATGGGTCAAATGTAGCACAAAGAAAAATTGACGGAAGGCAAAAATCTAGGATGGAAACTTTGGCTACGTGTAAAGTTTCCTTAGTTTTGCCCCTCCCCGGATAATTATCAGGATTGAGAATATGGAAATACAAGAAAGAATCAGGCAAAAAGCGGATGAGTTGTTCCGTCGTTATGGTATCCGCTCTGTGACAATGGATGAGATCGCTACCCAGCTTGGCATGTCGAAAAAAACGATCTATCAATATTATACGGATAAAGACCAGTTGGTAGACGCAGTGGCCGTAGATGAAATTCAGTTTTCCCAGGAATCCTGCATGCGGGACGCAGCCGTTTCATCAAATGCCATTGAAGAGATATTTCGTGTCATGGAATTTGTTGAAGTGATGTTCAGGAACATGAATCCCTCCATGCTGCATGATCTTGAAAAGTATCATCCGCTGGGATATAAAAAGTTTCTTGATCATAAGAACAAGTTTCTTTATGAGATGGTAAAAAAGAATATTGAAAGGGGAATTAAGGAAGAGTTGTATAGATCTGAAATAGATGTGGAGTTGATGAGTCGCTACAGACTTGAAACGATGATGATTGCTTTCAATAGTGATCTGTTCCCCAATTCAAAATTTAATCTTGTGAAACTTCACAAAGAGATCCTGGAGCATTTCTTGTACGGGCTTGCCACCTTGAAAGGATATAAACTGATATTAAAATATAAGCAACAACGATTAAACGGGTGACCTATGAGATATGTAACGAAAACAATTTTAGCAGCCTTTGCTTTTTCAAATCTTGTTCAAGCAAGTTTAAAAGCGCAACAGGTTTACCAGATCACAGCAAAAGATGCGGTTGATATTGCGTTTAAAAATGTCACAAGTCTTAAAAATGCAAAGCTTGATTACAACATAGCTGAGGCAAGAAATAAAGAGATCACGGGTTTGGCTTTGCCACAGGTTGCGGGTTCCTTACAGGGTAATCGTTATTTATCATTACCCGTGATACAATTTCCGGATGCAACTGAGTCCTTTATTTACGAGATATTGAGGGAGAATCAGGTAAAAGATGGCAATGGAAATACTATAACAAAGACAGTTGATCCGACAGTAAGAAACGTAAGTTTTTTAACTCCATGGAATTTGACGGCGGGTATTGCCGTAAATCAATTGTTATTCGAACCTCAGGTATTTGTTGGTCTGCAGGCAAGAAAAGAATTGCTTACCAACAGTGGGCTCCAGGTAAAAGTCATAGAAGATAGTGTGAGAGCAAGCGTATATAAAAATTATTACGCCGTGTTGATCTCACAAAAGCAATTGGTTTTTGTCCAGGAAAGTATAAAGCGTCTTGAAAAACTTGCGAGCGACCAGAATGAGATGTTTAAGAATGGTTTTGTTGAAAGACTGGATATCGACAAAACAACGGTTACATTAAACAATACAAGAACCACCGAAACCCAG
>Ga0075419_10000984_pt1 | contig 18399 bp, 18 predicted proteins | sample SoiMetdeltSBSDD3_FD_76900 | JGI IMG/M metagenome (GOLD analysis project Ga0075419, IMG submission 76900) | Bulk soil microbial communities from a Populus tree surrounding site in Tennessee, USA - Soil MetaG P. deltoides SBSDD3 | ecosystem: Environmental > Terrestrial > Soil > Tree plantation... | reverse complement strand
TACTTTATGCATTACCCAATGTACCAGCCAGCTGCTGAAATCCAGCGCAAGAACCCCGATAATAATTGAAAAGAAAACATTTGCATTTGTCCAATAAACAATACCAAAGGACTGTTCCCTGCACCAATCGCTTAACATCACGATCAATATAGCAAGAGCGGTATGGATGATGAGGTGAATGACCGTAAACACAAAATTAACTCCTGCATGACGGAGCTTGTTTTTTTTATAACTCAGTTTGATCAGCGGAATAGCTCCTTCAAGTATCCAGAATAATAAAAGCCCCCCAACAAGAAAGATCATCCGCTGTACGGGATGTTTTTCAAGAGTCTCAAAATAATTTATAATGTCCGCCCACATCAGTAGAGATTTAATAAGCTAAAAGTTACGAAGTAAAAAGTATATCAGGAAACGTGTTCATTATCCCACTTTGTTAATAGTTCCAATGCCCTGTCCTTCTGTGCTTCAGGTACCATTAATTTAATTCCTCCGAATATTGGAGAAAGAAAAGGTGCGGTTGTTATTGTGTGTTCATCCTGGAGATGGCAAACAATGTCTTCCTCTTTTAGCCGGCCCATTATTACGTAAGCGGAGATATAATCGTTAAACTCTCTTACTGCTACAAGGTTCATTTTATAAAAATAAAAAAGCCGCTCCAATGAACGGCTAAAGAATTTATTTGCGAAATTATTGATTCAGCATCAGCGGCATCACCAGCATCATGAGTTCTTCATTCTTTTCCTGGTCGGTTGGCTTAATAATTCCGGCCTTGGTTGGTGTAGAAAGCTCCATTTTTATATCATCACTGTCTGCGGCATTTAACATCTCAATTAAAAATTTTGCATTGAAAGCAATTGCCAGGTCCTCGCCATCATAACGGCATTTCATTCTTTCATCACCTTCAAAACTGAAGTCAACATCCTGTGCGGTCAATTCAAGCTCACTGCCGGCAATGGTAAGCACAACCTGGTTAGTACTTTTGTTACTGAAGATAACAACACGACGCAAAGCCCCCTGGAAATCATTTTTATTAACTACCAGTTTGTAGGGGTTATCCGTTGGAATTACAACTTTATAATCGGGAAAACGTGCATCGATAAGGCGGCAACTCATTTGCGTAGTGCCATGCTTTACAAAAAAGTGATTTGTGTTGTAGCTTATTGAGATCTCATCATCATTTGCTGGCAAAGCAGATTTTAAAAGTGTTAATGGCTTTTTGGGAACGATAAAATTGTCACCTTTCGGGCAACTTACATCAATCCTCTTATATTTTACAAGGCGATGTGCATCCGTTGCAACACACTGCATTCCTTTTTTATCAAGCTCAAAAAACACACCGGTCATGGCAGGACGCAGATCATCATTACTTACTGCAAATAATGTTTTGTTGATAGCGGTGATCAATGCAGATGATGTTGCCTTAAATGACGTGGTGTCATCTGCAGAAGGTTCTTTTGGAAAATTATCAGGGTTCTCTCCCATCACTTTGTACTTACCATTGTCACTGGTGATCTCGACGCCAAAATTTTTGTCAATATTAAAAGTCAAGGGTTGGTCAGGAATATTTTTTAAACTGTCCAAAAGAATTTTTGCAGGAATACAAACCTTACCGCTGTCTTTGGCTTCAATATCCATTTGAATTCTCATCACGGTCTCAAGGTCAGTAGCGACAACGCTGAGCTTATTTTTTTCTACTTCAAATAAAAAATCTTCCAAAATCGGTAATACGGTATTAGCATTAATAACTCCGGAAATGTGTTGCAGTTGTTTCAATAAAGCCGAAGAGGAAACGATAAACTTCATCTTGCAATTGGTTTGGGCGAAGCTAATGATTTTTGAATTACAGCCAATAATTATAAAAACCTTGTGGATTATTAATCCATAGCAAAAGTCGGGCTTAAATTTGCCCACATTTTTTTAATGATAGTCAGGAAAACACTTACCAAAGAACAGGCATACCAGAAGTTAAAACACTATTGCGCTTACCAGGATCGCTGCCATAGTGAAGTAAAATCGAAAGCATATTTGCTTGGGATGAAGAAGACCGACGTTGAGGAACTAACATCACGACTAATTGAAGAAGGGTGCCTGCATGAAGAACGGTTTGCAAGATCTTTTGCAGGTGGCAAATTCAGAATGAAACAATGGGGAAGAATCAAGATCAGGTCTGAATTAAAGAAAAAACAGATCAGTAGTTATTGTATCGCGGCAGCACTGGAAGAGATAGACGATGAGAAATACAATGAAACTCTTCACAAGCTGGCTATAAAAAGATGGAATTCGGTAACGGGGCCCGGTACAAACCTGTTTGTGAAGATGACAAAGACAAGAGACTTCCTGACAATTAAAGGATATGAGCCGTTGCTGGTTGCCAACGAGATCAAAGCTCTTGCAGAAAAACAAAAAGGCGCAGGATAGCGCCTTTCTTTTCGTAGAAAGATGTTTTATGGCACAGGAGCAAAGGGCTTTTTTGCTTGTGAGGCAGCCCTTACTTGTTCTTCGGTTCTTCCACCCGGAGGACATTTTTCCCTAAGAAATTTCCTAAACAATACGCCAAGGTGTTCAAAAGTTCCTTCGCCTTCACTAATATTATGCGTACGATTCGGATAACTCATCATCTGGAACATCTTTCCATTTTTCACTAATTCATTTATCAGCTTCTCAACGTTTTGATAATGTACATTATCATCACCCGTTCCATGAATAAATAATAGATCTCCTTTCAAATTTTTTGCATGAGTTAATGCCGCACCTTTAGTGTAATCTTCCATATTTTCTTGCGGTAATCCCATATATCTTTCCGTATAAATATTATCATACAGCAAAGAACTTGTAACCGGCGCAATAGAAATTCCTGTTTGATATTGATCGGGATATTGGAACATAAGGTTAAGTGTTGATGAGCCACCACCGCTCCATCCCCAAACAGCAACACGGGTTGTATCAATGTATTTCCATTTCATTACTTCCTTAGCACCCATTGCCTGGTCATGAATATTTAATTGCCCTATTTTTTTATAGATAGCTTTTCTCCATTCTCTTCCTTTTGGGGCAGGAGTGCCGCGATTATCTAATGAAACCTGTATATAACCATCATCTTCCATATTTGGATATAAGAAATTACTGGCCGTGCCATAGCTGTCATTAACTGTTGTGCCCGCAGGCTCGCCATAAACAAAGAAAACAACCGGATATTTTTTTGTACTGTCAAAATTCTTTGGTAACACTTTCCAGCCATCCATCGTTACTCCATCCTGCGTCGTTACTTTGAAAAATGACACATTACTTTTTTCCTGGTTTTCTTTTTTTATTTTTTTGGCAATATCATCACCTTCTTTAAAAGGCTTGTGATCCGGCAGTGTGACCCACTCGGTCAATGGAGGGGTATAATAATTTGAAAAACTATGACGGGCGAATTTTCCATTGGGGGAAATTTCATAAGAATGGGTACCCTCTTCACCCGGCGGCGACATTCGTTCAGCAGGAAAAGCGCCATCTAATTTTACAGAATATAAAAAGCGCTGCGTAGAATTTGCCGGCGATGCATAAAAATAAAGAAGACTATTTTTTTCATCAATATTTAAAAGATCAATTACATCGTAATTGCCTTTTGTGATCAGGGTTTCTTTTTTCCCGTCTTTACTTATGCGGTATAAATGACGCCAGCCATCTTTCTCGCTAGTCCAGATAAACTCATTTCCTTTTGCGATCCAGTCCCAACCTCTTACATCACTTCTCCATTCATTTATTGTTGACACCCACGCTTTATCAGTTTCTGTAAATATCACTTTTGCATCGCCGGTCATTGTATTGCAAAGCATCAGCTTGCTTTCATTTTGTTTGCGGTTAACCTGCTGTAAAATAATTTCAGCGGGACCACTCCACTCCATACGAATAAGATAATTCTGATTAGGCTCGCCGGGTATGTTCATCCATTTTGTTTGTGCCGTAGAAATGTTTACAACACCAATACGGGCAGGTGAAGGAGGCTCGCCAACCTTGGGATACTCAACAGGGATCACCTGGCTATACACCGAATCAGTTGTATTCAACATATAGTAATCACGGATCTTATTTGCATCGATCTGCCAGTAAGCAATGCTTTTGCTATCAGGGCCCCAGCGAAAACCATTCCGGCAAAAAAACTCTTCTTCATACACCCAATCAAATGTTCCGTTGATCAATTTTTTTGTTCCGTTATCACTGGTAAGTTTTTTAATAATGCCGCTGGCAAGATCTTCTGAGTAGATATTCCTTTCACTTACATATGCTATCTTTTTACTGTCAGGAGAGAATTTTGCAAACTGCAAAGATGCGGCCGGCCTTCCTTTGCCCATTTGTTTTAGATTACCAGTGGAAAGATTCAGTAACCAGTAATCGCCACGGGTAGGGTAACGCCAAACCTTTTGTGCATTTGTATAGATCAACGCCAGTTTACTGTCAGGAGAAAGCTGGAAGCTCCGGGGCACAAGGGTATCTCCATTTTTTGTAATTAACTGCTTACGACTAATGAAAACTGTCTTATCCTGCGAAGGCAATTCGATCTTTACGATCTCTTTTTTTTCAACGGCGTAATATGAACTACCATCGGCGGTCCATTTAGTTGCTGGCACTCCGGGCTGAGCAAACAGGATTATAAAAGCAAATTGTACAACGACCAATAGACTGAAAATCTTTACATTTTTTCTAAACAACATATTGAAAATTTAGCCTGAAAAATACAGAAATACGAGGAGATGAAAAGGTTAATGTGATGGATGGAGGGGTGTGGCTATCAGGGAACTTATATAACTTCGGCGTGTATGTATAAAGGTAGTAGCATATCTTTTTTGATTTTTCTGTTATTACAGATTGCTGCATCGGGCCAGTTCAAAGTAAGGGATCTTAAAGGAGGATCGGATCCAAAAAAACCGAGTCTTACCTTCCCTATTTTTATGAGCAATAATAAGGCGGTTGATAAGAAGATAAACGAGCATCTCCAGGAGGAAATCCTTACTACAACCACAACAGCGACTCCAGAAAAAAAAATATTTGATGAGATAAAATTTATTCCCAGCAAAGGATCAACTGGACAATCAGGGTATACAGACATGTCATACACTATTGAAATAAATAATAAGAATATCCTGTCAATAGTTTTAGAGATAGAAAGCTTGGGAGCCTATCCAACCTATTATAAAAGATATTTTAATTTCAATCCAAAAAATGGAGAACCGCTATCGGTAGAAGATATTTTTACTGTAGAAGGCATAGGTCAGATCAAAAAAATTCTTATTGAAGAAAGAGATAAAAAAATAAAAGAACGGATCAGCGAGATCAAAAGAGATGATGAAAAACAGTTTGCAGAGGACTCTGTTTTTATTTTTGAAACCTTTATCAAATGCAACGACGAAGCGCATGAAAAAGATTTTTTTATCAGTAAAGAAAATATAATCTTCTATAAGGAAGACTGTTTTCCCCATGCATGGCAGTCTTATGGCGCTGGCCTTGATGTTATTTTTTCAACTAAAGAAGTAGAAAAATATTTATCAGACTTTGGGAAAAGGCTTTTATTTACAAAATAAAAGAAAGATAAATGTCGACACTCACTATAACAGGCATTCAAACAATATTGCACTGGGAAGACGCTGCGGCAAACCGGAAGATGTTTGAAGAAAAGATCAATAGCATTACTAATAAAACCGAGATAATCATTCTTCCGGAAACTTTCAGCACAGGATTTAGCATGAAACCGAAAGAGCTAGCAGAAACGATGGATGATGAAACGGTAAAATGGATGAAGCGAATAGCTGCTGAAAAGAAAGTCATTCTTACGGGTAGTGTTATTATTAAAGAAAAGGAAAATTATCATAACAGGCTAATATGGATGTTACCGAATGGCCAGTATGGCATTTATGATAAAAGACACTTATTTAATTATGCAGGAGAAGGAAAAGAGTTCACGCCGGGAACAAAAAGAGTAATTGCTTCTGTAAAAGGATGGAAAATTAATTTACTGGTTTGTTATGATCTGCGATTTCCTGTATGGGCAAGACAGCAGTTACAGGAAGAAAGTCCCGAGTATGATGTGTTGATCTATGTTGCGAATTGGCCCGAAAGAAGAAATCATGCATGGAAAACATTGTTGCAGGCAAGGGCAATCGAAAATCAATGTTATGTTGTCGGCGTAAATCGTGTGGGGCATGATGGAAATAATACGTATCATAGTGGCGATAGTATGGTCGTTGACCCAATGGGCGAAGTCCTATACACAAAAGCACATGAAGAAGATATTTTTACAATGACTCTTTATAAAGAAAAACTGGATGAAGTAAGAGTAAAACTTCCTTTCTGGAAAGACGGGGATGATTTTATCATACAACCTTAATGAAACAAGTATTTACCAACGCAACTATTTACACGGGAAAAGAAATTCTTTCCGGCAGCGCTATTCTTGTAAATGAAGGCGTAATCGTTGGGTTCGTTTATGACACAGATATTCCCGATGATTATGAATTACGGGATCTTGGTGGTAATAATATTGCTCCCGCATTTATCGACCTGCAGATCTATGGTGGTAATGGTCATTTATTTTCTGCAAACCCTTGCATCGAAGCAATAGAGGCAACGTATAAGTATTGCTTAGAAGGAGGGGCATCAAAGTTCTTATTGACAGCCGCTACTAATTCATCTGCTGTATTCAGCAAAAGCATTGCTGTTGTTAAGCAGTATGTAAAAGAAGGGGGTAAAGGATTGCCGGGGCTTCATTTAGAAGGACCATGGATCAATCCCGAGAAAAGAGGAGCACATATTCTTGAGTATATTCATAAGCCGACATTAGATGAGGCAAAAAAACTCGTTGATGAAGCGGAGGGAGTTGTAAAAATAATAACTCTTGCACCAGAAATGGTAGATGAAGAAATTGTAGATCACTTACAAGCAAATGAAATTATTGTGTCAGCGGGTCACACGAATGCTACATTTCAGCAGGCTATGAAAGGTTTTGAAAAAATTAATATAGTGACACATTTGTTCAATGCGATGTCACAATTTCAAAGTCGAGAGCCGGGGATGGTTGGCGCTATCTATGATCATCCTTCGGTGCGTTGCAGTTTGGTTGCGGATGGGGTACATGTTGACTATGCAGCTATTCGAATCAGCAAAAAAATACTGGGAGACAGGATCTGGCTAATCACTGATGCCGTTGCGGAAACATCAACTGGTCCTTATCAGCATGTTTTTAAAAATGACCGGTACACGTTACCGAACGGGACATTATCAGGATCGTCATTAACAATGATGAAGGCCGTAAAGAATTGCGTCGATCATATCGGCATCGATATTGAGGAAGCATTGCGTATGGCATCATTGTACCCCGCAAGAGTTCTTGGTATTGAAAATACAACGGGGCTGATTGAAAGAAACTACGAAGCGTCGTTTGTCGTTTTTGATAATGAAATGAATGTTATTGATGTGATTTGATAAGCTCCATTACTTTTTCCATCTTATAATCTACGCCGCGACGAATTGCTTCAGTTGTTGGCAGGGCGATAACTTCAGGCTGAACACCTCTCCCATCTTTCGGAATATTTTTATCTATAACCAAACGGAATAAAGGAAGGCGAAAACGAATAGCTGTCTGAGGTAATGTCAGATCAGGAATTAGCCACGCTGAATTTCCATATGCACCGCCGCCGGTTTCCTCACCTACTACTATTACATTATCCTGTTGTTTTACTGTTTGGGTAAACAATGTGGTTGCCGAAAAAGAATTTCCTCCCGTTAAAATGTAGACGTTACCATTAAAATGGTTTTTCTTTTTAGGGTTAAAATAGTGTCGTTCAAAATAGCCAAAATGATATTTGCCATCCTTCTTTTTTGCCGTCATTAATAACATGAACAGTCGATTGAAGAAATAACCATCAATATATTTTTTGTAATGGCTGTTTCTTGTATTTGTATAGAGCGAATCGGCCACTTTAAATTTTCTATCGACAATAAATTTTGTGAGGAATGTAGAATTGGTAACGCTTCCGCCCCCGTTGCCACGAACATCTACAACAAGATTTTTTATTCGCTTCCGCCGCATTTCTTTGAATGAAGTTCTGAAGAATGCCTTGAGCCTTAAATTGCGGCTAAAGGAACCAAGATCCATAAATGCAACACGGTTTGTCGAATCTACTCTCAAATTTCTTGTCGCTTGTATGATCTGCTTTTTTCTTTCACTCCGACTTATTTTAGCAAAACGGGTAATGGCGATCCGGTTCGCTGTATCCGCTCTTGGGTTGTAAGAGGGGATCATCGCAGACTTTTCAATGCCATCATTTCCAAGATAGTCAATAAAATAATTTTCTTTTTGCCCAAATACAGAAGTAAATGCCGCACCAAAACCACCACGATTGCTTAATGCCTGGTATTTATGAGTAAGATTATGACCGTCGCTGGAAATATATTGGCAAAGAGTATCCAGGATAGTTGATATGGGCTGATTGTCTATTTTTTTAACCACAACACCTCTGGTAAGTATTGAATCTTTCCTGATAAGATTAGCGGCAACCGTAGCCGTATCATCGGCGGTTTGGATTCCCGGCCATATCTTTAAACTCAAAGGAAATACTTTATTAGTATTTGTATCACGATATTTCATAAAAGCTTTTGAGCTTCTTGTTACCGTATGTCCACAATTGATTTTTGAAATAACATAGTTTAATACTTTCCGGAAGTCTTCTTCATTCATTGAATCTTTGATCTGGCCTTTTCCCCAGTCAAAATAATTATCCATTTCATCCTTTGGTGTGTACCAGTAAACACCAGGGTGTGATTCTTCCAGGGCGCCGCGAAAAATCGTATAATCTTTGCTCAGTTGTTCAGGCGAATATTTTTTTGAAGGAGAGAATGAAGATTTGGAGATGGAACAGGAGGTGAAGAAGACAATAGGCAATAGACAACACACAATAGACAAAATATAGGGGGCTGTCCCAGCAAAGGGTTTTGTTTTTTGCCAATTGCCAATTGCCAATTGTATATTGAATAGTATTTTCATAGACGAATTCACCTTTTCTTCAATGTATCCCAACCCTGAGCTGTGATGGGGAATGTATGATTTCCTTTAGTAATAATTTTTCCTCCTTCGGCGGCATCGGTCATATGACCGATCACACTAATTTCTTCACTTAAAACGATCTTTTCATAATCAGATTGATGAATGGTAAACAACAATTCATAATCTTCACCGCCGCTTAAAGCACAAGCAGTCGGGTCAATCTCAAATTTAAAAGCCGCATTCTTAGTTTCTTCTGCGATAGGAATTTTTTCTTCATACAACACACAACCAAGATTACTTTGCTTGCAAATATGTAATATCTCCGAACTTAACCCATCGCTTATATCCATCATTGATGTTGGAATGATAGCTTGTTTTTCAAAAAAATCAATTATGTCTCTCCTTGCTTCAGGTTTAAGTAACCGCCCTACCACATAAGACTCGCCTTCAAGGTCAGGTTGTATAGATGGGCTTTCTAAAAAGATCTTTTTTTCTCTTTCTAAAAAAAGTAAACCAATATAAGCTCCCCCAAGGTCGCCACTCACACAAAGCAGATCGCCTTTTTGAGCAGTACTTCTTTTTACAAATTTATCAGGGGTTATCTCGCCAATAGCCGTTACCGAAATTATAAATCCTTTTTGAGACGAAGCCGTATCACCGCCAATAAGATCCACTTCGTATTTTTCACATGCCGCATACACGCCTTCATAAAATTCATCAAGGGCTTCAACGCTAAAACGGTTGCTGATGCCAAGACTCATGGTTATTTGGGTTGGTGTTGCATTCATAGCGTACAGGTCACTCAGATTAACTATAACGCTTTTATAACCCAGATGTTTTAAAGGGGTGTAGATTAAATCAAAATGTACACCCTCGATCAGCAGGTCTGTGGTGATGACTGTTTGTTTACCAAAATGGTCGATCACGGCCGCATCATCGCCAACACCAACTATTGAAGAGGCGTTTTGTAATTCAATGTTTTTGGTCAAATGCTCGATCAATCGAAATTCGCCAAGGGTAGATATTTCTGTTCTTTGTTCACTCATAATGCAATTTCATTTTTTACAACTCCCAACAATTCATCATGGATTTTACCGTTCGTTGCAATTATCCTGTGTTGATAGATAGAAAAATCTTTTCCTTCATGATCGGTTACTTTACCCCCAGCTTCCTCTACCATCAAATAACCAGCGGCGCTATCCCAGGGCTCAAGTTTGTGTTCATAAAAGCCATCAAATCTTCCACTGGCCACCCAGCAAAGATCAATACATGCAGATCCTAATCTTCTTACTGGAATTCCTTCTTTTATAAGTCGTCCAAAAACTTCCAGCGGACCATTCGGCATATTTATATATGTATAGGGAAAACCGGTAACCAGGCATGACTTTACTACACTTGTTTCATCACTTACATAAATTTTTTCATCGTTGAGCCAGGCGCCATTTCCTTTTTCTGCAAAATATAATTCATTTAGAACAGGGGCGTACACTGCCGACATGACGATCTTTTTATCTTTTTCAATAGCGATCGCAACACAACATAAAGGGATGCCGTGAGCAAAATTCACCGTGCCGTCAATGGGATCGATGATCCATTTATAATTTGAATCCTGTATATGTTCACCTGTTTCTTCAGCCAATACCTGGTGTTCGGGGAAATTCTTTTTAATGATGTCAATGATTGCCGCTTCAGAAGCATGATCGGCTTCTGTAACCAGATTATTTACTCCTTCTTTGTGTGAAATCTTAAAATTGCTATTAAAAAATCTTTTCAATTCCGCTCCACCGGCCTGTATCGCTTCCAAAATTGTTTGTTTAAGCATGGGCAAAGATATAACCGATTTCAGATTTTAAATTTTAGATTTGATCGAAGGAAATGCAACTATCAATCATAATAGTAAACTATAATTCAAAGCTTTTACTTGAACAGTGTCTTATTTCTGTAAAAAAAGCAATGACAGGAATCGATACTGAAATAATTGTTGTGGATAACAACTCTGCCGATGGAAGTAAAGAGTATTTGCCCTTAAAATTTGATTATGTAAAATTTATTTTCAATGCTGAAAATATGGGCTTTGCAAAAGCATGCAATCGCGGGTTTAAAAGCTCTTCAGGCAAATACATTCTTTTTCTAAACCCCGATACCATTTTAACCGAAACCTGTTTAATGGATTGTATTTCATTTTTTGAAACGCATCCTGATGCGGGTGCTGTGGGAGTAAGAATGCATGATATCAGACGACGATATTTAAAAGAATCAAAAAGAGGAGTGCCAACGCCGGCCACCTCGTTTTATAAATTATTTGGGCTCGCCTCTCTTTTTCCAGAATCAAGAACATTTGCAAAATATTACCAGGGTCATTTACCTGAAAACGTAAATAACCTCGTTGAAGTTTTATCTGGTGCATTTATGATGATAAGAAGAGAGGTGTTTGAAAAAATAAATGGTTTTGATGAAGATTTTTTTATGTACGGAGAGGATATTGACCTGAGTATTCGTATTAGCCAATCAGGGTATAAGAATTATTATTTGGGTAAAATTACTGTAACACATTTAAAGGGAGGAAGCACAACATATGATTATAAACACGTGAAAGATTTTTATGGAGCAATGAAGTTGTTTGTAAAAAAGCATTATAGTAAAAAACCGTTATGGTTCGTTTTTCTATTGTATGCAGGTATAAATATTCGGAAAATGCTGGCAACGGCGGGATTGATTTTTCATCGGCAGGATACTATTCGGCACATCATTGTATATTCGCCCCGTTCATCATAACAATCGTAACTTTAAAAACCTGAATGGCCAACATAATTGATATAAAAATTCCAAAGGCAATTGCTACAGCGTTACGTCTCCCGGAAAATGATCCGCGGCGGCAACAAATAAGAGTTTTGAAAAAGTTGTTACGTAAGGCAAGATTTACAGAGTTTGGTCAGCAATATCGCTTTGATGATATTCTTTTAAGTAAACATCCGGTAGAAAGTTTCCGGGAACTGGTCCCTGTTCACGATTATAATAAGATTTATTCTGATTGGTGGAAAAAAACATTAGAAGGCGTACCCGATGTAGCATGGCCGGGTAAAATTAAATACTATGCTCTTAGCTCGGGGACGTCGGAGGCAGCAAGTAAATATATTCCTGTTACAAGAGAAATGTTGCGCAGCAATACGGTAAACTATTTAAAACAGCTCATTACGCTTTTCAGTTATGAACACCTGCCTTACAATGCAATGACAAAAGGTTTTTTGATGATCGGCGGTGCTACAGATCTGCAAAAAGGAAAAGCAGGATGGTATGCAGGAGATCTGAGCGGAATACTTGCTAAAAAAAGACCATTCTGGTTCCAGACATTTTATAAGCCCGGAGGAAGAATTGCGGCGATGAAAGACTGGAAAGAAAAATTGAATGAGATTGTTGAGCATGCCCGTGAATGGGACATTGGTTATATAGTTGGTGTGCCTGCATGGTGCCAGATGTGTATGGAAATGGTGATAGAGCATTACAAAGTGGCAAACATTCACGAGATATGGCCTAACCTCGGATTCTTTGTTCATGGCGGCGTGGCGTTTGAACCCTATAAAAAAGGATTTGAAAAATTATTGGGTAAACCCATAGTATATATCGAAAATTATTTGTCGAGCGAAGGATTTATTGGATATAAAACAAGAGAACATGCAAAAGGGATGAAGCTTGTTCTTGATAATAATATATTCTTTGAATTCGTCCATTTTGACGATAAAAACTTTGATCATGATGGAAATATTATCCCGAATCCGGAGACAAAGATGATCCATGAAGTAGAAGAGGGAAAGGAATATGCGTTGTTGATGAGCACCAATGCAGGCGCGTGGCGATACCTGATCGGGGACACTATAAAATTTGTAAACGTTGAACACAGCGAAGTGGTGATCACTGGTCGAACAAAACATTTTCTTAGTCTTACCGGCGAACACCTGAGCGTAGAGAACATGAATAAGGCCATCGAGCTTGTCAGCGAAGAATTAAATATCAGCATCCCCGAATACACAGTTGTTGGATTTCCTCATCAGAATTTCTTTGCACACAAATGGTATATTGCCAGCAACGACACTTGCAATACGGAATTGCTCAAAAATAAAATTGATCAACACCTGCGCAAGCTCAACGATGATTATGCTACAGAAAGAGACAATGCATTAAATGAGATTTTTCTTGAAAAACTGCCCGAAGAAAAGTTTATGAAATTTATGGAGTTGAAAGGAAAGCTGGGCAGCCAGCACAAATTTCCTAGAGTTATGAAAGGTAAAATGCTTGCGGATTGGAACAAGTTTCTTGAAACAGGTAAGATCGTATAAATTATTTATGGCGAACCATTGTACATGTGTCATAATACTCTAGCAAAGAAATTAGAGATTTAGCTTTTCAGTTGGTTTTTATCAACGTCATTAATATTATTCTTACAATCCTGCAACGTTTCGTTGAGCCCAAAATAAATGTGGCAGTGTTGATTTCATGACAGAAGCATTTTTAAAAGGAATAACCCTTGGCTTGCTGCTGAGTATTTCAGTGGGTCCGGTTATTTTTTCAATTATTAAACAGAGCCTGAACAGCGGTCATCGCGGAGGCATTGCATTTATACTGGGCGTCTCAGCTTCAGATATAGTACTTGTGTTGGTCAGTAACGTTTTTACACACATGTTCACCTATATAGTAAAACATAAAAATTTTATTGGAATAGCGGGCAGCATATTTTTAATTTCAATGGGAATCTTTTTTCTCTTCTTTAAAAAAATAAAAGTTGATGATAGCGGCGTGCAGGTTTTACAGCTAAGCAAAAAAGATTATATAAAAACATTTTTATCCGGGTTTTTTATGAACTTACTTAACCCTGCTGTTTTTATTTTCTGGCTCACAACATCTACTACTCTTATTACACTTACAAACGAAAACCGGATCATCGCATTTGTAACATGTCTTTCATTTGTACTGGCAACGGATGTTTTAAAAGTGATGATGGCGCAAAAGATCAGGAAAAAATTAACTCCTCACAATATTCAAATATTAAGTCGGATTAACGGGCTTGTACTTCTTGGCTTTGGACTCGTGTTACTTTGGGGATTGATTTTTTACGGAGATAGAATCTAAAGATTATTTTGCAGCCGATGAAAGCACAACCACTTTTAAAAAAACTTTGGAAATGGGCGAAACGGGTTTTCATTTTTCTCTTTTTCTTCCAGCTATTCTGTATCATTCTTTTTAAATGGGTAAATCCTCCTATTACTATGACACAGTTTGTAAGTTATTTAAGCGGCGATGGTTTAAAAAGAGATTATGTGGGACGAAACAAGATATCTTATAATGCCAGGCTTGCCGTCGTTGCTTCGGAAGATCAGGTATTTCCCGATCACAGCGGGTTTGACTGGAAGAACATTAAAAAAGCAATGGCCTATAACAAGAAAAAACCAAACCGCGTTCGTGGAGCAAGCACCATAAGTCAGCAGGTAGCAAAAAATGTTTTTTTATGGCAGGGAAGAAGTAAGATAAGAAAAGGGCTTGAAGCTTATTTTACTTTTATGATCGAATTGATCTGGGGAAAGAAACGAATCCTTGAAGTGTATCTGAATGTGATCGAAATGGGAAAAGGAATCTACGGCATTGAAGCGGCCGCCCAATCCTATTTTAATAAGTCCGCACTGTTATTGACGAAAGCTGAAGCCGCAATGGTCGCAGCTTGTTTACCCAATCCCAAAACCTATACGGTTAAACCATTATCAAATTATGTGGCACGCAGAACACCATGGGTGATGCAACAAATGAATAATCTTGAAAGCGATCCTGATATTCAGAAAATAATAAGCAATACAAATGCGAAAGAGAAAAAGTAATTATTGAACTCTCAATTCAATATTTTCGCTATTGTGTGTTACGAGATAGTTTTTTGATCTGATCCCTAAGCGCAACACATATTTTCCAGGAACTAAATTTTCAAAATCTAAAGGAATCGTAAAAGTAGCACCCGGAATAATTTGCTGTATGGTGAATCCTGTTTTTATTTCTTTTACAAGGTTTTTGCCTTTGAAAACACCGGCATACACTTCTGTTTTCAATTCTGGAACTGCATCTAAAAACATTCGATAGCGATATGGAATCCTCGAGTTGCACTGAAATTGAACTTTCCTATTTTTACTGATCTCAATATATTTTTTAGAAGGAATAATTTGAATGGTACCCAACGCTGCATACATTGAATCCATTGTCAATCCCACCCACCCCTTTTTTGTATGTACTGAATCTGAAAAAGTGTAGATACCATATACATCTGCTAAAAAAACTTTTTTGCCGAGCAGGTTGCTTTCGGTTGGCCAGAAATTATAATTGTTTCTTCTGTCCCAATAGGGATTATGTGAGTGTGATGGCTTACCACTATAAAACCAAAACATGGATGCCCTCTGGTAAGAGTTATTGAATACGACAGGAAGATCTCCCGTTTTTTCTGCAACCGTTTTTGCCCATGTTTTATTATAATGAAATCTTCCTTTCGTTGAATTGTTTGGCCCAATATCAACAATAAGATAAATACGGCCGGCAATGATGAGTAAAAGAGAAATGAATGCAAGTATCCGCAATGGTTTAATCCATGAAATTTTATCAACAATAAATTGATGACTTAATACAATTAAAGGAATCAATGCAGGCATTGTCCAATTCGTTTCCACGATGCCGCGAAAAGAACTTATTAAAAAAATAAAATAAACACCGATCAATGTAAACTTTAATGCGTTTTCAGTTTGATCTTTTGGTTTATAAATGAATGCTGCAGGCAAAAGAATGAACCCGGCTAATGGTCCGGCAAGAAGTAATTGTCCAAGCAAGTATTCTGTGGTGTAAGAAAATTTATAAGTACTGACATTGCTTTCAAACAAATGATAACGAAAGCTCATCCAATCATGGTTCCACTGCCAGTATAAATGCGGCGCATATAAGAGGAGAACAAAAAAACCGGCAAGCCATGTTTGCCAGCGTATTAATAATTTACTGTTCGACAAAATTGTAAAAAACACAATTAGCAGTCCATGATATTTAGTATAAAAAAGCAAAGCGATGGAAAAACCGAGCAATAGTGCATTTTGCCAATTGATCTTTTGTACAAAACGGCGGTAGGTATAAAAAAATAAAGCGGTAAAAAATAATAACGGGGTATCAGGCACGGCAAGAAAGCCCACCATTTGAAGCGCCCCAATGCTCAAAACGATTGTATAAAATAAGAAAGGGTTTCTTTTTCCGATTAGCGATTCTGTTATTAGAATTGTAAATGCGCTGAGCAATGCGCAAATCAATCTTACGCCTAATTCGTTATTAAATAGTGCATAACCAGACTTGATCAATACTGCGATCATTGGCGGGTGATCAAAGTATCCCCAGGCAGGAAAACGTGAATACACCCAGTAATAAGCTTCATCAGCGATCAGCTCTGTTGAAGCGGACTGCACTACTGCAAGCAATAACCAGGCACTATAAAAAAGTAAACGATGGTGCTTTAGTCCGAACGGACTCCTTTGGAGAAAGAATAAATTCATCGATGACGAAAATACATGATTTATGTTTCGAGCAGCTGATCAACCGCAATGATCGCTTTTTGTAATCTCTCATCATAATCACCGCTTATATCCACCCAAGGCGTCGATTGATTTATCATGATGTCTTTATAAATAGTATACAGCTTTTCTCTTGGTGCCGGATCAGGATATTCTCTTAATTCATCTTTTACCCAGGGCAGATCGATATTACACAATAAATAGAGGTCATATTTTCTTCTTTTGATCTGCCCGAGTATCCAGTCATGGCATTTACCAAAAACAAATTCACACCACACTTTCATTACGTACATGTCTGTGTCGATGAAGAGAAGTTTGGAGTTCGGAGTTTGGAGTTCGGAGTCCGGAGTTATTGAATTGACTTCCGACTCCCGGCTCCCGACTAAAGACTGAACATACTCGTCTTCCATCGCAAGTTGCCCTTTGGCAATATATAACAGGTCATCATAAGTATAATCCATACCATGAGTAAGCAAGAATTCTCTTGCAAATTCGGGGCACCACTGGGTATTGTAATGTTGTGCAAGCAGTTCACACAATGTGCTTTTGCCTGTCGACTCGGGCCCAATAACAACCACTTTTATCAGCGGCTTTTGCTCCATGCTGGTTTTGCTTTCAATACTTTTTTATAAACGGGACAGTTTTCTTCATGTGCATTCGGTAAATAACCAGTGCTCATTAAAAACTCATTTACTATTTCACCACCTGTAAATCGAAATGTTTGCTTGAATAGTTTTGTCCAATCCTCCCTTGTTTTCGGGTAATGATGGTCTAACCATTTTTTGAACGAACCGGATTCTTTCTGTATCCTCAGAATGGTTTTTGCGTTTTCGATAGCCGCATTAATTTTTAACCGGTTGCGGATGATGCCTGGATCATTCATCAGGCGATCAAAATCTTTTACTTTATAGGCAGCTATTTTCTTTATATCAAAATTGTGATAGGCTTTTCGAAAGCTTTGTTGTTTATTTAAAATTGTTGTCCAGCTTAATCCTGCCTGGTTAATTTCCAGGACAAGCCGGCAGAACAATTCATTGTCATCATGAATTGGGAATCCATAATGCTTGTCATGATACTCACGATGGACATTGTATTCATCAGGATTTAAAGAGTCGATGTATTTACAATAGCTCATAATGTTATTTTAATGTAGCTCTTCTCCTCCATTCTATTAACCCAAACACGGCCATGACAAGTAAAACAAGATAGTAGACACTTGTAAAAACATATTGCTTCACAAAATATAATGGTATAGAAGCAATATTAGTAGCGATCCACCAATACCAACTTTCTACTTTTTTCTTTGTCATCAACCACATGCCCGTAAAAGCAGTTGCGCTGGCAAATGCATCTGCCCATGGAATAGCACCTTTTGCGAAACTTTGTTTTAAAAAAGAAAGGGCGACAAATATTGTTATATAAAAAAATAGAAAGAAGAGTAGTTGATTAAACCACATTTTGCTATCAGAATACGTCACATGCAATATAAATTCCTTTTTTTCATTTTTGCGTAGCCACATATACCAACCCAGGATACTCATAACCGTATAATAAAAATTTACCGATGCTTCGCCATAAAGGTCTCCTTTAACACTTAGATATATATAAATGGTGGTATTGATTAAACCAACGGGATAAACCAGGGTATTTTCAAGCCGGCTAAACCACACACTTGCAATGCCTGCAAACACAGCCAGGTATTCAAGCCATGTTGTGTTTTTCATTCCCTCGATAAATTGTTCCCAGATCTGCTGTATGCCCACTTATTTTTCTTGTAAACATAAATAAAAAAGCAAACCTTAC
>Ga0075419_10000982_pt1 | contig 18417 bp, 16 predicted proteins | sample SoiMetdeltSBSDD3_FD_76900 | JGI IMG/M metagenome (GOLD analysis project Ga0075419, IMG submission 76900) | Bulk soil microbial communities from a Populus tree surrounding site in Tennessee, USA - Soil MetaG P. deltoides SBSDD3 | ecosystem: Environmental > Terrestrial > Soil > Tree plantation... | reverse complement strand
ATATAAAACAAGAATATAAAATAGAAGATCAAAGATTTATTCTCTTATCTTATGAATGTCTTCTCTTTTAAATGTATATACTACTAAAATAAAATGAAAACAAACTAACCTATGATGGTTACATTAAAATTTGATTTCGAATTTTATAGTTTTATAATATTAAAACTTTTCTTTACTTATCGAAGTAATTAAATAATTACTTAAATGTGATACAGATTCGTATTTGTAACTTGTATACCAATATCAACTTAAGAATTAAAAAACTAGTAGTAAGTCCTAAATCATTGGAGTACGTAGAAGACATATGTCCAAATCAAAATCTATGTTTAACCCACACGATACAATTGTAAGCAGAAGAGCCTCTGGAATTTTACTTATTTTTGGAATTTTTGTATTAATTATTGGATTAGGAACTACACTTTATACAATGAATAATAATTATGTAATTTATTTATCAGGAATTGGAATAATACTATCTATTTTTTCATTTTTTTACATAATAAAGCAATATGAAAGGTCTATTATCTTGAGACTCGGGAAATATCATAAACGAATAGGACCGGGAATTAACTATAGGATCCCTTTTATCGATAATGTCTTGGTAATTGATATAAGAGAAAGAGTAAGAGAATTTAAAGCCGAAAGAATGCTTACAAAAGATAACGTCCCAGTAACAATTGATGCGATTTTGCGCTATAAGATAATTGACGATAGGGCAAAAGATGCTATTTTAAATGTAGAAAATTTTAATGAAATGATTCAACAAGTTTCACAGACAACATTAAGGAATAATATTGGATCATCTTTATTTCAGGATATATTATCTAAAAGAGAAGAAATTAACCTACACATCAGATCAATTATATCTAATGAAGCAAGTAATTGGGGAATAGAAGTTGTAGGAGTTGAAATTCGTCAAGTAATTATACCACAAGAATTGGAAGCGGCTATGTCAAAACAAGCCCAAGCAGAACGAGAAAAAAATGCTAGAATTATTTATAGTGAATCAGAAGTGCTTGTAGCAAATAAATTTGATGAGGCATCAAAAGTATATACAAATAATCCTGTTGCATATGCATTAAGACAATCAAATATGTTGTTTGAATCTATAAAAATTCAAGGTAATACAATAGTAATGGTTCCTTCTGAAACTTTGAATTCCTTGGGTTATGGTAATTTGGCAATGACTGTAGCATATCTTGAAAATACTAAAAAAGCAGCTGCATCTACACTGGAACAAAAAGAAAAAAAAATTGACAAGCCCTTAAAATTGTAAAATAAGAAATTTAGATATAACAAATGTTCAAAGAATTAATGCCATATAATTATTGAATATATCTATACTTTCATTTAGTTCGATAAAGCAATTTATTAGAATATAATATTAATGTTTTAGTAATAAAAAATAATAACAAATAAAATTTATCCTATATAAATAATAAATTATGAGAAATAAACTCTTTTTAAGAGTTTTTAGAAACTTCCAAAACCATCATCATTAAGTATACTTATAATTCCCATTTGTTAATAATCATTTTTAAATAGTCAAAGTCATCTATTCACATCCTTATGTTTGAACCCAAAAGTTGGTTTAGAAAATTAATTGTAATAGTTAAGTCCTTTATCGAGTATTATAGGTTCTACATTTCCTCCATTCCCATTTTCTATTCCTGTTTCCATTGCTCTATAATATTTGTAATATGGATAATTAGAAAAAATCTTTGCAGGAATCAGATAATTTATGAAATTTAATTATATTTTATAATTATCTTCTATTAATAATGTTGTTATTCATTAAACCATATATTTTTATTTTTTTGTCATTTATTAAGTGATCAACAATAAAAACAAGTGGGTTTCATCAATTTTATAGGTAAAAATGAATAATGAAATCGATGTAAAAGAAGTTGCTTTTAACAGTATAATTCAGTGGTTATCTGATATTGGTTTTATAATAGAAAACAAGGAGATAAATAAAAATCCTGAATCAAAAATACAATTTGAATTAATTGTATCTACAGGAATAGGATATCGTTATCCTTTTCGTATCACTTTTACTAACTTACTAAAGGATATATTTGTAATTAGTACAAATATTTCACTTACTGAAGAAGATGCAAAATCAATACAATCTATGAAAAAGAGAGATCGTGAACAAATCTTTATGGATTTAAGAAAGTTAATTTTTCCCTTACATATAAATATAGAAACTCCGTTTCCGAGAATATTTCTATATAAAGAAATTACCCTTGATTCTGTTTCTACTAATAAACAGTTTCTAATTGATGAAGTATATAATTTTCGAAATGCTATGGAATTAGTAAAAATAAGATTTGATGAATTATATTATTCCTTTTATCCGGAAGGATCAAGAACAGATTATTCAAATTAACTTGTGTGAAGTGGTAATAAGTTTTTTATTAATAGTTTTATCATAACGGCTATTTTTATTCTTCCTAAATAATTAACTTTTTTATCTCATTAGTCTATAGATAAATCAGTTATATCCTGCAATTCTGAGCGTCTTTCTCTTAGACTATAGGTATGATGGAGAATTTTTATTATGTAATATGTCTATTATATAATTAGTCTCTAAAGTTTATAAATGGTAGTTCTAATTTACTTAATTATTATATTTATTTATCATTCAATAGCAAAACTATGCTATCTGATAATTATAAAACAAGAGAAAGGGGATTGAGACTATAAAAAATGAAAAATAAGATTCGTATAATAAACAATTTAGTTAATCATCAAATATTTAATTATATCATAACAATTGTTATATTACTACAAGCCATAGTATTGGCATTTGAAACTTTTCCAGAATTTAAAGATTATATTTCCTTATTTGAGTACATTAATGTATTTGTATTATCTGTTTTTATTATTGAAGCAATATTAAAAATGATTGCCCTTTATCCACATTCATACAATTATTTTAAGAGTGGATGGAATATTTTAGATTTCATTATAATTGTTCTTTCACTGCTACCTCTTACAGGCGGTTTTACTACAGTTGCTAGATTGATCAGGCTATTACGAGTTACACGTCTAACAAATAGATCGAAAGAGATGTCGGTAATGGTTATGACAATAATCAAATCCTTACCAAGTATGATTAATATTTTTTTACTTCTGTCTTTACTCTTTTTTATTTATGGTATTGCAGGATATCATCTATTCAATACCATCGATTCAGAACATTGGGGAACACTCCCCAAGTCCCTAATAACATTATTCAAGATTCTAACTTTAGAAGGATGGGTCGAGATAATGGCACCAGTAACAGATGTTAATCCATTAAATGGAATTTTCTTTGTAAGTTTTATTATAATAGGAACATTTATTGTTATCAACATATTTGTTGCTATTATCGTAAAGAAATCTGAAGAAGCATACAAACACATACAACAGGAATTTTCACATTCTGTGACTCAGAATGAAATATTAGAAGAGTTAAAAGAAATTAAAAAATTGATGGAAAATCTTGAAAAAAGAATACCTAAGGATAAAGAAGAAAATTTTAATTAAAAATATGATAATCAATATTATTCTAGTAAATATTTAGAATTTACTGTTATTAGTTTAAAGAACAAAATGTTAACCATAAGTTAATCTGATGAAAAATATATACCTTATAATGAGAAATTATTGAGTATATTTGTTACATATAATGAAATAAAGCTAATGCTATGATAAATCCAAAAGAGGAGGATAATCCAATATGTAATTCTACCCGTTTATATGCTTGAGGTATAAGCTCTTCTGTAATAAAAGCCATAAGTGCACCAGCAGAGAAGCTTATAATCATAGATAACTGCTCAGGATTTAATGGTTTCTCCAAATACCATCCTAATGGACCACCAATAGTAACTATAACAAAAACATATAACCATTGGTTAAAAATTTTTAAGTTATGTTTAGAGTCATCAACCATTCGTTTTGCTCCTTCCATGGTCGCTGTTAAATTACCTAGAAATAGCGCCAAAACTGCAGACGTCAATCCCTGAAGATTTAAAGCTATGATGACACCAATAAATATGGTTTCTGGAAAGCTATCTAGAAATGTTCCTATGATAACCGTTTTAGATGAACTAGTATTCTTGTTTTTGGTTTTAGATTTATACCTTGTCTGAAGTATTCTGTTGATCACACTGAAAACAACAGCACCAACTACAAACCCAATTACCATAGTAATAAAAGAGCCTTCTCTTATTGCTTCATCAATTAATGAAAAAGCTATTGTTGCAAAAAAAATTCCAGATGAAAACGCAGCTAAATCTGCTCTAATTCTTTCTGGATAATGAATAAAAATGGAAAGAATTGCCCCAATGAGAAAGGCGCTAGAAACTGTTATAGACAGTACTAATGTATTGAAAATTTCTAAAGCATCAGTATACATATACATATTATTTAAAATTACATTACCAATTTGAACTAATAAAGAATAAAAGTATTCATTAAATTTAAAGTAACTAATTTTAAAAGCAAATGATAAAAGAGATCAGAACAACCATTTTTTATATTCCAATTATATTATCTAAAAACTCTTGTTTCTTTTTATTAGATTTTCTTGAACGCAATATGGTTAAAAAACCAATGGTTTTTTGGTATCTTGAAGAAAGTACCTTTAATGCTATAGATATACTCTCTTGCAATTCTGTTAGGTTCCTAATCTTTGAGCAAATATTCTATAAGATCTTCTATGATAATGAAATAGCTACAACTTATCTATTATTATAATACTTTAAAATTACATCAACAACTATATCAGTAATAATATAGAATATATAGAAAATTACAGATCATTAAAATTTTTTTACTTTACTCACGATCGGAATCTCCTATTTTAGTAGCTTCTTTTTTTGATTCTTTCTTAATCTTCTCTGGTACTTGTTTGAGTGTTTCTCCAATATCATTTTTCTTATCATTCTTATTTCCCTTTTTTACCTCATCTTTATTTTCATATTTCATATTAATATTATATTATCAATAATAATATTTAATAAAGTATTATCTATAGTTAAATATGCTTTATTAAAGTAAATATTTACTTATTTTCATGTTATGATATTTTTATCATACAATAGATAGAGTTCTCTATTTATAGTAATGTCCTTTATTATGTAATATTTTCTTTTCTACCATTAGCATAATCAACCATTATTTTTTCTTTGACTATATCTAAATCAATTTTCTTAACTTCTGTTACCTTTCTTTTAGTTATTATTATTTCTCCAACTTTTACCTTTCTTTTAGTTATTATTATTTCTTCAGCATACAAAGGGATTACTTTTTGTGTATTGTCATTTTGTGTGGTATTATTTTTGACATTGGTAAAATTAGTCTTTTCATCATCCGATAAGGACACTTTTTCACTACTTATTTTATGTATTCCTTTTTCATTTTTTGTATGCTGATATTTGTCCAGTAACTTTTTCTGTTCCTCTTGGTCGATTTCTTCATTTGTCTCATTTTCAATTCTGTTTTCATTAGTACTTCCTTCAACATATACAAAATCTAATATTTTGTCCTTGATCTGAGTAAAAATATTTTCCTTTGAATAGGCATCAAGCTCTTTTTCATTAACAAATAATTTTTCGTAGGATACAGGCACGTGAATCTTTTCATTATGAGTTATCCATTTTTTCTCTATTTTAATATCTTCTAATACTGTATTTTTAGAAATTGTGTATTTTTCCTCTAGAACTGGAATAACAAATTCTTGTCGATTCTCTACTTTATTTGCTTCTTCTACGTTAGTTACTGTTGTTGCAAATGAATTAATATTATGTTGTTTTACCTTAACCTTATCAAAATAGTCCGATGTCTTTTCTTTTACTGATTCAAATAAATGATCTACTTTCGTAGAAAATGATCCTTGTTGGTGTATTACAGATGGTTTAATTGTCATTCTTGAATCTTTTGATTTTTTTGGTGAAATTCTAATAGGATTGTTATTATTTTTATTTGTTTCATTATTATCAACATTTTTTATTTCGTTTTCAGGCATAGAAGAATTATTCTTTTTATTAAAATTTGGTAGTCCCATTACTAATTATGTACATAATATAACTTAAGTATGTTCTAACTTTTAAGATAAAATTGAATATATTTTATATATTTATATTTTAACAATATGATCTAGTAAATCTAATAATAAGTAGCTGAAATAAACTAGTATATCAATTGATATATTACATGTTGAATTTAGATAATTATGGAGTCTGATTCAAAAGATATACCTTGGAATGAAGTTATAAAAAAAGAAGCAGTAGGAATTAATAATTACGATTTAGGTAAAGTACAAGAAGTTGGCTCAGTTTCCATTTTAACAAAAAAAGGTTTTCTTAATACGGAATTTTTTGATATCCCTAAGAATTTAGTAGAACGTTATGATGGCGATAAAGTTTATTTCAAAATAAATGAAGAACAAGCAAGAAGTTTCTCTAAAAGAAATTCATCAATAACAACGGAAAACGATGAAGATTATTCTATTACTCAATCAAAAATTACAGGTGAGGTTGAAAATAATGAGATTCCTCCTCCTCCTTCTTCTATAGATAGCAAAAATAGTGATATTATTATCCCTCTTATGTCAGAAGAATTAGTTGTTACAAAAAAAGAAGTAATAGATGAAGTAACTATTACTAAAGAACCAACAAAGGAAACTAAAACAGAACAAGTTCAACTAATGCATGAAGAAATAAATATAGAAAGAAGACCAGTTAACAATTTAACAGATAGTGCTAATACTAGTACAATCAAAGAAGATATGCCTCCTATAGAATCAAAAACTGAGATAAAAATACCATTAAAGAGAGAAGAAATAAAAGTAACAAAAAAACCTTATGTTAAAGAGGAAATAGTAATAAAGCGAAAACCAGTAAGTGAAACACGTCGAATAAGTGAGGAAATAATAACAGAGCAGATAGATGAACCAGAAAATATATAAGAATGACTATTAACAATATTTATCTTAAAATTATAGATATACAATAATATAATGAGTTATTATATTAATCGTTAGTTCTGTATTCGAGATAAACTTACCTATAAATAGAATAAATTATACATCCATAAATTTAATAAACTTCTTGAATTTTACCACAATCTTCATCATTAGCATCTCTTTTTTATAACTTCATTCCTATCTATATTAACAGAACTCAATTATTACACTCTATAAGTTATTTAATATTTGCAAACAACTTTAATAAATTTTATTTGTTTGTACTTGCAGTAAATTAGGCAATTGAGTTTTTACTCATTAATTATTATGATTTTAAGAAAAAATTGGTTGTGAAACAGAAAATAACAATTAGTTTTTTTCCAATATCATATAGGTATATTCTTCTGTATCAGTAGGATCTATACGTAATATTAAAGCAGAATTACATCTTACACAATTTGTGTTAAGATATCCTTCTTGGCATTTGAATAAATTTTCTTCATCTTCTACAGATACATCATGTCCACTAAGTGTACAATTAATCTGTTTTAATGATGAAAGTAAAAAATATCCCATATTATTATTACGTTAATCCCTATAATTAACCTTGTCCTGTAAATTTATATAGTAATAAAATACTACTTATAAGTACTAGAAGAAAAAAACATTAGCTATCTTGTCTAATTATGTTAGTTGTATTTTCTTATAGTATCTTGTTTTTCCTTATCTAATTACTAAATTAAAAATTATAATTTATTTTTCATAATAATGTTGTTTATAAAGGACGAATAATAAGAATAATGGTAATTACATAAGAAATAAAATTCTTAAAAATTATTTTTGGGGGGTTATATTTTAAACTAGAATTGTTTTTTTGTTTTCTTGTCTAATAATTTTATATTCAAATTTATTTACAATAATTCGTGTCTAAATAAAAAAGACTAAACATAAATTAATATTTTCAAATGATTGAATGGAGGAGAATCATTATTAGACATTATAAGATAAAATTATCTTGGATACACTTGTAATAATTGTTAAAGTGTAATGAGTTTAAATTTAATATTGTTAAATTTTAATATTTTAAACCAACTAATAAAAAAGATGATATTTGCTTGGATGATATTCTACATTGTTAAAAATTTAGTATGAGGAATATTATTATTCTAATTATTATTAATTGAACTAAAAACGTGTGAAGCAGCTATAATATCTTCTATAACTGAATCATCTTTATCTAAATTATCTATAAATTTAATCTCACAACATATCAAATCTCTTCCTCCTCAAAAATAAAGATACAAAGATATGAAAAAAATAAAGTCAGCTTTATATGATAATCTCCAATGGTGATATCTAATATTCAGATTCATATACAGCTTGAATAGGCATATCATAAACTTAATTGTTATTAAATATTACAAATTTGGTAATATTATCTGCTAATAAATAGCATAATTTTAAATCAAGTAGTTGAAGTAGCGGTTTTATTAATTTTTAAATCTATAATACCTGGTATGTCCAAGATATCTATTTCATTTGCCATTTCTTTAGCTTCTTGTGTTTCATCATTCTTACTATCCATACAAAGTTCATAAAATTTACACCAAGGGCATTTTCGATTTCTAATTTTTTCTTGGAGTCTTGGTAATATAGTAACCTCTTCATTTTCTAGAGCTTTCAGAAAAAGATTCTTTCTCCTAATCATTTCATTTTTTAAAATTTCTCTGGTAATATCAGTAGCCGGTAGAAATATTTCCCAACTTTCTATTTCAGGAGATTTTGAATTGAGAGGTCTGAAGAAATAATCTCCATGAGAATCACTTTTAATCCATTTTAATTCTTTAATATTATATTTTATAGAAATAATTCCTTTTTCTATTCCTGTTATTACAAGATAGTATAGTAATTGCCTTAGATAAGATTTAAATTTATCATCAGTAACATTCAATCTTTGTGTATTCATCGTATCTTTTAATTCAACAATAATATCACTATTCATTATGTCAGGTCGTCCGGTCAATCCATCCATTTCTAATTCTGATTGTGATACTCCCAAATCTGCAAGAGTAGTAATAACTAATTCACTTGCCTCTCCTCTTACAAAATGCTGGACAGTTTCATTTGATATAACATCTAATTCAGGTAATTTACGAGTGTAATACTGTTTTCTTATACAGGAAGAAGGAATAATATCAGATACATGTACTTTATTATCTAATCTTCTTCTTTGTTCATATCTTTCCTTAAGTTTATTTTGTAATAATGTACTAAATTCATCATTTTTGCTTATTATTATCCCCATTTTCTTTCATTTCCTTTTTATATTAATAGAAATACTGGAATATAAATATATTTTATGTGTCCAGTAAGTATGATATCTCATCTATTATTTAATAATTATCCATCTGAATAAAGTACACTCTAAATTCAAAAGTTATGTAACAATTGCTTTAATAAATTAGAATAAATTAATATTTTTTAAATAAGCATATTCATTTATCAACATTTGATATTAACTATTTTGAAATATTACCTTAAAATGATAATGATTATAGCTCATTCTAAAATTACCAATTACATAACATATTATATTATAAATTTAGTAATCCATTTAAATGATAATATTTTTTATTTCCTAACACAAATCACTAATGCACTATAACTAGTTTCTCTATTAAAATTATGTATAAATCCATATTGAACTAAACATCTGTAAGTTCTAATTCTCGATTTTCTGTTAAAAAAGTAGTTATTTTTTCCAAGACTTTCAGGAGAGTCACTTTCAAATCCTCTAATATATGAAGTTAACTGATCTGTCTTATCTTAACTCGTTTGCATGTTAAATAGCAATTCTTCACTTTTAATTATAAAATACTTCAAAAGATGTCATAGCATATATAAATTTAGATTAGCAGAATACAATAAAAGAAATTAATTAAATTTTATTTAGGTTTCATTTAGGTTTGATAGTTTTACTTTAAACTCAGCAAATTTTTAGATATCACAGTAAAAGAATAGAGTATATAAATAAATCATTAGAGAATATATTTATTAAACTTGTCTTGTCTTCTGTAAATTGTTATATCTATTGAGATGGAAAAATAGAATTTTAATGATCATTTTAACTCAATTTATTTATCTACTAATAAGAAAGGTATTTAGACGAAATATTTATAGAAAGTAGAACAGAAAGTAAAAATTTTGAAAAAAATATAATATCCTAAACTTAAGTCAAATTATAAATATTGAGTATAATCATATTATCCTGTATAGACTTGTAGTTATTTCTTTAATCATATCGCAATAATTTCTAATTTTTTAAAATGGTTAAATATTTCGCCTACATCTTTTTCCAGAATATCATTATAAAGTTAAGATATTCTACCAACTAAGGAAACCAAGTATAACAAGTAAATATCGCAATAATATTAGGAATTAATAAAGACTATGACATCTTCTTTTATCTTTTGGACATTTATATAAAATTTCTCGATTATTATTCTAAATATTTATATACTAAAGTTATACATATCTTTTTTCCATAGTTGTTTAAAGGTTGTATTGTATATAATTAGTATGGCTGCTCGCACTATATGGAAAGGAAGTATATCTTTTGGACTAGTCAACATACCTATTCAGGTTTTTGTAGCGACACAAAAAGATGAATTTTCCTCTTTTAATCAATTAGACGGAAAAGGGCACAAAATTAAGTATAAAAAATGGTGTCCCATAGAAGAAAGAGAAGTTCCTTGGTCTGAAATAAAGAAAGGCTATGAAATTACAAAAAATAATTACGTTGTACTAGAAAAAGAAGATTTAGAGAATATCAAATTAAAAACTACACATACAATAGAAATTAGTGAATTTATAGATTCAGAAGACTTGGATCCTCTATTTATTGAGAAGAACTATTATATCGGTCCTGATGCTGGAATAACAAAGAAGAAGAAAAACACATCTCCTTCCAATAACAAAGCGTACTCTCTATTTATCAAGATTCTCAATGAGACTAATAAAGTAGCTATAGGTAAGGTAGTATTAAGAGATAAAGAACATTTGGTTGCTTTAAGATCATATCAAAGAGGTCTCATAATGCATCAGCTAAAATATCTCGATGAGATAAAACCTATGGATGAAGTTGAAGGTATTTCTAGCAGTCAGCAGCCTAAGGTAGAAGATAAGGAGTTATCTTTAGGCAAGACATTAGTCGATAACTTAACTAGTGAACAATTTGATATAGGTAAATATTCAGATACTTACTCTAAAGAACTTGAGAAACTAATAGAAGCAAAATCTAAAGGACAGAAAGTTACTGTTAGGGAAGAAGAAGAAAAAGCTGAAGATACTGCAAACTTACTCGAGGCTCTTAAAGCTAGCATTAATGTAAAAAGCAAGCCCCGTAGACAAAAGAGAAATTAGTGGAGGTTGATAGTTAATGCTTTTTGTCATAGTAAAAACAATAGCATCCGTAGCAAAATCAGAACTAGGATCAAAAAAACTATTCCAAATGAAGGTCTAAGAAATCCATGAATTTTAGAAATCAGAATGTAAATCTTGAAAAAAGTTATATTCGTCAACAGAAAGGACGTTTTAATTTATAGCTATAAGTAAAGGATGTAGAAATGCTGCTACTTAAGAATAGATTTATTGAGTTTTCTTTATTATACTGTTATTCTTCATCGTCAACCCCATCTACAACAAATGAATCAACAGATAAAGAAATACAGCAAAAACAACCACAACTAATAATTGATGTATTTGGTCAAGAGACTGAACCAATATGTACTTACCATAGATGTCGCCACAAGTTTTCCCTTCATGGTCTAAGCGGCCATGGTTGTAGATGTAAACATCCAATGAATAAGACACTTGGAGTATTGATGAAGTATGGTGAAGAAAAATATTAATTTATTATATGGGATTTGTCTAATCTTCTCAGTGAGATAAAATATTGAAGAAACTTATAATACAAATATTGAGGTTAAGCATTTGAGAATAAAACATAAAAATTAAGATAATAAAGGAATCGGTAAAAGAAAAAAGAAGAATGAAGAAACATATAGAAAATCATTGTAAATATTTCTATGAGAAATTTGTGACCTTTTGGTATGATATTGTTGACTAATTATATCATTAACGTTGTCTTATCTTTTTTCTTCTATATATTGTAAATTAGTGACATAAAATGTTAGATGAATATAATAAAAAAAGAGACTTTGGTAGAACACCTGAACCTCCAGGAAACAAAAAACGGTTAATAGTCAATAAAAGTAGCAGATTTGTAGTACAAAAGCATGATGCTAGCAGATTGCATTATGACTTTAGATTAGAAGATACAAAAGAAAGAGTATTAAAATCTTGGGCCATACCGAAAGGAATCTCACTTAATCCGAAAATAAAAAGACTTGCAGTTCTGACAGAAGACCATCCATTAGATTATTTGCTCTTTGAGGGTGTAATTCCTCAGGGAAGTTATGGTGCAGGTACTGTAATTGTTTGGGATACAGGAACATACACGTCAGAAGAGGAAATATCAGATCAATTTAAAAAAGGAAAGATTACTTTTACTTTATTTGGTCTTAAACTAAAGGGAAAGTTTACCTTAGTTAGGACTCATTTAGATAGAGAAAAAGAAGAAGGAAAACAATGGCTATTGATTAAATTAGCTGACGGTTTCGAATCTAATGAGGAACTAACTATAACTAGACCAAATTCTGTTTTAACCAGAAGAATAAATAAGGATTTAGATAAAGAAGATAAACCTTACAATAAAAAACACGAGACAAGAGTATATTTTAATAAAGCAATCAAAATACGTGATAATCAGCTAAATTATCCTAATTCTGATACTACTATTTTTTCTAACCAACAACAAGAAAAAATAGTAGAAGAATTTCCAACCACAATAAAACCAATGCTATCTACATTGGTAGATGAGCCCTTTAACAGCAAAGACTGGGTGTTTGAAGTAAAATGGGATGGAGTACGTTCTATACTATTCTTTAATAAGTTAAAGAGAACACTAGAATTACAATCTAGAAATGGCAGATTTATCACTCACAGATATCCAGAGCTAGTAATGGCATTAAAGTCGGAACAGATAACATCGTCAAAGCATTCAGCTATACAGTGTGAGGAATCAGTAATTTTGGATGGTGAGATTGTTGTCTTGGACAAAAAAACAGGGATACCAAGTTTTCAGAATCATCAAAGAAGAATGAATATTGATTCCAGTAGAGAAATCGAAATTTTATCTAGAGAACTACCATCAACGTATTACTTTTTTGATATTCTTTATTTAGATGAAAAAAATTTGCAAGATTTGCCATTTTTAGAGAGACGAAAAATTCTTTCAGAGGTTGTTAGGGAAAATACAAGGATAAAAAAATCTGATTTTATTGAAGAAATAGGTAAGGAGATTTTCGATACAACTAAACATATGGGATTAGAAGGAGTAATAGCCAAACATAAATCAAGCAAATATGTTCAAGGGATACGGTCTAGAGAATGGTTAAAAATAAAACATATTAAAACTCAAGACTGTATAGTCATAGGTTATACTAGAGGAGAAGGAAATCGAAAAAATTACTTTGGCTCACTTCTTCTTGCTGTTAATGATTCCAATGGTAAATTACAATTTGTTGGTCACACTGGAAGTGGATTTGATTTTTTGCTTCTTAAACAGATATATAATAAACTTCAAAAAATTAGGATTGAAAAATGCCCCGTTGATTATGTACCGTATACTAACCGAGACCCTTTCTGGACACAAGCCGAACTTGTAGTAGAAATAAAATTTAGTAATTGGACTAGTGAAAAGATTATGAGATCTCCTATTTTTCTAAGAATGAGAGAAGACAAAACGCCAAAAGAATGTTTTTTGGAAAGGGAAAAATATACTGAAAAACTAATAAAAACAGTAGAAGTAAAAAACAATGACGGAGAAAAAAATAATATTTACTATACTATACAGGATAATAACAATAATAATGAATTTTCTTCTTTCTCTAATCTCGATAAAATATTCTGGGACAAAACAATAACCCATCCACAAATTACAAAAAAAGATTTAATTGAATATTATGACAAAATAAGTGGATTTCTACTCCCTTATCTCAAAGATAGACCCCTATCGTTAAGTCGATATCCTGATGGAATTAAAGGAAAATCATTTTATCACAAAAATTGGAACCAAGAAAATAAACCATCATTTGTACAGACAGTAGAGGTTTATTCTGAATCAAGAGAAGACAAAATTATCAATTATATTATATCTAATAACAAAGAAACTATTCTATGGCTTGCAAATCTCGGTTGTATAGAGATGCATCCATGGTATAGTAGGATTAATAATTTTGAGTCCTGCAAAGAAAGAGATGACATATTATATAAGAAAAAATGTGGTTTGAATTTTCCTGATTTTATAGTTTTTGACTTAGACCCATATATATATTCAGGACAAGAAAAAAATAAAGGTCAAAAAGAACCAGAATACAATATCAAAGCATTCAGAGCAACAGTTGACGTAGCTTTTAACCTAAAAGAATTATTTGATGATCTAAAGATAGAATCATATATAAAGACATCCGGTAAAACAGGATTACATATTTTTGTTCCTATTGCTAATTTGTATACTTATGAACAAACAAGATCGTTTGCAGAAGTTATAGGTAAAATTCTTATCAAAAGACATCCAAGTAAAATTACTATGGAGTGGGATACTACAAAAAGAACAGATAAAGTATTCTTTGATCATAATCAAAATGCTAGAGGCAAGACAATAGCATCAATATTCTCGCCAAGACCTACTAATACTGCTAGTGTATCATTTCCTATTAAATGGAATGATCTATCACAGGTAGTTCCAACAGACTTTACAATTTTTAATGTTCCTAATACACTCAATAAAAAAATAAAAAATTCATGGAATAATATCTTGGAAAAAAAACAAAACTTAAATAAAATTCTAGAAAGTATTGAAGAAATTCTTTGAAAGAAAGTATGATTAGTAAAAACGTAATTTTTAAAATAATGTTGAAAAAATAATTGTTATAGTCTGATTCGTCTTCTAAAATAGTGGCCATAATATTCTAAAGAATATTTAAAAATCATTAACCATGATATACATAGAAAATTATAGTAAAAACGTAGATAAAGAAATAATATTAAATTTTATATAACTTCTTTAATACTAATTAAAACATACTAGTTAATGATAAACTATATTGTATTATTATCAGTATTATTATTTTTTTTAACAATATCTTTTTTTATTAATGGTATAAAGGTGGAAATTATTCCTATTGCTGCGGAAACTCCAATTGTTAAAATATTTCCAGATTGCGGAGCATTAAGTGCTCATAAAATCTTCTTTAAAGTCAATGGTTTTAGTCCTAACGGAAATGTTCATTGGGAATTTATTGATTCTAAAGGAAATATAGATTCATATGGTTATTTTGAAACTGATGGATTTGGTGGTTTTGAGGAATATATAATTGCTGAAGTAACAAAACCTGATATCTATATTTTAAGATTTTTTGATGATAAAAATAATAATTTTTTAAAAGATTTTAACGGATCAGAAGTTATTATAAATTATCAAATACCTTGTGCTAATTCTATATTTTAGTTTCCAATACATTACTAAATTGTTGGTTGATATAATTTTAATTATTTGAAAATTATTAGAAATAAATTCATATACAATCCCAATTAGGGTTATTTATGGCTATCACTCTTGAATTTCTTGACATCAATGAATTTAATTTTGGGAAATCTGATCTTGTTTTTGATAAAAGCCATACAATTTAAATGTTAGAAATAACTGATGAAAGTTTCTAAAGATATACCATTCGATCATTGTGAAACAAAGCTTATTAATAGTTATTTACTCCTCAAAAATTTACTCCTCAAAACCTAAAAAATGATCATTGCTCATACTAGTGCATTAATTTAAATATAATAATACAAACTTACCCGTCATACTACTAAAAAGATGATCTTGACAAATTTAGTGATGATATGAATACAATAATAACTTATAATATAAATAGTCTTAAACCTGGTGGCACGAATCTGAATATGGAAAAGGGCTAAATACTAAGTTGTTCGATAATTTTAAAATCAAGTAAAAACAATAACATCTTTAACCTTTGTTGTACATAGATAATTATGAGTTATTCAGAGGAAAATAGTAATCAAAATAATAGTGAGGAATTAGAATCAGCACAAAAAAATCAGAGAAAGGTAGGCTCAGCAGAATCTGACCCTTCAACTACAGGTCCTGCAGAAAATTTACGAGAGGAAGCAGCCCAAAATACAAGTGAAGACGATTCTAAAGAACCAGCATAAAATTTTTATATCCTTTTTTTTAAGTAACTACAGTCATGTAGATGTTTAATGGTTAATCTTCAATGAATATAAATTTAAAGTAGAAAACAGGTTTTAGAATTAGCCAGCATTATTTTTTCTTCAGGTAGTTAATAGATTCGGATTTCATTTTATTTTAATCTATAAATTTCTATACTCGAGATTTAATTAATAATATTAGTCTATTCTGTTGTAGATTATTCTTCTATGTTACTGGAATAGTATTTAATTCATTTAATCATTATTTTATGCAGATCTTTTTATAAGATCTTTATTTGTATAATTTCTAGAATTAAGTTGTTTATGATTAAAATTAAATGTCTATTGATATCAGAGATGAGTTGTAGATACTTTTATAATTAGTTATTAGCCCAATAGGAAAAAAGGTTATTTCGATAGATGCATCCTTCAAGAGATTATTAAAATTATAAAAATGATAAAATCGAGTTTCTGACATTTGAATGATTATTACTTGAAAAAATGAAAAATCTAATTCTTTGACATCTATAAAAACATCCTAAATGAATGTACTAAAAGAAGACATATTTGTCTATTGTTATAAAAAAAGAACAAATTTGCGAGAAATTTGTTAAAAATAGATACAAATTAGAATTGTTAAAAATAACTAATTAAAGTTTATTTAATCAAAAGCAAATTTAATACATTCAGTAATCATAATTAATCTCTCTGATTAACTCCTCCACAATTCACATCTATACAATCTAACCATGGTATACATTATAGGGTATTCTAAATTTTCATCTTATATTTTAAAAAGAATTTTATAATTTGGTAATCTTGCCCAAGAGAATAACCAACTGTTTGAACATACTACGATTGCTCTAAGTATATACCAATTTTATTTTGAGGATACAGGGGGGATTGTTATACGTAATATAGGTATTACTAATTGAATGTAGATTGCATACAAAATCATATATTTGATATATGCCAACCTATATCCTTTTTTTAATTCATTATTAATAAATAAAAAAAACTCATTTGAATTGCATAATATTAAATAATAATAAACATACTCTTTTATTCTTGTTTGTGCATATGTTATTGAATATGAATAATATTCAAAAATTTGGGAGTATCTAGGTATATGTTTTTAGATATATTTATAATTGCAAGAGTTTTTAATATACTATACACATGGTTAGAACACAATATAATAGATAATATTTTGAACTTTAGTAAGGTATTTGGGAATATACTGATCTTGATTAGTGTGGTTATATTTCTACTAATACTTGCATACATTACAATAAAACATTTAAAGAAATTACCAAAGTTTTATTCAATAGTTATTACAGATATTGATGGAAATAACATAATTCTAGAGGGACTAAGAACGAAATTTACAACATATGATGCTGCTAAAAGTTATTCAGAATTTTATCGTGATATATATAAGAAACAATACAAGTTCTTTGTAGTTGGTAGCAATAAAAGATATAATATGGGATTTTTGGATGTTGTAACTCTGCCTCAAAAGGCTTTTAAAGCAAAGCGGTATAATTCATAACCTCGTTACAGCCATAAAGCCTTACCAGATCTTTGAATATTATCTTATCCAATAATTGTAATTGATCATCTTTGTATGTTCTTTATCACGTCTTCACAAGGTAAAATCGAATGCACGTGGGAATATAGAGAATCTTTGTGAAAAGTATGAAGGACTATCGTTTTAATGAACATGACCTATTTAAATTTGCAATTAATTAAAAAATAGTAGTGATAGTTACGATCGATAGATTTACTTATGCATTTCATGATTACGTATTTAATTAGTGATACAAAAATGATGGCATTAAATTTTAAAATCCTATAAATTAATTATAACAAAATAGTAGTGATAGTAGAAGCTTTTTCCTAAAAGTTAAAGTAATTATGAATATTTGTGTGAGTAAATTTTTGGAATATTATTTTTAATATATATTCTAATTAATTTTATGTGAAATAATAACGATAGATCAAAATTATTATTATAAAGTATCCATTACATACAGTCAATCAAAAATAAAAACAATAAATAAATGGTTGTAGCTAATACATGTATTCAGCTATATTGACAAACAGAATTT
>Ga0075419_10000980_pt1 | contig 18456 bp, 18 predicted proteins | sample SoiMetdeltSBSDD3_FD_76900 | JGI IMG/M metagenome (GOLD analysis project Ga0075419, IMG submission 76900) | Bulk soil microbial communities from a Populus tree surrounding site in Tennessee, USA - Soil MetaG P. deltoides SBSDD3 | ecosystem: Environmental > Terrestrial > Soil > Tree plantation... | reverse complement strand
GTACGGTTCCGCTGACGTGTGCGGCCGACGCAAGCCGCGTTGCTCGCGTTGTGAGAGCGCAGCTCCGCCGCGCAGAGTCATCGCGACGCTCGCCGCGATTTCATCCTGAATCGCGAAGACGTCGCCGAACCTGCATTCAAAGCGTTGCGCCCACTTGTGATAACCGCTGGCAACGTCGATGAGCTGCACCGTCACCCGCAGCTGATCGCCGGAGCGCCGCACGCTGCCTTCGACGACCCAATCCACGCCGAGCACGCGTCCCAGCTCGCGCAGGTCGACGCCATCCCGGCGGAATTGGAAAGAAGAGCTGCGCGCGGCGACACGCAGTCCGTCGACGTGCGTGAGCGCGCCGATGAGCTCCTCCGCCAGGCCTTCGCAGAAGTAGTCCTGATCCCGTTCCGGGCTCATATCCATGAAGGGCAGGACGGCGATCGCCGGAAGATCCGGTACAGCTGCGGACGGCTCGAGTACCGGCTTGTTTCGCACCAGTTGCGCAACGAAGCAGTAGCCGTACCGATGCCGGGTCGCGATGAACTGCGGCTGTTTGGCGTCGTCGCCGAGGGCTTTGCGCAGCTCCTGAATGCAGGTGGTCAGGGCGTCATCGCTGACGACGGTGTCGCCCCAGACCGAGGCGAACAGCTCCTGCTTGGTCACTGGCTCGCCGGCGCGATCCAGGAGCAACGCCAGCACCGAGGCCGCCTTGCGCGTCAGCTTGAGCTCGCGCTGGTCGGCCCACAACCGGCCGGTCGCGGGCTCGAAGCGGTGGCGTCCGAAGCTGACGTGCTGGCTCATAACTGGGGCGCAACAATCCCGGGGTACACCGCATCTACTACTGACCCGCGCTACTTCAGCTTCTCGAACATCGCCTTGAACCGCGGATGCTCGCGCACGCAATCGTAGTCGGGATCGTGCTCGACCCAGTCGCGCTTGCCCCAGCCGCGTCCGAAGAACTGTTCGAGGAGGTCGAGCCCTTCCTCGTACTGCTTACAGCGTAGTTTCAGGCACGCGTGGTTGAGCACCGCGCTCAAGTCGTCCGGATAGAGGTCGACTGCGCGTTGCGACCATTCGACTGCGCGCTCGACATGACCTTCTGAAAACAGCGCGAGCGCGCCGACTGCGAGTGCGCGCCCATCGAGCGGATTGAGCGCCACGATGCGTTCCGCTCGTGCGATGGCTTCCTGCGTCGCGCCGCGCGCCTCTTCGTGTATGCCGAGCATGCGCAGCGACTGCGCCTGGAACGTCGGTGCCTGGAAATCTTCCTGGCGCACTTCGCCGGCCTTGCGGAACAGCTCCACTGAATGCTCGATCTCGCCGTGCGCAAAAGCGGCGCGGCCATAGTAGTAGTAGGCGTCGAACAGGTGCGGATTGATACGGGACGCGAGCTCGAAATGAACCTGCGCCTCCTCATAGCGATGATGCAGCGAGAGCGCAAACCCGCGTGCGAAGTGCGCGTCGGCCAGGTCAGGCGCCAGCTCCAGCGCGATCTGGCTCGCGCGGTCGGCGCGATGCAGATCCTCGTCCCGCGAGCCCCACCATTCGTACAAGAGCGCGTGCACAGTCGCGAGACCTGCCCACGCCGGCGCGTAGTCCGCGTCGAGCTCGATCGCACCTTCGAACATCCGCCGGCTCTGTTCCAGGTCCGGCTGGCGCATGCGATGCAACGACTGGCGACCGCGCAGGTAGTACTCGTACGGCTCGGCCGACGTGTGCGGCCGGCGCAGGCCGAGCTGCTCGCGTTTCGATAGCGCAGCGCCGCCCCGCAAGGTCGTCGCGACACTCGCAGCGATCTCGTCCTGGATCGCGAACACGTCGCCGAACGTGCGCTCGAAGCGCTGCGACCACTTGTGGTAGCCCGTTGCGACGTCGATGAGCTGCACTGTCACCCGGAGCTGATCACCGGCGCGCCGCACGCTGCCTTCGACGACCGATTGCACGCCGAGCGTACGGCCCACTTCACGCAAGTCCACTCCGTCCTTGCGGAACTGGAAAGAAGAAGAGCGTGCAGCCACGCGCAGCCCGTCGACGTGCGTGAGCGCATCGATCAGCTCTTCCGCCAGCCCCTCGCAGAAGTAGTCCTGATCGCGGTCCGGGCTCATGTCCATGAACGGCAGCACCGCGATCGCCGGCAAGGGTTGCGAGACCGACGCGGCCTCGGGCATCGCGGCCGGGGCGCTCGAGGTCACATCCGCCACGAAGCAGTAGCCGTAGCGATGCCGGGTCTCGATGTACCGCGGCTGCTTGGCATCGTCGCCGAGTGCTTTGCGGAGCTCCTGGATGCAGGTGGTCAGGGCGTCGTCGCTGACGACCGTGTTGCTCCAGACCGAGGCGAACAGTTCCTGCTTGGTGACAGGCTCGCCCGCGCGCTCGATCAGCAGCCCCAGAACCGCCGCGGCCTTGCGCGTCAGCTTGAGCTCGCGCTGGTCGGCCCAGAGCCGGCCGGTCGCGGGCTCGTAGCGGAAGCGGCCGAAACTGACGTGCTGGGTCATGGTTGTGGGGGCTGCGGGGCGCAACAATCCCGGAGAAATCCCGGCGTTCGCCCGGGACTCGCGGCCCTCGCCCTCGTAGCCTTTTGGCACATCACCGGTGCGCCGACAAGTCGCGCTGGGTTTCATCAACGGGGAGGCTCCTGGCCATGATCAAGCGTCTGTCGATCTTCGTCTACGGCGTGCTCAGCTACGCCGTGTTCTTTGCCACTTATCTCTATGCCATCGGCTTCGTCGGCAACCTCGGGGAGCCGACATGGGTGCCGAAATCGATGGATTCGCCTCGCGAAGTACCGTTCCTGACGGCATTGCTCACGGACCTCGGGCTGCTCGGGCTGTTCGCCATCCAGCACAGCGTGATGGCCCGCCCCGCGTTCAAGCGCTGGTGGACGAGCATCGTGCCGGAGGCTGCGGAGCGCAGCACTTATGTCCTGTTCTCCAGCGTCGCACTGATCCTTCTGTTCGCGTACTGGCAGCCGCTGGGCGGCGCGGTGTGGGCCGTCACGTCGCCGTCCGGTCAGGCTGTCCTGTACGCGGCTTTTGCCTTCGGCTGGCTGCTGGTGCTGGTCTCGACGTTCCTGATCAATCACTTCGACCTCTTCGGCCTGCGCCAGGTCTGGCTGCAGCTCCTCGGCAAGCCCTACACGCAGCTCAAGTTCGGCACGCCGCTGTTCTATCGCTACGTGCGGCATCCTCTGTACGTCGGCTGGTTCTTCGCCTTCTGGGCGACGCCGACCATGACCGTCACGCATCTGGTGTTCGCGATCGCCACGACCGCCTACATCCTGATCGCGATCCAGCTCGAGGAGCGCGACCTGGTCGAGGCGCATCCCGAGTACGAGAGCTACCGTCGCAGCGTGCCGATGCTGGTGCCGTTCACCAAGCGCCGGCAGCAGCCCGCTCAGCGTGCGGTGTCGGCAGTGCAGCCTCGCTGAGCTGCTGGAAAGATTCATGCTTACCCAACGCGTCGACCTCTTCGATAGCACTTACGGGCACTTCACCGAGGACGTGCTCGCGAGGATCCGCCGCGAGACGTTCGGCCAGGACATCGGCCAGAACAGCTGGCTGACGGTCGAGGAGTACGACCGCTTCATCTCCTGGCTGCGGCTGTGGCCCGAGCAGCACGTCCTGGAGGTGGCGAGCGGCTCGGGCGGCCCGGCGCTGTATCTCGCCGACCGCGCGAGCTGCCACGTGACCGGTATCGACAGCAACGAGAACGGCGTCGCGGAGGCGACACGAGGCGCGTTCGACTCGCACCAGTCGCACCGGATCTGCTTTCGGGTCGCAGATGCGAACGAGCGGCTGCCGTTCGCGAACGGCACTTTCGATGCGCTCCTGTGCATCGATTCCATGAACCATTTCCCCGATCGACTGCGTGTGTTCCAGGAGTGGCAGCGCGTCTTGCGCCCCGGCAGGCGCGCTGTTTTCACCGACCCGGTGGTGATAACGAGGCCGGTGACCAATGACGACCTGGCCCTGCGCAGCTCGATCGGACTTTTCGTGTTCGCGCCGCCCGGCGTGAACGAGCACTTGATCGAGGCCGCGGGCTTCAACCTTTTGCGCAGGGAGGACGTCACGCTCAATGCGGCAGTCGTCGCCGGGCGCTGGCAGCGGGCGCGCGATCGTCATCGCGCAGCGCTGCTGGAGATCGAAGGCGAGGAACGCTACGAGGGACTGCAGAGCTTCTTTGGCGCCGTGCATCGTCTGACGTCCGAGCGACGCCTGTCCCGGATCGCGTACCTGGTGGAGAAGCCCGCCGACTGACGCACGCAACAATCGTGCGCGCGAGCAGCGCGAATCGCCGCAAAGATCGCGCAGCTTCATGCCTACAATTCGTGCATGAGGTTGCTCTACCAGACCCACTCGCCGTTCGCGCGCAAGGCGCTCGTGTTCGCGCATGAAGTCGGCCTCGCGTCGCAGATCGAGGTCGTGCATCACGAGACCAGCCCGACGCGGCGTAACGAGCAGGTGTTCGCGGAGAATCCGCTCGGCAAAGTGCCGGTCCTGCTGCGGCCCGGTCTGCCGGCGATCTTCGACTCCGACATCATCTGCGCATATCTCGATACGCTGCATTCCGGCCGCAAGCTGATTCCGACAGAAGGCGAAGCTCGTTGGCACGCGCTGCGCTTGCAGGCTGTCGCGCAGGGGCTCGCCGATGCCGGCATCGCGGTGCGTTGGGAGACGGTGCGTCGGCCGGAGGCATTGCGCTATCCGCCCCTGCAGGACGGCTACACGCACAAGCTCATCGCGAGCTATGACTGGCTGGAGCATGAACTGGACGTCGATTCGCCGGTGCACATCGGTCACGTTGCGCTGGCGACGTGCCTTGCCTGGCTGGAGTTTCGCGAGTTGCCGGGCTTTCGCGAGCGACGACCGCGTCTCGCGGCGTGGTTCGACGAGTTCGCCCGCAGGCCGTCCATGCGGGCGACGCCTTTGTCGGGCGAGACGATTGACTGACGCGATTGCCACCGTCGATCAGCGTCATCGCAACAGTGCATAACGGCGCTCGGCGGGCTGCGGCAGGATGGCCCCATCCCGTAATGGAATGGAGCCTCGACCATGCACAAGACTCGTAACGATCTCACTGCCGATGTCCGCGCACGCGTCAGCCTGCTGCTCAACAGCCGCCTCGCTACTGCGATCGACCTTTATCTGCAGACCAAGCACGCGCACTGGAACGTGAAGGGCCCGAGCTTCATCGCGCTGCACGAGCTGTTCGACAAGCTCGGCGAAGAGCTGGAGGAGTACATCGACGAGATGGCAGAACGTGCCGTGGCGCTCGGCGCGGTGGCCGAGGGAACGACGAACAGCGTGATCGAACGTACGCAGCTCGCGAAATATCCGGCGCAGATCAGCGAAGGCCTGGCGCACGTGGATGCGCTGGCGAACGCCTATGCGACTTTCGGCAAAGCCGTGCGCGCAGCGATCGACGAGGCGGGCAGGGCGGGCGATGCCGACACCAGCGATCTGTTCACCGGCATCTCGCGGGGGATGGACAAGAGCCTGTGGTTGCTGGAGGCGCACCGCCAAGCGGAAAGATGACGCTGCCGTTGCAAATCTCGGTGCGCCAGTTGTACCATGGGGTCAAGTGGTACATAGGACTGCCGTCCCGATGGAAATCACGGTCGACATCGACAACCCGGTGCCCCAGTTCGAGCAGCTCATCGAGCAGATCAAGGCTGCGGTCACTGCCGGCGTCCTGAAGCCCGGCGACACGCTGCCTTCGATCCGCCAGCTCGCCAACGATCTCGAGCTGAACAGCAAGACCGTGGCCAAGGCTTATCAACTCCTGGCGCGCGACTCGATCATCGAAACGAAGGGTTATCGCGGGACTTATGTCCATCCCAAGGCCAAGTCGAACTGCAAGTTCAATCTGCAGGCGTGGACGCTGCGCAAGCTCGATGAAGCGATCGGCGAGTTGCGCGAGGCAGGCGTAACCGATTCGGAAATCCGCAATGCGTTCGCCAGCGCCATCGGCCGGCAACCGCCGGCAAAGTGAGGTGCCATCGTGATCGAAGCCTACGCAACCCTCGCGATGTTCACGATCCAGATACTGGCAACGTCGGTGCTGTATCCCACGTGGTTCATCAGGTACTGCCGAGTGCAGGTGACGAACATCCCCGCCGAACGGCTCGCGCAGCTCTACCCGGGTGTCGACGTCAGCCTTGCCCAACGCCGCTTTCTGGCCCTGTACCGCGCGCTGAACACGGCGATCGCAGTGGTCGGCCTGGTGCTGCTGGGCTGGCTGGTCAGCTATCTGCAGCGCCCGGACTGGGATGACGGCCCTGTGGAAGCTCTGGTCAGCGTGTATTTCATGGTGCAAGTGGCGTTGCCGCTGGGTCTCATCGCCTGGCTCGGGGTCAGATTCAACAAGGCGCACAAGCGCGCGCCGGAGCGCAAGCGCAAGGCAATCCTGGCACGCCGCGGGCTTTTCGATTTCGTCTCGCCGTTCGCCGTCTCGCTTGCCGTCCTGAGTTATTTCCTGTTCGTCGCGTACGTGATCTATCTCCAACAGCACCCGTTCCCGGGATTTGCCGGGCTGATCAACATCGGCGCCATGACGCTGGTCTACGCAGTCCAGGCACTCGTCGTGTACCTGGTGTTGTACGGCAAGAAGGCCAATCCGTTCGAGACGCACGCGGGCCGCCTGCGCACGATCGGCCGGGGCGTGAAAGCCTGTGTCTACTCGTGCATCGCCGCCGTCGTGTTCCTTGCGCTCAACTTCACGCTCGCGCTGCTGGATCTGCAGAGATGGGAGCCGTTCGCGCTCAGTGTTTTCCTCGTGATCATCGCACTTCTCAGTCTCATGGGCATGATGGCGCCGCCGCGCCCGCCGGAAGCGGAGGGGCTCAGCTCCAGGCCTACTTACTGACCAGTTGCGATTGGACGGGAGCTTGCTGCTCCAGGTACAGCCGCTGCTGCGGGTAAGCGAAGGCGATGCCCTCTTTCTCGAACGCTCCGACCAGCCGCAGGTTGATGTCCTGCAGGATGTCCATGTGGCGGCCGTACTCGGTCGTCGTGACGATGTAGACGGCCTCGAAGTCGAACGACGCTGCGGTGATCTTCGTGAAGTGCGAGCGGTCGAAGCGCACGTCGCTGTGCGACTCGATCAGCGAGCGGATCAGGCCGGGGATCTTCTGCAACTGCGCCGGCTGCGTTTCCGGAGCGACGCTGATCGTGTACACCACGCGCCGTTCGGTCGCGCGCGTGAGATTGCGGATGTTGCTGGCGAGCAGTTTGGAGTTCGGCATGATGATCTGGTCGCCGTCGGGGCTGCGCAGGCGCGTGCTCTTGATGCCGATGTACTCCACGGTGCCCGAGAAAGCCTCGACCTGCAGCGAGTCGCCGAGGACGAACGGCCGGTCGAGCGTGATCGACAGCGACGCGAACAGGTCGCCGAGGATGTTCTGCGCCGCCAGAGCAACCGCGATGCCGCCGATGCCGAGTCCGGCGAGCAGCGGCTTGATCTGGATGCCGAGATTGTCGAGCGTCAGCAGCAGCACCAATGCCCAGATCGTCAGGCGCGCCATGAAGCTGATGATGGTGATCGAGCCGGCGGCGGCGCGATCGACGGCCAGCGTCTTGCGCTGCTTGCGTTCGAGTGCGGCGACCAGAGTCATCGTTGCCCATAGGCCGAGCTGCCAGAAGCTCGCGATGGTGAAGAGCGTGAGCATGACCCGCGCGGCCTTGGGCGGCAGGTCCAGCGTCAGCAGGCCGAGGAACAGCGACGCAATCAGCAGGAACAGGACAGTCGTTTGGCTGACGACGTGCAGCGGCAATTCCAGAAATTCATCTTGCGGGGTCGCCGCGAGGCGCGCGTATTGCTTGCGTGCCAGGCGCCGCAGCAGCAGCAGGACGAAGAGGATGCCGAACGCGACGCCCCCGGCCACCAGCCAGCGCCACGGCGCATTGCCCAGGAAATTGTCGAACACCTGCTCCATCAGTCCTCCGCTCAGCCCATCAGCAGGCGGGCCTCGCCGTGCTCCAGCGCTTCCGGTGTGCCGGCCATGATCACCACGTCGCCTTCACGCAGCACCGTCGAAGACTCGGGCTGTTGGCCGAGAATGCCGTCGCGGCGGATGGCCGTGATCGTCACCGCATCCTGATCGAGCTGCAGTTCTGCGAGCTTCTTGCCCACGCAGTAGGCGCCCGGCGGCAACACCACAGTGTGCAGCTCTTCGTTGCCAGCGTCGTCTTCGCCGACGAGTCGCGCGTCGTCGCGACGAAACAGGCGACGCAGCATCGAGTAACGATTGTTGCGGATGTCACCGACAGTCTTGACGACACGCGACACGGGCACGTCGAGCAACAGCAGTACATGCGACACCAGCATGAGACTCGCTTCCAGCGTCTCCGGCACGATCTCGGTGGCGCCGGCCTGCTGCAGTTCCTCGAGCTTCGTATCGTCCTGCGTGCGGACCAGAATCGGCAGTTCCGGGCGCAGCTCGCGCACGGCCTTGACAATCTTCATCGAAGACGTGGTGTCCGCGAACGTCAACACGAGCACGCGACAACGCTCGAGGCCGACGGCTTCGAGGATCTCGATCGAAGTGCCGTCGCCGTAAATCACCGAGTCGCCGGCGCGCCTCGCGAGCTCGACTGCGCGCGGATCCGCATCCAGCGCGAGGTACGGAAAGCCCTGGCGGTCCAGCACACGCGCCAGGTTCTGGCCGACGCGGCCGAAGCCGCAGACGATCACGTGATCGCGCTGTCCGCCCAGCTTCTCCTGGTCCGGAATCGGCGCCGGCACCGAGCGCGGGAAGATCAGCTCCGCCAGCCGGCCGTTGTGCCGGATCAGCAACGGGCTCAACACCATGCTCACGACCGTCGCGGCGAGCAGCGGCTGGATGATCGCCGAATCGGCGAGCTTGTCGCCGAGCACGAGTGTGAGCAGCGCGAAGCCGAACTCGCCGCCCTGTGCCATCACGACGCCGACGCGCAACGCCTTGCGCGAGCTGTCGGTTCCGAGCCTGGCGACGATCGTGACGATGATCATCTTGGCGAGCTGCAGGCCGACCACCAGCAACAGAACCAGCCACAATTGCCGGAACAGCAGTTGCAGATCGAGCAGCGTGCCGATCGTGATGAAGAACAAGCCGATCAGCACGTCGCGGAACGGCCGGATGACGGTTTCGAGCTGATGCCGGTACTCGGTTTCGGCGAGCAGCATGCCGGCGAGAAACCCGCCGAGGGCGAGCGAAAGCCCGACGGCATGCGTCGCCCACGCAGCGCCGACGGCCACCATCAACGTCGCCAGCGTGAACAGCTCGGTGCTGCGCGCGCGGCCGATCTCGTGGAACAGAGGCCGCACCAGCCAGCGCAGGAACGTGAGCACCAGCGCCAGCGCAATCGCTGCCTGCAGAATCGACTCGACGACTTCCCACATACCGCGGTCGCCGCTGCTGCTGGCAAGTGCGCTCTCGAGCGCGAGCAGCGGCACGAACGCCAGGTCCTGGAACAGCAGAATGCCGATTGCGATGCGGGCGTGCGTGCGATTCAGCTCCGCCTGCTCGCCGAGCTGGCGGATCACGATCGCGGTCGAGGACATCGCGAGCGCGCCGCCGATCATGATGGCCGTCAGCGTCGGCACCTGCAGCGCCCAGAGGATCGCAGCGAACGCCGCCGTCGTCGCCACGACCTGCAGGCCGCCGATGAAGAAGGCCTCGCGGCGCATCGCGATCATGCGCGGCAGCGAGAACTCGAGCCCGAGCGTGAACACCAGGAACACGACACCGAGGTCCGCGAGGATCGGCGCGTTGCGACCGGAGGTGAAATTGAGCGCGTACGGTCCGAGCAGCATGCCGACCGCCAGGTAGCCGAGGATCGGCGGCAGCCGCAGCCGGCGGAACAGGAGCACGACGAGGACCGACGAAGCGAGCAGCATCAGGAGCTGTGGCAGGATGGAAAGATCCGGGTGGTCGGCCATGGCGACAAAGTACGTGTGCGATGCGCCGCTGCGCAAGGCGGAATGCTAATCTCCGCGCGATGGCTCGCGAGCTGCTCGAACAGGCCCGGACCGGGGACGCCCTGACGGTACGCCTCGGCGGCGCATGGCGTATCGAGAACATCGCCGCCATCGAAGCCGCACTGGCGGAGCTACCGCAGGAAGGAACACGGCGGGTCGTCATCGACGCCCGGTCGCTCGAGGCGCTGGATCTTTCCGGTGCGTGGCTGCTGCGCGAGCGCCTGGCGAGCCTGCAGAGCGCGGGCGGTCGGATCGAGTTCGCAGGCTCACCGCCGTCGCAGTTCGCATTCCTCGAAGAGCTCACTGCACAGGAGCTGCCGGAGACCGCACTGGTCGAGCGGCGCTCCGGATGGCGCAACCCGCTTGGCTGGCTCGGCCGCATCTCGGTGCAGCAGTGGCACCAGGGCATCGATGCGATCGGGTATCTGGGACGCATCGCCGTGACCGGCGTGCGCTCGTTCCGGCCCCGGCACCTGCGGGTCGCGTCGATCACGCGCCATATATATGAAACGGGCATCCAGGCGATCCCGATCGTTTCGCTGATCGCCTTCCTGATCAGCGTGATCATCGCGTATCTCAGCGCGCAGCAGTTGCGCCAGTTCGGCGCGGAGATCTTCACGGTGGATCTCGTGGCGATCGCGGTGCTGCGCGAGATGGGTGTGCTGCTGACGGCGATCATCGTAGCCGGCCGCTCGGGCAGCGCGTTCGCAGCCGAGATCGGCGTGATGCGCTTGAACGACGAGATCGACGCGCTGCATTCGATGGGCGTCAATCCGTTCGAAGTGCTGGTGTTGCCGCGGCTCATCGGTCTGCTGGTCGCGCTGCCGCTGCTGACGATCGTCGCCGATGCCATGGGCCTGGCCGGCGGTGCGCTGCTGTCCTCGCTGCTGCTCGACATTTCGCTGACGCAGTTCATCCCGCGACTGCAGGATGCGCTCGCGCCGACGACTTTCTGGGCAGGACTCATCAAGGCTCCGGTGTTCGCGGCGCTGATCGCGATGGTTGGCACCTACCGTGGCATGCAGGTGCGGGATTCATCGCGCGAGCTGGGTCGGCTGACGACGGTCGCCGTCGTGGAATCGATCTTCCTGGTGATCTTTGCGGACGCGGTGTTCGCGATCGTGTTCGTCGAGCTGGATTTTTGATGGCCACGCCGTCTCCCGTCATCTCCGTGCGCAACGTAGTGAACCGCTTCGGTGCGCAGACCGTGCACGACGGTGTCAGCCTCGACGTCCTGCCTGGCGAGGTGCTCGGTATCGTCGGCGGCTCCGGCACCGGCAAGTCCGTGTTGCTCAGGACAATGCTCGGCTTGCACCGGCCGGTGTCCGGGGAAGTGCTGGTGGAAGGTCGGAACGTCTGCGCGGCCAGCGAGGAAGAGTTGCTCGACGTCAAGCGCCGCTACGGCGTGACCTTCCAGCACGGCGCGCTGTTCAGCTCGCTGACGGTCGCGCAGAACATCCAATTCCCGATCCGTGAGTACTTCGATGCTTCGCCCGCGACGCTCGCGGCGCTGACCGAGATGCGTCTGCGCATGGTCGGCCTGCCGGCCGATGCGGCATCGAAGCTGCCGTCGCAGCTGTCGGGCGGCATGATCAAGCGAGCGGCGCTGGCACGGGCACTCGCGCTCGACCCCACGCTGCTGTTTCTCGACGAGCCGACGGCGGGGCTCGATCCGATCTCGGCCGCCAGCTTCGACGAGCTCGTGTCCTACCTGCACCGGGGGCTGAAACTGACGATCGTGATGATCACGCACGATCTGGATACACTGCTGGCCACCTGCAACCGGGTGGCTGTGATCATTGACAGCAAAATCGTGGTCGATACGCTCGACGGCATCATGAAGAACCCGCATCCGTGGATCCAGGAGTACTTCCACGGCCCACGTGCGCGCGCGGCCGTGGCGAGTGCGCGGCCGGCGGGACGGAAGTAGGCCATGGAACGCGAAGCCAACTATGTCGCGGTCGGCGCCTTCATCCTGCTGGTCATGGCCATGGCCGTCGGCTTCGTGCTCTGGTACAGCGACGCAAACGACGCCCGCGACTACGAGCTGTACGAGATCTACTTCACCGGTAGCGTCAGCGGTCTCGATCGCGGCAGCCCGGTGCGTTATCTCGGCGTGGACGTCGGCCGCGTGCGGCGCCTGACGATCGACAAGCGCGACGCCAGCCGCATCGTCGCCGTAGCGGAGATCGACCGCGAAGCGCCGATCACCGCCGCGACGCGCGCGAGCCTCGGCTTGCAGGGCGTCACTGGCCTGCTCTTCATCAACCTCAAGGAAGTGCCGGGCATCGACAAGTCGGTGCCGCTCGCGCAGGGCGTGAGCTATCCGGTGATCCCGTCGATCGCGTCCGACTTCGACGTGTTCCTGTCGAGCCTGCCGGAGCTGATGGGCCGCGCCAACGAGCTGCTCACGAGCGTCGGTCGTGTGTTCTCGGAAGAGAATCTGAACGGGCTGGCCGATACGGTGAAGAGTCTGCGCGCTGCGACTGCAGGCTTGCCGCAAACGTCGCAGAACATCACGAAGCTGGTCGACGAGCTGCGCGGCACGGTGAAGGAAATCGACGGAGCTGCGCAGGCACTGCGCGGTATTTCCGAAGACGCGCGTCCGGAAGTGAAGACGGCGCTCGCACGGTTGACCGAGACCGCGAACAACCTCGCGGAGGCTTCGGCCCGCATGGATCGCTTCACGCAGAAGAGCGAAGCCCAGCTCGGGCACTTCAGCGAGCAGGGACTGTTCGAGCTCGAACGCCTGGTGCGCGAGACGCGTTCCGCGGCCCGCGAGTTCCGCGACCTGTCACGCAGCCTGCGCGAGAATCCGTCGCAGATTCTCTATGAGCCGCCCGAGAGCGGAGTGGAGATCCCGCAATGAGAACGGCAGTGCTCATCGTCACGATGCTCGCGTGCGGCGGTTGCGGGTCGCTGCTCGAAACCGATCTGCCGCCGAGCACGAGCTACGTGCTTGCTCCCGCGCCGGCAGCGTCGTCCGGTGTAACGCGCTCCGATGCGGATCTGTCGATCGGTCGACCCGATCTCGCGCCGGGATTGGACACCGAACGCGTCGCGGTGCTGAAGGGTCGTCAGCTCGACTACTACCGCGGCGCGCAGTGGGGCGGACGCGCGACCGAGCTCGTGCAGACACTCCTGGTGGATTCTTTCGAGGATCAGCAGTTGTTCCGCAGCGTCACGGCGGAGCAGTCGCGCGTCTCCAGCGACTATGTGCTCGACGTGAGCGTGCGGGATTTCCAGGCTGAGCACGCGAGCGACGCTGCGGCGCCGACCGCCCACGTGACGATCCTCTGCCGCTTGATCCGCGTCAGCGACCGCCAGCTCGTCCAGACCCTGGCAGCGACTGCTCAGAGCGGGGCAGCGGAGAATCGCATGAGCGAAGTCGTCGCCGCCTTCGAAACTGCTGCGCATAAAGTAGTGCTGGAGCTGGCGCAGAAAACCGCTGCGGCGATCGCCGCCGACGCGGAAGCTGCGAAGACCAAAGGCACCGACTAAGCGTGCTACTACCAGGTGCTCAGTCCCGTCGCCTCCATCAATCTGTATCGCCAATACCTCCCGCGATCCTCATCTCTATACGCACCGAACGCCGCGGTGTACTCCGTCCCCGGCGGACCGTCGTTGTTCCACATGCGGTCGAAGTAACCCTGCATCTCGATCGCCAGCGGGGAGTCCGCTGCCGCTTCGATTGCGATGTTCGCTTCGAGGTTGTAGTTGCCTAAATTGCGGCGGGTGAGGTTGGCCGACCCGACCGACGCAATGAAGTGCTCGCGGCGCTGGATCAGCGCGATCTTCGTGTGGAATTGCTCGCCGTGCGTGCGATACCAGCGCACCGCAATCTTCTCGCCGCTCTGCGTGACCAGCTCGTTCGCGACCGGCCGGTTCGGCACGCCGTCCTTCTGCCGACCGAACGCATCGCGATTCGGGTCGAGGATGACGCGCACGCGTACGCTGCGATCCGCCGCGTCCAGCAGCGCATCCAGCACTTTGCGATCCGCGAGATAGAAAGTGGCGATGCTCACACTGTCACCATTGCGTGTGTCGCTGATGGCGGCAATCAGATGTTTGCGGATCGCCTCTTCCGTGAGGTACGTCAGCTTGACGCCTTGCCCGTCCGCGGGTTGCTCGCTTTCGGCGCCCGCCACATAGATCTGTCCGCGCCAGCCCGAGAAGCGTGCGATCGCCATCTCGCTGCCGACGATGTCGCCGGCGAGCGGCCCGGTGAAGCGCAGCGCGACGTTGGAGTGCGCACTGCTCGCGTCATGCGGATTGGCCGAGGTGACGAGCGCGACCAGGTTGCCGTCCTCGCGATCCGCGGCGATCAGCTTGCGGTGATTCGCCTTGAAGTTCAGCAGCGCGAGCCAGCTCCGCAGCGTGATCGCAGAGCCATCGCTGGAGAACGGATTGCTCATGCTGCCGCCGGTCGGAGCGTTACCCCACCACTGCAGCAGGATGCGCCAGATCGACGAGTACAGCGGATTGGAGTCCCGCAAGCTTGCGAGGTCGGTCACGACGACTTCGATGCCGGCCTTGCGCAGCTCCGCGAGCGCGGGTGAGGGCGCACCGCCGTACACATCGTTGATCGGATCGGTGATCAGCAACACCGACAGGCTCGGCACAGCCTGCTTGCGCGCGATCAGGCGATCCACCAGCTCGCGGCTCAGCGGGCGATGTGCGGCACCGGCCGCGCCCATCTGCTCATTGAGCAGAAAGAAATCCGCGACGATGAACGAGCGCGCCTCGTCGACGATGCGGAACACTTCGTCGAAGATGCGCTGCTCGTACAGCAGCTCGCCCTGCGGTTGAGCGTGCGTCAGGTCGTAGAGGAACTGGACGTCCGCAGCCGATACGCGCGTGGCAGCTGTGGTGACGCTCGTGCCGGGCGGCATCGGCTTCGTCGTGTTCCATGCGCCGACGCCGGCCCACAGCGCGACCAGCGCCCAGGCAATCCAGCGCTTGCGGAAACGACGGCGGGGTTCGCTTGTTTCGCTGAGTTCCAGTTCGCTTTCCATCTTGTTCTCGGGTCAAAAGCGGCCAAGGCCCTTTTGACACGCCCGGCAAAAGGCGTGACTTTTGCCGGGCTACTCCCGCCAGCGTCGCTGGCGTGCAATGGCTTCTTCGTCGGCATCGAGTGCCTCGCCCTGCATCCGCTCCGCTATGGCCTGGACGACGGGCGCCGGCAGCTGTGTGCTCGCCATTCTATAGTTGCCGCCGGGTTCCGCACGAGGTGCCGTCGAAAGCATGTCGACGCGCCAGACTTCCGCATCCCGGCAGGCGAAGCCCACGATCGGACTGGCGCTGCGCGCGCCGAAGGTGCGGCAGTACTCGCCGGACTTTGCGCGAAAGCTCAGGCCGATGTCGATGGCGGTCCCGTCCTGCGAGCTGAGCTGCTCCGAAAGCGCCTGCGCCAGCGCTCCGCCGGCGATGACGCGCCCATCGACCCCGGCAACGACGAGCCCGCGCCCGGTGTCCGGCTCCTGCAGCATCGCGCGACCGGCCAGGACGCCGATCAACAGACTCGCCGCGATCGAGCCCCACTCGCGCCATGTCCACTGGCGCCGCGGCTCGACCTGGGTCGCCGGCGATTGCGGGGCGGCTTTCTTCGCCGCGCGCAGCAGGCGGTCCGGCACCGGCTCGTCGAGCACGCCGGCAAATGCGCCACCCACTTCGGCGCGCATCGCGCGATGTCGCTCGATTTCCTGCGCGAGCTGCGGATCGATCGCCATCTCGTCCTCGATCGCGCGGCGGGTCTCCGCATCGAGCTCGCCGTCGGCATACGCCATCAGTGTTTCCGGCGGGAACTTCATGATCGCTCTCCGGGACGATCGCTCAGGATTGCCTGCAACGTCTCGCGGCCACGCGCGAGCCGGCTGGTCAGCGTGCCGATGGGGACATCGAGCACCTCCGCGGCCTCCTTGTACGAGAGGCCCTCGACCAGCACCAGGCCGACAGCCAGGCGCTGTTCTTCGGGAAGCTCAGCGACGGCGCGTTGTACGGCGAGCAGGCGCACCTGACTCTCGCTGCCGTCGTGGCCGACGGTCACGCCGGCTTCCTCGGGCGCGAAGATCCGGTCGCGGCGCGCGCGCGAGCGAACTTCGTCGATCCAGGCGTTGCGCATGATTCCGAACATCCAGCCGTCGAATTTCAGCTCCGGTCGCCACTGTTCGTGTTTCAGCAGGGCCCGCTCGATCGCGAACTGCACCAGGTCGTCGGCATCGTGCACGTTGCGGGCGATCGTGCGCGCAAAGCGGCGCAGCCGCGGCAGCAACTCGACGATGTGGTGGCGAACCTGCTCCACACTCATATATACGGCTGGGACTGTCGATTTCTTCCCATTTTTTATCTCCCCATTCTCATCCTGTGGCACGGAAGATTGCGCCGGCGCGTATCGTATAGCCTACGGAGGACGAGCGGATCAGCCATGCAGCGCGCGCCATTCCTTTTGCTGGGCCTGATGCTCGGAATCGGCGGGTCGGCCTTCGGCCAGATCCTGCCGCCCGTGCAACTCCCGACCGTGCCCGGGCTGCCGACGGACGAGCTGAATCGTACGGTCAACGGCACGCTTCGTGCGGCCGACCCGCAGCAGTTGCGCGAGGTCCGGCGACTACGCGTGCGCGAGTTGCTGCGAACCAATCGCACCGGGCTCGAGGCCGACCCGCGCGGTGCGCCGATCCTGCGCAACGAAGTGGTCGCGCTTTCGCCCTCGCCTGCAGCACTCGAAAGTGCACGCGCGGAAGGCTTCAACGTGGGCCGGACGCGACCGCTCGAAGGGCTCGATGTAACGATCGTCGTCCTGCAGGCGCCCGCTGGAATGTCGACGCGTCGCGCGTTGCAGCGGCTGCGCCAGCTCGATCCCGGCGGCGTCTACGATTTCAATCACGTCTATCTCGACAGCGGCGTCGTCGCGGACGGTGCTGCCGAAGCTCCCAGTACCACCGACTCGCCGGCTGCAGGCTCAGCGGTGCACGGCGTGCGAGTGGGACTGATCGACGGCGGCGTGCGACGCAATCATCCGGTCTTTCGCGACGTGACGATTCACGAGCACGGTTGCGCTGGCGGCGGCGTACCGAGCGCGCACGGCACAGCGGTCGCGTCGCTTCTCGTCGGGCATGACGAACATTTCAACGGCGCGGCGGTCGGCGCCGAGCTCTTTTCCGCCGATGTGTACTGCGGCCTCGCGACGGGTGGTGCTGTCGATGCCGTCGCGGACGCACTCGCGTGGATGTCGCGCGAGCGCGTGCCGGTCATCAACATCAGCCTCGTCGGTCCCGCGAACGGGCTGCTCGAACAATTGATCCGGCTCGTGACCGCGCGCGGCCACATCGTCGTGGCTGCTGTGGGCAACGATGGTCCCGGCGCGCCGCCGTTGTACCCCGCAGCGTATCCAGCGGTTATCGCGGTGACCGGCGTCGACTCCCATCGTCGCGTATTGATCGAAGCGTGCCGCGGCAAGCACGTCGACTTTGCGGCACCCGGTGCCGACATGGCCGCTGCGGGGCTCGATGCCGAATTCGCATTAGTGCGCGGTACGTCCTTCGCAGCACCGATTGCCGCAGGGTTGTTCGCGCGCCAACTCATGCAGGTCGACCGTGCCAGCGCGGACTCCGCCGTCGCTGCGTTGACGTCGCAAGCGGTCGATCTGGGTCCACGCGGTCCGGATAAGGTCTATGGCAACGGACTCGTCGGCGACGCGCTGCGTCCGTCGCCTGATCTCGCGAAGGTCAGCGCGCGCTGATTTGACTTAACCCTCTGTCAGGCTGAAGCCTGACCCACCGGGAAGAAATCGCTCCGCCCGCTCGTATTCCTCTCAAAGGCCGCAGACAGGCTGCGGCCATGACTGGAGGAGACGACCATGAAGACGCGTAAAACTTTCATTGCTGCTGCGATCGTTGCTGTCCTCTCGTGCTCGGCCGCGCACGCCCAGGTGCTCGGCGGTGGAGTCGGCGGCGCGGTGAACGGTGCGCTCGGCGGCGGCCTGCGCGACACGAGCGTGATGGGCAACGGCAACGCGAACGGCTCGTTCGGCGGCGAGCTCGATACGGGCTCGATGATCCAGCGCACGCGCGGTGCGGCCGATCAGACGACCCGCCGTGCGCGCAACGTCGGCGCGAACGTTCGCAATCGCACTGAGTCAGCCGTCGCGACGGCGCACGACACCAGCGCGAATGCCGCGACGTCCGCGTCCGCTGCAGCCAATGCGACCAAGTCGACGGCCGTGCAGCAGGAGCCGAAGAAGCCGGACCTGGCGCCGAAGCTCGACGACGTCGCGGGTGACGCCAGCACGTCCGCTTCGGGGAACGCTTCCGCCTCGCGCCGCAGTGTGGCTGCGGATGTCGCTGCCGACAGTGCCGCGGCTGCGAGCGTCGGCACGCAGAAGGACGAAAAGCAGGAGTAATTGTCGAAGGCGAGGAGGGGCACGGACGCCCCTCAGCCTCTACTTCTTCTTCGCCTTCTCAGTGCCGAACGTCTGCGCCCAGTAGATATCGCCCTTGTGGGCGAAGTCCG
>Ga0075419_10000978_pt1 | contig 18470 bp, 22 predicted proteins | sample SoiMetdeltSBSDD3_FD_76900 | JGI IMG/M metagenome (GOLD analysis project Ga0075419, IMG submission 76900) | Bulk soil microbial communities from a Populus tree surrounding site in Tennessee, USA - Soil MetaG P. deltoides SBSDD3 | ecosystem: Environmental > Terrestrial > Soil > Tree plantation... | reverse complement strand
GTGGCGGGATCCGCGGCGACGGAGGGTGGGGTGGTACAGCGCCGCGAAGTCCCGCCACCTCGACGCTACTTCGAGCGCTTGCGCGACTTCTTGGCTCGCGCCGCTCCGATGGCCGTCTTCACATCTTGCTCTTCTTCAGGCGGCGGGAGCACGGCGGGCATCCCGAGCGTTTCGATCCACAGCTCGCGACCCCAGCCGGTCGTGTGATAGAGGTGCTTGTCTTCTTCTTCCTCCACGCGCTCGTACGCCGCCGTGAGCGCTTGCTTCTGCTCGCCCTTCGACTTGTCGGCGACTTCGTGGATCAGCTCCCAGTTGAGATGATCCTTCGTCTCCGCGAGGACGACGCACTCGCACGCGACGAGCTGTGCGGCCTCGGGCTTGCCGGCCTCGAGCGCCATCTCCATGGCCTCGACGAGCGATTCGCCGATGTGGCGGACCACTTCGCGCCCGGGCGTCTCAGTCTCGGGATCCAGGCCCATCTGCTCCATCACCTCGAGCATGATCTGCTCGTGCGTGCGCGTCTGCTCGAGATATTCCTGCCACTCCTCCTTGAGCTCGTCGTTGACGGCGCACTTGAGCGCGGTCTCGTAGATCTGGATGCCGCCCTTTTCGGTCTCGAGAGCTTGATACAAGAGCTCCGCGACTTGTTCGTTCTTCATTGGTTTTCCTCCTGGGCCCCCTGAGCCCGGTAGCCTCTCGCAGGCAAGCCTTATGCCGTGACGCGGACCGGTGCGGCGGGTGCAGCCGCGGTCTTTGGATTTCGTAGCCTTGACGCGCGCGCGCAGCACGGATCGCGTGTCGATCCGGTGAATCGACGACACGGCGCCGGCGCGAGCCTGCACTTACTGCCGTAACTCTTACGGAGGCGCGGTAATTCCTACGCGGCCCGCGCTAGGCCGCGGCACGACGACGGCCGCGCGCCCCGCGCCGCGCTCGAGCGTGCGCCAGCTCGCCGCGCCGCCCTCGCTTGGCGAGGCTCTGCCTGAGCGCTTCCATCAGATCCGTCACGCGCGCCGGCTCGGCCACTTCGGGCGCCGCGATCTCCTTGCCCTTGATCTTTGCCTGGATCAACCGCCGCAGAGCGTCGGTATACGTGTCCGCGTATTCGCTCGGATCCCAGTCGCCGGCGAGCGTGTCGATCAGCTGGTGCGCCAGCTTCATTTCGTTGCTGGTCCAGCCCTTGCCCGCCGCCGGGAGGCCCAGATCCTTCGGCCGACGGATTTCGTGCGCGAACCGCATCGTCGTGAGCACCAGCGCTTCATGCGTGGGCTCGAGCGCCGCCAGATGCTCGCGCTGGCGAATCACGATCGTGCCGATCGCCAGCTTGCCGGCGTCGCGCAGGGCGTCGCGCAGGAGCGCGTAGCCCTTGACCGCGGAGCGCCCTTGCGGCGCCACGTAGTACGGCGTGTTGAAGTACAGGTCTTCGACGTCGGCGGCCGGGACGAACTTACGAATCTCGAACGTCTGGGTGCCCGGCACCCGCGCCTTCTGAAAGTCCTCGTCCGTCAGCACGACGTAGCGATTCGCCGCGTACTGATAGCCTCTGACGACGTCCTTCCACGGGACCTCGACGTCTTCCTTCTGGCAGAAGCGCTTCTCGACGATGCGGCTGCCGTCTTTCTTGTGCAGGAGGTTGAAGGCCAGGGACTCTCGCGGCTCCGTCGCCGAGACCAAATTGATCGGGATCGTAACGAGCCCGAAGCTGATCGCACCCTTCCAGAGCGTCCGTGGAGGCATCGTGGTCAATCCTTTCTGCGCGCGGGCAGCGACTGACGCGTGGTCCAGTACGCGGCCCATGGGTCCCCGGCGAGCTCGGCCAGCCGCCGCGGCAGGTTCGCGAGAGTGAAATGCGCGGAGCTGATCCGCGGCGAGAGCTCGTCCCAGGCCAGCGGTACCGAGATGGTCGCCTCGGGCTTGGCGCGCGTCGAGTAGGCGGCCACGCTGGTCGCGCCTCGGACGTTGCGCAGATAGTCGATGTAGATCCGGCGCTCTCGATCCGACTTCGCCATGCGTGCGGTGTAGCGGCGTGGATCGTCTCGCGCCATGGACTCGGCCAGCCCGCGCGCGAACTCGGCGGCGTCCTCCCAGCTCGGGCCCGGGCTCAGCGGCATCACGACGTGCAGACCGCGGCCGCCCGTCGTCTTCACGAAGCTCGCGAGCCCGAGCGCTCGCAGCTGATCGCGGATCAGGCGCGCGCAATCGATCACGCCAGACCACGCGACGCCCGGTCCGGGGTCGAGATCGAACACGACCCGATCGGGCTGCTCGAGCCGCTGCACGACGGAGTTCCACGTGTGGATCTCGAGGATGCCGATCTGCACGAGCCCGATCAGCGCCGCGAGCGAATCGACGACCAGGTACACTCCGACCTTCCGCTTCTCCTGAATCTTGACCCGGCGAACGCTCTCCGGCGCCCAGTACCCGACGTGCTTCTGATAGAAGCACGGCTTGTGCACGCCTTCGGGACAGCGCACGAGGGTCGTGGGCCGGTCCGCGAGGTGGGGCAGGATCCAGTCGGCGATCGACTCGTAGAAGCGCGCGAGATCGAGCTTCGTCGTCCCCAGCGGCGGATAGAGTACGCGGTCCGGATGCGTCAGCCGCACGCCGGCCAGGACGGCTTCGCCGGAGGCGGCGCCGCCGGTGGGCTTCCGCGGTCGCGCGGGCGAGCGCGCCGACTCTGTGGCACGCTTGTGCGCCGCGGGCTGGCGCACGGGGGACTCGGGCCGCGTGCGCGCGGCGTCGCGCTTGGCCGACGGCTTCGGCGGCGGCGCCTCACGCGCGGCGCCGGCCTCACGCTCGACATCGGCGGGCAGCTCGCGGACTACCGCGCGGGCCGGCTTGTCCTCGCGCAGGCCGAGAAACGTCGAGTGACGCAGCTTGCCGTCGCTCGTCCACTCGCTGAAGCTCACTTCTGCGACGAGCTCGGGCCTGACCCAGTGGGGACGGCCCACGCCCGTCGGGCGCGGAGTGAACGGCGAGACGTCCTCATCGAGCGCCGTGAGGCGCTTCTTGAGGTCGCGAAGCGTCTCTCGGTTGAAGCCGGTGCCGATCTTGCCGGCGTACGACAAGCGGCCGTCCTCGTAGACTCCGCCGAGCAGTGCACCGATCCCTAGGCGCGATCCCTCCGGATCGGTGTACCCGCCGATCACGATCTCCTGCCGCTTGAGGCACTTGATCTTGAGCCACGCGGCGCCCCGACGGCCGCGATAGGGAGCGTCGCGGCGCTTGGACACGATGCCCTCGAGCCCCATCCGGCAGGCGTGCTCGAAGAAGTCCGATCCTGCGCCGACGACGTGATCGCTGTAGCGCAGCACCGTGGCCCGGTCGCGCCCCGCGGTCAGCAGCTTGGCGAGCGCGGCCTTGCGCTCTTCGAGCGGCGCGCCGGTCAGATCCGAGCCGTCCAGATAGACGAGATCGAAGATCATGTAGGCGAGCTCGCCCTTGCCGGGCCCCGACATGAAGTTCTGTAGCGCCTGAAAGCTGCTGGCGCCGTTGGGCAGCAGCACCGTGACTTCCCCGTCGAGGAAGGCCTGCTCGGCGGGCAGCCGCGCCACGCCGGCCGCGACGGCCGGGAAGTGGTCCGTCCAGTCGCGGCCGTTTCGGCTCATGAGCTTCACACGGCCGCGATCGAGGCGGGCGAGGATTCGATAGCCGTCGTGCTTGAGCTCGTGAAGCCACTGAGCGCCGCTCGGCGGCGCGTCGACCAGAGTGGCCAGCTGCGGAGGGATGAACCCGGGCATTGCGGCCCGGCGCGCGCCGGAGATCTCGGAAGCGGCGGGTCTTGCGCCGTCGCCGCCGTCTCGATTCGAGTTCCACACGCGATCGCCGGCGCCCGCGATTTCCTCGAGCGTCCGCCCGGTCGCGACGCTCCGGGGCTCGCTCTCGACGATCGCGGCGCGGCCGGGCGTGGCGGCCTCGTCACGCTCCTTGATCAGGAGCCAGCTGCGGTCATCATCGCTGCGGCGCCGGCCGGCGCCGATCCTCACGAGCGCCCACCGACCGGTGAGCTTTTCGCCCTTCAGCGCGAACTTCAGCGACCCGGCGCGGTAGGACTTGTGCGGATCGCCGACGGGCTCCCAGGTGCCGCGATCCCACAGGAGGACGGTGCCGCCGCCGTACTGTCCCTTGGGGATGATGCCCTCGAAGCCGCCGTAGTCGAGGGGATGATCCTCGACGTGCATCGCGAGGCGTTTGTCCCCTGGGTCGAGGCTCGGCCCCTTCGGGATCGCCCAGCTCTTGAGGACGCCTTCGAGCTCGAGTCGAAAATCGTAGTGGAGCCGCGAAGCCGCGTGCTTCTGCACGACGAACGCCCGCTGCCGTTCGCTCGGCTTATCGGGCACCTCACCCGCGGGCTCCGGAGTCTTCTTGAAGTCGCGTTTGCGCTGATACTCGCGGAGCCCCATGGGCCCATCCTAACGAAGTCTCATCCCAGGCGCCGAGCGCGCTAGGCGCCGAGGTCGCACTTTTGCTGAGTCGGCTGCCATTTTCCGCCCGCGCGCTCGCACTCGGCCTTGTTGTCGGGCTTCACTCGAGCCGGAACCCTCGTGGACGGCTCGCGCACGGACCGGTCGGTCGTGTCCCCAGGCCCCGGGCTGGCCGGTAGCGTCGATGGCGCGCTGTTGCCGGTGCCGGCCGGCCCTTCACCCTTCGTCTGAGCCATTGGCGCCGCGATGGCCGGCGCGCAACCGAGAGCCAGGATCAAGCCTGCCAGTAGGATCGTCTTCATGTGCTTCTCCCAATTGCGTGTCCTTGAGGTGATCACCGTAGTGACAGGCGTAGCTCACCGGGCACAGAGTCGGACATGGACTCCGAGACCATTCGCTTCCTCATCCGGTACAAGCTCCAGCGCGGTCGCCTGCCGTACGACGGCCCTTCGAAGATCTGCGAGCCCCGCGCAGTTGGCGATGTGTGCGCCGCGTGCGGCGCTCTCGTCGAGAGCGGCCATCTCGTGCAACCGGCGACGCGGGACGGGGCGCTGCCGCTCCAGCTCCACGCTCGCTGCTTCGAGCTCTGGAACGAGGAGCGCCACGCCGCGAGCGAATAGACTCTCGCCGCTCTTCATCGCGCGGCCATCTGGGCCTGAATCCCTTCGATCGTCTTCAGGTGGTCTTCGACCGTCGGCAAAGTCTTGTCTACCCACGCCTTCAGATTCGGGTCCACGGCGCCCGAATGCATCTTGCGGAGCTCCGCCACGTCGGCTTTGTGATCCTTCACCATTTCCTTCACGTACTCGCGGTCGAACTCCGAGCCCTGCAGTTTCGCCAACCTGTCTCTGATCGTCGCGTGCTTGGTGAGCTTGGAATCGACCTGGACGCCCTTGTTCTGAGCGAGCTGCATCAGCTCCTGGTTGGCCGCGCCGTGGTCGTTGACCATGCGCTGCGCGAACTGCTTGACCGCGTCGCTCGACGCCTTGCCCAGCGCCAGCTGCCCGAGCTCGACCTCAGCCTGCCCGCCCTCCGCAGCTTTCTGGATGAAGTTGCGGTCGCTGCGCTGGAGCTTCGTCTCGCTCGTCGAGGTGCGCTGCGCGCTCACGGTCGACGTGAACGCCAGCAAACTCATCGCCGCTACTACCGCCATCGCGGTCCTTGTCGCTTTCATGTATGTACTGCTCCTTCCGCGGCCTCGTTCAGCTAGAGACCGGACTGACCTAAGCAGAAAGCGAGCAAGGGGGCTGCCAGCGGCGAAAGGATGGAAAACGCGAGGGAGAGCGCGTCGGAACCCGGGATGCGGGTCGAGAATACCGGCTGAACTTACACACCGGCCGCGCGCGGGCGCCGGCGTGTCGCTACAGAGCCATTTGCGGGCCGAGGCTACTGCGAGCTTTTCTCGGCCGGCAGCCCGCGCCTCACCTCGATGCGTTCATTCGCGTTCCACGAGTGCATCGCGGTCGCGTCCGGTTGATCCACACGCTGGACTCGCACGTGCGCCGTCTTGCCGGCACCTGTCGTATATGGGCGGCCGATCACTTGCCATTCGCCCGACTGGTCGGTCAGACGATCACCTACCTGCAGCTCCGTCGGCAGGATGCGTCGCGCGGGCGACTCAGCGGGCTTCTTGTCTGGGCGCGCCTTCGCCATTGGCCTCTCCAGGGACGTGCTGGACTCAGCTCCTCCCTCAAGATTGCCGCCAAGAGGCGCCAAGCGCCCCAACCATTTTGCAGGGGACCGGTGGTGCCGGGGGCCCGGGAGGGTACGCTGCAAAGTATGAGCCTCAGCGACTGGCTCCAGGCCCAGCTCTTCGAGCGTCGCGTCGTCCTGGTGCTCGGCTGGCTCGACGCCGACTTGGCCGGCAGGGCGACCGGCGCGCTGCTGGCCCTCGACGCCCGCGAAAGTCGGCCGATCGAGCTTCATGTCGATAGCCCGGGCGGTGCGCTGGAGGCGGCCTTCGCGCTGGTCGATACGGCCGGCATGGTGCGCTCCGAGCTGCGTGTCATGTGTCGGGGCCAGGTCGGCGGCGCGGCCGTCGCGGTGACGGCGGCTGCGGAGCACCGCATCGCTTCGCCCCACACGCGATTTCATCTGGCTCAGCCAACGGCGCGATTCAGCGGCAGCTCCGAGGAAGTCGTGTCTCAGAGCCGGCACCAGCAGGAACAGCTCTGGAAGCTCTACGGGTTCCTGGCGCGGCGGACGGGTCGGCCCGCCGAAGAGATCGCCGAGGACATGCGGCGTGGGACCTATCTCGATGCGCGCGAAGCGCTCGCCTACGGGCTGGTCGACGAGATCGCCTCCGGTCCTCGGCCGTAGCTAGGTGGCCATCGTCTTCGTGGCCATCTGGGGCTTGCGTGGCCCCTTCGAATACCGCTATCACACGGCATCGATGCGTTCGGCCTTCGCGCTGGCGGCACTGCTGCTCCTGGTCGGCTCCGAGGCCGCCGCACAGGCCCCGTCGTCTCAGGGACCGACTCAAGAACCGACGCCGGGCGCACCTCAGGAGGTCATTCAGCTCCCGCCGGTCGAAGTCATCGGCACGACGCCGCTGCCGTCGCTCGGAGTGCCGCTGGACAAATATCCCGGTAACGCGCAGCGGGTGCCCGCCGAGGAGATCAGGCGACAGAATCTCACCAATCTCCCCGAGCAGCTCTTTCGCAACTTCGGCTCCGTCAACACGATCGGCTCCCAGGGCAACCCGTGGCAGGTCGATCTGACCTATCGCGGGTTCCTGGGCGGCCCGCTGACCGGCAGCCCGATTGGTCTCTCCGTCTATCTCGACGGCATGCGTTTCAACGACGGATTCGGGGACACGATCAACTGGGATCTGATTCCGCAGTTCGCGCTCTCGGCCGTGGACATGATTCCCGGCTCCAACCCGCTCTTCGGGCTGAACACGCTCGGGGGCGCTCTGTCGATGCGCACCAAGCGCGGCTTCGACTTTCCGGGATTCGAGCTCGGCGCTTCCGGGGGATCCTGGGGACGCTGGAACGTCGAGAGCTCGTACGGCGGCTCGCATGGCCCGTTCGACTGGTTCCTCGGCTTCAACGGTCTGAGTGAAAGCGGCTGGCGCGACCAGTCGCCGACCGACTTGCGGCAGCTGTTCGCGAAGGCGGGGTACCGAACGGCACAGACCGACGTCGAGCTCAGCTATATCTACGCCAACAATCAGCTCGTCGGCAACGGGCTGGTCCCCGAAAGCACGCTGGCCATCGATCGCAGCGCCGTCTACACCTTCCCCGACCGCACCAAGAACGTCATGCACCTGGCAAACCTTCGAGGCAGCGAGTGGCTGACCGACGCCGTGCTGCTCTCGGGCAACGTGTTCTACCGCAACTACCGCCGCGACACGTTCAACGGCGACGCCGACGTCAACTGCGTCGACGACGCCACCGATTCTCGCGTCTTCACCGCGAACGGTCGCCCTCTTCACCTCGGGCTCTGCCAGGGCTCGGCCGTGGGGTTCTTCGACGAACAGGGCAACCCGCTCGCGGGTAATCTCGGCCTCGAGGCGGAAGGCGCCGACCGCAAGACCAGCACGCGCACCCAGGACTGGGGCGCGACGCTACAGTTCCAGCATCGGGGCACGATCTTCGGGCGGGCGAACCGCCTCACCCTCGGCGTCGCCTATGACGGCCACGCGACCCGCTTCACCCAGAGCGAAGCCCCGTCCGACTTCGCGGCCAGCGGTAACAGCGTGGGCACGGTCCGCACCGGAGCGTTCGAGACCGACGTCGACGTCGAGACCGCGCAGCAGAACATCGGCGCCTACGTGGCCGACACGCTCGAGATCCTCCCGCGGCTGGGGCTCACGCTGGCCGCACGGTTCCAGCACGTGAGCATCAGCATCCGCGACCGTTCCGGTGAGAACGCGGCGCTGGACGGCGACCATGACTTCAATCGCGTGAGCCCGGCCGTCGGCATCACGTATCAGCCGGTTCCGGCACTGACCACGTTCTTTTCTTACAGCGAGGGATTTCGCGCCCCGACGCCGGCCGAGCTCACGTGCGCCGATCCCGCGGCGCCGTGCCGCCTCCCCAACGCCTTCGTCGCCGATCCTCCGCTCGATCCGGTGACGGCGCGCACGTACGAGGTCGGTGTGCGCGGCAAGCTGCCGCTCGGCGACGCGTTGTCGTGGAGCCTGGCCTTGTTTCGCACCGATCTGAGCAACGACATCCTGTTCATCACCGCCGAGACCGGCGGCGCGGGATTCTTTCAGAACGTGGCTAGCACACGACGGCAGGGGATCGAAGCCGGCGTGCAGGGACGGTGGAAGCGGCTCAGCTACTTTCTGAGCTACGCCTACGTCGATTCGACCTATCGGAGCAGCGAGACCCTGTCGAGCGTCACCGATCCCAACGGGGTACAAGTCCGCAAGGGCGACCACATCCCCGGCATTCCCGACCAGAACCTGAAGGTCGGAGGAGAGGTCGAGGTCTAGGACGACCTCTTCGTTGGCGCCAACGTTCTCCACGTCTCCGGCAGTTACCTCCGCGGCGACGACAGCAACGATCGGCCCAAGCTCGACGGCTACACGACGCTCGGTCTGGGCATTCGATACTCGCCGATCAAACACGTCGAGCTGTGGGGACGGGTCGACAACGTCACCAACGCGCACTACGAGACCGCCGGCGCCGTGAACTTCAACGCCTTCGCGGACCCGATCGCGCCGGAGCGGTTCGTCGCCCCCGGCGCCCCGATCGCCGGCTGGGGCGGCATCCGAATTCGGTTCTGAAACGGCGAGTCGAGGAAGGCGCTCAGCCGCGCTTGACCCGGAAGTGCACGCGACGGTTCTTGGCGGCACAGGCATCGGACCGGTCGGTGCACACCGGCCGCTTCGCGCCGTAGCCGATGGTCCACAAGCGCGTCTCGGGCACACCCATCGCCATGAGGAATCGCGCCGCGGCCTTGGCGCGCAGCTCCGAGAGAGCCAGCGGATCCTCACGCGCCTCTCGCGTGTCCGTGTGGCCCTCGATCAGTACGAAGTAGTCGCGGTTGTCGACGAGCCAGCGCGCGACGATCCAGCGTGCGTTGGCCATCATGATACTGGCGCCGTCGCGGACGATGTCCGCGCGGTCGGGGTCGAAGAGCACGTCCTTGAGCGCGGGCACGTGGACGAACTCGTCGAGGTTCTGCGGGAAGGCCGGGGCTGCGGGCTCGGCCGGGGCCGGCTGCGTGGTCGCCGGCTGCTCCGGCGCGGGAGCCGGAGCCGGCGTGGCGCTGGTGTCGGCCTGAGCCGTCGGCGGCGGGGCCGTCGTCTGCGAAGCTCGCTGGGCGCACCCCGGCGCCACGAGCAGAGTCAACACGGCCAGAACGATGACGATCCTCTTCGCGGCCACTAGTACCTACCGTTCTCGATGGTTGGCAGGGGAGTCTAGCAGAGCCGGCGCGCCCATGAACAAGACTCGGGCGGAATGCCCGTTCACGTCGGTGGAGGCCCGCCCGAATCGCTGACACTCGGCCGGGTGAGTCCCGATATTAATACTCAGTGAATACGCGGACTCGTGACGCACGCAACCGCCGCCGTGCGAGGGCAGGTGATTTGCACACGAGCACGCCCCGTGAAACCCCTGCGGTGAACTACGAGGCGGTGTCCAAGGGAGGCGCGACGATGCCGAAGTTCGTGATCGAGCGGGAGATCCCGGGCGCGGGGAAGCTGTCGCCACAAGATCTGCAGGCGATCTCGCAGAAGTCGTGCTCGGTCCTCAACAAGATGGGTCCGCAGATCCAGTGGGTCGAGAGCTACGTGACGGACGACAAGATCTACTGCGTCTACATCGCGCCCGACGAAGCGATGGTGCGGGAGCACGCCCGTCAGGGTGGGTTTCCGGCCAATCGCGTCGTCGCGGTTCGCGCGATGATCGATCCGACGACTGCGGAGCGCTGATCCCGCCATCGAGGCGCGGCAGGCGGTGGTTGTCAGGGGCTCGCGACGCAGGCCGCGAGCCCCTGTCGTGTTCACCATCACGCGAGAAAGTAGGCAATGAAGCGTTCTTCCTCTCGATGTCGAGAGCCGATGCGGTGGCTCGGCGCGATCGCGCTCGCGATCGTGGCGGCACTCGCGGCCTGGCCGCCGGCTGCCGAGCCGAACAGCTCAGGGCGCGTTCCGCGTGTGGGTGTCCTCTGGCCATACTCATCGTCGGTCGCTTGGCCGTTCTCCGAGGCGCTTCGTCAGGGGTTGCGCGAAGTCGGTTACGTCGAGGGATACAACCTCATCGTCGAGGAGCGCTGGGCGGACGGCAGCCTCGAACGGCTACGCTCGCTTGCCTCGGAGCTGGCGCGGGGAAAGGTCGATGTCATCGTGGCGGCATCGACGCCGGCCGTCCAGGCGGCCCGTCAGGAGACGCGCACGATCCCGATCGTGATGACGCTCATCAGCGATCCCGTGGCGAGCGGCATCGCGGCCAGCCTCGGTCGCCCGGGAGGCAACGTGACCGGGCTCAGCCTGATGCATCCCGAGCTCAGCGGCAAACGCGTGGCGCTGCTGAAGGAAGTCAATCCGAGGATCACGCGCGTGGCGGCGTTCTGGAGCGCATCCACGCCGTCCTATCAAATCGTGCTGCGCGGGACGGAGACCGCGGCGCGCAGCCTGGGCATGCAGGTGCAACCGATCGAGGTACGCGGCCCGGGCGGCCTCGACAGCGCCTTCGCCGCGCTACTGCGCGAGCAGGTGACTGCGCTGGTGGTGCTCCCCGATCCAGTGTTTCGCAACCAGCACAAGCGGATCATCGAGCTGGCGGCGCAGCAGCGACTGCCGACCATGTACTGGTCGCGAGAGCTCGTCGACGCCGGCGGCCTCATGTCGTACGGCGCCAGCATTCCCGACATCCATCGACGCGCGGCTGTCTTCGTCGACAAGATTCTCAAGGGAGCCAGGCCCGGCGAGCTGCCGGTCGAGCAGCCGACGAAGTTCGAGCTCGTGATCAACTTGAAAACCGCCAGAGCGCTCGGGCTGACGATCTCCCAGTCGCTGTTGCAGCAGGCGGATCAAGTCCTCGAGTGACGCGAGCGCCCAGCCCGGCGGTTAGGGCGCTTCAATACGCGGACGGCATGAGCCTCACGAGCGCCAGATGGGTGGGCCAGTAGACGAACAGCGGAAAGCCCACGACCAGGATCCCCACGTAGACCCGCGGAGGCAGCCTGCGCTGCGGCGCGCTGCCCGGCCCGAACACCCAGTTGATGTTCTCTGACGGATTCGTCAGCGCATAGCACACGACGAACAGGAACGTGCCCAGCGCCGTCTGGGCGATCAGCGCTCGCGGATCGTAGCCGATGCGCGCCAGGGTCCACACGAGCAGCACGGGCAGCGCCACGTGAAAGAGCGATAGGGCCCGAAGGTAGCGAGGGAGGCGCCCGTCGAACATGTAGGTCGCCATTCCGAGCGGCGAGCGCCCGGTCAAGAGCCGCGCGAAGAAATCGAGATTCCAGAGCGTCTCGGGTATCGCCACCGCCACGGCCAGCGTGCTGACGATCAGCGGATTCTCCGCCCAAAGGCCGGGCACCATGCCCAGCAGCGCCACGTCCGAGAACCACAGAAAATTGGCCGCGCCGTAGTGCTTGAGGTAGATCGGCACCAGGATCGCGACGAACAGCGTGTAGACGAGCTTGATCCACAGCGGTATGTGCATCGCTTCGCCGATCACCGGTCGCTCCTCCGGATGCGTGAGTGATGCGCTCGCCCCGCTTCTCCAGCGCGCGCGAATGAGATGCGTCTGATGGCCGACGCGTTGACGTGCCCTCAACGCGACGAGCCCCTGACGCCCGAGGATAGCGTGATCGTGGCTCCGGACGGGGCCGATTCGATCGGCCGAGCGGGTCAGGTCTGATCGGTGTCGCGGGCGCGCTCGTCAGTCTGCTGCTCGATGCGCCAGCGCTTGCGGTCGCGACCGCTCAGGATCTCGTCGGACGTGATCACCTCCGCGTCCGTAGACCGCTCGACGCCCAGCGGACGCGCGAGCTCGTCCACGACGTCCTGATCCGGCGTGGCGACTGTGCCGCCGACGGCTTCCTCGCCCGAGCTCTGCGCCCGCTGCCAGTCGGCGTCGACGTCGCCGCCGGTATCTCGCGGGCTCACATCGGCGTGATCGGAGATTTCGCGCAACAGCTCGCTCGTCTCGGCCTCTCGACCGGTCTCGGGAGGCCGCGGCGCGCGGCGGCGGACGATTGTCTGAGGCTTGCGGCGGGCGCGCGCCGCTCGCTTCGGCCGCTTCTTCGTCCGACTTGCCGCCCGCTTTTTCGTCGCCCTCTTGGCTTTCTTCATCACCGACCCTCTCTCTGCCGCGGCATCGCCGCGAGCTCTTGCAGTGGAGGCTCGTAGATCTCGCTGAACGTGGGGAACGCGTGGACGACGTCCGTGAGCAGATCGACGGTTAGCTCTGCGCGGATCGCGAGCACGGCTTCGCCGATCCACTCCTCGGCGTGCGGGCCGATCGCTGCGGCGCCCAGCAAGGTGCGGCGTCGCCGATCGGCCACGAGCACCAGCCGCCCCGCCTGGAGCCCCGTCGCGGCGGCGCGGGCAGTATGACGCACATCCAGCGACGCGCTCACGATGTCGTATCCCTGCTGGCGGGCTCGCTCGGACGACAGGCCGACGCATGCGACCGACGGATCCGTGTAGACGCCGCGCGGAATGGCGCGGTAGTCGGCCCGCGCCTCGCGTCCCAGCAGATTGGCCGCGATGACGCGCCCCTGGTATTTCGCGGCGTGGGTGTAGAGCGCGACGCCCGTCACATCGCCTGCCGCCCACACGTGTTGTTGGCCGCGCACGCGGCACTGCTCGTCCACTTCGAGGCCGTTGCCGGGGCTGCTGCGGATCCCGAGCGCGTGCAGGCCGAGTCCGTCCAGGCGAGGTGAGCGTCCGGCGGCGACGACGAGCCGCTGACCCGTCAGACGTGTCCCGTCGCTCAAGAAGACGGTAGCGCCGTCTCGCAGATCGGTCCGCACGGCTTTGGCGTTGAGCCGGAGGCCGACGCCGTCTTGCCGGAGCACGTCGGCGAGCGCCTCGGCGACCGTCGCCTCTTCGTTGGGGATCAGGCGCGGCGCGCTCTGCACGATCGTGACCTTCGCGCCGAACCGCGCCAGCATCTGCGCAGCCTCGCAGCCCACCGCGCCGCCGCCGAGCACGATCACCGAATCGGGAAGCTCCGTGGCCGTGTAGACCTCTTCGCTCGTCCACGCCGCCGGTCGTGTCAGTCCCTCGATGTCCGGCATATCGGCGGCGCTGCCGACCGCGATGACGAGATCGGTCCAGCCGATGTGATCGTCGCCGACCTCCACCACGCGCGGGCGCAGGATGCGCCCGCGACCACGGCGGACGGTGATGCCGGCGTCCTCGAGCTCGCGAGCTCGGGACGAGTCGTCCAGGCGCTCCGCGATCTCGTGGCGCCTGGCCGCGGCGGTGCGGTAGGCGGTGCGGTTGTCGTCGAGGCTCAGCGACCGGCTGACCGCGCCGAGCGAGTGGGCGACGGCTGTCCGGTGGCGGATCTCCGCCGAGTAGAGCATCGCCTTGCTCGGCATGCAGGCGAAGTAGGGACAGTCGCCGCCCACGAGGCGCTCTTCGATGAGGGCCACCGACTTGCCGCCTCGCACCACGGTCGTGGCTACGGTCTCGGCGGCGGAGCCGCCGCCGAGCACGACTACGTCATAGGTGTTCATGGCGCGGTGGCGCCGCTCAGACGCGGTGCGCCCGTCCGACGGTCAGCCGATAGAGAATGAGCAGGACGATCGAGCCGACGACGGCCATGATGAAACCGACCGGATCGCCCTCTCGATAGAACCCCATGGCCCGCCCGAGATAGCCGCCGAGCAGCGCCCCCGCGATGCCCAGCAGTGCCGTGATGATGAACCCGCCGGGGTCGCGCCCAGGCATCAAGAACTTTGCGACGATGCCGACGATCAACCCGAAGATGATCCAACCGATGATAGCCATCTGATTCCTCCTGACATGAGCCGGCGAAAGATCTCGGTCGTTGCGCCATAGACGAGATGGAGACCGAGCTCTTCGGCCTCCGGAGCAAGCGGCCGACGAGCGGGGGGTTGTGCCAGGCCGAGCGCCGGAACGGTTACGACGTGCGCGCCGAGCCACACGGCGATTCCGAACGGCAGGCCGACGCCGGCGCCGGTCTTCGGCAGGACCTCCGCGAGGGCGCCGTAGAGGGCGCCGACGGTCCCGCCGAACGCATAGTGAACGACGGACCCGGCGCGCGGCTCCTGCGCCGGCGGCAGCTCGTAGCCGACGCCGCGGGTGATCGCGGACGCCACCTTGACCGTCGGGTCCGGTTCTCGCGATGCCGGCGCTGTCGCGGGCTTGGGGAGCAGCGTACCAGCGACGCGGTGGCCGAGACTCATCGCGCCGGCCCCGGCCAGCCCTGCGACCAGGCCGATGAATGCTCCTCGGACGCGGCGAGCATTGCGCGTCATGCGCGTACTCGTTGCAACGCGCATGCCCAAGCTGGGACGCGGTATCGGGGAAAGCCCTTCTGGTCACTAAAGGTGATTACCCGATAGCGGGCGTCACTCACGCGATCTACACTCGTGCCGCTGATGGATCCGCTTATTCAGTGGCTCATCCAGCGTCGACTCGAGGACGGCCGCCTTCCACGCGGCCCGGTCACTGAGATCCAGGAGACGGCCGGCAGTGGCCAGCCCTGCGATGGCTGCGGGGCGATCATCTCGAAGGAGCAGCGAGCCGTGTCCGGTATCGCCATCGAAAGCTGGGGGAGTCTCTCTCTGCACGTCGACTGCTTCGAGGTGTGGGAAGCCGCTCCGAATCTCAGGCGCAGCGAGACTAGCTAGTCGGCCCGCCGCTGCGATTCCCGCACCGCGATCCGGAGAGACTGGATCGCCTCTTCCGTGTGTCGCATGAGGACATCCGCCCGATCGGAAAGCTCGCCGCTCCACTTCACCAGACGCAGTGCCGCCTCGCGCAACGCCCGCGCCCGCTGGCGCACCCGGGCCGGAAGCATCGTACAGGTGTAGAGATGCGCGCGGACGTTGTCGATCAGATCGCGGTGGCAGAACGGGCAATAGTGCGTGTCGCCGTCGACGATCGCCGAGACGAGCTCGGGTAGACGGTAGCTGCGCTCGCAGGTGGGGCACCCGGCGACCGCGTGTTCCCAGCAGTACGTCGCGATCAGCAGCCGCTCCTCGGGTGTGAGAGTCCGCGGGCGCCGGCAATCGAAGTGAGTGAGTCGTCGGGAATCGAGTGAGAACGAGATGGCATCATCGGCTGAGATCGCTTGTCCGCAGGCCTGGCAGATCGGAAGCTCTTGCGTCATCCCGGACCCTCAAGTGGAACGTAACACCGAGAGCACGCGTGTGCACGGAATCGACAGACGGAAGGGGTGACCGCGCAGGGCCCGCCGGGTGTCGCATGTAATTCTCGCCTGGTAATTTCTCCTCCTTGTTGTGGGGCCGGTCCTCGCGACGTGAGACATGGCCTGGAAATTCGCGCGATCGTTGGATAGCACAGCCCTTGGCAGTTTCTTTGCTCCCGCTCGAAAGCTGTGCGAAATGCCCTCTGCGGGAGAACGAGATGACGCTGACGATCCTCGCGGGTTCGCTGGTCTTGAGCGTGGCGCTCGCGATCGGTGTCGCCGAGGCCAACGACGTCCAAGGACGGGTGAAAGCGACGGAGATGACGCAGAAGGTCATCACCCTCGATAACGGCACGCGGCTCTTCTGGACCGACGAGACGCCAGGAGCCGAGCAGATTCAATCAGGTGACGTGGTGAGGGCGAGGTACGAGGAGCGCGGCGGTCGCCTCGTGGTCACCGAGATCGAGATCGTCGTATAGCGATCGCCGGTCTGCCCCAGGCACTGTAGTCCTCGTGAGCTTTCCTTTCTCGGACGCGACCGTCCCACTAGTCGGCTGCCAGGTCTGGCGCAGCCTGCTCTTCATCCACTGGCCGATGCCGGTCCCAGAGCTGCGGCGCCTGGTGCCGCGTCAGCTCGAGCTCGATCTGTACGACGGTCAGGCCTACGTCTCGTTGATCCCGTTCATCGTCGCGGAGTCGCGGCCCCGCGGGGCCCCTCGCGCGCTGGCGATGCGGTTCCTCGAGACGAACCTGCGAACGTACGTCCGCTCCGCCGACGGCGAGCCCGGGATCTACTTCTTCTCGCTCGACGCGTCGTCGTGGCTGGCGGCGAGCGCCGCCCGCTTGCTGTACGGCTTGCCCTACTTCGAATCCATGATGTCCATGCGAACCGAGGGAGGGCGCACGGAGTACGCGTCGCGCAGGCATGGCGCTCCGGACGCTCAGCTCGACGTCGACTGGGTGCTCGGCGCTCCGTTGGGGAGCGCGGCAGTCGGCTCGCTCGATCATTTCCTGGTCGAGCGCTATAGCTTGTACGTCAGGCGCTGGGGCGTGATGTATCGGGCGCGGGTGCGCCACAGGCCCTATCCGCTTCACGGCGTGACGGTCGAGCATCTCTCGGAAACGTTGCTGCAGGCGGCAGGGCTTCCGGCACCTACGGCCCCGCCGCTCTACCACTACTCGCCCGGAGTCGATGTCGAGATCTTCTGGCTCGAGCGAGTCCGGACGCGCGAGCCCCATCAGGTCTCGGCGGCGATGTTGAATCGCCTTAGCGCCGCCCGTCGCAGAGTCGGCGTGGTCGACCGGCGGATCTCGGTCTGAGATAGTGCTCGATCCCACGACGCTTCTGCGAAGCGGCCGCCAAGGCGAGATCGTCGACGCGGTCGTGCGCTGGTCCGAGGAGTTCATCGAGCAGCCTCACGAGATCTTCGGCGGGCTACCGATATGCCCTTTCGCGCGGGCGGCGCGCCTCAAGCAGGCGATCCGCTTCGAGGTGCAGCCCTTCGCGCTGGATGACCCGCTCGAGCCTCGCGGCAAGCTCCTGACCTTGGTGCGCGAGTTCGCGGTGCAGGCGGCGGACGGGGCACTCGAGACCTTGTTCGTCATCCACCCAGACCCGCGGCAGCCGCTGCCGGACTTGCTCGACTTCGTGGCCAGACTGAACGCGCGAATGACCGCGAGCGAGCTGCACGAGCTTCAAGCGTTCGAGGCCCACCCCGAGAGCCGATTCCAGGTCGGCGGAGTGTATACGCGGCGCTCGCCGTATCCGAGCTTTCAGGTGCTCAGCCGCGTGCTTTTGAAGAAGGGATCCGACTCGCTGCTCGACTCGCCCTACTATGCGCGCTTCTCGCCCGAGATGCTCCGCGCCGTCGGCATGCCGCGCGACTAGCGCGCGAGATCGACCTCGGCGGCCCGGCTCAGGATCCCGCCTCGATCCGAGCTTTCTCGTGAGCCACTTCTGATTGACGGGCGGAACGCGTGCAGCGGTGGGAAGAACTCCCGGCCGCAGCGGCTCTACACGGTAAACGTTACAGGTTAGGGAATCGCCTGATTGGACTCGAGACGACATATCTACCTAATGCCGGGGGCGGCCTTCGCCCATACCATCGCGCTGTGCGTCGGGTGCGCTAGGTACCTACTGGACGCAGCCTCGGTCTGGGGCGGCATTTCGGAGCGGCAAAGGCCGTGATATTGTTCGACCTCTGGTCGACGGGAGAAACTCGGTGTCTTCGCGGGAGCCTTCGAATTTCGAGGTGATCGCCATCGCCACCTCCGCCGGTGGCCTCAAGGCGTTGACCCAGGTGCTCTCGGCGTTGCCGCCCGATTTCTCGCCCGCCATCGTGGTCGTCCAGCATCTGGATCCACGTCACCGCAGCTTGATGGCCGATATCCTCAGCCGGCGGAGCACGCTCCCCGTCAAGCAAGCCGACGAAAACGACAAGCTGCAGCCCGGGACGGTGTACATCGCGCCGCCGAACAAGCATCTGCTCGTGAACCCCGACGGCTCGCTGTCGCTGACCCAATCCGAGCTCGTCCACTTCGTCCGGCCCTCGGCTGACCTGCTCTTCGAGTCGGTAGCCGGCAGCTTCAAGAACCGCGCGATCGCCGTCGTGTTGACCGGCACCGGCAGCGATGGCTCGATGGGGGTCCGGGCGATCAAGAAGATGGGCGGCACGGTGCTGGCCCAGGACGAATCGTCGTCGGAGTTCTACGGCATGCCCAACGCGGC
>Ga0075419_10000976_pt1 | contig 18473 bp, 20 predicted proteins | sample SoiMetdeltSBSDD3_FD_76900 | JGI IMG/M metagenome (GOLD analysis project Ga0075419, IMG submission 76900) | Bulk soil microbial communities from a Populus tree surrounding site in Tennessee, USA - Soil MetaG P. deltoides SBSDD3 | ecosystem: Environmental > Terrestrial > Soil > Tree plantation... | reverse complement strand
TGTTCTTAGTATTCGGGAATATGTGACGACATTTCAATCAATCATTAATTTTTAACCTCGTCAATATTCTAATCATGGTATCAATAATTTCAGGGTTAGGTAGGTTCCAGACATTGTATAAAGTACGATCCTATTACTTGTATAGGAAGCTAGGAACAGTAGAGAATATTGTGCACGACAGAATGTTGACTTGAACTAAAAATAAAGTTAGGAAAAATTAATAAAAAAATATTTTTATTTATTAAAAAAAATTTAGGAAATTCCCAAATTTGGGAATGACGATAAGGCGATGTTTAATTCACCCTGAATTTTCCTAATCTTGTTTGCATATTCATTCATTTTGGTATCATCGTTTTGTACTTTTGCTATTCGATACCCTTTCCAAGCTTTTCTCAAAGCTCCCCAACTTTGTCCTACAGTAAAACTCTGTCCACTTACGTTTGTATGAACCTGTCCTACTGGTTGGCTTGTTGTTATGTCGTTTTCTTGAATTGAGGCTAATGCCATGCAATAAAGAGAATAGAAATATACTTACAACAAATAGTCAGTTTTTTGAAATCATCTAGTAAAAAAAATTAGAACATTAGTCACTCTCAAGTATATCCCAAAAACAATAGAATTTCAATCAGGATAAAATTACATCGAATATTCGATAATTAACGGTCGTAAATTAATGTTTTTTATATAAATTGCATATTTTTACTAAATTTTTTTTAGGATTTCTTGAATATTTCATTAAACCTTTAAATGACCTTGTAGGACTATTTACCGTGCATGAGAATAGCAATAAAATCCTAGATAAAAATAATTTTAGTAACAATGTGGTTGCGCGTTATGTGGCAGGATAATTGAAAACAAAAAAGCGAAAGAAGTAAATAAGATGGAGATAAATATCTGTATGATTCCCGCAATTGGATCACCATATTTATGAAATTAGCAAATCCATATGGACATGAGTTTAGAGTATCGAAGTACAATATATTTACAATCCTAATTGGGAGATTATTGTTCCGAAGGAACACGAATTTGGTATAAGAAATGACATAGAAATCTGAGAAAATGAAACATTTCAAGTTATTAGAGATCCTTTTCAAGTGCAAGATCTTGTTTTCAAGTTAGCAGGGTCATCAAAAAACGAAATTAAGAAATGAATTCAGAATCGAAATTATGAAACTTGAAGAATCTTCAAGAATCGGGGCTTCAATCTTGTTAAGTTGATAGAAAATTTGTAACCTACACCGAATTAAAAGACGACACGAAAAAAACTTCTTGTGAAGCAATTGGCGTGTCTTTTTTCCACTATCAAATCAACTGTTATATCTTATGTTACTATATTTGAAATCATATGGAGACAGCAAGAACTATATCAATAAATATCTAAATTCGAACAGCAGATAGAAACATCTGAGCAAGTCAATAAACAGTTAAACGAAACAATAGGTAATTTAAAACAGCAATTAAAATTTTAGCTGCGAATAATGCTCTATTTTTCGTCAGTGAAACCTATTAGAAAAATTCAGGCCGATTGAGACCCTTCAATATATTTCCAAAATTCAATTTTCTCGCCACAACCATCGCATACGTATATTTCACATAGAGTTGGCTTAGTTGAGTTAGGTGTAACTTGAATGGTATCTTCCAGATAAAAAGAATCCGAAGAGCATTTTCTACACCAGTGACTGGAGGGTAATCCGGATGATTTTTTCTTCCTTTCTTCATAAAGACTGACAGAATTTGAAATAATCATCCCATTTGATTCAAGATCGATAAAACCAGAGACAAATACCGTATTGATAGTTACTATAATAGGAAGTAAAAACACGATATTTTGCTCGTCACGCATAATTGTCATTGCAAGATATAGAACTAATATCATTAATAAGAATATCCATAGAAATATATCTCATTTACGCTGAAAAATCAGAAATAGTATATAATTGATGAACAATTAGGGCTCCGAGTATGGCAGTTACCAAATTACAATATTAGGGATAACTCCCATTTTTTCCAATAGATGGCAATGTTTTAAAATATATTCAATGAGCGCTTTTTAATCAATCTTAAACCTAACTAGTGAAATACCTAAGTACTTCGGTGACGTATAACATACTGGTGTGCCTTGTTAGTAAAGGTAGACAAGATAATAAAAAGAAACAAAATCAAAGTTATTGAACTTGATATTGATAATTATGGCTCAGTCATACCTCTTAGAGAATTAGAATTAAAGCTGCCTAAAGATGATTCGATAATTAAAGCTCTTTCATCCACTGAATATGCGGCAATTTTTACTCAAGCGGATATTGACGGAGTTGGTGAAACTATTATTTTAGCCAATAGCGTTTCAATCGATGAATTAAATGAAGAAAAAAAGAAGGCAATTGACACAATGAACAAAAAATAATATGATTTTTATATTTAGTACAGCGATTTTTTCATATATATCACCGCAAAATGCTAGGAAACAGGATGTTAATACTTCTAGTTGGTGTCTCAAGTTACTTTAGAAGAAACGCTTTTGTTGTGCAGTTGTTAACTATGATTTTATGAAGACTCTGGATTTCCTCAAAAGGGATGAGCTCGAAAAATATCTGGTTCAAAGTGGAATAAGGATTGATGATTATGTCAATACTGCAATGGATATGTCCACTGAAGTCCATAGTGGAATAAAAAGGGAAGACAATCAATCTCCATTTCTTGAAACACACATCTGGCCCGTTACGAGAGACGTAGTTGAGCACTATCTTACTGTTAATCGAAATATAACTAGTGTAGAAATAGTTTCCTCGATATTACATGATGTAATGGAAGATAATGACAGAATACTCGATTTGTACAAGACCAAGGAGTACGGTTTTGATGCATATCTCAAATATAGATTTGGCAACAGAGTCTACGATATCTGTATGGACCTAAAGATAAAACCCCTCGAAAATTTCTCTGGAGATAATGATCAGCAAAGACAACTAGCCAGATTCCATAATTACTGCAAAGGATTAAGCTCTGCTGACTATGATATAAAAGTCATAAAACTGGTTGATAGAGCGAATAATATGAAATTCATTAGTAATATGTCAAAGGTAGAAGGAAAACTCGTAAATAATAAAATTAAAAGATATCTACGTGAGGCTGAGGATTTTTACCTTTCCTTTGCATTACTGGAACCTTCTACGAAGGATCTATATCTAAAACTTAGAGAATCGTATGAAAGTCTCAAATCGTTACGCATAAACTAAATATTTAGTTAGAAAAGTTTCATAAATCATATTTCGTGCTTGTTAGAGATATCTCAATTAGAAAAAGGTAATGAAGTTAGTGTCTTTATCGGTTATTCTAATTGCAAGTTCAGAATTTATATCTACATCCGAAACATGTTGTGGCAGTTATAATATTGTCTCGTCCACATTTAGGGCCACCGGGATCAGAGCCAGACATGGCAAGAACAATGGTTCCTCCTCCAAGCACTGGCAGCGGATCAATGAAGAGTCTGAAACTAAGATTTCCAAAGAGCACTGCCTACAATAGAGGAAGCATTTACGTCGTTCATATGCTAAAACAGATCTGCAAACAATGCGAGAATCAGATACCTGCATTTGCATTGGAACCCGTCCGGAAGGCAACGGAAGAGCTGGATGTTATCTTTCGACAGAGGCGTAAAGGTTTGATCATAACCCAGAGGAAGAACCTCATTGTAATCCATGCAGACAGGATACGGACCTTTGGAAACAGGTATATGCTGGAAAGCGATCCCGATGGCTCCAGTATTGGTGTTGCGGTTACAGGTTCTGCCAGATTGCACGATTTGTTCATTGATGTTTGCAAAAGCGGGAATGTCATTATGAGTTACAAAGGCCAGAAAAAGAAAGCTCCCGATGGGAAAGAGAGTGTGGTCGAAATGCAATTTTCAATAATTACATCAAATGAAATCGACAGCGTTTACACGTATTATTACACCGTTCGTAAGGATCATTTGAAAAAGGCAGAATTAGACTCCTTGAGAAAAATGGAACTCAAGATTAGCCGACTCTCGCTTTCTCCAGAGCCCTATGTAATGACCGGCGAGGGTAGAGCCTGTAAAATTACGGCAAAGGAATTCAAAAAGATGTTTGGAGTCAAGTTGCTAAAGGCACCTGCGATAGCAGACGATCGCTATACACAGGATCTGAAAAACATCAATAATTCATATCGCAGGTTGCGTCCATATATCGACGGCCACTGTTCCTATGACGAAGGACTCAAAAGTGACGACCTCCGCTACGTCTCAAAAAAGTCGCTGCTGGGCAAGATCCTGGGTCAATTTCACGCCGGCAAAATGCACCTGCCCGGGGTTGTAATTGTGAGGGTAAACGAGTTGGTCGGAAACGGGTTGGTAGCCGGACAGTACATCGCACCTGGAACGATAATAGGAGAATATAGTGGAGCGATTGTAAAGGTGGCTCCAATAGCGACTAATGAGAACATGGATAACACATATTTTGCGCCCTATTCTACAGATGAAGTTCCCAGTAGCGAGATGTTTGTTATAGATGCAAAAAAGGCTGGAAATCCTACTAGGTTCATTAACCATTCAAATGATAATTCAAACGCTGTATGGGTGCCTGTCTTTGATGGAGAAAAATTTCGTTTAATAGTTGCGGCTACAAAAGCCATCCCAGACGGCAAACAGATTCTTTTAAAGTACCGTTTCAGTTACTGGTTAAATCCCCGCATCCCAAGCCCGGTTCCTCTCTAGCATATCCATATTCCATATGGTATGACATGAACTATGCCAGACTGTCCGCATTAGCTTCCCTACAATACCTCTTATTGCTGCCTACATATCACACAGCCTTCCATTACCATCATGTATGACAACTAGAGAACTCTAACATTTTATTTATTTAGTCACCAGAATAATAAGGCCGACTATCAGAGTCGCAGTTGTTAAGATTAAGAAAGATGGTCCATTTGAGAGGTCGTGAGGGTAGGTCGGCATATAACGTGGTACGTGATATAGATACTATGTACATCTACCGACTCTTAAACTAGCGTATCTCCAAGTGATTGAATATACCTTAGTATGTTTTGAAGTGTCATTTGTTCTTCAGGATAGGATAGGATAACATGGAAATAGTCAAAATAAAAAGGCAATAAACTTTAGACTTGAAAGATATTCTATAATCTATATTTTTTACTTTGTACCTATTAGTTAGGAATTGTATTGTTAGATGCTGTCGAAGTCATATTAATTTCCGTTTCTGGTAATCCTGAAACTATTTGACCACGGATTTCTCCATTCTGAAATTCTCCTGAATGAACATTTACATATACTACCCCATCGCTCATAAGACCGACAAGCTCGGAGAGTTCCTTACCTTTCAGAGGACCTTGCAGGTCATTCTGTGTTATATTTCCATTCAATGATATTGTTGAGTTACTACCGTTTTCAGCAGATTGTTGTCCAGATAAACTAACTATGATATCACCATTTTGTCCGGCACTGCCGTTATGTATATGCGCTCCAGTTATCTCGTTCAGGCCAGTCAGGTTAATCCAATACGATACTTGTGTTCCATTGTCGTTGGTTTGGAACTTAGCCCATCCAGTTGCACTCGAATCCGTTGGAGGAACTTCTTCTTTGCCCAATAGAGTCGCAGAAAATGTCTCTCCCTCCTGTGCTTGAAGTGAGCCCAATGACCCGGCGACTGCACTAATTGATATAATTGCAGCTAATATGGTTAAAATGGATAACATGTGTTGTTGTGACATTAGAATATCATAGCTCTATTACTATAAATACTATCACTACATCTTACAAAATTACCCCAAGAGGGATTCATCTAATATTTCTGACCACGTATCAATTTCTTGCAAATATTACAATCTCCAAGTCAAGCGGGACCCATGGTGCTATCAAGTATCGAATAAAAAATAATATAAGATTATTTAGTTTGATTTTGCGCATTTGGTAAAGGTAGTTGGAAGAATGGAAATCCACTGGTACCGAGTGCATAAGGCATCTGGCCATTCCATTTTGTTATAGCTTGCCATTGTAGATATTCTGGACTTTCTCTTAATTGCAGAGTTATAATTTTTATTGCTTGGGATTCACCGCCAGCCTTGGCAGCGTTCGCTCTCGCCTGTCCTTCAGCCTGTGCAACAGTTTGGTTTGCAACTACCTCAATAGCCCTTAGATTATTTTGTTCAGTAAGGAACTTTTGAAAAGCAACTACTTTTTGTTCTATTTGTGTAGCGAAAGCATCTGAAAATTTAAAATCAGTGATAAATACATTTTGTGTTTGTATATTATTTGAAGCAAGGGTACTTCTTATGGCATTCGCGATAACACTTTTTGCTGTTTCTCTCTTTGTGATCAATTCTTCTGCATTAAATTTGGCTACGCTGGCTTTGACCGATTCTTGAATAGTTGGGGATATTACACGATCTGCATAGTTGACGCCCAATACTTGATAGATCCTATTTGTTTCTTGTGGATCGATTCTATAGTTTAATGCAATAACAGTCTGTACTTCTTGCAAATCGTTTGATGCCGCAGTTGCCTCTGCTTGGAATTTTTGTGTTCTTACCTCCATTTGAACGACTTGTTCTACAAAAGGAATAATGAAATGCACACCTTCTCCTAATACCTTATTTTCAACTGCTCCAAGGTATAGTACAACTCCCCGATGACCTGCTTCAACAATCACTATTGATTCAGCCAGTACAACTATAATAATAATTACTGTAATAACTGCTGCAGCAATTTTTATCTTACTACTACCTGGAAAACGTCCTGGAAAACGTGGTGCTTTATAGTATGACATCCTTGATTAAGTTAAAAGTTGTAAAGTATTGTATATATGTTTAGGCTTAATTCTGTTCTTCCTTTCTTTTTTTATCAAACTTACCTCCGAGCAAATATGATAAATTCATTTTTCCATGAGAAAGACAATATTGACGTTCAAAGATATTCGTTGTTCTCCCGTCAATATTGGAGGTGATGGCGCAAATGCATCATTTTTGAGTGATTCGGTAGCATATGGTACTGGTTGGGGAAAGAAGGGTGTCACTTGATCAATACTCACTGTCCTAATTCCTACAATTTTGTATCCCAATGCTGAAGCAGCAATATCTGCCTTTTCTTCTGCATTTTCGATAGCATCCTTTATCAATTCATTCTTAACTTCATCAAGTTTTTTATCTGACAGACTAAAATAGATGCTATTTACATTATTGGCACCAGATGAAACTGCAATATCAACCCACTCTGATGTGTCATTTACGTTGCTGCTGTCTATCTGTATAGAATTGCTAACGGTAAATCCAGTCAATTTGCCTTGGTTTGTATCTACAGAGTAGTTACGATTTGGAGTTATGCTGAATGATGATGTACTTGTTTCGTTTTCCTTTACACCTACTGTTTTTAGAGCATTGATGATTTTATTCATCAATTCAGAATTTGCGGCTAACGCTGCCTTTGCCTTGGTATTGGTTGTTTCCACACCTAATGACACTGTAACTCTGTCGGGTTTTATCTGAGTTGAGGCAGAACCTGTAACAAACAATGTTTTGTTATTATCAGGCGAAGATAATTGAGCGTATGCATTGTGCTGATTGGTGGCAGATAAGTGGACAAGCAAACCTGATATATATAGCGCAACAAATGCTGCTATTGACAAACTTACGGAAGTATTGTGCATAGTCTTACTTGATTTAAAAATTACCATTTAACTACTAAGAGAAACTACATGATAAGTATTTCTTGAAGTAACTAAGTATACCTTAGAATGTCATGAATATTCATTATTGTTACCATAATTAAGCTTGGATCCCGCTTTAAACCCGGAATACAATAGATAGAAATAGTATTATTCTAATTCATATCTATACCTGTCCATATACCAATTAGCATTATTTTAATAATTTAGAATAGGTTTGCTATCTGGTGAGAAAGTCGGCATAACTTTAATGAAGGGATTGTCTTGTTAATTATTTATGAAATGGTTCGGACACCATGAAACTGATAATAAGCCTAAACTTTTGACCTGTAAATATTGTAACACGAAATTCGAGGACAAGGAAAGGTTAAAGAGACATATAAGAGATGCGCACAATAAAGAAGGTAGTGCAATATTCGAAAATTTTACTGACAATCTGAATTTATTTCATCAAACAAAATTTGTCTGCGAAATCGATCACTTGAAATTCATGACATACGAGGAATTAATTCTTCACATGAGACAAATTCACCATCATCATATTATAAAATGTCGAGAATGTGGCAAGGAGTTTATTCATGAGAAGGACAGGCTGCATCATGTTAGGGAAGAGCATGAGAAGAAGGTTGACTATAGAAAGCACAAGGGTACTTAGATGGGGACTCTTTCTAATAATAAATAATGAGGATTTTCGGTAAAAATTAATTCTTAGCTGAAATCGAAGAATAATGACCCTAAAAATTAAATTTTGATATATTCTTAACAGATGAGTATAAATTTGAATACTTGCTATGCTAGTTTCAATATTATCAAATGCAACTATATTAGATCTAATTTATTTTGTGAACTATCCCTCTTCCATTAAAAAAGTTTACAATATTATTGGCTGCAACTTCAGCCATCTTCGATCGGGTCTTAAATGTAGCACTTCCAATATGTGGTAACAATACAGTTTGTGCAAATTGAGTTAATGGATTAGAACTAGAAATAGGTTCACTTTCATAGACATCTAAACCAGCACCTGCTATGGCCTTATTTCTTAGGGCGTTAATTAAATGTTGTTCATTTATGACTTGACCCCTTGAGGTATTAATAATAAATGCAGTTTTTTTCATTAATTTAATTTTTGATTCGTCTATCATATGAAAACTATCTTTGTTTAGTAATACATGAATAGAAACAAAATCACTATGTCGTAACAATTCCTCTAGTGGGACAAAAGTAATATCTAGTTCTGATTCCATTTGACGTTTACGCGTTTTACTATAGTAAATTACTTGCATATCAAATCCTCTTGCACGTTTCGCTACCAGTGTTCCAATTTCACCCAGACCAATAATGCCTAAGGTACTTCCATTTACGTCATACCCAAGAAAGAGATCAGGCGACCATCCAGATTCCCAATTACCGATTCTTACATGTCTATCAGCATTGACAATATTTCTAGCAGCAGAAAGAATTAAGGAAAAAGTCAGATCTGCCGTGGTATTAGCTAATACATTTGGGGTGTTTGTTACTATTATTTTTCTTTTTGTGGCTTCATAAATATCAACGTGATCATATCCAACACTATAGCAGCTTATTATCTTAAGATTTGGACCTGCTGCATCCATGACATTTGAGTCTACTTTATCCCCTAACATGCAGATTAATGCGTCGACATTCTTGACATTTTCTAATAAAGTATCTCTGTCAAGTATATCCGGTTCAGGATTCATATTAATTTGAAAATACTTTTTTAATATCGATGGTCCAGGTTCCGGTATTTTTCTTGTAACATACACTTTATTTTTGCTAAATGTTTCCATAAAATAATAGATCACTCCAGTTTGGGTTATTAATACGATATGAAATTGGATATACTAATATTCCGTCTCATCATTTTTAGTCCTCAAAATTTTTGAATATAATATTTTTAAGAAAATAATTCCTATGTAGTATGGCACATTGTAAAAAGCAGCAAGTGCCGCTACTTGGGAACCAAAGAATTGTTGTGCGAAAACAGTTACAAGTATATTATTTACATAACTGATTGCAATAAGACCTGAAATCTTGTATTTCATCGATGTGCCTCTATTATTAAGATTCATAATGAGATATCCAGTAATAGCAAATATTGCAAATAATGCAAAAGCAATAACAGTTGTAGTAGTTACAAAGGTAAATTCCAAATAGAAATAATCTGAAAATTTTGAAAATATTGCCAAGTTAATCAAAGCCATTAAAATAATTGATAAAGGCAATGAGCTTTTGTTTATACTGATAGCTATCTTGGGTAAATATTTTTTTATAATGCCACTCCCTATTAGAGGAACGATTAGGGATATCACCAGTAGTAAGATCATATCAAATACTGGAATTGAAAATTCAGTGTTATATAGAATATATACTAATGCTGGCAATATAAAGGGGACCGCAAGTGATGTGACAATCACCATACCGACTACAATAGAAAGTCTACCTCCTACATAGTTGGTAACAAATGGGGCCCCAAGTCCTGTTGAAATGCCAGATAATAAAAGTACAGACAGTGCATATTTAGGGTAAATTTGATTAGTAACGAAATACATTGTTACCGGTATTACTAATACTTTCATTATACATAAAATAAACAGAAATTTTGGTTTCTTAAAGGTTGAGATGAGATCTTGGAAATTAAGTTGAATGAGATTGAAAAATAATAATAGTCCAAGAATTACCAGGATGTATGGGGAAAAAAATTCTCCTAGAGAGGGAAATATAATGCCAGATATTGTAGAGGCAAGGATTGAAAACGAAAGCACCAGTAGGATTTTAGTGTCATAATTGGTCAACTGTAATTATCACTTATTACATTTCCATAAATATTTATCAATAAAATAAAGAAAAATTTGATAGAAATAGACGCTCGTAATTATTGCCATATTATCGCATATTTGAATTGCAGTACAATTAAAAGGTAAAAGCTGAAATGTATAACGATAGCTTACTGAATAGTAAATATGGTGAAATTTTAAATATTACAGTTTTTTAAGAAATAGGGTGAAAAAGAAGGCTATTCTAATAATAAATATTTTGTTACTAATTATGATTATATTGATCCAAATGTCTACATTGAAAGAAACTTTAGGAAGTCAATCTGAAAATAATACATCGATTGTCTCGATTAACGGGTTGGATATCAAATATGCCCTTACTTCTATTCAAAATGATACGATTCCAAAATATGTTGAATTGTCAGATAGTCAAATAAAAGAAGCATTGACTGAACTGCCGGGTTGGACAATATTTAATGGTAAGTTGCATAAGACTTTTATGTTTAAAGATTTTTCCACTTTATTTGAATTTATGTACGAAGTAGCTGATTCTTCTCAAAAATTGAATCATCATCCAAACATGACATCAACATGGAATACATTTACGATTGATTATGATACGTGGAGTTTAGGACATGTAATTTCCAATCTTGATGTCAAGGCAGCTGGGAATGTAGAGAGGTTATATCGTGAACACAATTATAACGATTTAAGTAAATAATTATTAGCTATAGCATTTAGAAATTTATTCTTGTTACTAGTAAATAGGAATTTTTATTATATCAAACTTGTTAACGAGTAAATTGAAGAATTAATTTAATTTAAATTAATTCATTCTTGAATACATTTTAGACTATAATGACGTAATAACAATGAATATCAATCAATTACTATGATTAGAATTTTAGAAGTGAAGTATAGAATTTGGAGGTGGAAAAATTCAGGTCATCTCTATAATTATAGATTGAATCATAAATCAATAGTAATAATAAATAAATTCATTCTATATAGTCTAGTAGTATCTACAAGATTACCTTCGTCAATTCTAATAAGGCAATCCTCTATCTTCTAAGAACATGTTTAATAAGGAATCTTGCAGAGGATGTGGCTTTTGTTTGACAGCTTTTGCCACGTGCAATATTTGTCAAGAATACGTTTCATGGATTTGCTGCAGATGCGAGAGAATAGATGACTGTATTCATGCCCATAACTATTGCAGAATAGTATTAAGGAAAAGGATAGAACCTAATTTATTTAGGACATTTTTGTATGAGGCAATAATCAAAAATTGAATTTAACGGAAGTGGAACAAATAAGAGGGATGAAATTAAGGTCCAGAGATGTTAAATCAAGACAATCAGCATATTTTATTGAGTATTTAAATCAACCCTTTTGTAATGACTTGAGGGATATGATAGAAGTACAAATCGGTTCATGCGAGCAACTACTTGCCACAACAAAGAGTATCGATCAAAGAAACGTTATTGAAAGAGAAGCAATGATTTTGAAATTAGTTCTAGAGCTGCTGGAATATTGATGAAAAGATAGAGAAAAAATAGAAATTCACAATATATACAAGGATGATGTGATTAATCTTATGAGTAATTCTTGAAAAAGCATACCAAATTATTATTGATACTTCGTCATGCCAAATCTAGTTGGGAATTTGTAGAATTATCTGATCATGATAGGCCTCTAAATAATAGAGGTAAGCAGGATGCACTCAGAATTGGCAAAAAGCTATTGAAAGAAGGGATTGTCCCACAACTAATAATAAGCTCTTCGGCAGTCAGAGCCGCCTCTACTGCAGTAAAAGTTGCCAAGGCATGTGGCTATCAAGGTGAAATTACAGTTGAGAACTCTCTTTACGGATCAGGATATACAGAATATCTCAATGCAGTGAAAAAAAAGGATGATAGGTATGATATAATTATGCTAATTGGACACAATCCACATTCAGAACAATTATTGGAGATATTGACAGGAACGATGAATACAATGCCTACCTGTACTGTTGCATGTGTAAGGCTTTCAATAGCTTCCTGGAATGAGATAGATTCTCAAGTAAAAGGTGAATTGCTCAACTTATGGCGACCCAAGGAATTAAGTTCTAATGACTAATAACGGTATATCACTTGATATCCTTTTTGTATATATTTTTTAATATTCTGGGTGTTAACAACCACCTGAGCTCGCCTTTAGGTAGGTTACTCTTTCTAAGTAGTCTTATTCGCACTACTCCCCCTTTTTTCAAGAGTAAATTACAAGCATTGGATTTTTCGTTATGAATCATGTCATTGACCAATTGACCAAGCAGAGGTTGATGTCCAACAATTAGTACAGTATATTCCTCACTTAAGTGTGATATTTTGCGATATACTTCGTTTCTTTGTCCTTCAGGAGCTAACTCGTTCCATACCTGAACTTTATTACCAATTTTGAAGATATCAGAGACTATCATTGCCGTATCGTAGGCCCTTTTAAGTGGACTGGTAACGACCAGATCAAATTTTAATCCAATTATTTTTAGGGCTTTTGCAATTTCATGAATCTCAGCTTTTCCAGCTGAAGTTAAGGGACGAATACGATCACTGGCCATTGATGATCTTTGGCCAGCCTCCCCATGTCTCAAGACAAATAATTCCATTGATTTTTATCGATCTACCTCCAAATAAATTACTTTCTAGTGAGCATTGTCCCAATACGAACCTAAAGTTCAGTAATGCTAGCTTGGCAATGACTGAGTTCTGAGTTCCTGTTTGTTTGTTTGAAGCTTTTCGCTATCTCTATAAGAGGTACGGCCAGATTTGATAACATATTTTTGGAGATGATTCATTATTCAGGTTCGTATAGGTGGCAAATTTTTCATACTAAATTAGCTGTTATAATTCAAACTTTCAAACTTTGAAGATAATCATCAATCCTTCTTTGAAGATCCTCATTTATCTCACTTACTGATCTATTACCATCTATAGATACTATGTTATAGCGTTTTTGCATTCGCTTAAATTCTTTACTTAATAACTTTTGATACATCACAAATGATTCCAGCATATTATCGGATAATCTAAGATCGGTACCTGACTCATAATAGTCCAGATAAGAATTCTTTTTGAATACTCTGTGAACAAGCTCATTTGGATCAACGTCAAGATAAAATACTATATCTGGCCTAAGAGCAAAACCATATAGATTATGGGACCACGAGCTACTTATTCCACGCACTGCTTCTCTCGCCATCAGAGTATAAATGTACCTATCAGATAGAACTATGTAGCCTGATCTTAATCCGGGGATTATCTTGTTCTCTAATTGATCCGCAAAATCTGCTGCATAAAATAGGCTAATGGTCTTTCTTCCTAGCACAAAATTTCTCTTGGCTTCTAATATTCCCTGCCCTATTAATTCCGAGCGTCTTAATCCTGCATTAAGTACTGCATGACCATCTGCTTCAAGTTTTGATGATAACAGTTCAATTTGTGTACTTCTGCCAGAACCATCAGGACCTTCTATTATGATAAATCTTCCCTTAATTTCAATATCTTCCAGGTAGGGAATAGCATGCCCGTAAAAAACTGCTTTCCTCATCTTCTTACCTCTTAGGGACTTTATTGATCTGATATTCATATTCTTGTAACTCTCCTAGTGTTTTTAGTAATATTCAAGGGTAAAAGCTTGCTGACTATTGATCTCAAAAAGCTTTGTGATTCCTCAATCTCCATTGTACCATCTACAATAGTGAAGTTTTCTGATATGGATAAAGATTCATATTGATCAATAATTCTACTTTGAAAGATCCTGTAACTCTCGTAAGGATCATTACTTAAATTTAGGTCCATGCCAGCTTCATAATACTTTAACCTTGGTCTCCCAGCAAGTATCCTATCCACGGCTATATCTATTGGTACTTTAAAATAGAACACAATTTCTGGTTTTATTGCAAATTCGTAAATTTTCTTGACCCAATTGGGATTGCAACCCCTAACTATATCTCTTGCATAAGCAGTATAAACATAGCGATCAGCCAAAACAATATAACCAGCATGTAGGAGCGGCAGAATATTCCTTTCATATCTATCAGCAAAATCAGTAGCATGTAATAGTGAGAAGGTGATTGGGGTTAATCTGCCGCTTTTCTTCCCCTTTTTCGTGATTTGTTTGACGGTCTCAGACGAATTCCATTCTGTGAAAAATACCGGTATGTTCCTTGAAATGAGCCATTTCTCCAGTAATCTAAGTTGGGTAGATTTTCCCGATCCATCTATACCCTCAACAACTATAAGCTTACCTTTTAGAGGAATGATTTTTTCGGTATTGTTCTTCTTGTAATCCATGAATATCACAGCTGGGATTTTAAGGAGATAATGTTATTCATCGAATTTCTTAATCGGTTAGTTCTATCTGGTATATAATACTGTACAGGAATATCAAAAATCCTACCAGCTTTTTCAATAATTTGTTTTAGTAAAATACTAGGAAATGATTTTTGTGTAGGAATTACAGTAAAAATCACATTCTTGTTTTCTGTTAGTCTTATGCTGATCTGAGATCTGGTCTTAAGTATTATTCTAGTTAGGTTGAGAAGCAGTGCTATTTTTTGTAAAGACTTCAGATTCTGTGGTTTTAGCAGGTGACTGTACTTATGAAACAGTTCCTCTCCAATTCTTATTTTTTTAGAGTAGATTATTGATAACGCCAAAATAACCTGTTCTCTATAGGTAAGTTGAGGATAATCTTCGTCCAATAATCGGTAGAAAAGGCTATAGTACTTGTTTGTTGCGGGTATTGTAGACAATGTGTAAAGTGCGTACGAAAGTATCTCAACTTCTCTCTCCTTTAGTAATCCATAATAAATCATATTATGAACCATATCATCAAGCCCAAAATTTGAAATATCTTGCTTATGACAATGATAGGAGAGTAATTTTGCTACCTGTTTTTCTAAGCTCTCAATATTGTGATTTTCAAGTACACTAGGGCTATGAATTAATGAGGCCAAAATTCCTTCTCGTATCCCATAGCCGCTAATAATTATTTCATCAAAATCAAATTTTTTCATTATACTATGTATTACATAGATGCCTGCAACAATCGTTTCGACTCTAGTCGAATCAATAGGCCACCTACTAGAAATTTCACTGGGTTTCAAAGTGCTCAGATCCTTTCGAAGAGATTCAATGGTGCTTAGTTTTAACCTGTAATTATGAACTTTTTCAAAAGGAAATCCTGCCCGCTTTTGATCAGCTCTTCCCAGAGCCCTTAATGTTCCACCTGCCCCGACCAATGAGGCATCAATCCCAATTCCGTACCCCTTTTTTGTGGGTAATGTATCCAGTATCTTTTGAGTCATGTTGTCACACTCTTTCTTTGAGAAAGAACCATCTTGGCTAGCAAATGTTCTAGTGAGTCGTAACGCCCCTAATGGAAGTGCTTGTGCCTTCTTTACTTTAAAATCTTCAGTGTAAACCAATTCTAAGCTCCCTCCACCTAAGTCAAAGAACAGGCCGTTCGGAATACAGGTCGCCATTGAAGCGCCCAAATAGGAATAGTAAGCTTCTTCTTCTCCACTAAGTACCCTTACTTTAAAACCAGTTTTCTTTAGAACTTGATCTATGAAATATTTGCCATTTTTTGATTCTCTAACCGCGCTCGTACCCACACAAACAACCTTATTTGCGGATTCAAGTCTAATAATATCACGATACAATAGGAGAACGTCTATACTCTTGAGGATCGATTGCTCACTAAGACTATCCGAAAATGCCAAAGATTCTCCAAGTCTAACCTTTGTACTTTCTTGGTGAATGCCTATAAATGAATTATCCTCCCTGACATCATAGATTACTAACTTGATTGTGTTAGAACCAATGTCAATTATAGAAATTTTCAATGATACTCCTTATACGTACGTTATGAATATGTATATATTTTTACTATGTGAGTATAGTTTAAGTAGATCCTATAGATTCTTTAAAAATCACGTTTTCTTGCCCTGAATAAAAAATAAACTAGTATGAACGGTAGCGAAGCAAGGATAAATGATTCTATAGATCCCAATAAAGAGTGGATAGCTAATTCAAGACCAAGGTATAGAGTTACACCGGCAGGTATTAGCCCTAAGATGATAAATCTATGACTTCTAGTCTTGAATTTATTAAAACTTCCATATGGATATTGTAAATGGTGATAAACTACCGGCATGACAAATAATGAAGCTGCTACGGTTGTGGAATACAGAGCTACTAGAAGAGTTATCTTATCAATTAATACAAAATTTTCGGGCACATTTATGGCCATATTCAATAAAAATCCAAAGAGGATCCCCGAAAAGGTACTGAGCAGTGCACTCTCTTTTAATATCGTATCATATCGTTGGACAAGCTTATCGTCGACTTCGTGTGAATTATCATCACTAGACATAGTAAATCTATTCTATTTACAGTGGTACAAAGTTCATATAGATTACGATTCTTAATTTGTCATATTAGGATAAGATTCACATTTGATTCTCTAAAAATCAACAAAAGTGTAGGCTATTTCTCAATATGATTATTTATGAACCCGCAGGATATTGAAAACACACTTTTAAATGTGACAATCGAGCAGTATATGTAAAACAAGTTCAAAGAGTGAATATAGGAAGCTAATGAAATGTGAAATTTGTGATGTGAATGAAAGTATACCTTTTAGGTGTAATTATTGTAATAAAGTATTCTGTAGTCTGCACAGAATACCGATTAACCATTCATGCGTTTCTATGAGAGAGTACATTGACAGAAAAAACATGGTGAATAGCTATGCAAAGAATTCAAATCTTAGAGTATTATTTAAGATAAAATTTTCTAAACTGGAGATATTTCACTTGTCCATTGCGACAATTTTAGTAACTGCAGTTGGTTTGTCATTCAATGGATATAGAAGTATATCTTGGCAATTTTTGTTAATTTTTGTTAGTGCCTTTCTGGTGCATGAATTAGCACATAAATTCCTAGCTCAATTTTATGGAAGTTGGTCGGAGTTTCGGGCAAACTTGTATGGACTAATCGTAACAGCCATTTCAGCACTTCCATTTATTCCATTCAAATTTATAGCTCCAGGTGCTGTTATGATAGACTTATCGGACAGAAGTAAATTTGGAAGGGTTGCATTCATTGGACCGCTTACTAATCTTGTCATGGGATTAATGTTTTTGATATTATCTTACAAATTTGCAGATGTAGGCTACTACTATATAGGAACAGTATTTAATTCTTGGATCGCCTTGTTTAATTTATTTCCATTTGGAAACCTTGATGGTCAGAAAATTTTTAGTTGGAATAAGATTGTATGGATTATCATGATTGCGAGTAGTATGGGATTGTTTGTTTTAAGTTATCAAATTTAATAAAAAGTAATGATAATACTGGTTACCAGTATCATCAGCTGTTTTCATTAGTTGTTGTTGTCGTTGCTGCTGTCGCTATTCTTGTCAGCGTTGTTGCTGCTGTCGTCAGCGTTGTTGCTGCTGTCGTCAGCGTTGTTGCTGCTGTCGTCAGCGTTGTTGCTGCTGTCGTCAGCGTTGTTGTCATTGTTGTTAGATATTTCGTTCCTGTAAAAGTTTGGATCCTCAGAACAGTTCACTATTTCCTGATCACCTAGATTATTTCCTATTTTTCCCGCTAGATCTATACAGTCTTGGGTTTCTTGATCAGCTCCTTGATAAGCACCTGAATCTTGGAAAGCGCTCAACGATATTTTGTCAGTATCTACGTCACCATTCTTTATGTCATTAACTAACTCGTTAAGGTCGTCATAGTCTTCAGGATTATTGCTGTTATTATTTGAAGATTGATTATTGTTGTCTTCGTTGTTGGATGAGGAAGTGTCATCGGACGCAGAACTATCAGTGTTGGTATCTGCATTAGAAGTCTCGGTATCAGCAGTGTTGGTATCTGCATTAGAAGTCTTGATATCGGATGTAGTATCAGTTCCAGTTCCACTCTGC
>Ga0075419_10000972_pt1 | contig 18503 bp, 16 predicted proteins | sample SoiMetdeltSBSDD3_FD_76900 | JGI IMG/M metagenome (GOLD analysis project Ga0075419, IMG submission 76900) | Bulk soil microbial communities from a Populus tree surrounding site in Tennessee, USA - Soil MetaG P. deltoides SBSDD3 | ecosystem: Environmental > Terrestrial > Soil > Tree plantation... | reverse complement strand
GCCTGTATCATCGGCGTTCTGTTTGTAGGCCCGAAGGCCTTGGCCGAGTTTCGCCGGGCCCGCCCGGGAAATGAAGGCTCGCACCCTCTAGCCAAGGAGAGCGAGACCAGCAAACGACAGGTCGCATAGACCGCGGAAGCTTCGTGGTCCTCCTCTGGTCCGGATACACAGCCTCCGGATAGCCCTGATCCAATAGATCCTTACATTCGCTGTTCCTGTCATTACCGGGTGCAATCGGAATGCGGCTCTCGATACGGTGCGTGGCTTCACAGTGTCGATGGTAACTGTATCTGTATTGTGGAATGCCGGCGAGTCACAAACTTATTCTTGTTCAACCAGAAGGAGAGAATGAAGGATTGCAGCAGGCAGGTGTGCCGGAGAGGAAATACTGTTCGTGCTTAGCTAGGATCTCCCTGGCCTTCGCTGAACTTTTTCGAAAGGCAATCAAGATAGTATTTGAGAGTCGCTCGTTCACGCTCGGGAAGAAGCTCTGGCTGGACATCATGGAGAATCAGCCGTTCGGCCGCCACCACAAACTCCGCGGCGACGGCAACTTTCTCGACATTCCTGAACGGCCTGTCGTTAGGAGACCGCATGCACCACCTCCTGCCTGAATTGTTTCTCAAGAGCGAGGTTGCAGCCCTTACCTATGTGGCTTCAACGCAGACCTTGGTGAGTTCTTGTTTGGCCGCCAAGCTTTTTCTACGATTCATAGCAATGGTTTTGTCGATCACGGCGCCGCAGTTAATGCACTTCCAGGCATAGAAGACGAGAAAAAAATCCGAGAACCGCTCTAAATCCATTAACCCATTGCATTTTGGGCAATCCATAAATCCTCCGGGCCAGGTTAAAAGCTATGACCCCACATAGCAATTTATGACCCCAAGCCCTGACCATCGTAGTTTCAACTACTTAGGATTCGAGGAGAGACAAAATTGAACAAAATAACTGTATCTACGTACAATTTCTGTACGTACTGCCGCGTATTCAACGCTGAGAGGTTCACCATGGAGGCCCGAGGGGATGCTGAGAACCTGAGAGGAATCGACCGAACTGACCGGACGAGCGTTTAGGCCGCTTTTCTATAGGCGGGCGGTTGACAGTTCCTTCGCTTCCATTCGATGTAGGTCATTTGAAGCAGGGCAATATAGTTTTCCAGGGAAATGCGTTCGAGATCATTCAAAGGTAGATCGCATTCCATCGCCTCGCGAAGATTTTGTGTGGCCTTATAAAAATTGTTTATGACACTAGGTTCCATTACTCAGCATAATATCTGAATTTTTCAAGGGTTTGTTGTACTTTTAGGCTGACAAAATTGTCAGCACAGTCCTACGGGCAAAACCCTTGACCGCAGATAACCGTTGGATAATACTAATGCATATTTTTCTTCCCTTCATGCACCGCCATCTTTCACAACATCAACTCCGTTTTGAAAGGCTGGTGCACTATGGATCTCCGCCGAGAAATAAAAGCCTACACACGGGCGTGTGAGCATTTACTTTCTCTTAACGAGCAGCTAACTGACGAGGAGCGCGACCTTCTGGAATACTACCTGAACGAACTGTCTCGGGAATATCTCTCAAATAAGCCGACTGTGCGAGTGCGATACCCAGAGGCAGCGGCAGTCGAACCATCGGCCACGTAATTCCACATCGCTTCCCTTCCTCCCGCCGCACGTTCATTGCAGGGCATCCGAATTGCGCTTACCGACAAATAATTTTTTTTCGTGCCCCTCAAAATCTCTTAGTCTCGTTATGATACTCTATTTCTTTCCTCCCTTAACCTGTCTAAAGGGAACATGCAAAGAGCGTTTCAGCGAGACGACTTGATGGTCATCCTCGATGGCATCGACGATGGTGTCGTCAAACTCGACGGTCAGGCTAATTTTGTAGCAATGAATCAGGTAGCAGCGAATGTGTACCGGAGATTAGGATTCGATCCCCAAACGATGCTGGGTCGATCGACGTGGGAATTGTTTCCGGAACTCAAAGAGACCTTCGTCGAACGGGAACTACGTCAGGTGCTTGAGGATCATGTCCAGGTGGCTTACGAATTCTACTACCCAAAGGATCAACATTGGTACGAAACAAAAGGGTACCCGGCTTTACCCGGAGCTATTTTGGTTTTTCGTGATATAACGGCCAACAAAACTGCACCCCCATCGTCCTAGTCTCCTATTCAGCTTCCATTTTCTTGGGCGATCCGGACGCTGCGTCACGAACGCGGCGACATTTCTTCCCTTCCTTCTGACACTTCACCGGTAGAATGTACTCGCCATAGGAGAGGATGACACTTCGAGTAGTGTTACCTCCTTTGCCCGAATAATTTCTGGCCCGCTATCAATCCGAGTATGAGGGTCACGACGAAGATCCCGAGGAAAATGAAAAACAGCACCTTGGCGATCTCAGCCGCGTCAGCAGCGATGCCGCCATACCCAAGCGCCGCCGCAATGATCGCTATGACCAGAAAGACTGCTGACCAGCGAAGCATATGGATCTCCTTTCTTCAGGTTGAATCATTATGGGGAGGCAGTCATGACTTCTGCTCCCTATACATCTTAAGCATAAACGCGCCGACACTATTTATTAATTAGGGTTTCCCCTGGGGGGTGTTTAGCGCACATCGTTCTCGAAGGATTGTCTACATGGGCTGAACTCTCGACACACGACCCCAACCCATGGTTGCCTTACGACAAGAGCCTCCGCAGGATTGACACCTTCATGAAAAAGGCTGGCAGGAGTTTACAGAGGGTGCCTGGGGGTCCGAGTTGCCGACCGCACAGACAACTGCTGAGCCAAACTTTCAAACATGACTGTTATGACTCAGCCGCTCAGGAACATTGGATATTATCCCGTCGACGCCGACGGAGCATGCACGCTCAATGTCACGGATCCGATCTGCTGTATATACACATACCAGCATGTCCTCGTCATGGAACCTCTCGACTAGACGTCGGGAAATGGTGTCGTGACGGAGACCCACGTGTGAGGGGCTGTATTTCATCGCCCGGACGACAGGGGCCCGAGGCAACCTGCCGAAAAGCAACATCACTGAGGCCTGTGCATCGATCGATCTAATAATTCCCAACTCTTCATGCAGGAAGGACGCATAAATCACAGGCTGTTTGAAATGAGCGGTCTGTACGACCTCTACAGTTTTTTGGGCCACTCCATTAATTTTCAGTTCCACCATCAGACCTGTGTGTCCTGTAAGCGCGCTGAGGGCTTCTTCCAGGGTGGGGATGGTTTCGCCATTCCCTGCGTCGAGAGCTTTGACGTCTCGGAGTGTTAAGCGATGGATAGGCCCTTTCCCGTTTGTCGTACGATTGACAGTCGAGTCATGAAGCACCACGAGAACACCGTCCGCCGTACATCGCACATCAATCTCTACGAAGTCCACGCCGAGAGCTATTCCTTTCCGGATCGCTGCCAAGGTGTTTTCCGGCGCATGTCCCGCAGCTCCCCGATGGCCGATTTTGAGTATGCGACGCACTGGATCACTTGGAGCCGAGACCGAGGAAGGCCAGCGAGGACTACACATCAGAGATTGGAACAAATCGAAGATTCTGCTTATCTAGGTTGGAGAGATACTCCTTCATACGTTTTCTTTCGTTCATCTTCACAGATTGAATGACCTTGGCGTCAATCTCCAGCAGCCCCAGGCCGGAAGGGATTTCATCCGGACGGACGACAAACAGATTCACCCCCAATGTCCTGGCTTTCAACTGCGCTTCCATGACACGGTGGTGGATAAAGCGCTCGTTCAATCGCAAGAGGTCGTTCAACTCAAGAAGGTCTCGCAATGGGTGCGGGTCGACTCGAACGCTCTTCTTCGGAACATTAAGGAAGAAGAACACCGTATCACATCCCAAACTGAACGCCTCTTCAACGGGGAGAGGGTTGGCGAGGTCGGCGTCAAGGTATCGATATCCCTCCATGTCAACCATCTCGAACAGCGGATAGAGAGCCATGGACGCACGGATGCGCTTATAAAAGAGGTCGTACTTGCTTTTCAGACTTCGCGCGTCATCACTGCCGTCCATCGCAACATCGGCATCCTTATTCGAAAAAATGACCGTCGCGCCATCTTCATACCGTTCAGTGAGGATGTGCCACACGGTGGAACTGGTCAGCACTTTCTTCAGATCGATTTGCTCGCCGAGCCTGGCCAGAAGCGGGAACGGGTCGAGAAAGGCCTTCATCCTCTTGAATTCGAAAAACTTGTCCACCTCCTCGAACGCTTCTTGAATTTCCGGACACTGGACGAGTCGTCGGAACGATTTATGCTGCGATTCGAATGTGTCCATCAAGCGGAAAATGAAGCTCACGGTGCGACCCGCCACCCGAAGCGGCATGCGAGTGCAGAAGGAGAGGATGAGGGGTAGAAACTTAATGGCCCGCCGGAGGTCGTGAAGAATCGATCCGGACGGTCCCCAATCTTGGGTGGCTCGCGGAACGACGCCCAACAGACGCGTTAACTTCTCTCGAAAGAATGGGTGAACTTCATAGATCGCTTCCGGGGAAGTGATATAGTCTTCCCAGATGCGGATAGTGTTTTCTGCCCCGGCAGGGCCGGGATTTTCCACAAATCCCAAGGCATTACAACTGCCGGCAGAGGAACTGATGATGTGGGACGGAGTCAGGCCGGCTTTCACCAATTCTGCAGCCGCAACGGCTTGGATGATGGCCTTACAGCCGCCGCCGCAAAAAACAAACAAGACCTTTCCATACTTACTAGTAAGTTCCGACATGCACATGCTCCGGTGTGTTGGCTTGGCGTGTTCTTTGCCTTAAAGGATCCTGCCAGATGGAAACATACGACGTCTGTATCGTGGGTGCGGGAGTTATTGGGTGTGCCATCGCGAGGGAGTTGGGGCATAAGTTCCCGCGGCGGCTCCGCGTCGTGGTATTCGAACAAGGTAGCCGAGCAGGGCAAGAAACCAGCAGCCGGAACAGTGGAGTACTCCATAGCGGCGTCCACGAATATCCCAACTCCCTGAAAGCTCGGCTGGCTCGAGAAGGAAGTGCACTGGCGGTGTCGTACGCGGCACAACGTGGCATCCCCTTGCTGAGATCTGGAATGATCATTGCGTTTGCATGGCAGGATGTCCGTCGTGGCCTATGGCGTGAGGTGTCTTCGCTCCGACGACTTTGGGCCAACGCCTGGAAATCGAACATCCGAGTCTCGTTCGTCACGCCGAACAGGCTCAAGGCATTGGAACCCAATTTACGCAGCTGCGCTGGCCTCATCATTCCGAGCGTCTGCGTCATCGATGCTTTGGCCTTCGTGCAAGCACTGCGGGCCGACGCGGAAGACGCCGGCTCTGCGTTCGTTTTTAACAACCGGGTCATTGATATTGATGCAGAGTCCACCTCGTACCTCGTCACGACCGACCGGACTACCATCCGAGCAACCTGCCTCATTAATGCGGCCGGACTGTACGCCGACGACATCGCTTCCCTCGCCTTAGGCACAACGAAGTACACTATCCATCCGCTGAGGGGAGAGTACTACGAAGTGATCTCTCCGGAAAAAAGAGGCCTGATTGGGCGTCTGGTGTATCCCGCTTTGCCTCGACAAGCGACCGGAAAGGGCATCCACTTCAGTCCCCGTCCCAACGGGCAGCTGTTCCTGGGACCGAACGAGTTCGCGGTCCTGGACAAAACGGACTACACGTCGAGGAAGACGCCGCCGGACATGTTCATTGAAACCCTGCAGAGATTCCTTCCCACCATCAATGAACGCGATCTTCGCTGGGCTTATTCCGGAATCAGGCCCTCTGTCATGACTGGGCAAGGTCGCAAGAGCGATTTTATTGTCTCCGCGGATAGCGAAGATCCGCCGCTTATCAATCTTATCGGGATTGAATCGCCCGGACTCTCCGCCGCCTTGGCTCTGGCTCGACATGTTACTGACCTGCCTTGCATCCAGAGATGTTTTGGCCCGCGAGGATCTGGCCATGTAGCCGATGCGGTGTATCACCGTTAAGCTGCGGTCGTCTCCCTTCTTCCACCCGCAACACCCGACGCAGCATCTTCCCGAGAATCGATTGAGGCAGTTCCGTGCGAAACTCTATGTGCTTTGGCATTTTGTACGACGCCAGATAGTGCCGACAGTGCGCCAGCAGGTCTTCCACACTGACCGGTTCAGCCTTCAAGACGATAAACGCTTTGATCGCTTCGCACCCGTCTGTGACCTGCACGCCGATCACAGCGGCTTCGCGCACCAGCGGGTGGAGGAGAAGCACGTGTTCGATCTCTGCGGGATACACGTTGAAACCAGAGGTTGAGAGAATCATGTCCTTTTTCCTGTCCACGATGTAGAAGAACCCGTCCTGATCGATTCGCGCCATGTCCCCGGTCGCGAGCCAGCCTCCCGGTTTCACCACGTTCGCCGTTTCGGCCGGGTTGTTCCAATACCGTTCCATCACTTGTGGTCCTCGCACCCACAATTCACCCACCTCCCCATCCGGCACCTCGTGGCCGGCCGCGTCCACAATTTTCGATTCTGTATTGGCGATAGGGAGCCCGATGGATCGCTTGACCGAGAGACCACGTGGAAGGTTACAGTGCGTGACAGGAGAGGCTTCGCTGAGGCCATAACCCTCGACTATCATATGCCCGGTCCGTTCCTTGAACCTCTTCAACAGCTCATAGGAAAGCGAGGCCCCTCCGCAAATGACAAAGCGTGTCGCGGTGAAATCCTTTGCATCGCAGTGTTCGAGCAACTTTCGCACAAAGGCCGGCACAAGCGTGATCACGGTCGGCTGTTTCTTTCGAAGCAGCGTAAGGAGAACGGGCATATTACGAGGATCAGGGACCAGCACCATACATCCACCAACCGCGAGACAGATGTTTTGTGTGACGGTCATCCCAAACACATGAAAGAGCGGCAGCGCAGCAAGAAAGCTCTCCACACGCTCAGCGGGAGAAAACCAACTGATCAGCTGCTGAATGTTCGCCGTCAGATTGCGATGACGCAGCTCCGCTCCCTTGGATACGCCGGTAATCCCGCCGGTGTACTGCAAAACGGCGATATCGTCAGGCACCACGACCGGCAGGTTTTCTGGCTCCACGGGAGTTGCCTGCTGAAGGACATCATGGAACCAGAGGGTGGTGCCTCCAGCCGGAATCTCGGGAGACCGATGGCCGTTTCGATGCTGGTATAAATACCGGGCGATTGTCGTCATGAAATCGGTAATCCGCGTCACAATGATCAGCTCAAGATCCAGATGCTGGATCTTCTGATACATCTGGTCAAAGACCACAATGGCCCGCGCGCCGGCATCTCGGAGCTGATGGGAGAGCTCGTGCTCAGTGTAAGTCGGATTACAGGCGACGACGATGCCCCCCGCCTTCAAAATACCGAAGTAGGCAATGACGGCTTGGGGGGAGTTTGGAAGACACAGCGCGACGCGGTCTCCCTTACGAATTCCCAAGGTTGCAAGACCGGTTGCGAATCGCTCCACCAGGTCGTGGCATTCACGGTACGACACGGTCTTCCCGAAGAAATAGAGCGCCGGTCGCCGCGAAAATCGTCGCGCGCTGCGAGCGAGCATGTCCACGAGAGTCTCTGAACAGAGAGGGAGCTCTCGAGGAACTCCTTCGGGATAGTGGGCGCACAATTGTTCATGCATGACGCGCTCCGTGTGGTTTAGTGGAAAGACTTGTCGTTACCACTCTCCATGCGAAAGTCCCGGAAAAGGCTCAAAGCGTTTACCGAACGTATGACTCAAATCGTTCAATTTCCTGGCAATCTGTTCAGGCGACATGGTTTGCCGCGCCCACGTGAGCAGGCCTCCGCGAAACGCAGGAAACCCGATTCCATAGGTCAGGGCAAAATCAACCTCCCAGGCCTGTTCCACGATATGGTCATGCAGACAGCGCACCGCTTCATCGACCATGGGAAGGAAAAGACGGTGGTGAATGATTTCGTCGGAAACCGGCCCGGCTTTTGAAGGATAGGCGCGGCGATAGTCCGCGATCACGTCGAGCGCTTGTCTATTTTCCACTCCGGACTTCCAAAACGGCACAGGTGTCTTGGAGTCTCCAAGCAAGCTCTGCAACAGGGCGTCACTCGTTTCGATTCGCGATCCCAACACCGCGAGGGACGCCAGCACATGCATCGCGACCGGTAGACCGATCAAATCAATGAGTTCCAGTGGACCCATAGGGTGTCCGCTGTCCACTGCCATGCCGAAGTCCTTGGCAATGGTGTCGATGCGTCCGATCGGAATGCCCTCCCCGACCAGGATGACAGCCTCCGCCAGATATCGTGACAGGATCCTGTTGACGAGAAATCCCGGTCCGTCCCGTACGACGAGCGGGAACTTGCTCAGGCGCTTGGCGATACTACACGCCTGCCTCAGGGCCTGGTCCGCTGTAAAGGGAGCCCGCACAACTTCGACCAACTGCATCTTGGCAACCGGGTTGAAGAAGTGAAGCCCCACGCACCGTTGAGGATGGACCGCCTTCAAGGCAATGTCTGCCAACGTGTACGAGGATGTGTTCGTGGCGAATATCGCATCGGGCCCTGCCTCCGATTCAAATTCGGCGAGCACGGCTCGCTTCACGTCAAGCTTCTCAGATACTGCCTCAATCACCAGAGGCGATGCGCTCAGGTCCTTCATCGTTGTTGTAGGAGCGATTCGCAGTAACCGATAGCGCAGCTCAGACGGCAGTATGATTTTCTTGCGCACCTGGTTCATTTGAGCTTTCAGAATTCGCCCCATCGCCCCGGCAAGGATGTTCGAAGCGACATCGCGTAACCCGACCGTATACCCCTTTTCGGCGAGTTGCCCGGCGATTTGCGAGCCCATCAATCCTGCCCCCAGCACGCCGACCCGAGTCACCGCATCAGGAGCCGAGGCCGCCTTTCGTTTGACATCTTCACCGGCAAGAAACAGGCTGACCAGATGCCGGGAAACCGGGCTGGCCATGAGTTCCATAAGGCGTGGCTTCTCGGCGGTCACCGATGCTTCCAGAACACTCATTCCCATCCCGCATTGCATGGCGTCGACGGCTCGCAGCGGAGCCGGATAAAAGTGCCGGACGCGCTTCTTCACCTGATGTCTGGCATAACCGCAGAGCAACACACGAACGAGAAAACTACCCATGAGTCGCTGGCGTAGCGTCACGTGACGCTGCCTGATCGGGACGGAACGGAGCGAACGTGCTTGCGCAATGGCGGTCTGAATCAGGGTTTCTTTCTGGATGCCCTCCAGTGTTCTCATGCGAGAGGGAATTGAGCTGACCATCCCATCAATAAGACCCATCCGCAGGGCCTGCCGGGGAAACACCATTCTCCCCGATGTAATCAGATCCAACGCTGCGGGCAGACCGATCAGACGCGGAAGGCGTTGGGTTCCGCCGAATCCCGGAAGGATGCCCAGTTTGACTTCCGGCAGGGCGAAAGAAGTTTTCGGATGAGTGCTGGCGATGCGACTATGACACGCCAATGCTAATTCGAGTCCACCGCCCAGACAGGAGCCCTCTAACGCGGCTACAAATGGTTTTCCCGACCTTTCCATGGCATCGAAGAGTTGATGTGCGATCCCGACGAGTTGTTCCATGGAGCGGAAGGACCCCTGCCGCTGAGCCTCGTGCATCTGTTCCAGGTCGGCCCCGGCACAAAAGTTTCCTTCTTTCACACTCATCAACAGCACGCCGGTGATGGCGGCCGATCGCTCGGCTGCCTGCACGATGTCCTGCCACTCCAACATGCTCTCGACGTTCAGCACGTTGACGGATTTCCCGCGGTAATCAAATCCGACCAGCAAGATTCCGTCGTCAAGGATTGCCGTCGTGAAGTGTTTGAGAGTGGACGGAAGGGAGAATGACTGGGAACCTTCGTGCGACATACCTACTTCCTCTCCAGGATCATGGCCACACCCTGTCCGCCTCCGACGCACATGCTGATCAAGGCACGTTCAGCATTTCGACGTTTAAGTTCGAAGAGAGCAGTCATCGCGAGGCGCAGCCCTGACACCCCGACAGGATGACCGAGAGCGATCGCACCGCCGTGTGGGTTGAGATCGTCATGCGGAATTTCGCCCAATCGCTCCGTCCATCCATATCGGCCGAACTTGCGTTCCATCAGAGCCGACGAGTCCAGAATTCGCATAATCCCCAACACCACGGAGGCGAAGGCCTCGTTGATCTCACACACTGCAAAATCCTTGAGGGTCAACCGAGCGCGGGACAACACGGTGGCGATGGCCCCTACGGGAGCCAGTCCCATACAGGAAGGCTCATAGCCAAAATCGGCATACTCTTTCACGTATCCTAGAATCGGCAAGCCGAGCGATTTGGCCTTACTCTCCTCCATCAGAAGCACGGCGGCAGCCGCATCCGTGATTTGCGAAGCGTTGGCGGGCGTAACCGAGCCGTGATGCCGGTCAAACACCGGCTTCACGTCACGAAACGTTTCCACACTGGCGTCCTCGCGAATGCCATTATCCCGGGCCACATGGGCACTTCTCTCTGGGACATACATAGGCACAACCTCGTCGGCGAACACTCCATTCTTCCATGCACGTGCGGCATTTCTATGCGAACGGACGGCAAATGCATCCTGGTCCTCCCGAGTAATGCCAAGGGCGGGATCCTTTGAAATATTTTCCGCGGTGAGACCCATAATGAGGTCGCACATGGGATCCGTGAGACCGGAGATTAATCCGACCCGTGGCGGATAGCGCTTCAGATTGAGCAGCTTTGGGATCAGGCTAAGGACGCCGGCGGTTCGTTCGCGAAGCGTTCTGGCTTTCCCATACTGAAGGAGTAGGTCCGCAACAGTCCGGTCATATACGAGGGGAATCCGACTCATCGCCTCCATGCCAATCGCGAGCACGGTGTCGGCATCGCCGCTTCTGATACGCAGGCTCGAGTAGTAAAGTGCCGTCACACCGGAGCCGCAATTTTTTCCGGCGACCGTGTCGGCAGGAATAGTAGCGGGAAGACCTCCGGTTACCGCCGCTACGCGGGTCGGATTCACCGCATGCATGGGCGTGGCGACGTTGCTGCCGAGCACGCAATCGATAGTTGTGAGAGGGAGATTCCAGCGGTGGAGACGGGTGATGATTTCGCGTACGACCCAGGCACCCAGTACTTCCGCATCCGTCTCGCGAAAGTCTGTTCCTTCCTTACACAGCGGGGTTCTAAACCCGTCGACGACGACCACGTTGCGCATCGTGCAATCTCCATCCACAAATTCGGAAGAAGAAATCACTACCGATGCTAGGAGGCCCGACTACCCATATCGTACCACGGGATTGGCATTTTCCATGCTTTTCTTAAGGGTCCTACATTAGAGGGACCACTAACCCCTCCTGCCTACACACGGTCGGCGCAAAACAGTGGTAAAGTAGACGGATACGGCTGCTCTGGTCTCGTAGTCCCAAGAGGACGGCTGCACATGAGTAAACCGGACATATTTCAGGGTTCTGTGGCGATCGCTGAAACCGCTCGCGACCGGGCCTCCTATACCGGTTTTCTCGCGGGACTCTTCGAATCCGACGTTCGATGGAAGCTCTTTACCTCCGTCGAAATTCCTCCCATGAGTTCGCCAGCCCTCGATTTTGTGAAGCGGTTCACGACCACCCTGCTCCCCCTGGACCCCGAACGCGTTGACAGTGAAGGCGAATTGCCCGAATCGATCTTGAAGGAGTTCGCCCAACTCGGCGCGTTTGGCATCAAAATTCCCCGCCAATACGGGGGGCTGGAATTTACCCAGGCTGAATATCAGAAAGTCGCCACCCTTTGCGGCAGTGTCGACGCGTCGTTGACGGTGCTTCTCTCGGCCGCCCAATCGATTGGTGTTCCCGAGCCCTTGCGCCTCTTCGGAACGGACAAGCAGAAAGCTAAGTATCTTCCACGCTTGGCGCAGGGAGAGATTTCCGGTTTTGCACTGACTGAACGCAACGTGGGCTGCGACATTTCGAAAGTGGAAACCTATGCGGTCCGTGTTCTGGAGCAGGGAAACACCGTCGGCTACCGACTCACTGGAGAAAAATTCTTCATTACAAACTCCGCCAAACGGGATGGCGAGTTTTTGTCATCCATGCTGGTCGTCATTGCGCGGATTGTGGATCGTCCCGAGGAGGTGAACGACCCACGGTCTCAAAAGCGCTACGGCGCCTTCATTGTGGAAACCCAATGGCCGGGATGTTCTGTCACCCGCCTTCGATTCGAGGGAGTCAGAGCGATATACAATGGTATTCCGACGTTTCGTGATGTCTACGTCCCGATTGAAAACCGGCTCGGAGGGGAAGAAGACGGTCTGCGAATCGCCCTTGCCACGCTCACGGTGGGGCGTCTGACCTTGCCCGCGGCCTGTTTAGGCGGTCTTAAACAATGCCTGTCCCTCATGCGCTGGTGGGGGCAGAGTCGTGTCCAATGGAACAGGCCGATCGGTGAACACAATTTGATAGGGGAAAAACTCTGCCGAGTCGCGGCTTACACCCTGGCGCTGGAAGCCGTGATGGCCTTCTGCGGAGCCTGGGCGAACAAGAAGGGCGATCTTCGGCTGGAGTCGGCAGCCGCCAAAATCATCGGAAGCGAATGGTATTGGGAAGCGGTGAATGAGCTGTTTCAAGTTCGCGGAGGACGAGGATTCATGACCGCGGAGGCCCAGCGGAAGAGCGGCGAACCTTCTCTCCCAGTCATGCGCATGCTGCGCGACGCACGCATCAATCTCGTGTGGGAAGGAACGAGCGAGATTCTGCGTGTCTGGATGGCGCGCGAAGCCCTGTCTCCTTATATCGATAGCGGCCTCACCTTTCTACAAGGAACATGGACCGGCAAGCTCGCCGCTCCGCTCTATTATGCGCACATGTCTCTGCGCTCGTGTTTTCCTTTCCTCCATCGTAGACCCTTTCCGTTCGGAAACGAGAATAGCCGGTGGGTTCGTTTTATCGAAGCCTCTGCACGTCGTATTACCCGCTCGACACTCGTGGCGACGCTCCGTCATCAGCAACGTCTCCATAATAAGCAGCTTGTGTTGCAACATCTGGTGAATGACAGCCTCTTGCTCTTTCCCATGGCTGCCACCCTCTGGTACGCCAATCAGCCGGAGATGCGGACAAAGCCGGGCATTCAAGACCTCGTCGATTATTTTTGTCAGGATATGGCTGATCGTCTCTGTCCACCTTCCTCTCTGGCCGGAAGAATCCGGCGGCACAAGAAAGATTCCGTCGTGTATCGCCTAGCCAAGATGCTCATGAGCGGTCAATATGACTGGCTTGAAGAGGGAATCATTCCAGTCTTGAGAAGTGACACAGCAGCTCGTAACATGACTTCATCCAACGCTTCCGATCCTTCTTCCGATCTTTCGGCAGGACAGTCGAATGTCGATCTATCTCAAGCCAGAACGCCTAGAGGCTGAGAAGAGACAGGCGGTCATCGTCAGCGCCGTGCGAACGCCGATGGGCAGCTTCAGCGGTGTATTCAGTTCCGTCCCTGCAACGAAGTTAGGCAGTATCGCGATTGCGGAAGCTCTCACGCGCGTTCATGTGCTGCCTGAACACGTTGATGATGTATTGATGGGTTGTGTTCTCAGTGCAGGCCTCGGTCAGGCCCCCGCCAGGCAAGCCTCAATCGGAGCTGGAATTCCCGATTCAATCGGTGCCACCACAGTCAACAAGGTGTGCGGATCCAGCATTAAAACGGTCATGATGGCTTCCCAGACCATCGCGCTTGGCGAGGCAAACATCGTTGTGGCAGGCGGGATGGAAAACATGACCCGAGCGCCGTATCTCTTAGAGAAGGCACGGCAGGGATACCGCTTGGGTCATGCGGAGATAGTGGACAGCGTGATCAAAGACGGTCTGTGGGATGTCTACAATAATTTTCATATGGGCAACGCCGGCGAACTGTGCGCCACGAAATACCGCCTCACCAGGAAGGAACTGGACGATTATGCATTGGAAAGCTACCGGCGCGCGCAACACGCGATTGACGCCGGTGCTTTCAAGTCTGAGATCGTGCCGGTCGACGTGCCGCAACGGAAGGGCGCGTCCCTGACCATCACCGATGATGAAGAACCCAAACGAATCGATCTCAAGAAACTGCGCGAGTTCAAGCCGGTGTTTCAGGAAAACGGCGTGCTTACAGTCGGCAACTCCCCTTCCTGTAATGACGGGGCAGCCGCGTTGGTGGTGATGGCGAAAGAGGAGGCTGCACGGCGGAGGCTCTCTCCCATGGCGCGGATCGTAGGATACGCTGGAGCCGCTCTAGCACCAGAGTGGTTGTCCATCGCACCGGCAGAGGCGATCAAACTGGTACTCAAGAAAACCGGCCTTTCGCTCGGCGACATTGACCTTTTCGAAATCAACGAGGCCTTTTCTGCCGTCTCTCTTGCGATCAACCAAGAGCTGGGGCTCGATCCAGGAAAAGTCAACGTGAACGGCGGGGCCATTGCGCTGGGCCATCCCATCGGGGCTACCGGAGCCCGCATCATTACGACGTTGCTGTACGCAATGGAGGCCCGTGGTGTCAGGCGAGGATTGGCCAGCCTGTGTATCGGCGGTGGCGAGGCCTTAGCGATTATTTTCGAGCGGATATAACAATGGATGGAGCGGGACGCCCGCTTCGTTTAATCCCGCGCATCGCACAGGGGCTTGAACCAGAACATGCTGGCAGTCGGTTCTGCGTTGAACGTGCCTGACGAACAGGCGACCTGCGTAACTCCTTCCTCGGCTAACCTGAACCCACAAGACAAATGGAGCAGGCTGATCGTGAAATGGACGAGCGAGCCTGAGTTGTCCTGTCCTGATTTTTTGGACCAGGAGAACATTTGTCCCATAATGAGGAATACAACGTCCTTCGAATTAAGCCCACCACCAAGTTATCTTGCATTGCAAGGGCTTAAGCCCGAGATGATAGGTCCAGCTCTTGCAGAAAAAACACTGTGACCTGTGTCGGGGTTCAACCCAAGGAGTGTTCGTACAAGCACCTGTCCAAGCAGCTGTAAGACTTGTCTGACTGACTGACCAGCCTCTGCCAGTTTTGACGACGTTCGCACACAGATAAATGGGAAGCTCTCCAACCATGCAAGCAGTATCGCGTCACGTTGGGGTCATCCGCTGGTCGCTCATCGTCTTCTCCGCTTTTGCCATCCTCACTCTCTCAACAGCGAGTCTCCTTCTGAACCATTCACGCACTCATGACCTGATCGTCCAGCATCTCAAGAACCAACTAGGGATTGAGATAGCCACGCTCCATGTGAGTCTATTGCCGACAGTTCGTTTGGACGTATCTGATTTAACGGTGAGAGACGCTCTCACCTTTGAGCCTAGCTTGCGAGCAGCCAAGGCTTCGCTCTCATTACGTCTGTGGTCATCAATTGCGAATCGAGTGCCTATGCTGACGCTGCATGCCAGTGAACCTGAAGTCGTGATACGCCGGGATAGGGACGGACACTGGCACCTGCCGCTACTTGAGACAAATCGGACACAGGCGCCCGATGATACTGCGCCTCAGCAATGGATGTTAATTGAATCCCGGCTAACGGACGGGAGGCTCCGCATTTTGGATGCGAACCGTCTCGGGCATGACGGTATTGGAGTCCACCATGTCGAAGTGCTGTTCAAAAGCAATCGCACTCAGACCGAGGCCGAGGTGATGCTGACGGGAACGACAGTTGACGGTGGTGATGTGCACATTGCCGGCACGCTGGCGCTTCAGAAACACGATCGCTCGAATGCTTCTATCCCAAGACAATTCGACGGCAGCTTGCGGTTTCACCAATGGGATGTCGCACGCTGGTTGGAACGCATTGGTCCGCCTGATGCGACTCGACCTCAAACACTGGCTTGGCGAGGCGACATCTCTGCCAGCCTACATCTGGACTTTCCGCCTGACGCCAATGGCTTTAACGTCATCGTTTCTCAACTGAACACTGATCTGGGATGGATACTGATCCGTGGCCAAGTCATGGTCGAAAGCGCCGGAACCGATCATCCGGCATACGCAGTCAACCTTTCGACAACTCCTGTGAGTTCCAAAACATTCTTTGACAATATTCCTCCTTCTTGGATCCCTAAACCCATCCACGCCGCTGTTGACCAGCATGAACTGACAGGTACTGTCGAGTTGGAATCCGTTGCATTGCGCGGGAGGATCGACGTTCTTCGCATGCCAGACGAGTGGCAGGTGGCAGCCAAGGTAAGACATGCCAGTGGAGGCTGGGAGAAAACGCGAGGAGTGATTCGCAACGTGTCCGCGACGGTTTGGTTGGATTCAAAGCGTGCAAACATAACGGATTTTTCTGGGGATGTGAATGGCGTACATGTCACGAGCAGCAAGCTGTCCATCTCCGACCTTGATTTGAGACCGATTGCAGATGCCCATTTTCGTGGTGAGGGGTCGATCGAAAACGTCATGGCCGTGGTTGAACATTTCAGCGAAGGCACAGGAGCCAACGATGCGTTGCGGGCGGTCAGGGACGCCACAGGAACCGTTCAGGTCGCGGTTCATGTGAACGGACCCATCATTCCGAGACCCCATCTGCGAATGATTAGCGCAGAACTTTATTTACATGACATGGCTGCTCATATCGCGAGAGCAATGAACATAGGCCAGGTGAACGGAACGTTTGCCGCTGACTCTCGCTTGGTGGGAATCAAGCACGTCCGGGGTGTCGCCCAAGGTATCCATTTTGAGGCCGAGGGAAATATCGACATAGCCTCACCAAACCGGGTCAATACGCTCAAGGTGAATATGTCGTCAGATGGCACGGCCATTCAAGAATTGCTGGCGGCCTACCTGCCGGCCACTTCTCATGTGCACATTGAAGGACCAGCCCATTCGGCAGTGGTGCTGTCAGGTACTGCAGCGCTCGTCTATTGTCGCGGCATGCTGGATGTGACTGATACAGAGATGAGCGTACCATCTGTTCTTTACAAAAAACCGGGTGTTCCAGGGCTCATTGAGTGGGAAGGGAAGCTTTTCGACGGCAAGCGGGTGGTGGTGGATCACTTGAGATTCGTTGTACCGCATGGCGAACTACGAGCTGCTGGACAGCTGGAACTGGGTCATACACCCAAATTTCACATCAAATTGGACGCTGGTCCATTGTCATTGCGTGCGCTTCAGGCGATCGGTGTGAGAACTCCTATCAGCGAGGGCATGCTCGAAGCGTCTGCGCTCATTAGCGGTGAGGGCACGAACTGGAAGTTATGGGTACCTTCAGGGTGGGTCAGCATCCACCGCGCTGTTGTGGCTCTCCCGGGCCTCGACGAACACTTACGTGAGCTTTCCGGACGAGCACAGCTTACGCGAGGGGGCCTCCTTGTGAATGAATTGTTGTTCACAATGGGAGAGAGCGATTTCAAGTTAACTGGCATGGTGGAGCATTGGCGAACGCAGCCGCGAGCGACCTTTATGGTGGAATCATCCCAGCTCAATGTCTCGGACTTTGTGTCCAAACAGACCGCCGGTCTCGATAAGAGCGGGAGTGATGTGCAGGACTGGATTCAATCGAAGGAGGCGGCAATCACGTTCCTTGTTAAACAATTGCGATACGACCGGTTGGTTCTCAAGACGGTTTCAGGTGAGATTACGGTTGACCGGCACAAAGCAAAAGTCACCGAATTACGAGGTGAAACGCAAGCAGGAGTGTTCTCCGGGGGGCTAGAGGCCCGATTTGGTGCGCGAGACCAGATGGAAGTGGCTGCTGAAATGTCTGCGGATGGAATACCCGCTCAGCAGGTACTCTCGGCGGCGGACGACAATAGAGAGCCTCTGCAAGGCACTCTCTCTCTAAGAGGTGTTCTTCAGGCCCGAATCGATGCGACCTCGCCTCTGCAACATACTTTGAGTACCGGCCGTGACGGCATCGTTGTGAAGGTGACGAAGGGGAGGCTCCAACAGGACCCAGTGCTGACCAAGGTCCTGAAGATTCTCAATCTCCCATCTGTCCTTTTCCGGCAGGTGGATTTGGACGTTCGCGGGATACCCTTTGATTCATTGTCTGCGCGCGTCGTCGGCAGCAATGGCGTGTTTTCCTCTGAAGATATCGTATTGGATAGTCCTGTCATTAAGGTGACTGGTGCAGGATCCGCTGATGTGAAGGACAATGGGTTGGATCTCGCTTTAGCGGTGAGTCCAATGGCGGCATATTCCGACTTGGTAGGGAAGATTCCACTTTTCGGCCAACTGTTTGGCGAAGATCATTCGGGACTAACGACTGCTGTGTTCCAAGCCAAAGGATCGCTACAGAATCCGGACGTCACCTATCTACCACTGGAATCGTTTGCAAGAGGACTGACCGGCTATCCTCGTCTGGCTATTGATGTGTTGGTCAATACCATCAAACTCCCTCCTACTGCGCTTGCCTACGCGACAGAGTGAACGAGGCTTCGCGTAAAACACTCCTAATTGCAGTGTTCGTAGAGGAACTGGGAGGAGTTCAATTACGCAGACTCTTGTGAATGCGATCTTCTGGCGGGTGTTGGGGTTCTCGTCCCCAGAATTCTATTCCACATGCACTAGGATTTGGTCGGTTTG
>Ga0075419_10000971_pt1 | contig 18511 bp, 16 predicted proteins | sample SoiMetdeltSBSDD3_FD_76900 | JGI IMG/M metagenome (GOLD analysis project Ga0075419, IMG submission 76900) | Bulk soil microbial communities from a Populus tree surrounding site in Tennessee, USA - Soil MetaG P. deltoides SBSDD3 | ecosystem: Environmental > Terrestrial > Soil > Tree plantation... | reverse complement strand
TGAAAAAGAATTCAAACTGAGACACTGCTATTAACTAATAACTATTATCTATTATCTATTAACTTTTAACTGATAACTATGCTTACTGCAGCAGCAAATAAGATTTCTGAATTACTTGGCGACAAAGCCGAGTACTTATTAAATCACGAATGCAAAACCATTTCTAAAGATAAACTCCATTTACCCGGGCCTGATTTTGTAGATCGTATCTGGATAAAAACTGACAGAAGTCCGCAAGTGTTACGTAATCTTCAATTGATGTATGATGCCGGTAGATTGGCCCGCACGGGTTATTTATCTATTCTTCCGGTGGACCAGGGAATAGAACACAGCGCCGGCGCTTCTTTCGCAAAGAACCCGGTTTACTTCGATCCTGAAAATATCATTAAGCTCGCTATTGAAGGCGGCTGCAATGCAGTTGCTACAACGTATGGCGGTTTAGGTTTTTTAGCAAGAAAATATGCTCATAAGATTCCCTTCATTGTAAAAATCAATCACAATGAATTTCTAACGTATCCAAATAAATTCGATCAGGTAATGTTTGCTTCCATAAAAGCTTGCTGGAATTTAGGAGCTGCCGCAGTTGGTGCCACAATTTATTTTGGCAGTGATGAATCAACAAGACAGTTACAGGAAGTAAGCAAGGCCTTTGAAATGGCGCATGAGCTGGGAATGCCAACGATACTTTGGTGTTACTTAAGAAATCCTGCTTTTAAAACCAAAGAAAAAGATTATCACGTATCGGCTGACCTTAGCGGGCAGGCAAATCATCTTGGCGTAACGATCGAAGCCGATATCATCAAGCAAAAATTGCCGGAGAACAATGCTGGCTATCTTGCATTGAATACAAAAGAATCTGCATATGGTAAAAATGATGCACGCATTTATTCTGAATTAACTTCTGATCATCCTATTGACCTCTGCCGTTACCAGGTTGCTAATTGTTATATGGGTCGTGCAGGACTGATCAACTCCGGTGGCGCGTCTTCAGGAGCAAGTGATCTTACGGAAGCAGTAACAACTGCAGTAATAAACAAAAGGGCAGGTGGAATGGGATTGATCAGTGGACGCAAAGCTTTTCAAAGACCAATGAAAGAAGGCGTGGGGATCCTGAATGCAATACAGGATGTTTATCTCGATAAAGAAATAAACATAGCCTGATAAACTTCTTTTCTGAATTATCGTCTGACCCGTGATGGAGACATTTTATACCAAAAGCTGATCAGGGCTGGCAACTTTTTATGTATCGCTACCGATTTGATAAGTAACATCCTTCATAAAGCATACACATGAAAAAAAATATCCTGTTTATCCTTGGAGCCATCCTCATAATTGCATCATGCAGTAAAAGCAGCGATAGCGGTGGAAATGGCGGTGGTGGCGGGGGCGGCGGCGGCGGCGTAAACTGTGCCGGCGTTAATTCTGCATTTGCTGCAAGAGTCAATCCTATTATCCAGGGAAGTTGTGCTACAGATGCCAGTTGTCACGGTGCGGGAAGCCTTAATGGGCCGGGTCCCCTGCTTACTTACACACAGATATTTAATGCAAGAGCAGCCATCAAAGCTGCGGTTGCAGCCGGTACAATGCCAAAAACTGGTAGCTTAAGTATTGATCAAAAGAATTCGATCATTTGTTGGGTTGATGCCGGAGGACCGAACAATTAAATTTTCCTTCCTACTTAGTCAGATAGTGCCTTGCATTCGCAGGGCATTTTTAGTTTGTTAAGGACAACGCAGGGAACAATATGTAGCACATGAAAAATCACCTGTTCGTCAATTATTTAACCTCAGGTTTCAAAGCCCGAACCTCAAATCCCAGATTCCCTATATTTGTGACCACTCAAAACTTTTTGCATGGCAAAACAGGTAGAAGATTTTGATTCAAACCTGGCTGGTGAAGAAGGAAAAGAATCGACACGGACAAGCTGGTTTAAAAGGATACGCAAAGGAATTCTGACGGGTACTCATGAAAAGAAAGAAACACCGGAAGGGCTTTGGACCAAGTGCCCGGAATGTAATTTCATCTGCACATCAAATGAATTAAAAGAGAATCTTTTTGTATGCCCCAAATGCAGTTATCATCACCGGATCGGGAGTGATGAATATTATTCAATTCTATTCGACGACAATCAATACACCGAGCTGTTTTCAAATATCCGCAGTAAAGACTATTTGGAATTCACCGATCTAAAACCTTACAAGAGAAGACTGGAAGAGATCTGGACCAAAACGGACCTGAAAGATTCAATGCGTGTTGCAGTCGGAAAAGTTGGTGGTCATGATATTGTTATTGCGTGTATGGATTTTGAATTCATCGGTGGCAGTCTTGGTAGCGTGATGGGTGAAAAATTCTCAAGAGCTGTCGATTATTGCATCGAAAACAAGTTGCCATACCTGGTGATCTCAAAAAGCGGCGGTGCAAGAATGATGGAAAGCGCTTTTTCATTAATGCAGCTCGCTAAAACAAGCGGCAAGCTTTCCCAGCTTAGCGACGCAAAACTTCCTTATATATCTTTTTTAACTGACCCGACATTTGGCGGTATTTCGGCATCCTTTGGTATGCTTGGTGATCTTAATATCGCAGAGCCCGGCGCATTGATAGGTTTTGCAGGGCCAAGGGTAATCAAAGAAACAATTAAAAAAGACCTGCCACCGGGATTCCAGCGCAGTGAATTCATTCTCGAGCATGGCTTTCTTGATTTTATTGTTCCGAGAAAAGAACTGAAAGAAAAAATGATGAGGGTGCTTTGGATGTTCAGGAATTAACGTCACCGGGACAAATCACATATTCTATTTTTGCATTAATGGAAATCAAAAACCGCGCGGCATTTCATGAGTATTTTATCGACAATAAATATGTTGCAGGAATTGTATTAGCGGGAACGGAAGTAAAATCATTAAGGGCCGGCAAAGCAAGCTTTAACGATAGCTATTGCATTATTCATAAAGGCGAAGTCTGGATAAAAAGTTTGCATATCGCCGAATATTCTCATGGAACAGTCAATAATCATGAGCCGGTAAGAGATAGAAAACTTCTTCTTGAAAAACGAGAAATAAGGAAGATCGAAGCAAAGCTTAAAGAAAAAGGATACACCCTTATCCCCTTGCTTATCTTTTTCAATGAAAAGAACCTGGTAAAAGTTGAAATTGGTCTTGCAAAAGGCAAAAAACTCCACGACAAACGTGAAACCATTAAAAAAAGAGATGTTGAGCGCGAAATGAAGAGATTTATAAAGTAATTTTCCGTGTTAACTTTCGTTATTAGTCAGCATGGTTTTTGATAATTCCCAACGACTATGAAGAAACCGCTCCTTATTTTCTGCTTGCTATTTACAATGCAGGTCTTTTCACAATCACCAACAGGTTATTGGTATGGCGCAGCTAATGTGAAACTCAGAAACAATTCCAGCAATTACCTGGTGGAGCTCATATTGCATCAGGACAAGAACAATGTAAAAGGTGTGCTGAATTATTTTTTTAAAAATACTTACCGCAGCATTCCTGTTCGCGGCACTTACAATTCAAATACAAGATTGGTTTATATTTCAAACATTCCTGTTTCCTATTACGGTTCCCACCAGGGCATGGATGTGGATTGTGCTATGAATCTTTCTGCTACGCTTCGTGTATCACAACTCAATTCCGTTTTAAAAGGATCCTTTATCAGCAAGCCCGAATACAAGTACACATGTCCTGAAATTTTATTTACGCTGCAATTAAATACCGATTCGCTGAGACAAGATTCGATCCTGCATGCGATCAGGGTATTTAAAGAAACCTACCAGGTTTGGCACCCAACAGAAGCTGATACAATTGCCGCGGTAACGGTGCAGCAAAGAAAAGTAGTGAACTACGTGGTAAGTGATCAATATAAAACAAGAGAAAAAGTAGTTACGGAAGAGCTGGTGGTTAATTCAGATACATTGATGGTTGATTTTTATGATAACGGCGAAATCGATGGCGATTCCATTTCTGTGTTCTTTAATGACCAGCTTCTCGCATTTAATCGTATCCTTAGCAAAAGGTCAATTCATTTTGACCTCGTTCTCGATCCAACAAAAGAAATAAACGAACTTACGATGTTCGCCGATAATCTTGGCAGCATTGCACCAAATACAGCGTTGATGCTTGTAAATGACGGAAAGAAAAGATATGAGCTGAGGCTTACAAGCAACCTTGAAAAAAGTGCCACGATAAAATTAAAAAGGAAAAAGGCAACTGGTCCATCAAAATGATTTGAATATATAATGCGCTATCACAAATAAAAAACCCCTTCCTGGATCGGTGGGGGTTTTAGTTTTCATAGACCAAGAAATGAAAAAATAGTTCGAAACTTATTGATTAGGCAATAAAACTATGCAGCTATTAAGGTTAATTAAAGAGGCAATGTAATTTTTAATCGTATTTTAATCGGGTTTTAATCCCGCGAGGAGTTTTTAAAGCGGGCTGCTATAATTGCCCGGAGGATTCAACCGATAAAAGAGTTTTTACGATCTCAGAATAATTCAGGTTGCTGACTGCCGCCTTTGGGTTTCACCCATTCCATCTCAACACTCTTGCTGTAATCAAGCAACCTGGTACCAACAGTTCTCCAACCGGAAATTTCAGCGACCTTTTCGAGTTTCATTTTTCCTTTTCTTATTTGTGCACCCCTGCCCTGCTGCACTGCTAATATTGGTTCGGCATCGGTTGTTACTGCTTCCACATAATTGCCTTCGCCTTCTTTAATAAAAAAGAATTTATTTTTTAATGTAGTTGTTTCGATCTTGAATCGTTTCACCATGTATTGCTTCTTATCCATGTCAGCATACACGGCAGTAACAATTTTTTCTGGATCGAATTTCTCGATCAGCAATACTTTTTCTGCATCCAGTTTCTGGGTCAGCTCCTGATCGGTGATCTCATAGTTACCGTCGTTGTAAATAACAATGATTTTATCATCGGCATCAAACATACCGAGGTATTGCCCTTTCTCATCTGCATTCAAGCGCCCAAACTGATCATCATACCAAAGCTTCCTGCCGGCAATGGTCGACTTACCCGCTTCCTTAAGTTTTACTCCGTCGGATTTGATCGGATATTTTGTAACGGTAATACCTTTGCTGGCCCGGCCGGTAATTTCCAATTCAGCGAAATTGTATTCAAACTCTTTTTTATGGGCCTTACTTCCGGGAGTTAAGACAATTCGTACAACTTCCGCTTCTGCGTTTGGATTCACACTGAGGTAATGCACTTTACTCTTTTCATTTTCTTTAGCAAGAAAATATTCCTTATCCCTTGTTACTCCCGTTACGTTAAATCGCTTCGCAAAACTTTTACCACTGTCACCATCCATATAGATCATGTTGTAAGTAGTGCGTTCGTCATTTTTCCGGAACACAGCCGCATGAATTATATCTTTCCCGATATAAGCCTTCTCACCCACCTTCACTACCTTCATGACGCCATGTTTTGTAAACACTATTATGTCATCAAGTGTAGAACAGTCAAAAAGAAATTCATCTTTCCTTAATCCTGTTCCGATAAAACCGTCTTCACGATTGACATAGAGTTTTGCATTGGCAATAGCGACATGCTTTGCTTCGATCACCTCTATAGTCTTTATCTCGGTCCTTCGCTCCCTGTCTTTACCATATTTCTTTAACAGGTTTTCAAAATAAGCAACAGCATAATCCACGAGGTTGGCAAGATCATGCTTTACCTGCTTGATATCCGCTTCAAGACCTTTGATCTGTTCATTCAGTTCATCAATGTCAAGTTTGTAAATCCTTCTTACCGGTTTTTCGGTAAGCTTAATAATATCTTCCCTCGTTATTGCCCTCTTTAATTGCTTCTTAAAGGGCTTGAATGCTTCATCGATCGCCTCAAGTACCTTTTCCCATGTTGCATGTTTTTTTTCCAGTTCTTTATAGATCTTTTCTTCAAAGAATATCCTTTCCAACGATGTATAATGCCATTTCTCCTGCAACTCTGCAAGCCTGATTTTTAATTCCTGCTCAAGGAGATCTTTTGTTTTATCAGTAGAAAGTTTAAGCAGGTCATTTACTGCCAGGAACTGAGGCTTTTGATCAACAATCACACATGCATTCGGCGAAATAGAAATTTCACAATCGGTGAATTTGTATAACGCGTCAATAGTCATGTCTGGTGAAATGCCTGGTGCGAGGTCAATTTGTATCTCAACTTCAGCAGCCGTGTTATCAGTAACTTTTTTGATCTTTATTTTTCCCTGGTCATTTGCTTTTACAATTGAATCCATCAATTGTGTCGTGGTAACGCCATACGGCACGCTTTTGATCACCAAAGTTTTTTTATCCAGTTCTTCGATATGTGCTCTTACTTTTACTCTCCCGCCGCGTTTTCCCTGGTTATATTCATCTACATCAATTTGCCCACCCGTCTGAAAATCGGGATACAATTCAAACCTCTTTCCACGCAAATATTTTATCGAAGCGTCAATCAGCTCGCAGAAATTATGAGGAAGAATTTTTGTAGCGAGCCCAACGGCAATACCATCTGCTCCCTGTGCAAGCAGCAAGGGGAATTTCATCGGCAATGTAACCGGCTCATTCTTTCTTCCATCATAACTCAGCTGCCATTCGGTTGTTTTTGCGTTGAAGGCAACTTCTATTGCAAACTTGCTTAAGCGGCCCTCAATATATCGCGGTGCTGCAGCATCGTCGCCGGTTCTTACATCACCCCAGTTGCCCTGCGTTTCTATCAGCAGATCTTTCTGGCCAAGGTTTACCAATGCATCCCCGATACTCGCATCGCCATGCGGATGATATTGCATGGTTTGGCCAATGATATTGGCTACTTTATTAAACCGGCCATCATCCATTTCCTTCATAGAATGAAGTATACGGCGTTGTACCGGTTTTAATCCATCTTCAATTGCCGGAACTGCTCTTTCAAGAATAACATAAGAAGCATAATCAAGGAACCATGTCCTGTATTGGCCAGGTAAGCCGGATTCATGGTTTTGGATATCGGAAACTTTTGATTTTGCCATTGGATATGAGTTAACTGTCGATTTTAAAATTATTAATCAATAATTATTAATTAATAATTACTGATTATTAGCTGTATCAAATTCAACGTTTGCATTTTCGGATTGACTACCCGGTTTACGAACATCAAATTCTTTCCAACCGGCGTTTACATCTCCCATCGTTTCGATCTTTCCTTCGTTGATCAATCGCTTCATGCGCCACATCAGGAATACATCACCGGTTTTTACTTTCATACGGTGAAGTGTGTTGGTTAATACCCTCGTTGCTTTTTGCCACTCATTGGTTATATTCTTCAACAGCTCACTATCATAAAACGCTTCCTCTTTACCAACAATTTTTTTTCCCCCTTCTAATATTCTTACGGCAGCGCTTTCATCGCTTAACTTTTTCCATTCATCGGGATCCACTTCAAATTCACTTAAGGTAATGGGTCTTGCCAGTTTTTTTGCTTTCACTGCTTCTTTTGGAAGCACATCGTGTACGCCCCATGGATAAAACAGATGCCCTTTCTCATTTATAAAAGGAAGGTTGTTTAAATATAAGATCATTACCCTGCCCTGGTAACTCTTTAGTTGTGGCATCAGCCAGTAATATCCTGTTACATCATGTTGATTTTGTCCCATCCAGATCCATGCTTCCAGGGTCGGGTCAGCATCAAGGCTTTCCCTGATCGATCTTACAGTTTCACGGTCATCAAAACTTCCCACTATTTTTTCTCCATAAGGTGAGCCAATCAGTAATTCTCTCCACCAGTTTTGTCTTGCATGCCATCCTTCATCGGTATCCAGGTCTTTTAAAGGTCCAACGCCCCATTCATCTTTTATTTCTACCACATCGCCCTGTAAAGACTCATCAATCTTTATTGCTTCTTTTAACACCTGCACATCGGCATGCTGAAAAACTATGTGTAACATATTATCGTTTCACTTTAATTAAATAATAAACACAAGTGGTCAAAAAATCTCTTAGGTATGGAATTGCTTTTACCAGGCCTATTTGTTTTCTTCCTTTCCATCCAAATTTCCATTCATATATCGGGTTGATCAAATAATGTGTTTTGTTTTCTATTTCATAACCTTCTTGCCTGCATATTTTCTCAAATCGCTCAATGCTGATACCGGTATCTTTTATCTCAAGAAAGGGCGCAGCATTTTCTTTATTCACCTTGAGCAACCATCCGTAAATGCTTCTTGGCAGCAAATGTACCCAGGGAATTTTTTTTACCCATGAAAAACACATTTGCTGGTGCCCGCCATATGGCATATACCAGGGCGGAAAACCAAAAAAGATCACGCCGCCGGCTTTCAAAAAACTCTTCATTTTTCCTATCAGCTTCGCCTGATCATGTATATGCTCGATCACGTCTTTCAGTACAATGATATCATATAAACCACCCAACTCCGTTTGCGCATCTACTTCGTAAATATCTTTTGAAATGAATTTAATTCTTCCTGCTGCATAATCTTCTGCAAGATATTCTTTGGCATGTTCAATGCGCGGTGTATCCAGCTCCACTCCCATTCCAAAGCAACCGCGGTTTATAAAGGCTTTTAACACCCCCGCTTCACCGCAACCGATCTCCAGTACCCTTGTGCCTTCGGCGACCCTGAATTTTTCTTCAATAAAAGGAATGACATATTTTTCAGCGTTGGCAACCTGTATATCAAAATATCTTTTCCTGTCTGCGTGAAATTCTAACATAGTTCTTCAATTCAAGGGAGCTAAGCTCACCCGTTGGAGGCTTTAGGAGGCCTTTTTATTTTGATGGCAACAAATAAATAATTATTTGCCGCGCCGATGACTTCGTAATTCACATAAAAACTTTCCGTGAATATTTTAAATGCCGCAAACTCATGTTTGGGTACAGCAAACTCATCGAATAAGATAATGTCTCCATCTTGTAAAAACCGGTACAACTGGGATAAAGTAAAGATCGTTGAGCTGAACAGGTCTGCATCCATATGGATCAGCTTGCGGCGTTCATTTTTATATTCATTTAAAAAAGGGATCAAACTATCCTGGAATAATCCTTTATAAAAATGAACGCGTGGATCTGTAATGTTCAGTGCTTCCAATGCAACTGCCATTGCCCCTTTATCAAAATGCCCCCATTTCTCGGGCAATCCTTCAAACGTATCAAACCCATAGAACCGGGACACCGGGTTTTTGTTGTGTTCAAGCCACCATTTAAAAGAACTACCGCCGCTCACACCGAATTCCAGATAATCAATTGCCGTTGTATCAAGGTGCTCGGACCTAACTAACGCGTTATATAATTCATACCTTTTGTTGTGATCCCAATTTGCCTGGTACCAATCATTGTAGCCATTTACTTTGTTTTGAGTTCTCCAGTTGCTCAGCTCGCTCATGTACGATGCATTCATCATACCGCCGGTAAATGGCTTTACCAACCCATGAAGCTTCCACTTCATGAACAATGATTTTGACTTTCTTATAATATCGAGCTTATTCAGTACTTAATTAAGAATTATTAATTATTCCCCGTTTCTTCTACCACATCCATCTCTATTTTTAAGTTGTCGATGATAAACTCCTGTCTCTCCGGTGTGTTTTTTCCCATATAATATTCCAGCAGCAATTGTATGTGATCACCCTGCTCGAGCCTCATTAACTGTTTACGCATATCAGCACCGATGAATAACGAAAATTCGTCGGGGCTTATCTCACCGAGACCTTTGAAACGTGTAATCTCTGGTTTCGCACCAAGTTTTTTTACCGCTTGTTGTTTTTCTGTTTCACTATAACAATAGATGGTATCCTTTCCTTTGCGAACACGGAACAGCGGTGTGTCCAACACATACACTTTTTCATGCTTCACCAGGTCGGGAAAAAATTGTAAGAAGAAAGTCATTAACAATAAACGAATGTGCATGCCATCCACATCTGCATCGGTAGCTATTACAATATTATTATAGCGCAGGCCTTCTAATCCTTCTTCAATATTTAAAGCATGTTGCAAAAGGTTGAACTCTTCATTTTCGTAGACTACTTTTTTCGTAAGTCCAAAACAGTTTAACGGTTTGCCACGTAAACTGAATACAGCCTGGGTTTCCACATTTCTTGATTTGGTGATCGAACCGCTGGCGCTATCACCTTCTGTAATGAAAACTGTCGTTTCATTCATTTTAGCCACATATTCCTCTCTGCCCTTTGTTGGTGGTTCATCATTTAAATGGTACCGGCAATCACGTAGCTTACGATTATGAAGGTTCGCTTTTTTTGCCCTTTCATTTGCCAGTTTCTTAATACCTGATAATTCCTTTCTCTCTCTTTCACTTTGCTCGATACGTTTTTTTAATTCTTCGGCAGTTGAAGGATTCTTATGTAAAAAAATATCAAGTTCCTTTGCAAAGAAATCCCCGATAAAATTCTTCATGCTTGGTCCGCCTTCGGCCACATTCACCGAGCCAAGTTTGGTTTTTGTCTGGCTTTCGAAAACAGGTTCTACAACACGAACTGAGATTGCCGCTACAATACCGGTACGTATGTCGGCGGCATCATAATCCTTTTTATAAAAATCACGGATGGTTTTTACATACGCTTCCCTGAATGCCTGCTGATGCGTACCGCCCTGGGTTGTATGCTGACCATTTACAAAACTGTAAATGTCTTCCCCATATTCATTGGTATGCGAAATGGCAACTTCTATGTCATCGCCTTTCAAATGAATAATGGGATAGCGGATCTCATCTTCATTTGTCTTACGTTGCAAAAGATCAAGCAAACCATTCTTACTTACATAGGTCTTGCCATTGAAAATGATCTTTAGGCCCGCATTCAGAAAACAATAATTCCAAATTTGATTTTCTAAAAATTCAGGATGGAACTTGAAGTTCTTAAAGACGGTATCATCAGGAATAAAGGTTACGATTGTTCCGTTATCCTCACCGGTCTTTGTTTCTTTATGCTCTTTAATTAAAAAGCCTCTTTCAAACTCCGCTGTTTTTTCTTTGCCATCACGAACGGCTTTCACCTTGAAATAAGAACTTAGGGCATTCACCGCTTTTGTACCAACGCCATTCAAACCAACAGATTTCTGAAAAACCTTGCTGTCGTATTTCGCACCGGTATTTATTTTACTTACTACGTCAACCACTTTTCCAAGGGGGATGCCACGACCATAATCGCGGATCGTTACCTCTTTACCATCCACTGTGAGCTCAACGTTTTTTCCATAACCCATTGTGTATTCATCGATGCAGTTATCGATCACTTCTTTCACGAGCACATAAATACCATCATCGGGTGATGAGCCATCACCGAGTTTACCGATATACATGCCCGGCCGCAGGCGGATATGCTCTTTCCAGTCGAGGGATTTGATGCTCTCTTCGGTGTAGTCGAAAAGATTAGATGTATCTTTTGCTTTTTCTTTTTCCTTTGCCATTAGGTACCTGCGAGGCGAAGCTGGAGCTATCTCCTCTCAATTTTTTATAGGTTATCAGGTTTTAGTTTTTAAGAAGCATCCGCAGCCATCGTTTATTCCGATACAATCCGGACTTCGTTCGTGCAGTGCCGCTCAGCTAATTCCAATCCGGGCAAATATACCAAAACGATAATTGCCAGCTATTTTTTGAATTATTAACAAGTGGGGAAAAGGTACAGGTTGATCGTTCTTCCACTTTGGAATGATAATAAGAACAGGTATTCATTGATTATGGCAATCGTGTGGTCATGGTAACGGATCCTGTATTAGAATTACCAACTGCCGCATCTTGTCCATCAATTAATATGGAACCACTAACTGCTCCCCCATCAATACTGTTAACAATGAGCGTCACAACGCGTCCGTCGCCGGGTGCATTAAAAGCATATTTCCATCCTGAAGAAACGTTATCCGAATATATCAATTCTCCATTAGCATCATTGTACCTGATGTTCATATTGCTTTTACCGGAAATGAAGTATTGTACAGTATGTCTTATTTGATGCTTGTTGCAGGAGCAGCATAAAAACGAAGAAAGAACAAGTGTAATAAATAATAATTTTCTCATAGTACGGGATTAGTTATCGATCCACTAGAAACACCAAAAATATGCCAGCGACTGATGTATGCGCCGGAATCCCGCTAGCTTGCTGAGAATGAAGACAAATAATATTGAACAAATTACACAGCAATTGATCACCCCGCAACGTCACAGTTTTATTACTCCGAAAAACTACGCCATGTTATAACAATCAAATGATTTTACTTGGAAAATTTAAATGTCTCTCCTAACAATTTTTTCCGGTATTGCCCAAGAAAACTCCGGGAACCAAAGCGTCAGGTATTAATTGTCCTTTAATAATGACAGCCGCAAAAGAACGGTGGTGGCAACGGATTCAAACTGTGAATAATTTCTTTGCCACTCATAAAAAAATATGAAAGCCGGTTGGTAAAACTGTCGTAACTTTTGATACTAAATTGAAAAGGCTATGAAAAAAATCATCGTTGCCCTCATTCTGGCCTCCGGTGTTACAGCAATTGCATTCGCGGCTTTGGATTCTTCATCAGCAACAACTAAAAAGGTGAAGACAGAAAAGAAGACCGAAACAAAAAAGAAAAAAGAATGCAAGCGTACTTGCATGTATAGTATCTAATACCGGCAAAAAGCCTTCTGTTTCGCAGAAGGCTTTTTAGTTGTTAAAACCTACGCCTGATCATGTTTTCAGAATTATTTGAAACTTCGAATAAATATATCACGAATTTCGTCTCAAGAATTTGACCCGGCTCAAGCCACTGTCGGGTTGGTTATGTGGGAAAATAGCCTGTCTTTCAGCCCCTTATTTTTTAAAGTTCGCAACCCGTTTTTCCCCTCAAATTAATTTTTTGTCAAAAAAAAATTTTGCGTCCGGCAGCTTGGCTGTCTCAAAACAAAACCGTTAAATTTGACTCACTGACCCTGTTGAAAAATTAACCCATCAGTTCAGTTTTACCCGTTAAATTCTGATTTTACTATTACCCATTCCAGCTTGTTTAATGAAAAGCGAGGATCAAAAAATTTATTCAAAAAGCGGAGGCGTTATGTATACTTATGATTTGCTGGAGACAGGTTGTTATTACCTGATCAAAGAAAAAGAAGATTCAATGATCACATTGATCAAGGTTGCGTTGGAATCGGATCATTGTTTGTTTATCATGAAATTTGAAGACCCGACGGATACAGAATGGAAATTAAAAAAGGATCCGCTGTTTGACATCATCGAGTGCTTAAGTGATGAGGCTGTGAAAGAGTGGGAAATATTTTATAAAAGCAGCCAGGATGCGTATAAAGAGGAAGATGACGACGATTGATAGTTGGTTTATCTGACTCCATTCATAATATTTTTGCAGGGTGGTAATTGAAAAGGATTATTTTAGGCTTTTACAATTACCACTTTTTTTATGAAAAGACTTTCATCACTTCTATTACTGCTAAATCTTAGTTTTTGCTTTGGCTTATCTGCCCAGGATAATCTGCCAACCGATTATTTAAGCAAGGAATTTCATGCAGGCCGTCGCGAAGCATTAAGAACTATAATGCCCGACAATTCTGTTGTTGTTGTAATAGCTTACCCTACCCGCAACTTCAGTAATGATGTCGATTATTTGTATCATCAGAATCCCGACATGTATTATTTCAGTGGTTACAAAGAACCACATTCGCTTTTATTGATTTTTAAAGAAGAACAAAAAGCAACGGATGGTACCCCATTCAAAGAAGTGCTTTTTGTACAGAAAAAAAATGCATTAGCAGAACAGTGGACAGGCAGAAGACTTGGAACAGAAGGCGCCAAGGAAAAACTTGGATTTCATTATGCATTAAATGGAGAAGAATTTAAGAATACGCGTATAGATTTTGCAAAATTTGATAAGATCATCTTTGATAGGTTTCCAGATGATATTGGTAATGACAATCGCGATAATGCTGATCTATATGACCTGATCGAGCAATTTAAGAAGTTAGCAAAGGTGCCGGCTGAACCGGGCAAGGATAGCAAGTATGATACCCGTTTGTTCCGTGAACTTACCGGCAGGCTTCGTGAAATAAAAACACCTGAAGAAATGGACCTCCTTCGCAAGGCTGTTGAAATATCCTGCCAGGGACAAAATGAAGTAATGAAGACGGTACATCCCGGCATGGGAGAATTGGAGATACAGGGCCTACACGAATTTATTCATAAAAAATATGGCGCCGAATATGTCGGCTACGGCTCTATTGTTGGCGCGGGTGCCAATGGTTGCATTCTTCATTATATGGAAAACACCAAGACCAAGATCGGAAGTGAGTTGTTGTTGATGGATGTCGGGGCCGAATATCACGGCTATACTGCTGATGTAACAAGAACAGTACCTGCCAATGGAAAATTCTCCCCAGAACAAAAGATCATTTACAATTTGGTTTACGAAGCACAGGAAGCCGCATTCAGAATCTTAAAAGATGGTGCGAAGTTCGGTGAGGCTTCAAAAGCTGCCAGAGATGTAATTGCTGAAGGACTGCTGAAACTTGGAATTATTAAAGACAAATCAGAGGTGGGTAAATATTATCCTCATGGCCTGGGCCATCATATCGGCCTGGATGTGCATGATCGCAATTTTTCCAACGTGTTAAAGAAAAATATGGTGATCACTATTGAACCGGGAATTTATATACCACCAAACAGTGATTGTGATAAAAAATGGTGGAGCATTGCAGTGCGTATTGAAGATGATGCATTGATCACACAGGATGGTTACGAATTGCTTTCTGTATTTGCACCGCGTAAAGTAGAAGATATTGAAAAGAAGATAGCGGAAAAAAGCCCCCTGGATAATTTTACGGTTCCCAAACTAAAATCTGGAGACAAAAAGGCATTCTGATTTATTTTTCTATTTTTATTTCCACATCTTGTATAGGTGTGCAGAATTTATTTTTCCAAAATTCTTTTTATGAAAAATCAAAAAACGATCTTTTGGCTTTTCCTTCCATTATTATACCTCGCTCCCTTCAACGAAACATTTTCGCAGCGAAAGATCCTGCCAAGGGTCGAAGTATTAAGTTCGGGGATAAAAACAAGTCTTCGCGGATTATCTGTAGTAAATAATAATGTAGTATGGGTAAGCGGAAGCAATGGCACAGTAGGGAAAAGTACCAATGCAGGTAAGAACTGGAAATGGATGACGGTAAAAGGTTTTGAAAAAAATGATTTCCGTGATATCGAAGCCTTTGATGCAAACACTGCGATCATCATGGCGATAGCCGATCCGGCTTATATTTTAAAAACTACTGATGGTGGTGAAACCTGGGAAGTGGTATATGAAAATAAAACTCCAGGAATGTTTTTAGATGCGATGGAATTTCGCGATCCTTCAAACGGATATGTGATCGGCGATCCTATTGATGGAAGGTTTTTCATAGCGAAAACGACCAATGGTGGCAAGACATGGGTCGAGGTAGCTGCTGCTGAAAGACCAGTTGCTGACAGCGGAGAAGCTTTTTTTGCCTCGAGTGGGACCAATCTTCGTTACCTGTATAATCAATCATTGGTCTTGGCAAGCGGTGGCAAAAATTCTAGACTGTTTTATAATAATGAGACGTTCCAGGTACCAATGACAAAAGGTAAGGAATCGGCAGGCACCAATTCTGTTGCGGTATATGATAATTATAAAAGAGGGAAAGCAAATAAGATCATTATTGTTGGGGGTGACTTTACTGCCGATTCGCTAATGGATAACAATTGTTTTATTTCGATCAATGGTGGCAAAACCTGGGACCGGCCAAAAACTCCCCCATCTGGCTATCGAAGCTGTGTTGAATTTTTAAATAAAGAGACCATAGTCACATCTGGTTTGAATGGAGTAGACTACTCTTACGATGGCGGAAAGAATTTTTATAACATAAGCAAAGAAGGATTTCATGTGTGTCGCTATGCAAGAATTGGCAACACCGTTTATTTGGCCGGAGGCAACGGAAAAATCGGAAAGCTTGTATGGCCTGATTGACTTATTTAAGATAGTCGATGATCTCTTTTACGGAAGGTCTCTTTTTATAATCGGCATCGAAGTACCTGTACAATACAGATCCTTCTTTACTTATTATATATACAGCAGGGATCGGTAAATAAACTTTATCTTTTTGTCCATTCGCTGTTGCAAGATCTATATCTGCATTCTTATATCTTGAAACCGTTCTTTCATCTACTTCAAATGACACGGCATAAGCTTTCATTATTTTCATATCCTTGTCATATAATAAAGGATAAGATGCTTTTGTTTTTTCGATCGTCTTTGAGATGTATTCAGGTTGTTCGGGAGTGACGGCAATTAATCTTGCGCCTTTGCTTTTTATAAATGACAACGAATCTTCAAGTCTTTTTAATTGTCGGTTGCAGAATGGACACCATTGACCCCTGTAAAAAACTAAAACAACCAAACTATCTTTCAGTATTTCTTTTAATCTTATCTCATTTCCGTACTGATCATTGGCTTTAAAGTCCGGTGCTTTTGAATTAATAAATAATCCTTCCGGCTTTTCCTGGGCACTTAGAAACTGCTGGCTGAGTAACAAAATGACGGCAAAAAAAAATTTCGGCATAGTAAATGTTATCGTCAAAATTATTCCACTGTAGTTAGTTTGTATGGTCGCAAAATGAGTTTAACAGAATATTTTTCATGATTCGAGTTGATTCAAATCATTTTTTTGAAGGCCCCAGAATGCAGTCCAGCAACGAGATTTGTGGAAATTTTGCTACAAAAAAGCTCAACGAATAATTCACAATTTATTGTTCATAAAAAAATAAATTGCGCTTCTCGTATATTTACGATGTTGATTCTCACGGACTTATTCGAAAAAAAAATTAGTAAAATATTTGGAAATTGACGTAAACAACCTACCTTAGTCCACACTTTGCAATATTGTTTCCAATCAATTTGCATTTTTTCCCATCCAAAATCCTCTCAATTACCACCCTAATTCTCCCTTAACTGAAGACTTTTTTTATTCCCGCTACCCTCTCGAAAGAACATTTGTATTAATGTCCGCTGAAAGGCTTTTGTTCTGACTAGTACGACCAATTAAACATTTTAAACAACACTAATTGTTTATGAAAACAACAACGGAACAGCCGTCATGTAAATGGAATTTACCACGGCTTTTCACACTGATCTGTACTATGCTTATTAGTACCTTATCTTTTGGGCAGGCAGGAAACGCTCCCATGCAATCGCTGCCCAATTTTCCTGGTCCCATGGCAATTGATGGTTATGCACACAGACAGGGTACAGCCGGTGACTGGCTTCCCGGTCCTGGTGGCGCAACGAATGTTGTGTTCACACCTGACTGTACGCCATTAGTGCCCCTTGCATTTCATTTAACTGATCTATGGAACGATCAGATAAATGATGACATCTTTGATGGTGGTAATAAACTTTTCCAAGATCCCAATACATGGGGTTGGAGAAGCCAAAAGCCCCCGGCAAAAGATGATATCAACAATTCAATGATCTTTATTGCATTGAATCCCGTAGATAATCATATATGGATTGCGATCTCGGGTGACCGTATGTCAACAAATGGTACGAGTTACCTGGATTTTGAATTTTACCAAAACTCAATTACAAAAACAGGCGGTCCGATACCAGGTGGTACCGGCGGTTTCGTTTCTACTGGTCCGCATGGCGGAAGAACAGTTGGTGATCTTAGCATCACCCTGGAATATACCCAGGGAGGTTCGTTCGCCACTGTATCCTATCTTCAATGGCAACCAGGTTCCGAAGCGGGTAGTTATGATTATGTGCCCATCATCCCTCCGGCAGGAACTTCGTTTGCGGCGGGTAATGGCACTACTATTAACTATTCGTGTGGTGCATTTGGTGGAACTACCTATCAACCTTTACAATTTGCAGAAGCTGCGATCGATATTTCTGCATTAATAGGTGGTTTGGGCCTCCCCGGCGAATGCGGTTCTCTTCCGTTTGAAACTTTATTTATTAAGACAAAATCTTCAGCCGAAAGAACAGCTGACCTGAAAGACTTTATTTCTCCGTTCCAGATAAATATTTGTTTTGATCATACTGCTCCAACTATTAATTGTCCTAATCAATTGAATCTTGGTTGTAATCCAACAATACCACCGCCAAGCGGTGCAACTGCTTCTGATAACTGTAACGGTGTTATCATACCTGTGGCTGCCGACGGTCCTGTTTCAAGCAATGGTTGCCAAAGAAGCATGACAAGGATATGGAGGGCAACTGACGCGTGCGGCAATTCAGCAACGTGCGGGCAATTGATCACGTGGACGTCATCCTCTGGCGGCCCTGTATTTACGGGCAGCTATGCAAATGTTGATCTCGGTTGTAACCCGGCCAATCCGGGCGGTTCGTTAGGTTCAGCATCGGCAAGTGATGCATGTGCGGCCGTTACTATTACATCAAGCGATGGTGCGGTAGTAAGCAATGGATGCGGTCGTTCACAAACAAGAACATTCACTGCAAACGATGCTTGCGGTAGCAGCTCAACAATCTCAAGAACAGTTACCTGG
>Ga0075419_10000970_pt1 | contig 18513 bp, 23 predicted proteins | sample SoiMetdeltSBSDD3_FD_76900 | JGI IMG/M metagenome (GOLD analysis project Ga0075419, IMG submission 76900) | Bulk soil microbial communities from a Populus tree surrounding site in Tennessee, USA - Soil MetaG P. deltoides SBSDD3 | ecosystem: Environmental > Terrestrial > Soil > Tree plantation... | reverse complement strand
GCATTTTTTTCATTGATAAATTCTCCTAGTGAGTCATTACTTTTTTCTAGAATTCTCATAGCACGTGCAAAAGAGTACTGTAAATACAAGGAGGTATCCCCTTCAAGGTTTAGTGCCTCTTCCATATCAAAAGTTATCATTTTATCCATATCCTGTCTTAGCAAATTGTATCTTATTGCTGACACAGCAATTCCTTCAGCTATTTCATAAATGGTAGTATCATCTAAGCTAGGGTTCCGCTTCTTGACTTCATAACATGCCTTCTTATGCAATTTATTCAAAATAGTATCTGCATTAATAAAAATTCCTTTTCTTCCTGACATATGAATTATTTTCTTATTTATATCATTTAATTCCACCCCAATATCCTGAACACTCTTAGGACTCAATGCGACGGTCTCATACCCAAGATATATGTATCTATTGTTGATATCTGTCTCTATATCGCTTAAAACATCCGAAATTATTTTCTGTAATCGTTCTTGTCTAGAATCGATTACAGTGATTATTTTATCAGGTAGATTTTCCATAAACAAAAAGTCACTTTGTCGCAAGGGGGAATCATCAGTATTTTGTGACTTTAACATAGTTTTCCATAGTATGGACTTATCCCATTGTACAGAAAATTTATTATAGACAAAGGGATCATTTACTAGATTTAATTTCCAGACTGCAAAAGAAATATCTTTTGCAATATATGTAGCCGTTCCATCACTTCTTATTATCACCTTCTCTTCATTGTGTTCGTCTCGAAGTACCCAACAATTTATATTTTTACCTTGAGTTGAATAATATATGATATTTTTAGCCTTCAATAAATTAAACGTTTTTTCCCATAGCTTAGATAACAAGATTTGTGATTCTATCACAAGTAAATCATATCTAGATTTGATCCTCCAAGAAGATTCAAGTTGTTGTTTTACGATTTTCTCAACGATGGAATGTGTAAATTGAGCTATTTCATTGTTTCCTTGTTCTATCTCTCTAATAACTAATTTTCTTTTTTCTATTAACTCTAAATTCGTCTTATATAATTCATTCATTCTAACATATACATCACCACAGTATTGGTCAAATTTAATATTTTTCCCGATATTCTCTGGACTAAAACCAGCAAACTTAAAGGCTACAATAAGATCTGCGACTTGGACACCTGAATCATCTATATAGTTTAATACAATAGTTGTGTGGTTTGTCAATTTAAATAATCGATATAAAGAATCACCTATTATTACATTCCTAAGGTGTCCAATATGTAAGGCTTTATTTGGATTTACGCTAGTATGTTCGATGATTATTTTTTTATCAAAACCAGTAGTTAGTTTCAATAAATCGTTTTGATTAACCCATTTTAAAAGAAATGTATTAAAAGTAACATAATTAATATTAAAATTAATATGCCCTGATACATGAGCATTTGCATTTAAAATCAAAGAATCTTTTCCTATATTTTTTAATTGAAAATTAATAGAATTGTAAACAAGTTCTTTAGCAATTTCATTAGGTTTTTTATGTATTCGTTTGCCCAGTAAAAATGCAATATTTGTTGTTAAATCACCAAATTCCGTTTTTGGAGGTTCAGAAACATCATATTCTAATTTATCATATTCTAAATCAAATAAAGCTTTATCAATAATTTGTCTAATTTGGTTGATTACTTCTTTTAGAGTCATTTGATAGCATTTTTACCAAAAAAATTTAAAGCAATATAATCTAATGCTTCTACTAACCCTTTTCCTGATTTTTGAGAAACAACATAATTGGCTTTTGACTTTACAACTTCATCAGCATGATTGAGTGCAATACTAAAAGCACAAAATTGGAACAAAGGAATATCTGTCTCACTATCACCAATTGTTACCGTTTCTGAAGGTTTTATTTTCAAAATATCCAATGCTTTTGCAAGACCAGTCGCCTTATTGATTCCTATATTGTTAATATGAAAGGAATATTTGCTATCGGTGAGTATTACACCAACCTTAGTCTCTTGAAGGATTTGTTTTCCTAATTCAATATTGAAAGTTCTCTCTAAGACTACCTCTGTCATTCGAGCAAAAACATTCTTTAATTTGACATTTTTCACTTTTCTATTTAAAATTCTATATCCATTAATACATTCTTCCTTATTTCCTAGAATGATATGCTCGGTCGGACTAATAGTAACAACTCCACCATTTTCTCCAACTGCTATTTTAGTTGTTCCTGTAAATACAGATAATATATAGGCTTCGACAGAAGAACGTCCAGTTACATAAATAATTCTATAACCTAATTTTTCTAATGTCCGTAGATTTTGTACAGCAGGGAGATGTATAATCCCTCCACCATTCTCAGTCAAAGTACCGTCGATATCGATGGCAAAAGCTTTAATCAAAGAAGTCATCGGATAGAATGTTACGTAATAAATCTATCTTTCTATTAAATCTATGAGGAACTTTCATTCTCCTTTTACTTCTTCTCTTGTCCTAAACTTAGGCGTTATTCCGAGGGAACTGTAATTTCCAGTAGAACAAGTAAAACATAGTTCTTCTTCTGCTATACCTATTGCTTTGGCAAGATTTTTTGTGTCATTATAGAATACTTTATCTGCTCCAATTAATTTACTTATTTTTTTATTTAGACCAATTTTTTGTCCTTCATTGAGAGATTTTTGATTTGCTAATAGTTCCTCCATAGATGGAAAATCGATTCCAGCATAACAAGGAAAACGAACAGGGGGATAAGTAACAATCATATAGATTTTATGGGCTCCTGCTTCTCTCAAAGTATGTATAATAGATGCTGAGCTTGTCCCTCGAATTATACTGTCATCTATTATTACCACATTTTTACCATCAATAATGTCCTTGATCGGAAGTATTCCTTTATTTATTTCTATTCTATCAGATTGATAAGGTTCTATAAAACTTCTTAATGCACCTTTATTGATATGCCTATCTTTAACTAAACCTTCTTCAAAAGGTAATCCTGTCTCTTGCGCATAACCTAAGGCAGCAGGCCTTGCTGAATCAGGAACAGGAATTACCAAGTCTGCTGAAGGAATGGAGAACATTTTTCCTAAGATTTCTCCCATTCTTTTTCGAGCTGCATAAATATTAACACCTTCCATAATACTGACTGGATGAGCAAAATAGGTATATTCAAATGCACAATGGGCATGGGGTTTTTCAGAAGAAAACATTTCAGTTTCCAAACCGTTCATGCTTATTTTAATTAGTTCTCCTGGTTCAACATCTCTTATAAGATACGCCCCTACTGCAGAAAATGCACAAGATTCTGATGCAACAATATATGTATTTGTTTCTTTGTGAAATCCCAAAACCAATGGTCGAAACCCTTTAGTATCTCTTGCAGCATAAACATATCCTTTATCAGTCAAGAAAGTGAAACAAAAAGATCCTATCATCTCTTGTTTTAAAATTTTGATTGAATCGCTTACATGCTTCTTATTAGAGAGATGCTCTACAAGTCTTTTAGCAGCGATAAAGGTATCACTCATTGTTTGGGGAGTAAAAGTACATCCTCCAACCATATTTGCCAATTCCTCAACATTTGCAATTGTTCCATTATGAGCAATACACAAATCTTTGATTTTTAATGGTTGAGCATTCTCTATTGTACTCTTTCCAAATGTAGAATACCGAACATGACCTATTCCAGCATTTGATTTATAATTTCTGATTATATTTTTAAAATTATCTGCATAACTAGAAACCAGACCTAATTGTCTGAAAGGTTTCTTATTGGGTATGGCTATTCCCCATGATTCTTGACCCCTATGTTGAAGAGCTCGCAAAGAATCAATGAGAAATGGAATTACATTATGTTGATCTAAAGAAAAAACACCTACAACTCCACAATTTTCTGTTACCATTTCGCTATACTATTACTTATTCCATCAAAATATTTTAATCATAGCTCTTGTCAATGAATTTTTTAATTTTATTAAAAAATTCATTACTGTAATTCATTGGTTTTTCATAATGGAGGAAATATTTTCATAATATCTTTTTGCATTTTTCATTTCCAAATTTATGATTTTTTTATCCTTCGCCATAAATGTTATATTATCTCCAGTATCCATTACCTTTCCAATTTTTGAATATTTTAAATTTTTACATTTAGCAAATTCGTTTTCAAGTTTTTCTTCATTTTTTGTTCCAATGATAAATCTAGATGGAGTTTCAGCAAAAAGAAGAAAATCTAATCTTTCACAAGTATTAGGTAGCTTGTCCAAGTCAATATTGAGTCCACAATTAGAACTAATCGCCATCTCGGCCAACGCGATAGCGAGACCACCCTTTGAACAATCATGAGAACAACTAATTAACTGTTCTTTAATAATTTTTAAAACTATTCTTGAGTTATTCAAATCAGTTTGCAAGTCCAGTGGTGGCACCCGTCCACCTTTTACCCCACTTAAGAACTCATAGTATTCTGAACCACCCATGTTATCAGACGTTATTCCTATGATATATAACGTATCTTCGGCAGTAGGACGAATTTGAGAAACACCAACCATGCCTTTAATAAGGCCTAACATTCCTATTACAGGAGATGGTTTTATAGGTCCAATTTTAGTCTCATTATAAAAACTTACTTTCCCACCAACTACTGGAATTTTATTGAAATTGCTAAAATCAATTAATGCTTCTATACTTTTTTTAAAAGACCAAAAAATTTCAGGATTTTCAGGATTGCCAAACTGTAGATGATCAACTATTCCTATTGGGTGTGCTCCAGCGGAAATTAGATTTGCTCGGGCTTCAGAAAGACAGGTTAAAGTACCTTGATAAGGATCATGATAACATAATTTAGAATTTCCATCTAGTTTTGCCGCCAAGAATTTATTATTATTTAATTTTATCACTGCACAGTCTGTGATTCCTGGCTTAACAATGGTTCTGAGTCCTATTTCATGATCAAATTGTTGAAATATCCAATTCTTGGAAGCAATAGTAGGATTAGCTAGCATATTTAGTAAGGTTTTATTCAGGTCGTGTGGAGGCGTTACGGAGATTTCCTTCACTCTCAAATCATCAATATATTTTGGCTTTTTACCATTTCTGTTTAACAACGGAGCATATGCAATCAAATGGGAAGGCATATTTGCAATGGTTTTTCCATTCTTATTTATTACGAGGTTTTTATGATTCTTAACTGTCCCAATTACGGCGAAGGGAACCTCATATTTTTGAAGTATTTTTGCAAAACTTTTTAATTTATCCTTATTCGTAATATATAACATTCTTTCTTGAGATTCAGAGATCATTATTTCTTCGGGGTCCATATCATTATATTTCAGAGGAACTTGACCCAAATCAATATCAAAACCTTTGTTTAAATTAGCAGAGGTTTCGGATAGGCAACAAGAGAGGCCTCCCCCACCTAGATCTTTAACAGCTTTTAAAATATTAGCTTCAATTGCTTCTTTTGTTACTTCCACTAGTAACTTTTCCATAAATGGATCAGGAATCTGTACTGCTGATCTATTTTCTACTGCTAATTCCTTAGACGCAAATGAAGCACCATGTATGCCATCTCTGCCTGTACTACTCCCTGCAAGGATGAGAATATCATCTTCTTGGATAATATTTTTTATCAAATTCTTTCTTTTTCCGAATCCTATTGCTGCAACATCTACTAAACAATAATTTGTGAAAGATTCATCAAATTCTATCTCTCCTCCTACAGTTGGAATACCGATACAATTTCCATAATCGGCTATCCCTCTTACGACATTCTTCAATAGCCATTTAGAGGCTGAATGTAATTCATTATTTGTTCTTATTGATGTTTTTATCTCGTTTGAAGCAAATGGTGAATTGATGTGTCCAAATCTTAAAGCGTTTAGTAAAGCAATTGGCATGGTTCCCATAGAAATAATATCACGAATTATTCCTCCAACTCCAGTAGCTGCACCGCCATATGGTTCTACAGCCGATGGATGATTATGACTTTCGATATGTATAGTAATTACATCACCATTATCTATATCAATGATTCCTGCATCATAACCGGGACCTTTTATAATTCTGTCCCATTTTTTGGATAGTAATTTGATATATTTTTTAGAGGATTTATAAGAACAATGTTCAGACCATTGTGCTCCAACAATCTCCTTTTCTAACAAATTTGGTTCACGGTTTAACTTTTTCTTGAGATAATTTAATTCTGATGAAGTTAGTATTTCCAAATACTATCTATGATGATTAAACTATTTATGAGCTTATTTTTTTATATATGCAATTAATGAATCAAAAATTTTCATAGCTGAATTTGTTAATCCAAATAATTTCAACTCACTTTGACAAGTTCTTTCAGGATGGGGCATCATTCCTACAATATTTCTCTCCTCATTAGTAATTCCTGCAATAGAGTCAATAGACCCATTAGGATCATCATTGTGGTAACTAAAAACTATTTGATTTTTTTTTTTAACCTCTTTTAACTGAGCTTTGTTTAAGATAAATCTTCCTTCTCCATTAGCAATAGGAATTTTAAATAATTCATTCATTTTAAATTTAGATGTAAAGGGGGTATTTGTGTTTCTCACCTTGAGATCTGTCCATTTACAAATGAAATTTAGGGAATTATTTTTAATTAATGAGCCAGGCAGTAATTGAGATTCAACCAAAATTTGGAAACCATTACAAATTCCTAATACTGGGACTCCATCATTGCCCAGCCTTTTAACTTCTTTTATTATAGGACTATGTGCAGCGATGAGCCCTGCTCTTAATCTATCACCAAAAGAAAACCCACCCGGAATGACTATTGCATTGTAATTTTTTATTTTGTCTTTCTTATGCCATATAAAGTCGGTTTTTATCTTATAAAACTTTGTTAAAACATGATAAATATCTCTATCACAATTGCTTCCTGGGAAAATTGGAATTCCAATTTTTAGCATTCGAATGATTTAAAAATAAATTTTTAGAGATTAATATTTTTGGATCTAATAAAAGGTAATTCAAAAATATCCTTTAAATTGATAGAATTATAAGGTTTTTAATTTTATTATATATTTCATTGCCATGATTGAATCTGTAAGGGATATAATGATCAAAGAACTGCTCACAATATCGGAAAATGAAAGTGCTTTAAAAGCTGCTCAGGTAATGACTGAAAAGGGAGTAAGCTCTTTAATTGTTTTAGCTGATGATCAACCTATTGGGATTGTTACAGAAAGAGATTTTATAAAAAAGATTTGTCTAAAAGAATTAAAATTATCAAGTGTCAGAGTAGGAGATATGATGTCCAGAATCAGAACTTCTGCATCACCTGATACTCCTATTGATGTTGCTGTTCAAAGAATGGTCAATAATAGGATAAGGAGATTACCTATCTTCGAAAATGGCAAAGTTGTAGGTATAATTACTGTAACTGATTTAGCCAAGTACTTGCGTACTATATTACTTTTGAATAATACTCTTTCTTCAAGTCTTTTATCTCAGAGTAATGTGGAAAATTATTAAATGATTAAAATCGATCAAAAATTTATACTCTGAATCTTTTGACATATTTCACTAATTATTATCACACAGGATGTTAATTTGACAATCACTTACAATTGGATTAAATATTCTTAAATCTTCACACATTTTTTTTACACTCGATCTTGCTTCTAGAGGATTTTTTGCATTTACAACTAGCTTTAATACCTTTGCAGTTCGAACAGATTTAATATTCTTATATTGGTTCTTTAAAATTAAATCATGATATATTGTTTCTCCTTCTGGGTCATTTATAAAAGATTTGTTCTGTATGGTAACAATAACATTAAACTCTCTATGGGACAATAATCTAACCTAATCATTAAAACTACTTAAATATATTTTAATTATTGGCAAAGAATTAATTATAGTAATAATACAAAATCGATGATATTCATGGTCATGTAGCTCAGCCTGGCCAGAGCGAAGGTTTTGTAAACCTTAGGTCGTGGGTCCAAATCCCACCATGACCTATAAGTTAAAATTAATTTTGACTTTATTTAAGTTTCTCTCCATAATGCATGAACTTTTGCTAAGATAACAAATCCGATAGCGTATCCTAACTGAACTGATATTCCAATAAAAATAGACCAATTTTCGGGTGTGGCATATCCCATAACGTATTGAATCATTAATGATGCATGAGTTGTAGGAGCAATATAGGAAACATATTGAAGAACTTCGGGTAGTTTATTAATAGAATAAAAAACTGGTGGTAATATAGCTAAAAAAACATTAACAAAGGATATTATCTGAGTAGCATTTTTCATATGTAACATATGTGAAGATAAAAAGAAACCCATACTCGAAGTAGAAATCCAGACAATTATAATTATAAAAATGAGTAATGGAATATACAAGAAGGAAACTCCTATATAGAAAATTAAGAATAATAAAACGATGAGTGCTGGAAATCCAAATAAAATTTCTGATAGAGCAAGACCAGTCATATACGTTAAGGGGGTTATAGGAGATGCCACAAACATGTCTTGAATTTTATATTCAGTTTTATAATATGTAATATCCTGACCAAGTGCGAGTCCATAACCAACTAAAGCCATTACCAGACTTCCGCTTATTGCATATTGTGTATATTGTCCGTCGCTAATGATAAATAAAACAAAGAGTAATGAAAAAGGAGTGATCGCCGTAAAAATTAGCGAAAGAGGATTTCTTCTTAACCACAAAATACCAGTTGTATATGCTATAATTAAGATCTGATAAATTTTTAACTTAAAGGTATTACAATGTAAACTAAGGATGTTCTTCTTCAAATAGCGATCCACCTTATATGAAATCATATGAGTTAACGATTATATTTTTATAAACGATAATTATAAAAGGATATTTTTTAATATTTAAATGCTGTTGAAATTATTGCATCGAGGAAAAGTCAAAGATGTATATTATAACATAGAAAAGAGCAATAATACTCTGTTATTTGTCTTTTCCGACAGAATATCTGCATTTGATGTTAATATGACTCAAGATATTCCAAAAAAAGGTGAGGTTTTATGTAAGTTTGCAAAGTTTTGGTTTGATAATCTTGACGTTCAAAATCATATGATTAAAACTATAGATGGCAATAAAATGCTTGTAGAACAGCTTTCCATGATTCCAATAGAATGTGTGGTCAGAGGTTATTTTTACGGAAGTTTAATAGATAGATATAAAAACAATGAAATTGATTGGAAAAATTCTCCAGATTTTCAAATTTTGTCTCATGATTTTGATCCATTAATAGCCTCAAAATTATCATCGCCGGTTTTCGATCCTACTACTAAATCTCTCGACCATGATATTCCAATATCTGAACATGAAATAATCTCATCTAATATATTATCACAGAATGATTTTGATTTTTTGAAAAATAAATCCAAAAAACTTTATCTTGAAATGAGCAAAATTGTAAATCTTGCAGGATTTTTAATTGCAGATGTAAAATTTGAATTTGGTTTTAATAGGAAAGGAGACATAGTCTTAGGAGATTCTCTTGGGCCAGATGAATTTAGAATCTGGAAAAAGGTTAATTATCAAATTGGATCGACCCAAGAAAGTTATGATAAACAGATTTTAAGAGACTGGCTCACAAATATAGGGTTTAAGAAAAAAGTTAATGAACAGAAATTTTCTAAAACAAAACCTCTGCCTCCTAAATTACCATCAAGTTTAATACAAAAGATTTCAAGAAGGTATATTCTTTCGTATGAAATGATAACTGGTGATAAAATTACATAATTTTTTTTATATTTTATCTGGAATCATTTGCAGAAATAATTAAGGATCCTGTGGTATTACTATCCTGTAATAGCAATATTATATCTCTGGGTATATGAATTGCGGCTTTATTACAATTTATCGAAGCTGTTCTGGGAGACATATAATTACTAGTTCTAATCACAAGATCATGCGGATCGCTTAAAGTTAGTTTACTATTTCCGCGTCCTATGATTTCAAATGATAGATTTCCAACAATTATCTCAAATTTAATCGGAATATTATCCTGTGTTATCAACCATCTTAATTGTTGGTTTATATCATTACAAGCTTTATTAGCATTGATTCCGATAATACAATTTCCTTCTTTTGTCAGATAATTGTCTTTTGTTATTTCTATTGTTCTCGGATGAGTAGCAAGAACATTTGGATGTCCACTAAACTTAATTTCATCAGTTACCAATGTGTAAGAAACTGCGTTAATAAGGTAAATTTAAATTAAACACTGGGAAGTAGTAATATCGAATTGTTACCAGCAGCAGCAGGTTATGATAGAGCTATAACGGTATTTTCTCCTGATGGAAGGTTATATCAGGTTGAGTATGCAATTGAGACAGTAAGGAGAGGTACTCTTGCTTTAGGAATAAAATGTAAAGATGGAGTTCTTTTGGCAGTTGAAGAAAAAACTAGGAAATTACAAATTTCTGACGTGACTCAAAAGATCTTCCAAATTGATGACCACATAGGAGTAGCTGCAGCAGGTTATATCCCTGATGCAAGAGCACAAGTCGACCATGCTAGATTTTTTGCTCAAAGTAATAAATTAATTTATGATGAACCAGTAGATGTAGAAATTGTGGCTAAAAATATTGCAGATATGTCACAACAATTAACACAATATGCAGGTGTCAGACCATTTGGAGTTGCTTTAATCATTGCAGGTGTGGATACTACTGGAGGCGAATTATTTTTAACTGATCCAAGTGGCACATTTATTGGGTATGATGCAATTGCCATAGGTCAAGGAAGTGACCAGGTAAATGAATTTTTAGAAAAATATTATACTCAAGATGTTTCGTTAGAAGATGCCGGTAAGCTCGCCTTAGAGTCAATTAATATGGTAAGTGAAGAAAAAACAGGAATTTCTCATATAAAGATGTCATTGATTGAAAATGAAAGCAAAATCATGAGAAAAGTAGGAGAAGAGGAGATAGAAAAGTTTGCAAAAATAGCCAAAGAAAATCCTACGAATCCAAAAGACAAATCTTTGTAACTTTGTTTTTTATGAATGTTTTAGTTATTTTACTTTATTGCGATTATGAGTAGTAAGGCTCCAAATCTGCATGTTTCGGAATGGGTTCAAGGATTACCCACAAACATTGATAAGAACATTGGAAAAGTCGTACTTGTGGAAGTATTTCAAGTCAACTGTCCTGGATGTTTTATGTACGCTCTTCCTAATGCAATAGACATATACAAAAATAATAGCAGAGATGATGTCGTAGTTTTGGGGTTGGCTACGGCATTTGAAGATTATGATAAAAACACACTAGAGAACCTAAAATTACTCTTATCTACCGGAAAAGTTATTGGTGAAACATTCAATGCACTAAGTCAATATGGTCAATTAATTGATGGCGATAAACTTACTTATAAAATCCCTTTTCCTGTCGCCATGGATGTATTACGTAAGAATACTCAAGAATTTTCTGATAAGAACGTTTTTGATTTTATTGAATCAAATATTGATAACTATAATTCCTACAGTGAGCCAGATAAGAAACTACTATTTGAGAGAGTTAAACAATATCTCAAGAACAAAAAATATTCTGCTCTGACATTCGATGAGTACAAACTTAAGGGTACCCCTTCTGCAATCCTAGTCGATAGAAAAGGAAACTTGCGAAATGTTTTTTTTGGAGCAAATAATTATCTCAATGGCTTAGTAAATCAATTAGTGAACGAATGAATATAAGAGATAGAATTTCTATCGCTATCCCAGATTCTTCATTATCAGATGCGAAAGGGCTAAGAGAAAAAACATTAAAGATTGGTAAATTTGCGAGGGCATTTTCTATTTTTGGAGTTCAAAAAATTGTTATATACAAAGATCCTACAGAAAAAAGACAAAACTCAGATACGTTTCTTCTTAAATTGATTCTTGAATTTTTGAATACCCCCCCATATTTAAGAAAGTTAATCTATCCAATGAGTGCTGACTTGTCCTTTACAGGACTTCTTCCTCCAATTAAAGCTCCTCATCATAAGAACAAGGTTAAACTCAAGGATGTAAAGCCAGGCGAAATAAGAATAGGAGTTCTACAAGATCGAAATTACATTATTCGAAACATGGATAGAAAAACATTTACTCATGGTCAAAATTTCATCATTGATGTTAACAAGGCAAGTTATAATTTATATGTAGATGTAGGACTGGATTGTTTTATCCCTTTCTTAGGAGAGGGACGTCATGGCGAAAAAGTTGTTGTAAAGTTTATTAATAAATATCCCAACCTCAAAGTCGTTAGGGCATCTCCACAAGATTTAGAAAATCCATATTTCGGATACAGTATAGTGAGAGTATCTTCACTTGAAGAATTTTTTAAAACTATTGACAAAAAGACATTTGTTATATTTACTTCAAAAAAAGGACGGGTATTCAAAAATGCTGAATCTGAATTGTATGAAAGCATTAGCAATTTTGAAAATTTGTTAATTGTTTTTGGTTCACCTAGCAAGGGTATTAAAGAAATTTACCCTAATTATCACAAGACCAAACATTCAATGTATCTAAATATGTTTCCTTACCAAAGGACTCAGACTATAAGGCTAGAAGAAGCAGTACTAGGAACTCTAAGTATGATTAATAATTTTCTTTTTTGAATTGTTATATTTCGATAAGTTAATTTTACATTTTTTGAAAATATAAATTTATTAATGGGATTGAAAGGTTTCATGCTGTATCAATGGGTCATAGAAAGTACAGCTCACCAAGAAGGGGGAGCCTTGCATTTTATCCTCGAGTTAGAGCTAAGAGTGAAGAAGCTAGATTAAGAAATTGGCCTCAACACAATGATAATACTTCTCTTTTAGGATTTGCCGGGTTTAAGGCAGGCCAAATACAAGTCATGACAATAGATGACAAAGAAAAAACTCCTAATTTTGGTAAACAACTCGACAATCCATCAACGGTAATTGCAACTCCGCCAGTTAATATTATTGGTATGAGATGTTACAGAAAAGATGTATATGGAGAAAAGGCTTTTATCGATGCTTATTCTAAGGATTTACCGAAAGGACTAGAGAGAAAATTTAAAACTAAATATAATGAAAAATCTTTTGAAACAATTGAATCATCTTTCGATTTGATCTCTTCTTTTTTTGCAATTGCATCAGTCTTTCCTAACAAAGCAAATCTAGCTCAGAAAAAACCATTTGTATTTGAGATAGGTGTTTCTGGAAAAGATAACAAAACAAAATACGAATATTTAAAAGGTATTTTAGGAAAAGAAATTAAAATATCAGATGTTTTTCAAACTGGTCAAGTAATAGATGTATCAGGAATTACCAGAGGTAAAGGTATTGAAGGTCCAATCACCCGTTTTGGTGTTAAGCGAAAACAACACAAATCAAGAAAAAGTGTAAGAGCCCTTGGAACATTAGGCCCAATATCTCCAGCAGTGGTAATGTATTCTGTTCCAAGGCAAGGACAAAGAGGTTTTCATCAAAGAACTGAATATAATAAAAGAATATTACTGGTATCCTCTGATGGGTCTTCTCAAGCAGCGTCATTATCTTCTAAGGCTTCCATCAATCCTCCAGGCGGTTTTAAACATTTTGGAGTTGTTACTACTGATTATATTGTGGTTAGAGGATCAATCCCTGGTGTTCCAAAGAGATTAGTTAAAATGAGACAACCTATAAGGAATACTACGAAGAAAGTTATTGAGCCCAAAGTTATTGAGGTAATTGCTAAATGAATACTATTAATATCTTAGAAACGGATGGAAGTAATAAAAATACTATAACCCTACCAGAGGTTTTCAAGACTCCATATCGCCCAGAAGTAATTCAAAAAGTTTACAATAATCTTAATTCTTATACTTTTCAAAGACAAGGCAGATATCCTGCAGCTGGACAGATGGTGAGTGCAGAATCTCGTAATACTGGACTAGGTATTGCCAGAATAGCACGCGCACGAGGTGAAGGTTTTCCAAGGGCTGGACAAGCCGCTGGTGTTGCAAGCGTGAGACATGGTCGACTAGCTCATCCTCCTGTTTCATGGAAAAATATCTATAAAAAAATAAATAAAAAAGAGAAATTATTAGCCTTATGTTCTGCTATTGCAGCAACAACTAATAGTGAATTGATTAAAAGGCGAGGACATAAGATAAAGGACGAAATAAAATTACCAATTGTTGTTTCAAATGAAATCGAATCAATAGTAAAGTCAAAAGATTTAGAAAAAATTTTGCTTAATTTGGGACTCGAAGAGGATTTAAAACGAACATCTATTCGAAGAAATAAATCTTTTCATAAAAATAGCATTAACCGAAGATCTGCATTGAGTGTGCTAATACTTGTAGGAAATGATGAAAAGATAGGCAGATTGAGTAATTCTCTGCCTGGAATTACAGTTAAATCTGTTAAATCAGTGAGTGTACTAGATTTAGCTCCAGGTTCTAAACCAGTACGATTGACTATTTTTTCTGAAAATGCTATCCAACAACTTAACAATTTAAAGTGTAGATCAAATGTAATATGTGAGATGAGTCGTCAATGAAGAAAAATTTATTTCTACTCAAATCTAGAAGATCAGCGAAACAAAAAAGAAATAATTTACAATTAGAAAAAGGAAAACCATTGATTATAGAACCTTATATAACAGAAAAATCATTTAATTTGATTGAAAAAGAGAAAAAGTTAACCTTTATTGTGGACGAACAAGCAGATAAAAAATCAATAAAACAGGAATTACATGATCTCTATGAAGCTGAAATAACTGAAGTCAATACTGCAAGAACCATAGATGGAAAAAAAGCATTTGCCAAGTTCAAGGACTTGGACTCTGCTCGAGACCTAGCAACAAAGCTTGGGTTAGTATGATAATATAAAAATGTATATTTTTTATTTTCTCGGTAGATTTAAAAATAAGCCACTAGAGGTATAATATCAGATTGGTTAGGGAATTTAAGTTTCGAGGTTATAATCAAGATCAGTTAAAATCTATATCAATAGAGTCACTCTTACCATTATTAAATGCGAGACAACGTAGATCTTTGAACAAAAGGGTAGGAAAGTATATGAATGATCAGAAACGAACCTTGCGGGAAGAGATAAAACTAGCACGTGATGGAAAGTTAAAGAATAAGTTGAAGACGCATGTTAGAGATATGATAATATTGCCTGACATGATCGGTTTATCCATTAGTGTCCATAATGGTAAAGAATTTTTTGATGTTACAATTAAATCAGAAATGGTAGGACATTATTTAGGAGAATATGCCATTACAAATAAGAGAGTTCAACATGGCTCACCTGGTGTGGGTTCATCAAGATCTAGTTTGTATGTTCCTTTAAAGTGATTGATTTATGCCAAACTATTCTTATGCATATCAAAATTTTGATAAGAGTAGACAAGTAAGATCTGCTCTTCGCGAAAAGGATATTTCTCATAAACATGCACGTGAGATTGCATTAGCAATTACAAATCTTTCGATTGAAAAGGCTAGATATTATCTAGAATCAGTATTAAGAAAGGAAATAGCGGTACCATTTCGACGATACAATAATGAAGTTGCGCACAGGTCAAATATTCGAGATGGATTCAGTGCTGGTCGCTTCCCATCAAAGGCTACTCATGAATTTTTGAAACTTTTAGATAATTTGGAAAGTAATGCAGAATATAAAGGCATGGACCTAGATAGATTAAAAATCATTAATATAGTTGTTCATAAGGGGACACGATTAAAAAGATTTACACCACGTGCTATGGGCAGAGCAAGCCCCAAATTTGATACACTAGTACATGTTGAAATGGTGGCACAGGAAGGCGTAGTAACAGAATGAATGCGGCCAAAAACGTAATGTCTAGTAACTATAAAAATATGGAGCTAGACGAATATTTAAAAGAAACTCTTCGAGAAACTGGGTATGGAGGGGTTGATATTCAAAAGACCCCTATAGGAACAAGAATAACCTTATACGTAACTCGTCCTGGATTAGTAATAGGACGAAAAGGCTCAGGAATAAAAGATCTTACTTCTAAATTAGAACAAAGATTTGGATTGAATAATCCTCAAATTTCAGTTATGGAAATAGAAGTTCCAGAGTTAAACCCTCAAATTATGGCCAATAGAATAGCTCAGCTTGTAGAGAGAGGTACAGCGTTTAGAAGAGCCTCAATGTGGACAATTAACACTGTAATGGGAGCCGGAGCAATGGGTGTAGAGATAACCATTGCTGGAAAGTTACGAAGTGAAAGAGCTCATTTTGAAAAACATTCATCTGGTGTAATACCAAAGAGTGGGAATGCAGCCGATAAAATAGTCAAATTGGGCATCACGGATGTATTAACAAAAATGGGTTTAATGGGGATCCAATTGCGAATCGCCTTAAAAAATGAGGTGCCACCGGACTTTGAACTTATAGAAACAAAACAACAAACATCATCTAATAGTACTCTACAATCAGAACAAGAAAGCGAAATAGAAGATAATAACAATACAGGACAAGAAGGTAGTACTAAAAATGTAAGTTTGGAAAGAAATAGCCAAAATTTGAAAAGACCACAACAACAACAAATTCCAAAATCAAAAGATATAAAAGCTAAATCCATGAATCCAAATAAATTAAAGGAAAAAGGGAGTATGCTAGTGAATAGCAAATGAGTAGACTAAAATTATCAACTCTCCGAGAAATGAATGATCATGATCTCGAAGATAAGTTATTAGAATTGAAAGCAGACCTTGCTAAATTAAGATCAGAAGGAGCAAAAGGAACATTAAAAAAAGAGAGCTCTAGTATTAGGTGGGCTAGAAGGGATATTGCAAGGATTTTAACACTAATCAATGAGAGAAAGGTTAAAAAAAAGAGTTAGCTGAAATATGAGATCAATAGAAAATATTCTTTATCACGAATTGATAGGATTAAAAATTAAAATATATGAATCCTCACAAACTAACTTAAAAAATTTATCAGGTAAAATCATTTTTGAGAGTAAAAATATGCTTATTGTGCGAACTCTTAAGGGTATTAAAAAAATTCCAAAAAAAAATATTTTAAAGTGTATTCTTTATCTTCCTTCAACCGTTTGCTTTATAAGGGGTAATCAATTGATAGGAAGACCAGAAGATAGGGTATTAAAAATAAAGAGATGATAATGAAATATGGTTAGAAATATTGGTGTTATGGTTGCACTTCCCAAAAAAACTTGTGACGATCAACATTGTCCTTTCCATGGTAACTTACCAGTTAGGGGCAGATTATTCTCAGGTATCGTAGAAAGCAACAAATCTGCTAAGATGATTGTGGTTTCAAGAGACTACAACAGGCTAGTTAAAAAATACAAAAGATACGAACGAAGTAAATCTAAAGTTCATGCTTTTCTCCCTGATTGTATTGATGCGCTTGAAGGACAAAAGGTCAAAATAGCAGAATGCCGCCCGCTTTCTAAAACCGTATCTTTTGTAGTAGTTGAGGGAGACAATAAAGATGGCATCTAAGTCAAGAGCAGTCTCAGCCAAAGGTGCTTCCGAATTTCGTCCATATATTACTAGGGCATTACCAGTTACAGCAGAGCTTTTTTGTGCTGATAACACAGGAGCAAAAGTTCTTAAAATTGTTCAAGTAACCAAATACAAAGGTCGACATTCAAGAATGCCTTCAGGTGCAGTAGGCGATTTAGTGACCGTGACAGTTAAGAAAGGGCCAGCTCAGTTAAGAAAACAGATTTTTGGGGCTGTAATAATCAGACAAAAATATCCTATACGCCGGCTAAGTGGTATAAGACTTACATTTGAAGACAATGCTGCTGTTTTAGTAACTCCAGAAGGGGAAATTAAAGGGACTGACATAAAAGGTCCTGTTGCTGCTGAAGCAGCGGAAAAATGGCCAAGGATAGCAAATCTCGCTTCCTCCATTGTTTAAATTATGGTGGTTTATATGATAAATAAAAATAGTACTCTAAATATTAAAAAACACCAACTCGATAAACATATTCGTTCCCCTCTTTCAGAAAATTTACGAAGTGAATACAATAAAAGAAATGCACGTGTAATAAAAGGAGATACTGTAAAGGTGTTAAGAGGAGAATACAAAAATGTCGAAGGTAAAGTAGAGAAAGTAAAGACAGGAAGGTCAACTCTATTTATTGAAGGCATCCAACGGGAAGCTTCGAAGGGAGGGAAAGTGAAAGTTCAAATTCATTCTTCAAACGTTATTATTACATCTCTTAACTTACACGACAAGTATAGATCGAATGTTATTCGAAAAGTTAAATCAGCAAATCCTGAGGAAAAGAAACAGCTAAGTCGTAAACCTCGTTTGACAAAAACTAGAATCAAAAGAAACTTAAACGTTAAAAAGGTTATTAAATTGCAAAAAAACAATATACCCAATTCAAATTCTAGTCAAGATAATAAGGGAGAAATTGATGATGATAGTATTAGAAAATAAAATGTTATCAATGTATTATACGGAGAGGGAATAAACAATGGCAAATAAAGGAGGAAGAACCACTGTAAAACGACAATTAGCTCCAGTTTTTTGGGATATAAATAGAAAAGAAGGACGTTTCATT
>Ga0075419_10000969_pt1 | contig 18514 bp, 13 predicted proteins | sample SoiMetdeltSBSDD3_FD_76900 | JGI IMG/M metagenome (GOLD analysis project Ga0075419, IMG submission 76900) | Bulk soil microbial communities from a Populus tree surrounding site in Tennessee, USA - Soil MetaG P. deltoides SBSDD3 | ecosystem: Environmental > Terrestrial > Soil > Tree plantation... | reverse complement strand
TAGGATTCGAACCTACGAAGGCATAAGCCAGCAGATTTACAGTCTGCCCCCGTTGGCCGCTTGGGTACCCCTCCGCGGACATAAAGAGCCGGGTATTCTCTTTACCAAGGTATTGACTGTCAACAGCAAGTTGACGATCCGGACAGGGTTTTCGCACCTCCCCGCTCAAGTCGCAACCGGCGCCGCCGATAACCGCGGCAAGATGCTGTCGCAGGACTTCGAAAACCGCCTGAAGGCCCAGGTCGACTTCCCCAGCCCGTCGCGCGTCGCCACGGAAATCATCGCGCTCGCCCGCGATCCGGACATCGAGATGGCCAAAGTCGCCCAGGCGGTCGGGCGCGACCCGGCGATGACGGCCAAAATCCTGCGAATCGCCAACTCCGCGTTCTATGCCCAGCGCCGGCCGAGCCAGAACCTTCGCCAGGCGCTGGTGATCATCGGTCTGAACGCCGCGCTGACGCTGGCGCTCAGCTTTTCGCTGGTCTCCTCGATGCGGGCGCTGCGCCCGGTCGGGATCGACTACCCCCGCTTCTGGCGCCGCTCCCTGCTGGCCGCGACCGCCGCCCGCGCCTTCGGCGAATCGATCAAGGTCGGCCACGCCGAAGACGTCTTCCTTGCCGCGCTGCTCCAGGACATGGCGGTGCTGGCGCTGGATCGCGCCTCCCGGGACTTCTACGCCCAGCTCAAGCAGCCGGCTTCGCACGCCGACTGGGTCGCCTACGAACTCGCCCAGCTCGGCCGCGATCACGCCGGATATTCGGCGATGCTGCTCAAATCGTGGAATCTGCCGGAACGCCTCTGCAAGACCGTTGCTGCCAGCCACGCGCCGCAGACGCTGGACGCCACGACCGACGAAGGCCGATTTGCGCGATGCGTGGCGCTCGGTAGCGATCTCGCCGAAGCCGTCGTCACGACGGACCGCGCCCGCCTGGTCGGGGCGCTCGCCGATCGCGCCAACAAGCTGCTTGGCATGGACCACGAGACCTTCACCGAAGTCGTCACGCGCATTCTGAGCCTGATCCCGGAAACCGAGGCGCTGTACGAGACCAGCATTCTGGACGGCGACGACGCCGAGAACCTGATGGCCGAGGCGCGCGAGCTGCTCGCGGTGCGCAACCTGCACGCCCTGCAGGAAGTCAGCGCGCTGCAGGCAACGACGAGCGTGCTGCTGAATCGTACCGAAGAAGCGGAAGATTCGAGCCGCCGCGACGCGCTCACTGGCGCGCTGAACCGCACCTGGCTGGACCGCATGCTCGATCGCGAGTTCACGCAGGCAGTCGTCTTCGGTCGCGACCTCAGCATCGCGCATGTCGATCTCGATCACTTCCGCACTATCAATGAGCGCCACGGAACGCCGGTCGGCGATCGCGTGCTGCGGAGCTGCGCGCAAGCGTTGCAGTCGTGCGTGCGCGGCAGCGACATGGTCGCGCGATTCAGCGGCGAGGAATTCATCGTGGTGCTGCCCGGCGCGGATCCGCAAATCGCTCGCCAGGTGGCGCAGCGCATGCTGACCGCGCTCGCGACGGCGGATCACGATCCGCAAACCGGCGACGTGCGAGTCACCGCGTCGATCGGGGTCGCCACCCACACGACGAAGAAGCGTTTCGCCAGCACCCTGGCCTTGCTCGAAGCAGCGGATCACGCGCTGTACGCAGCCAAGCTGTGCGGACGCAATCGCGTGGAGTGTGTCGAAGAGATACCGACGGCGCGGCGCGCGCCGATCGCGTCGTAATCAAGAAATCAGTTTCGCGTAGGTCGCTTCGTCGATGTTGCTGCCGCAGACGATGGCAGCGACTCGCTTCCCTCGCAGCCGCTCGCGAGCGGGTCCCAGCAACGCGGCCGTTGCAGACGCACCGGCTGGTTCGACAGCAAGCTTCGCGTTGCGCAACAGGAAGCGCATCGCCGAGCGCAACTCGTCATCGTCCACGCGTACCAGCTCATCCACGTTGCGGCGACAGTACTCGAACGAAATCGGCAATGCGTAAGGAGCGCCGAGACTGTCGGCGATCGTGGCGACCCGCTCGATCGAACGCGGCTCACCGGCGGCAAAGCTGCGATGCATGCTGTCGGCACCGAAAGGCTCGACACCGATCACCTCGCACTGTGGCGCGATCAGTTTCACCGCCGATGCAACGCCAGCGCACAAACCGCCTCCGCCGATCGGAACGATGACGGCCTGGAGCCCAGGCAACTGCTCACAAAGCTCCAACCCCAACGTCGCAGTGCCGAGCGCCGTGGTCCTGCCTTCGAACGGATGGATGAACGTACGTCCTTCTTCCGCCGCGATCCGCTCGACCATGGCAAAGCCCGCGTGTGCATCCGGTGCGAATACGACTTCTGCGCCGTGGGAGCGGCACAACGCGACGCGCAACGGATTGGCGGTCGCGATCATGACGACCTTGGCACTGACGCCGGCCGCAGCCGCAGCAAAGGCGACTGCAATTGCATGATTTCCCGCGCTGATTGCCGTGACGCCGCGACTGTGCGCCGCGGCCGACAGCGCAAGGACGTTCAGCAATGCAGCCCGGGCCTTGAAGGTGCCGGTGAGCTGCAGGAGCTCCAGCTTCAGGTGCAGCTCGGTGTCGCTGCCAACCGCTTGTTCCAGCTCGGCACTGCGCAGCCGATGCACCGGAGTGCGAACCACGCGGCCTGCGAGCTTCGCGGCGGCGTCATGTATCTCCTGCAGTGTCAGGGGCGCGGTCATATTGCAGAATGTTACGACATAAGACCGCCACAGCGGTCTTCGCACCCGCGAGCCGGCGCGGCATAATGGCTCCGTGCGTCACAACAACTACAATCGCCGAGGGAATTGATCATGGAGCGACGTCTCCATACCCGTCACCGCGCGCGCACCGCCGTTTACGTTTCGGTTCCCGGAAGACCAGGCAAACTGTGTCGCGCACGCAATCTCAGTGCGAACGGTGTGTTCATCGAGACCGAGAATCTCGGACTGAAGAAAGGCGCGACCGTGCATCTCGCGTTCGCGATCAATCTCGGCGTCGTCACGAAGATTCATCGCCGCACGGCGATCGTCGCGCACGTCTCGAAAGGCGGCACCGGATTAATGATGGAGAGCCTCACCGGAACCCGGTGAGTCGGAGTCAGGCGGAGACCTGACTCGCAGCGCCCGCCAGTCCTTCGTCGCGTCGTCGCATGTCTTTCGCGACGGTGCTCGCAGCTCCGAACAACGAACCCGCGCACAACAGCACCAGCACCGGCATCACGTACATCGCCGTGTGCAGACCCGACGCACGGAATGACAGGGACATCTCGCTCGCGCCCGCGGCGAGCATCGCGGACTCGGCCATGCGGTCGCTCAGTGTTCCCATGATGGTCGGGCCGAAGCTCGCACCCAGTACGTAGAACGCCAGGAAGTAAACCGAAACTGCCGTCGCTCGCAGGTGCGACGGAACGACATCCTGAATTGCGGTGTAGACGGTCGCGTAGTACACGAACGTGCACGCGCTCGATGCACCCATCAGGAATGCGAACACGCCGACACTGCCCTTCGGCTGCTCCAGCGCGATGTAGATGCACGGAGCGGCGAGCAGCATCGCGACTGCGGCGACCAGCAGCCGGCCGTTCGCCATCTTCATGCGCAGGCGATCGCCGAGCGCGCCGCCGACGAGCAGGCCGATCGCGCCGGCCAAGCCGAGGGAGACCGCCGACAACTTACTGGCCGTCGCAAGGCCGACTTCGTGGAAGCGCTGCAGGAACGCGTTCTGGAACATGTTCACCGCGTACGCGTGGAAGTTGAACAGGATTCCCGAGAGGATGATCCACCACATCGTTCGGACGCGGAGGATCACGGCGAACGCGCCTGCGAATCCGCTCGTTGCCGGGTTCGGCGTCGACGCGATCGCATCCGACGCCCCGCGCGCAGGCTCGCGGATCCGCAATGCGAGCGCGGCAAGCACCAGTCCGGGCAGGCAGGCAATGAAGAACGCGGCACGCCAACCCCACGCCTCGGCGATGACACCGCTCAGCAGATAAGAGGCAAAAAGGCCAAACGGCAGGCCCATCATGAAGATGCCCATTGCGCGCGCGCGACGCTCGGCGGGATAGAGATCGCCGATGAGCGCCTGGCCCGCCGGTGCGCAGCTCGCCTCGCCGATGCCGACGCCCATGCGCGTAAACAGATACGTCCAGTAACCGAAGGCGAGCCCCGACGTGGCGGTGAGCACGCTCCAGAAGGTCACGCCGATAGCGATCACGCGCGTGCGCTTCCACGTGTCACTCAGGCGACCGAGCGGCACGCCGGCTACGGCGTAGATGAGCGTGAAGGCCGTGTTGACCCAGGCAGACGCTGCATCGTTCATGCCGAACTCGATGCGGATCGGCTCGAGCAGCGCTCCGGCGATCTGCCGGTCGAAGAAATTCATCAGGTTGATGCCGAACAACACCGCCAGCGCGAAACGCGCGTTCTTCTGCTGTTCCGTCACGGAAAACCCCTGAATAAGAATTGTGGTTACGGCGGTCGCCGCACGCTAGCATGGGGTCACCGACGGTCGCCAGCCCCGCTCCGACCCACGGCCATAAGAATTGTCGGGCAGCACTCATGCTCAGCTCGCGCCGCATTCGATGGGTCTCATTCGCCGCGCTGTTCGGCGCGGTGCTCAGCGCATATGGTGAGGAAGTTCCGCCGGCTGCGACTGTCGTCGCGATCTGGCAGATCGAGCGCATCGACTTCGTCTACAACAGCACCAGCGTCCGCTACTCGTGCGGCAACCTGCAGCGGCGGATCGCGGCGATCCTGCAAGCTGTGGGCGCGCACTCGAAGATCGGCGTCGAGCTCGGCTGCAGCAGCGGCGAGATGGTGCGCTACGCGACGGTGCATCTCACGCTCGCAGTGCCCGTCGAGGCCACTGACGAAAACATCCGCGCAGCGACCGACTACGACACGCGCGACGAGCTCGTCGCCCGCCTGCAGCACAAGCAACTCCCCGGCACCAACGATGTCGAGCGCTTCACTGCGACCTGGCGCACCGTCGCCCTGACGCGCAGTCCACCGCTGTCACTCGGCCCCGGCGACTGCGACCTGCTCCGAGCCATGCGCGACGACGTATTTCCGCGGCTCCGCGTGCGTGTAGTATCGAGCGGTCTGCGCTGCGGTGGCGGCGCCGATACGCGCATCCCGCCGAGGATCAACGTCAACGCGCTGATGCCGTCGAGAACTTAGCACTGCGAGCTGCGTTGTAGTCTTCATGAACGAAGACCCCACACTCAGTCCCGAATACCTCGCGCGCGTCGAAGCCTACTGGCGCGCCGCCAACTACCTGTCGGTCGGCCAGATTTATCTGCTCGACAATCCGCTGCTCGCCGAGCCGCTGACGATCGAGCACGTCAAGCCGCGCCTGCTCGGCCACTGGGGCACGACGCCGGGTCTGAATTTCGTCTACGCGCACCTGAACCGCATCATCACGAAGTACGACCTCGACATGATCTATGTCTGCGGGCCGGGACACGGCGGGCCCGCGATAGTCGCCAACACCTATCTCGAAGGCACTTACAGCGAGTACTACCCGAACGTGTCGGAAGACATCCACGGGTTGCGGCGGCTTTTCAAGCAGTTCTCGTTTCCCGGCGGCATCCCGAGTCATGTCGCGCCGGAGACGCCCGGCTCGATCAACGAAGGCGGGGAGCTCGGCTATTCGCTGTCGCACGCTTACGGCGCTGCCTTCGACAATCCGGATCTCATCGTCGCCTGCGTCATCGGCGACGGCGAAGCCGAGACCGGGCCGCTCGCGACGAGTTGGCACTCGAACAAGTTTCTGAACCCGGTGCGCGATGGCGCCGTGCTGCCGATCCTGCATCTCAACGGCTACAAGATCGCGAGCCCGACCGTGCTCGCGCGCATCCCGCGCGAGGAGCTGACGCAGTTCCTCAGCGGCTGCGGCTACGAGCCGTTCTACGTCGACGAGCAGAAGACTCATCAGGCCACGCATCTCGCGATGGCGACCACGCTCGACCGCATCGTCACGCGGATTCGCGAGATTCAAAGTGCAGCACGCAGCAGCGGCTTCCGCGAGCGGCCGCGCTGGCCGGCGCTGGTGCTGCACACGCCGAAGGGCTGGACCGGTCCGAGCGAAGTGGACGACGTACAGGTCGAGAATAGCTGGCGCTCGCACCAGGTGCCGCTGTCCGAGCTGGCGGAAAAGCGCGGTCACCTGCGCTTGCTGGAAGAGTGGATGCGCAGCTATCGACCCGAGGAACTGTTCACGAAGGAAGGCAAGCTGCAACCCGAATTGCGCGCGCTGGCTCCCAAAGGCAAACGACGCATGGGCGACAACCCGCACGCCAACGGCGGCATCCTGTTGCGGGGCCTGCGCCTGCCCGACTTCCGCGAGTACGCAGTCCCGCTGAAGAAACCCGGCGCCGCGATTGCCGAGGCGACGCGCGTCCAGGGCACTTTCATCCGCGACGTGATGAAGCTGAACCTGCCGACTGCGAACTTCCGCGTCTTCAGTCCGGACGAGCTGACGTCGAACCGCTGGAACGATGTTCTCGACGTGACGCAGCGCATGTGGGCAGCGGAGATCCTGCCGACCGATTCGCACCTCGCGAACGACGGGCGCGCCATGGAAACGCTGAGCGAGCACCAGTGCCAGGGCTGGCTCGAAGGTTATCTGCTGACCGGCCGGCACGGCTTCTTCAGCTGCTACGAAGCATTCGTGCACATCGTCGACTCGATGTTCAATCAGCACGCCAAGTGGCTGAAGACCTGCAACCACATTGCGTGGCGGCGGCCGATCGCATCGTTGAACTACCTGCTCAGCTCGCACGTCTGGCGCCAGGATCACAACGGCTTCAGCCACCAGGACCCCGGCTTCCTCGATCACGTCGTCAACAAGAAGCAGGAAATCATCCGCGTGTACCTGCCGCCCGATGCGAACACGTTGCTGTCGGTGACCGATCACTGCCTGCGCAGCCGTAACTTCGTCAACGTGATCGTCGCCGGCAAACAGCCGCAGCATCAGTGGCTGTCGATGGACGACGCGATCAAGCATTGCAGCGCCGGCGTCGGTATCTGGTCCTGGGCGAGCAACGACCAGGACGGCGCGCCCGACGTCGTGCTGGCCTGCTGCGGCGACGTGCCCACTCTGGAAACGCTAGGCGCCGTGACTTTGCTGCGCGCATGGCTGCCGGAGCTCAAGGTCCGCGTCGTCAACGTCGTCGACCTGATGACGCTGCAGCCGCCGGGCGAGCATCCGCACGGCCTGTCGGATCAGGAGTTCGACTCGATCTTCACCGTGGACAAGCCGATCCTGTTCGCCTTTCACGGCTACCCGTGGCTGATCCATCGCCTGACCTATCGGCGCCACGGTCACGACAACATCCATGTGCGCGGGTACAAGGAAGAAGGCACGACGACGACGCCGTTCGACATGACGGTCCTGAACGAGCTCGACCGCTTCCATCTCGTCGAGGGTGTGATCGATCGCGTGCCCGGACTCGGCGCGCAAGCCGCGCACCTGCGCCAGCGCGTGCGCGACAAGCTGGTCGAGCATCGCGAGTACATCACGCGGCACGGCGAAGACATGCCGGAGATCAGGGACTGGAAGTGGCAGTGACCCTGTCGGTCAGCCTTTAGCCTGACTCGAGCAGCGCGGCTGCCTCGACTGCCATCGCCAATTCCTCGTCTGCTCGCACGACTACGATCGGCGCGCCGAGAAACTCCAACCGCTCGACGCAGGCCTGGCGAATCGACGCGCTGTTCTCTCCTACTCCGCCCGTGAAGCCAATCGCATCCACACCGCCCATGGCGGCTGCATACGCTCCGATGTACTTCCGCACGCGATACGCGTAGAGCGCCAGCGCGCTCTTGGCTTCTTCATCGCCGCTTGCGGCCCGGCGTTCGATCTCGCGCATGTCGTTCGTGCCAGTCAGCCCGACCATGCCGGATTGCCGGTTGAGCAACGCGTCCACTTTCTTGCCGTCGAATGAGCCCGACTGGATCAGGTCCAGCACGATGCCCGGATCCAGGTCGCCGGCTCGCGTGCCCATCACCAGCCCTTCGAGCGGCGTCATCCCCATGCTGGTATCGACGCTGCGCCCGTGCTCGATCGCGGCGACGCTGGCCCCATTGCCGAGGTGACACGAAACGATCCGCAACTTTTCCGGTGCCTGGTCGAGATGTCTGGCGACGGCGTGCATCACGTGCGCGTGGCTGATGCCGTGGAATCCGTAGCGACGAATGCCGAAGCGGTCGCGAACATCTCGCGGCAGCGCATACTCACGCGCGTGAGCGGGCAACGTCGCATGAAAGGCGGTGTCGAATACCGCGACGTGCGGTGCTTGCGGATACGCCTTGCGTGCCTGGCGAACAGCTGCGAGCGCCGGCGGGTTGTGGAGTGGTGCCAGGTGACTCAACTGTGCGATCTCGGCGAGAACGGTGTCGTCGATCCGCGTTGCCTGCAGAAAGCGCTCGCCTCCATGCACGATGCGATGGACGATCGCCTCGGGCGCACGGTCGCCGGTAGTGTCGCGAAGCTGCTGCAAGACCCGGCCGACGGCTGACGGGAGATCCGCCATGCCGAGTTCCTCCAGCCGGACGTCCGCCAGGCGGCTCCGCCCGGCGGTGTCGATGGCGGCGCTCTTGAGCGATGAGCTGCCGCAGTTCAGGGCGAAGATGAGCATGCGTCTTGGCCTCGCGTCGGGACTATTATAAGAAAGCGTTGGACCCTCTCATGAGTTTCGCGGAACAGATTGCCGACGACCTCGTCGCGCTCGGAGTGAGCGGTGATGGCGTGCTCGTCGTCCATACCGCCTTCTCCAGTTTCGGCGGTCGGGCCGGCGCACCCAGCGACCTGATCGCAGCGCTGCGCCTGGCTGCGGGCGCCGGCGGCACGGTCGTCATGCCGAGCATGAGCGACGACGACGAGCATCCGTTCGATCCCCGGAGTACGCCGTGCGCAGGCATGGGAATCGTTGCGGACACGTTCTGGCGCATGCCCGGCGTGAACCGCAGCGACAGCCCGCATGCCTTCGCGGCAGTCGGCCCGCATGCAGCAGAGATTACAGCGCCCCACCCTGTCGACGTGCCGCACGGACTCGACAGTCCGGTGGGACGCGCTTACGACCTGGATGCGGAAGTCCTGCTGCTCGGCGTCGGTCACGACGCCAACACTACCGTGCACCTCGCCGAGAATGTCGCGGGCGTGCGCTACAAATTGCCAAAGTACGCAACTTTCATTCACGACGGCCAACTCGTGCGCCACCACTATCGCGAGATCGATCATTGCTGCGCGAACTTCGCGCTGCTCGATTCGTGGCTGGAAGCTCGCGGACACCAGCAGCGCGGCTTCATCGCCGGCGCGCCCGCGCGGCTGGCGTCGGCCCGCGACATCGTGGCCGCCGCTCTCGATCAGTTGCGCGAGAACGAAACGGTCTTCCTGCATCCGCGCGGCGTGTGCTCGGAGTGCGATGAAGCGCGGGCCAGCATGGAACAGTGACGCCGAACCGAGCCTTGTCTGCTGTGTCCATGCAAATGGAGTACGCACGATGCAGGACCGCAGCAGTTACGGCTGGATTGTTTCAGCCGCAGTATCTCTGACGTTAGCGCCAGCAGTCGCGAGCGCGTCGGGTTTCGCACTGCTCGAACAGAGTGCGAGCAGACTCGGCACCGCTTTCGCAGGCACTGCCGCCGCAGCGGACGACGCCACCACCGTGTTCTTCAATCCCGCCGGCATGACGGAGCTGCGCCAGCCAGAAGGCGTAGTGAGCGCGAGCGGCATCGAGATCGGTTCGGAATTCAGCAACGACAGCTCCATTCCGGCGTTCGCACAGCCGCTCGGCAGCGACGGCGGCGACGCGGGCGACTGGAATCTGGTACCGGCCGCGTATTTCGTGCTGCCGGTCGGCGACGCGCTTGCCTTCGGCCTCGGCGTCAATGCGCCGTTCGGCCTCAAGCTCGTGTACGACGACGGCTGGATCGGCCGCTTCCAGGCATTGCACAACGAGATCACGACCTTGAACGTCAATCCGTCAGTCGCGTGGCGCATCGGCGAGCGGATCTCGATCGGCGCGGGCATCGATTACCAGCGACTCGATGCAGAGCTGACGAATGACGTGAACTATTCCGCCGTCATCGCGCAAGGCGTGCAGCAGTTGATTCTTGGAGGTCAGATCTCGCCGGCGACCGGTGGTGCAGTAATCGCCGCGAACGCGGCGCAATCGGGTCATGCGCGCGTGCGCGGCGACGACGATGCCTGGGGATTCAATGTCGGCGCAATGTTCGATCTGTCGGACGACACGCGCCTCGGCCTGTCGTATCGATCGTCGATCGACTACACGATCGAGGGTACGATCGATTTCGGTGCGCCCGCGGGTCGCGATCCGATTTCGAGCGGCATCATCGCGGCTGCATCCGGCCCCGGTGCGCCGTTGTCCTCCGGCCCGGTCAAGGTCGATCTGGAATTGCCGGACATCGCGACGCTGTCGCTGCAGCACCGCTTCGGCGAGAAGTTTGCTTTGCTTGCGGACATTGCGTGGACCGGATGGAGCTCGGTGCAGGAACTGCGCATCGTGCGCGACTCGGGCGCAGTCGTATCGGTGACACCAGAGCGATGGCGCGACACGTGGCGCTACGCTGTCGGTGGAACCTACGCGATGAATGAGCGCATCACGCTGCGCGCCGGCGTAGCTTTCGATGACACGCCGGTGCCGGACGAGACGCGCACACCGCGGCTGCCCGACACCGATCGCACGTGGGTCGCAATCGGCGCGCGCTGGCAACCTTCGCCGGCTCTCCTGATGGACTTCGGCTACGCGCACCTGTTCAGCGACACCGTGCCGCTCGACCAGGACGCGGGGAACGCGGCGGTATCCGCGCTTCTAAACGGACGCCAGCACTCCGACATCGACATCGTCAGCGCGCAGCTGATCTATCGCTTCTGAAGGCCGACGCCTACAACTAGGGATTGTCGGGATCGGCCGCACCCGCGTCGATCCATACGCCGTATCGGCAGCGCAGCACCTGGCCGCCGCTGCTGACGTAGCGACCGTGCTCGAACGCGCGACCGTTGAAGTAGCACACCGGGTTGCCGGGAACCTGCTGGCTCACCGTGTCTGCGTCTTCATCCTGTTCCTGGGCGATTGGGGAATTCCGCAGCTCCGGATCCAATGCACCCACTTCGTGCAGTCGGGGACGGACATGCATGGCGGTCCTCCTTCGTGAGTCGGGGGCGACCAGGTCGCTCGCGGGGCGGCTCAGAAAGCCTTGCCGAGCCGCACGTACCAGAAGCGTCCCTTGAGGTCGCCCTGGGAAGTATCGTACCCCTGGATGCCGGCGACTTCCGCAAAGTCCGGCTCCTCGTCGAGCAGGTTCGAGGCTCCGGCCGCCAGTTCGACGCCGCGCAGCAGCGGACTGCCGGGAGCCAGCCTTCCTACATCGACGGCGGCCTGGAGATCGAGGAAGGTCTGCGCGCCGATGCGACGGCCGTTGCGAATGCCGTTACGCGTGTCGTCATAAGACGGAATGTAACGCACGTGCATCGTGGCGCTGAGCGCGTTGTGATCCCAGTCGAGCCCGGCGACTGCGCGCCACTTGGTAATCGTGCCGACTGCTTGATTGGCGACGTTGATGCGGCTCGCTGCCGGTGTCGCCGGCACGTCGATGGTCTCGAAGTCGTCGATATACGTCGCGACGGCATTGCCGGTGAACACGCCGAACCTGCTCTCGATCTGGTAACGCAGCCCCAGGTCGATACCGGTCGTAGCGAGCCGACCGAAATTCATGCGCGAGGTATCGACCAGCACGACTTCGCCTGGACGGCCCGCGGCCACATCAGCGACTGTTGGCTCGGCGCGGACGACGCGCTGGGGAAACAGCGCCTCGTTCGTCAGCACGAGCTGCGGCAGCAGCAACGTAACGCGATCGTCCATCGTAACGTGCCAGTAGTTGGCGAAGAGCTCGATCGGTTCGAGCACTGGCGGCGAGAACACGAAGCCGGCCGTGAACGACTCGCCGCGCGTCGGCTCCAGTTCCGGATTGCCGCCGCTGATCGTCTTCACGAGCGCCGACTCGCCGCCGCGGCGCGGATCGACAACCGGGAACGGCAAGTCATTCGCAGAACGCGGCAGGTACAACTCGTACATCGAAGGCGGCCGGAAACTGCGGCCGTACGATGCGTGCAGCGAAAGATCCTCATACGGCAGCCAGCGCAGGCCGAACTGCGGGTTGAAGATCTGGCCGAAGTCGCTGTAGTCGTCGAGACGACCGCCCGCGGTCAGCTTCAGCTCGCGCGATCCAGGCACGTGCATGTCCGCGCCGATCACTGGAACGGTCAGCTCCACGAAGCCGGCGCCGACTTCGCGTTCGAGAGAATCGAGCACCGCATCGAACTGCACCGATTCTTTGCGCCATTCGCCGCCGATCATCGCGGTGACGAGCCCGCCAGGAAGTTCGAGCACTCTCCCGCCGGCCGAGCCCGCGATCTGGCTCGCATCGGTGGCGTAGTTGCTGACGGTTGGCGGCGCAACGAGGCTGTCGAGGATTTGCCGGCTCGCACCCGGACCCGGGCGGAACAGGTCCAGCGATTGGCTGGGATCCGGATTCGCCAGCACCTGCAGGAACTTCGTCTGGTCGAGCAGGTTCTCGACCGTGAGCTCCGCATCTTCTTCACTGCGCAGGACGTAAAACTCCCAGTCCCAGGCACGTGCCTTGCCGCGCAGCGAAGCGACTCCGCGCAGCAGTCTCGAGTCGACGTTCTGGGTCTGGCGGTCCATGCCCTCGAGGCGCGTAGTGACCATCACCGGCACGCCAAACGGATTGAACGGATTCGTCAGGGGAACGGGTACGGCCGTCGCCAGCGGCGACACGGTCGGAAATCTCACGTTGCGGTCGACGAACAACACTTCAGCGGACGCTACGACGTCGGTCGGCCAGATCTCCACTTCCGCATTGGCAACGACGCTTGCACGGCTCGTGGCGGGCACGATTGGAAAGTACTGCAGCAGGCCCTCGCGGTTGGGCTCACCGAAACGAAACTGCCCCGGCCCGACGACGGCCGCGACGGGTGTGTTCTGGCCGGGCAGGTTGCCGAGCAGCCCCGTCACGTTGGCGGGATTGCTGAAAAGCGACCTCTGGTCGGTGCTGCCGTAGCGTCGATAGTCTTGGTTGGCCCACAGATCGCGCTCGACGCCGAGCAGCGTCTGTGTCGTGGTGTAGTCCGCGATCAACGCCGCTTTCACGCCTTCGCGCAGATAGCCGATGCTGGCCGAGGTCTGAAACAGTTCGCCGCCGCCGTCCGCCGAGCCGTAGTGCACCTGCACGTCCGGATGCGGGATCTCGTCACGCAGCACAATGTTGAGGACGCCGCCGACGGCATCCATGCCGTGCTTCACCGAAGTCGAGTCGAATAACAGCTCGACTCGCTCTACCGCGCTCAAGGGCACGGTGTTGAGGTCGAAAGCGTTGACGACAAAGCTGGCAGCACTCGCAAACGCACGGTGCCCGTTGACCAGCACCATCGTTGTGTCAGTGCCGAGGCCGCGAAACTCGGCGTATTGAGCGCCGCTGCTGCTGAAGCCGTCGGCCTTCAGATACGGCTGCTGCGGGAGGTACTTCAGCAGCTCGGAGACCGTCGTGAAGCCGGACCGCTCGATCGCTTCGCGATCCATGATCACGAACGATCCGGCGGAATCCTGCAGCGACTTGAACGTGTAGCCCGTCGTGTAGACCGTCTCGATGATCGCATCCGAGGCTGCATCCCGCGCCGGATCCTGATGGGTCTGCGCCGGCACTTTCCGCGACGCGTTGGTCTGCGGCGACATCCGCGGCTTCGGCGCTGGCGGCGCTCGAACGATGGAGATCTGCCTGGAGTTGGTCCAGGTGAACGTCAGCCCGGTCGAGCGCAGGAGCTGATTCAGTGCCTCTTCGATCGTGTACTTGCCCCGCAGCGGGCCGACGATCATCGCCTCTTCCTCGGGCGAGTTGGGGCTGTAGCCGTAGAAGACGCCGGTCTGGCCGTAGAGCTGCTCGAGCGCGCGCGTCAGCGGCTGCGCCTCGAGATTCAGGGAGTATTCCTTGCGGGAGCTCTGTTCGGGTCCGGGAGTTTGTGCGCCTGCGTGCTGGGCCGGTGTCAGCGCGAGGCAGACGAGCGCGCCGGCAAGGACTGTCCTTGCCATGTTTCCCTGTCTCCTGCGCGGTGTTGCCTGCGGACCCACGGCTTATGAGTTCGTTCCCTGAGAGACAGTCGAAGATTGCAGCAGAGTGACAGCCTGCCGCAAGTCCGGCCGAGACATAACATGTACGTATTGCTGCGAGAGGGAGCGGAGCGCGTCACGGCCAGCGACGATGGCGCAGGCCTGCCGTTGATGCGTCAAGCACGACGAAGCACGCAGTCACGCCGACGATTTCGCTGAGCTGCAGACCGAGCTGCCAGCTTGCCGACGATGACCGGCACCGATTGTTCACATATATATGTATGTATCCGGAGCTGTGTCAGCCGACTGCCTGCTCGCTCACCATCGTCAGCACGTCGTAGCTGGCGACCACCTCGCCGTTCTGATTGGTGATTTCCGTGTCCCACGCCACTTCGCCGTAGCCTTTTTCGGCACGCAGCGACTTCGACTTGCAGGTCAGCCGCACCTTAATGCGATCGCCCGGCTTGACGGGCTTCACGAAGCGCAGGTGATCGAGCCCATAGTTCGCGAGCACCGGCCCATACGGCGGATCGACGAACAAGCCGGCGGCGGCCGAGACCAGGAAATAACCATGGGCTACGCGGCCGCCGAACAGCGGATTGCGGCGCGCGGCCTCCTCGTCCATGTGCGCGTAGAAAGTGTCGCCCGACAAGGCTGCGAAGCTTTCGATGTCGGCCAATGTGATCTCACGCTCCGCTGTGTTCAGCGTGTCGCCCACTTGCAGCTCATGGAACGATTTCCGGAACGGATGCACGCCAGGTGCCTTCTGTGCAGCACCGCGCGTCCAGCGTCCGGTAATTCGCGCGACTGTTTGCGGGCTGCCTTGAATTGCAGTCCGCTGCATGTAGTGCATGAGACCGCGGATGCCGCCCATTTCTTCGCCGCCGCCGGCGCGACCCGGACCGCCGTGCACGAGTCCGGGCATCGGCGAGCCATGGCCCGTGGAGTCCTTGGCGCAATCGCGATTCACGATCAACAGCCGACCGTGGAGCGGCGCAAGACCGAGCGCGAACTCGACGGCGGCATCGTCATCGGCCGTGAACACCGAGCCGACGAGGCTGCCTTCGCCGCCGCGCGCGTAGCCAATCGCATCGCTGATCGACGCATACGGCACGACCGTGCAGACGGGTCCGAACGCCTCGACGGTGTGCACAGCCTTTGCTTTGTTGGGCTCGCGGCAGAACAGCAGCGACGGCGCGACGAACGCGCCCTTCTCGCGATCCGCACCGGCGAGCTGCAGCGTGTCACCGTCGCCCGTCAGCAATTCGGCTTCGCGTTTCAGCTCTGCGATGCGGCTGAGCACTTCGCGCCGTTGACCCAGCGCAGCGAGCGGACCCATGCGCACCTGTTCCAGCCGCGGGTCGCCTACGACGACTTTGGCGAGACCGGCTTTGATCGCCTGCGCCGCGGCTTCGGCGTGCGCCGTCGGAACGATCGCCTTGCGGATCGCGGTACATTTCTGGCCAGCCTTCGCCGTCATCTCGCGCACGACTTCGCGGACGAACGCATCGAACTCTGGCTGGCCGGGCGCTGCGTCCGGCCCGAGCACGCAGGAGTTGATCGAATCCGTCTCGCTGATGAACCGCACCGAGTTCGCGACGATCGCCGGATGCGTGCGCAGCTTGTGCGCCGTGCTCGCCGAACCGGTGAACGACACGACGTCCTGGCAAGTGAGATGATCGAACGCATCGCCGAGGCTGCCGCACACGAGTTGCAGCGCGCCCTCCGGCAGAATCCCCGACTCGATGATGCGGCGGACCACCAGCTCCGTGAGATAAGCAGTCGCAGTCGCGGGCTTCACGATCGCCGGCATGCCCGCCAGCAGCGTGGGCGACAACTTCTCCAGCATGCCCCAGACCGGGAAGTTGAACGCGTTGATGTGAATCGCCGCGCCTTCGAGCGGCACGCAAATGTGCTGCCCGATGAACGTCCCCGTCTTCGACAGACCTTCGACATCGCCATCCACATACACGCGATTGTTGGGCAGCTCGCGCGTGCCGCGCGATGCGTACGCGAAGAGCGTGCCGATGCCGCCGTCGATGTCGATCCACGAATCGGCCTTGGTCGCGCCCGTCGCATAGGAGAGCGCGTAGAACTCGTCCTTGCGATCCGTCAGCAGCTTGGCCACGCGCTTGAGCAGCGCCGCGCGCTCGTGAAACGTGAGTTGTCGCAGCGTCGGCCCGCCATTGCGACGCGCGTGCTCCAGCACGCCCGCGAAATCAATGCCGCTCGACGAAGCCTCCGCGATAACCTGTCCCGTCGTAGCGTCGCGCAGCACCTGCGCGTCGCGCTCTCCTGCATGCCAGCGGCCTTGCACGTAACTCTTCAACTGCATCGCAATCTCCTAGCCGGCCGGCGTGCGCTTGTCGATGACGCGCTTCGCCTTGCCAATGGAACGTTCGATCGCACCGGGCTCGCGCACCTCGACGCGCACGCTGATCCCGATCATGGACTTCACCTGCTCGATAAGCGCCGTCGCTGCACGCGCACCCGCTGTGAATGCGACGGCATCCGCAGCTTCGACGTGGACAGCCAGCGCATCGAGCGGCCCTTCGCGCGTCAGCTCCAGCACGTAGTGCGGCGCGAGCGACGGCACCTGCAGAATCAGCTCTTCGATCTGCGACGGAAATAGATTCACGCCGCGCACGATGAGCATGTCGTCGGAGCGGCCGACGATCTTCGCCATCCGTCGCATCGAGCGCGCGGTCGGCGGCAACAGGCGCGTGAGGTCGCGCGTGCGATAGCGGATGATCGGCAACGCCTGCTTCGTCAGCGACGTGAACACGAGCTCGCCCGGCTCGCCGTCGGGCTGCACGGCGCCGGTCTGCGGATCGATGATCTCCGGATAGAAATGGTCTTCCCAGATTACCGGACCGTCTTTGGTCTCGATGCACTCGTTCGCCACACCCGGACCCATCACTTCCGACAGGCCGTAGATGTCGATGGCGTCCAGCCCCATGACCGTTTCGATCTGCGAACGCATCGCTTCGGTCCAGGGCTCCGCGCCGAGGATGCCCACACGCATCGAGCTCGCCGCGGGGTCGAGTCCCTGCCGCACGAACTCCTCGGCGATCGCCAGCAGGTACGACGGCGTGACCATGATGATGTCGGGCTTGAAATCGCAGATGAGCTGGACCTGCTTTTGCGTCTGTCCGCCCGACATCGGCACGACGGTGCAGCCGAGGCGCTCGGCGCCGTAGTGAGCGCCGAGGCCGCCGGTGAACAAGCCATAGCCGTAGGCGACGTGAACGATATCGCCCGGTCTACCGCCGGCTGCACGGATCGAGCGCGCCATCAGTTGCGCCCACGTGTCGATGTCCTGCTGCGTGTAGCCGACGACAGTAGGTTTCCCTGTCGTGCCGCTCGACGCGTGGATGCGGACGACTTGCTCGCGCGGCACCGCGAACATGCCGAACGGATAATTCGCGCGCAGGTCGTCCTTCACCGTGAACGGAAACTTCGCGAGATCGTCGAACGAGCGCAAGTCGTGCGGGTGCACGCCCGCCGCGCGGAAGCTCTCGCGATAGTGAGCGACGTTCTCGTACGCGTGCCGCACGGACCACTGCAGACGCTGCAGCTGCAACGCGCGCAGCTCGTCGATGCTCGCTGTTTCGATGGGGTCGAGTTTCATGGTCCGGTAATGGCGCCGCCGATCTCATGCGAGCGGCCGCGAAACAGCGCCACACATTCGCCTTGGCTGTTACGCACGGTCACGTCGTAGATGCCGGTGCGCTTCGAGCGCGAGCGCTCCTCGGCCGTCGCAGTCAATTCGTCGCCGAGCCGGGCGGGCAGCAGGAACTCGACATTCGCTGCTGACGCGACCGTGACTGCGTTGTAGGTGTTGCAGGCGAATGCGAAGGCGCTGTCGGCGAGCGTGAAGATCAATCCGCCATGGCACAGCTTGTGACCGTTCACCATGTCCTCGCGCACTTTCATCGCGAGACGCGCGTAGCCGGGTCGGACTTCCAGGATCCGCATGCCGAGTGCTTGCGACGCGCCGTCCTCGGCATACATCGCACGCGCAGAGGCGTCGGCAACGGCTTGCGGGTCGCTCATGGCCTGCTAACTAGCGGCCGGTGAACTTTGGATTGCGCTTCTCGGTGAACGCCGCGACGCCTTCCGCGTAGTCCTGCGAACGGCCGAGCTCGCGCTGGAAGTCGCGCTCCTGGTCGAGCTGCTGATCGAACGCGCGGCCCCACGATTCGTAGATCGCCTGCTTGGTGCGAGCGAGACCGCGCGTCGGCGCGAGCGCCAGTTGCTGTGCGAGAGAGTCCACCGTCTGTTTGAATTCGTTGTCGTCGACGCAGCGCCAGATCAGGCCCCATTGCGCGGCCTGCTCGGCCGAAAGCTTGTCAGCGAGCAATGCGAG